>VFSW01002541.1_pt1 | contig 27602 bp, 21 predicted proteins | sample 5358111 | NCBI WGS metagenome assembly VFSW01 (sample SAMN11554181, study PRJNA540505) | mine drainage metagenome | isolation source: sediment from site ElyBrook_90M | place: USA: Ely Copper Mine, Vershire, VT | collected 2017 | reverse complement strand
GACCGCGAACTCTGGCGAATCGAGAAAGCGGCCGGAGTTGAGCCCATCCAACTCCACAAAGTTGCCCCATTGCGCGCCGCCGTAGGCAAGGTCGTAGCCGCCGGCAGCCGAGCCAAAGGATCCGTAGGAGCTGTTGATGCTGCCGGTGGGTTTGGTCACGCCCTGCCCGGAGCGCGTGGTAGCGACGATCACGAGGCTGGTCTTATCGCCGTATTCCGCAGGCGGCGCACCTGAGATGACCTGAATGGATTGAATCGCGTCGGACGGAAGCTGGTTTGAAAAAACCTTGCTCTGCTGGTCAGAGATTGACTGCCCATCCACGGAAAAAGAGTTCGAGGCATGGTCTCCCAGACCGTGAAACAGCCCGTTCGAGTCGGCCGAAACACCTGGGGTGGTGAGCGTAACGAGAGAGCTGAGCGACGAGGACTGGCTCTCCAGTGGCAACTTGATGAACTGGTCGCGGTCCAGGTCGGTGTGGAAGGTGGGATCGTCTTCGATCAAGTCGCCATTGGCCTCCACGGTAACGGTAGAAGCGGCGGCCTCCACGTGCAGCACGAACTCTAGATCCATGCCGGCGACGGAACGGACGGTAACGCTCTCCGCGAACGGAGAAAATCCGCCGGCTGAGACATTGATCTGGTAATCGTTGAAGGGCACGTTGCCCAGCACAAACTGACCAGTCGCGTCCGTGGTTGCGGTGCGGTCGAGCCCGCTGACCGCGCTGCTAAGATGCACGGTTGCATTCGGTATGACTGCGCCAGTAGGGTCGGTGACGGTGCCATGAATTGCACCCGCATTGCCGACCTGCGCCGAGGCGCCGAGTGTGGCAGACAAGAGAGCGCAGATAAAGAAAATTGAGAATAACGTGCCGCGATGGAACGGCATAAGGTGTCTCCAATGGCTGGCTGCATTGCAAGAAGCGGGCTTTGATCGAACCTCTGCGAAACCCCGATCTGATTGGGGTTTCGTTCCGCATCAAGCGTCATTCATTTGAGGTGCATCCACCCATCTGCTCGCGGGGAACAGGGTAGATGCAAGGCAGAGCACTCAGTCGCGAGAGAAAGACGACTAGCAGCCAGTAGGAGGTGGACGCGTGAACAACTGCGGGTGCCAGTGACGCGTTGCTGCGCGCACCTGCAGGACCGGCGCGGCTTCCGCAATTTGCACCAGGGTGATAGCCGCCGCAGTGACTGCTATCGGCACCGCCGAGTGCATCACGATGCAAAGAGGACAATGATCGGAGTCGCTGGCGGCAGCATGAACATGTGCCACCTGGACCACCGTCATCACGACCAGCAGCGCCAGACAAATCAGCATCATGACTGCAAAAGCATCTGGCTTTGTGCGGTCTTGACGGCGGAATCGTGTCTGGGTTGCGGTCAGCAAATACGTCCTCCCCTCCAAGAATACACCGCATTAGATGGTTTTTACCCGGAGACCTTGCTGCCGGCAATGGAACTTTCATTCCATCCACAGCCAACCCCTTCCCGGCCTGCTCGTCTAAACTGACGGGGAATGAAGCACATGGTCTATTTGCGGCGGCTCCTGCTGACAGGGCTGATAGTCCTGCTTGGAACCGCGGTCGCAATTGCCGCGCAGAACCAGAAGCCGCTTCCCCTGCAAGAAACAGTGCCCGGCATGGGCGCGAATCATCGCCTGATCCTCAAGGACGGCACTTACCAGATAGTCCGCAAGTACGAGATTGTAGGCAGCCGGGTTCGCTATATCTCCGTCGAGCGCGGCGGCGATTGGGAGGAGTTGCCCGTCGACCTGGTGGATTGGGACGCCACCCGCAAGTGGGAGCGCGACCACGCGAATGAGGCTGACGACTCCTCGCCCGCAATGAAAGAAGCCGAAGAACTCGACAAGGAGGAGGCCGCCGCGCGCGCGGACCAGACGGCCCGCATGCCGGAGGTATCCGAAGGGCTGGAGTTGCCCGACGCCGACGGCGTGTTCGTGCTCGACACCTACCAGGGATTGCCGGAACTTGTGGAACTGAACCCCACACCGCTCGACATGAACGCCAGAGATCGTCACGGTCTCAGCACGCTGAACCCCCTCGCAGCATCCAGGGCGCATCTTGAACTGGAAGGCGCGCATGCCAGGGCCCACCTGCATGTGAACGACCCGACTTTGTATCTCTCGCTGGATACGGTGGACAAAGGTGATACGATCGTCACCCACGCGTTCACCGTGAATACCGGCGGCGCGAAGCAATTGGCCAACGGCAAACATGGCGCGCAGTCGGCATCATCCGGGTTCGCAATCGTGCATCTGGACGAACGCCGCGCCGTTCGCTTTGTACCACCGGTACATTTGAACCCGACAGGGACGGTGACGCCAAGCGAGGATATTATCCCTGTCAAAGTCGAAACTCTCCCCGGCAAGCACTGGCTTAAAGTCACTCCGGAGAAAAAGTTGCTCATCGGTGAATACCTGCTTGTGGAGATCCTGTCTCCTACCGATATCAATCAGGAGGTCTGGGATTTCGGTGTTAACCCAGCCGCGGGCGACAACCCTGCATCACTCGGGCCTATCCAGAAATGAGCGCGGAGGAAGCCAGGCTCTAATGCATGGGAGCCTGCTGGGGTATGCGGCGCACCAAAAAGTAAATCAGCAGCAGAGTGGCGGCGACAGAGCTGAGCATCGCGTCAATGGCGGGCATGCCCCGTGCCCCCCAATGGGCATAGCCGCGGCCATCCACGAATGACATGTAGGCCACCGGTGCATTGCCTAGCGAGTTAATGATGGAGTAGCGCGCGCCGCCGCTCTTGCCTGAACCGCCGAGAAATTCGAGCGCCACCCCCGTAAACAGCGCGTAGCACATGCCGATGGTGAAGAAATACAGCACAGTGCCGGTAAAGTAGACCGCCGGCCGCAAAGGGCCGAGAGCAAGAATGGCCAACGTGCCTGCATTGGCGATGCCCGCCAGGAGAAATGCAATGGGAGCCCGCACGCGAATGGGAATCAGCGATGCGCTCAACGAGCCAAGAGCGGTGAGGAGTCCGCCGGCCAGTCCATTCATCCACGCCACCTCTCCTCCGTTCACGCCGAAATCGGCGGCCAATGCGGGGAGGAGCCCAATCATCGCGCCACTACACATCGGAAAGACAATCAGCAGCGTGTAGGGAATCGCGTCCCAGTGGAGAAATGTGACTTTGAATTCATGCCAGATACGGGAGCCAGTCTGACGCAGCCCCTTTTCAGCCAGCAGCGGCTCATCCGGTAATGCCAGCGCTGCCAGGGCGGGCAGGAAAATCATGGCGGCGACAACCCAACCGAGAACGACGAGAGAACTGTGGCTCGCAAGTGCGACCAGGGCAAAGACAGCGAGCCCACCGAAGGCCAGCGAGCCGCACTGATAGAAGCTGCCAGCACGGCGTCGATTGACCTCGTTTTTCAACGTTCCCATGATTCCGCCGCAACTGGCCGCTACCAACAGGCCGAAACAGAAACTGAGAAACATGAATCGAATAGCCCACTTCGATGCCAGGCTCGATTGGTAAAAGCCAAGGACCATGGTGGCGGCGGCAGCTGCGGACGCGACCAGGACCCATGTTCGCCGCTTCATCCAGAAGTCGGTGACGGGGCTCCAGAGGAAGTAGATGGCGTGGGGCACCGTGAGGAGGGCGACAATCTCTGAGCCGCGCGCCGGGTTAATGCCCTGTGTGCGGAGCAGGTATGAGAGCGCGCCATTCACGAGTCCAATCGCGATGACCGCGATGGGTGCAATGAGGAACGCAAAGAGCCAGGGACGTTCCTTGGCAACTGCGGGAGCGGGCAGGGAATCGCTCTTTTGCATGGGCTCGAGAATAGCATGCGGGGAAATGTAAATGCCCTTGCCCTGGCGCACCTGCAACCGCGTGGAGCGGCGGCGCTATCCCTGTACCCCTGGTTGAGCCAGTTTGTGCCGAAGATCTTTCCATCCCGCGCCGGATCCATCGCGTGTACACTGCCTATTCCCGAACGCTGATGCCCAGCGCTTTCATTTTGCGGTAGAGATGGCTGCGCTCCAGGCCCAGCAACTCCGCGGCGCGGCTTACGTTATTCCGCGCTTCTTCAATCTTTTTCAGGATGTACTCGCGCTCGTAAGCGTCGCGCGCCTGCTGCAGCGTCGAAAATTCCTCCGTCGAGCGGCTTCCGGACTTATGAGTAAGCGGCGGAAGATGCTTGCGCTCGATACGCAGGGCACGCGGATTGAGAATCAGCATGCGCTCGATGACGTTCTTCAACTCGCGCACATTGCCAGGCCAATAATAGTGCGCCAGCGCATCCAAAGCATCCTCTCCGATCTCCATGCGCGGACGCCCATATTGCCGGCCAAACTCAGCAAGGAACTCCCGCGCAAGCAGGGGAATATCCTGCTTGCGCTCACGCAGCGGCGGCACAAAAAACGGCACTACATTCAGCCGGTAGAACAGATCTTCACGGAAGTTTCCCTTGGCTATCTCTTCTTCCAGATCCTTGTTGGTGGATGCAATCAGGCGCACATCTACCCGCAACGGTTGCGTTCCTCCCACCGGAGTAAAGAGCTGGTCGTCGAGCGCCGAGAGCACCTTGGCCTGCGTCTTCAGGCTCATGTCGCCCACTTCGTCCAGGAAGAGCGTGCCGCCGTCGGCGCGCTCCAGAGTACCGCGCTGCTCTGGCGGGCCGCCTGGTCGAGCGCCGTGCCGATAGCCAAAGAGTTCCGCCTCGATGTGCGCTTCAGGAATGGCCGCGCAGTTCAATTCCACAAAGACGCGCTCGCGGCGCAGGCTTTCGGCATGAATTGAACGTGCAATCAATTCCTTGCCCGTGCCCGACTCGCCGTAGATGAGAACTCGCCCGTTGGTGGGCGCCATCAGACGAATCTGCTGGCGTAACGCCTTCACCGGAATACTCTCGCCCGTGAGTACGGACCCCACGCTGAACTGGCGCTTGAATTCCAGATTTTCGGAGCGCAGCCTCCGCGCCTCAACGGCGTTCTTCAACACAATCAAAGTACGGTCCAGCGAGAGCGGCTTTTCAAGGAAGTCGTATGCGCCGAGCTTGGTCGCCTTCACCGCCGACTCGATGGTTCCGTGGCCTGAGATGATGACGACTTCGGGGCGTGTTTCCGGCGTAAGCACGTGAATGTCAGCCAACACATCGAGCCCATCGCGGTCGGGCAGCCAGATATCCAACAGGACCACGTCATACGGCGTATCCTCAATCAGTACCAGCGCCTCGGCCGCCGTGGCTGCAGTGGCCACGCCATATCCTTCTTCACGCAAAATTTCCTCAAGCGAGTTACGAATCTCTGCCTCATCGTCCACCACAAGGATATGATTCATGAGCTTGCTCCTGTCATTGGCGTAGCAGCCCCCGGTTCCTGCGCGGCCTGCGCCGGCTGCTCCATCAGCGGCAGGTGCACCAGGAAGCGCGCGCCCTTGGGAGTGTTGCTCTCAGCACGGATGGATCCGCCATGCTCCTGCACGATCTTGGCCGCAATAGAAAGGCCGAGCCCCGTGCCGCGCTGCTTGGTGGAGTAGAAGGGCAAGAACAGCCGCTCGCGAATCTCGTCGGTAAGGCCGTGTCCGGTGTCCGAGACGGAAACCTCGACCGCAGCGCCATCTTCACTAAGCGCGCTACTCAGGTCCAGTACCCGCAGCAGGCCGCCCTGCATGGCCTCGGCGGCGTTGTCGATAAGATTGGCGAGTGCTCGACGCATCGCCTCCGGGTCGGCCAGAACCATAGGCAGTCCGGGTTCAAGATTGCGCCGTACCGTGATGCCGTCAAGCCGGCCCGTGAACAACGTCAGCGCCTGCTCGGCCACCTCATTCATGTCGCACGCGCGAGGCTGCGGCGCGGGAAACTGCGCCAGGGCGGAGAACTGATCCACCAGCGTCCGCATCGTCGCCACACAGCCCAGAATCACCTCACTGCATTTGCGAATGATGGCCGGCGATTCAGGATGATTCCGGTCAAGATGCCGGCGGATACGCTCGGCCGACAGCGCAATCGGCGTAAGCGGGTTCTTGATCTCATGGGCCACACGCTGTGCCACTTCCTTCCATGCGGTCTGGCGTTGCGCACGCAGAAGCTCGGACGTGTCCTCGACCACCAGCACCGTGCCTACCTTGCCGTGCGCCAGTTCCAGCCGCGCACTGGTCACGGAAAGATGCATGGTTCGACCACGCGCGTGCAGCTCAATCTCCGTCGAGGCCGCACCCATCCGTTGGCCGCGGCGGATCACACCGGATATATCTTCGATACATTCATGCGGCAACAGCGCTTCAAGCTTCTGCCCGCGCAGCCCTTCGTCCTCCTGCTGGCCCATCAGCACGGCAAAGGCTCGATTCGCCTGAAGTACGGTTCCAGCGCCATCCATCGTGACCACTCCGCTGGGAATCGTCTCCACAATCGTCTCCAGTTCGCGCCGTCGCTCTTCGATGGCGAGATTGGCGGCGGTCAGTTGCGCGGAGGAGGTCTCAGCCAACTGACGGCTGGCGTCGAGGTCGGCGGCCATGTGGTTGAAGGAGCGGACCAGCTCCGCCATTTCGCCGGTCGTGACCAGTGCTACGCGGTGGTCGTATTTGCCGGTCGCAATCTCGTCCATGGCGTCGGCCAGGGCTTCAACCGGCCGCGTGATTTGCTTGGATAGAAACAAGGCCAGCCACACGCTGGAGAAGAAAACCACCACAGTGATCAGCAGCAGCATCATGAAAAAAGTGGAGCGGATGCTTCTGCGCGAACGGAAAAGAATCCAGTAAGCGGCAGCGCCTGAGCGGATGCGCGCCGTGGTCTGGCTGAGCCCCTGCGGCATGGGCAGCGCCGCCAACACGATGCGGCCAGCGACTGTGGCCGACATGCCCAGCGCATACTCCTGATCTCCGATCCGGATCACCGGCTCGTCGTTACGCTGGGCTGAGGTGAGCAGGCTTGCGGAAAGCGGACCGCGTAGCGGAATGGCGGTTCCGGTCACGTCTTCGTCAGTCTTATCGGGCAGCCACGGGATCAGGCTGGCAGGGCTGGACTCAGGCGGCGCCTGAAAGCTGGCCAGCATCTTCCGGTCTTTGTCGTAGACCACAACAAAGCCGCCATCTAGCGTGATGCGATGCGAGCCAAGTACACCTTCTAGAGTCTTCAAGTCGTGATCGGGAGCGCCGGTGGCAGCGATGGACTCCGCCTCGCCACGCGCGTTGCTGGTGACATACTGCGCCAGTTCCAGCACCACGCGGGTCGAGTCTTCGCGCAGCTCCGATGTATTGGGCGAGAACCAGCGGTCGATGGACCGATTCATTAACTGGAAGCTGAACAGGAACATGAACACCGCGGGAGTGAGTGCGATCAACACCGCACCCAGCACCATGCGCGTACGCAGCCGCGCGCCCAGTGCGCTGCTGCTTCCCTGGTCGGCATACAGCTTGAGAATGTTCCTGAGCAGCAGGATGAGAAGCATCAGCAGCAGTAGAAACACCAGCACGGTGAGGCCGGTGAACGCCAGCGTTTCCCCTGCGGTCTCAGGGTTCAGAAAGCGCACGTTGGAAAAATTGAAGGCCTGAAGTGCGCCTAGCAAGGCGAAAACCAGCAGCGCGCCCGCCCCGAGAAGGACCACCAGACGCCGCCGCGAATCGCCTTGGACAAGCATGCGGCGATTATAGTGCGGAGGCCGATCGCGGGACAGGGATGGGCCATAGGTCAGGGAATGTGGTTTCCCACCTTTGACGGACAGAGTGCGCAGAGGGCGGGACAGCCGCCGTTGTGGCGATACGAAGAGTGGGGCTGCGCGAAGGAGATTCTACGAGATCACGCTTGCGGCGGCCGTCCACGGGCGCTGCTGGCTCTCGGCCACGCCGCGATGGGTCAGCCTGCCGAGCCAGGTATTCAGCCCATCGGCCAGGCCTGCGTCCTGCTTCAGCGCTTCACGCGCGCCCAGATGTGCCAGCCGCATCAGATAGGGGAAAGTCGAGTTCGTCAACGCCAGCGTAGACGTATGCGGCACCGCGCCGGGCATGTTGGTTACGCAGTAATGCACCACGCCATCTACAACATAGCTGGGGTTAGAGTGCGACGTGGGCCGCGCCGTCTCCACGCAGCCGCCCTGGTCAATGGCCACGTCCACAATCACCGCACCCTTCTTCATCTGCTCCACCATTGCGCGAGTCACGATCTTAGGAGCAGTCGCGCCCGGAATAAGCACCCCGCCAATGACAAGGTCCGCCTCACTCGTGGCCTGGGCCACGTTGTAGCTGTTCGATGCAAGAGTATAGAGCCGTCCGCCAAAGATATCGTCCAACTCGCGCAGCCGGTTCAGGTTCACATCCACCAGGGTGACCTTCGCGCCAAATCCCAGCGCGATGCGCGCCGCATTGGTGCCCACAATGCCGCCGCCGATGATGGTGACATGCGCCGGAGGAACACCCGGCACGCCGCCCAGCAGAATCCCTCGCCCGCCTCGTTCCTTTTCGAGATAGTTCGCGCCCACCTGCACGCTCATACGACCCGCTACTTCGCTCATGGGCATTAGGAGCGGCAGTGTTCCCTGGCGGTCGCGCACCGTCTCGTAGGCAATGCCGATCACCTTCGATTCGAGTAGCTTGTTCGTCAACGCCGACAGCGGCGCCAAGTGCAGATAAGTGAACAATACCAGTCCTTCGCGAAAGTAAACATATTCCTTCTCGATGGGTTCCTTGACCTTGACCACGGTGTCGGACTTGCCCCAGACGTTCCCTGCATCGCCTACGATCTCCGCGCCTGCGTTCTGATACTCGGCATCGTCGAAGCCGGATTGCGCGCCGGCCTGCGTCTCCACCAGCACCGTGTGTCCGGTCTCCACGAGCGCCTTCGCCCCTGCAGGGGTTACACCAACGCGCGCTTCATTGTCCTTGATCTCTTTGGGAACGCCAATGATCATTCCAGTTTCTCCTCCGTAATTGGATGCGGGCCGGCCTAAATCATTGCGCACAGCACAGGCGCTCTTCAGCGGGCTGCTCTGCAGTCGCATCCGGAGCCTCCGAATGCCATCGCCGCAACTGTCACACATCCTACGGTGCAATTCGTTACCAATGTGTGCAAACTTCGTGCTAAAAATTCCATATGAGAACGAAACATGATAGAAAAGCATCAATTACGCAAGAATCAGTCGAGCCATTCTTCCGCAATGGGCTCGACGACCTCGATGCCGCCATCCTGCGCCACCTGGAGCGGAACGGGCGTGCCACCAACTTTGACGTAGGAGAAGCAGTTGGACTATCGGCCTCGGCTGCGTCACGGCGCATTCAGGCCCTGGAAGCCTCGGGTATCATTCGCGGCTTCCGGGCCGTCGTCGATGACCGCCTGCTCGGCAAGCATATGACCGTCTACATCCGCGTCACGCTGGAGCGCCAGTCGGCCGCGGTCCTCAGCACCTTTGAGGCTGCCGTGCGCCGCTGCCGCGAGATCGTCAGTTGCCACCTGATGGCCGGCCAGTACGACTACATGCTGGTTGCGCGCGTAGGCGGTATAGACGACTATGGCCGCCTGCATCAAAATGAACTCTCCCGCCTTCCCGGCGTCACCCGAATTGAAACCAGCTTCGCGCTGAGAGATGTCCTGGAGAATGGCCGTCCGTAGGGTACGGTTGCTAAGTGGTCAATAGCACTTGCAACCCAGATGACGGCCCCACTCGCAGTTTCAGATTGTCACGACTGCATGTGCGTGGTCCAATGTGTTCAGGTTTCCCGAAAAATGCAGCGCTTACACGAAAGGGCGCGTTCTGATGGCAGATTCCGACCAGCAAAACCAAGGCGCCGCACCCCCAAATCCTCCACAGAGTGAACCGGCCAGTGCAACCACGCCCGCGAAGCATCCTGATCGCGACGAGTCTGGAATCTACCGGTCCCAGCCGGTCGCCGCGGGCGAGCCGGGCGCGCCTGCCGCAGCGCCCAAAAAGAAGTCCTTCCCATTTGTGATTGTGGGCTTTGCGCTTCTGGCCTCAATCCTGGTAGGGCTGATCGCCCTGAACCGGCCCAAAAAGGGGCCTCAATTCGACGCCGACGATCTCGGTGCGGGTATCTTCAAGGCCGCCGGCCTCCGCGGTCATCTCATCACCCGCTGGTCTGGCAAAGCTCAGTACCAGTTGGAGATCAAGCCGCTCGACCCACAACAAAGCGCGGAATTTGCCTTCGTCGTCGCGAATCCACCCAAGCCGCTCACGCTCACGATTCGCATTTTGGATGCAGCGGGGTTCACGTTGTGCAGTAAGGCAATTCTCTTCCACTTCGACCCAACCCGCGTCCAGTCCGCCTCCGCCCATTCATCGCATCCAGTGGGCAAGGCCGCCGCAAAAGCCGCTGCCGAACAGGCTGAGCTGCAACTCCAACTGGCCCAGGAACTACAAAGGGAACAAGGTAAGGACATTTTCCAGAATCAGCTCAACGCCGACGGAGGGATTGAAGCCATCAACGCCCAGGGCGACCTTCCCTGTTCTGCCAAGGACTACAAGCACATTGATTACTGGGACTTCGCCACCGACTTCCCAACTTTGGAAGAGCAGGATGCCCTCATTAGGAACAAAAAGGAAATGCAGGACCAGCAGACCCGCGCATCCTGGCTCGCCGCAAAGCAAAAGGCCGCCAAGAAGTTCGTCTCAGCCTTTTATGTGCAGGGCGATGAACACGTCTCCGGGTACGATTCATCGCGGTCGTTGCTGGTCGTAGGTCCCGGCCGCAGCTTTTTCATCGACAGGAAAATCGACCAGCCCGTCGCCGCCGGTTGGGCTGCCGACTCATCGCTCATTCACTACAAATGCGACCAGCGCGCCAGTTGCGTATTGACGCACTCCGGAACCTCTACCGTCATCTACGGAAGGCTGAACGAATAAGCATTTGGGAAGCCTCCGGGGACGATCCCGGTATCTACTCCTGCTCATGGCCACAGCCCGGCGTCGAGGCATCCCAAAATATGGAATGCGGCATGCCCTTACTCCGCGTTATCAATCTGTGCTCGCTGCAGCTTATCGGAGTAATCCACATACACGGCCTTCCACGTTGTGAAGAACTCAATTGCGCCCAGCCCTTCGCGATGCCCGTTGCCGGTCTGCTTCACGCCGCCGAAGGGCAGATGCACCTCCGCGCCAATTGTCGGCGCATTGATGTAGGTAATGCCCGCCTCCAGGTCGCGAATGGCCGCAAAGGCACGGTTCACGTCCTTGGTGTAGAGGGCTGTGGACAGGCCATAGTCGATGGAGTTGGCAATTTCGATCGCCTGCTCGAACGTGTCAAACTCAATGACGCTCACGACCGGCCCGAAGACTTCTTCGCGCGCGATGCGCATGGTGGGCGTGACGCCGCCGAGAACCGTCGGCTCAAAGTAAGTGCCCTTGCTGTAAACTCCCTCAGTCAGCGGGTGGCCTCCGGCGAGTAACTTGGCGCCCTCGGCCAAAGCGATCTCGACATACTGCTTTGAGGTTTCAATCTGGCCGGCATTGACCTGGGGACCCACCTCGACTGACTCATCCAACCCATTGCCAACCTTCAGCGCCTTGGCCCGCGCCACAAACTCCGCGGTAAACTTCGCGGCAATTCCTTTTTGCAGTAGAATGCGGCTGGTTGCTGTGCAGCGCTGTCCGGTAGTGCCAAAGGCTCCCCAAAGCGCGCCGTCCAGCGCCAGATCCAGGTTGGCGTCGTCGAGCACAATCTGCGCATTCTTTCCGCCCATCTCCAGCGATACCGGCTTGAACGTGGCCGCGCCCCGCTGGCCCACAAAGGAACCCACCTCACTCGATCCAGTAAAGCTGATGGCGCGCACGTCTGGGTGCTCCACCAGCGGTGTGCCGGTGGCCCTCCCACTGCCGCTCACAATGTTCACCACCCCGGCCGGCAGCCCCGCATCCAACAGCGCCTGCACCAGGTTGTAGGTGGAAAGCGGCGTATCCGTAGCCGGCTTGATGACGCAGGTGTTGCCCGCAACCAGCGCCGGGAAGAGCTTCCAACTCGGAATCGCCATCGGGAAATTCCACGGGGTGATCAGGCCCACCACGCCGACAGGCATCCGCACGCTCATGGCGAATTTGTTCTGCAACTCGCTCGGGGTCGTCACTCCAAACAGCCGCCGGCCCTCACCGGCGACGTAAAAGGCTTCGTCAATGGCCTCCTGCACGTCGCCGCGGGTCTCGGCCAGCACCTTGCCCATTTCGCGTGTCATGTCACGGGCATACTGCTCCTTGCGTTGTTGCAGCAGCAGCCCTGCGCGCACCAGAATCTCCGCCCGCTTGGGGGCTGGAAGCAGCCGCCATGTGACAAAAGCTTTCTTGGCCGCCGCCACGGCCAGGTCCACATCCTCGGCGTGGGACGATGGAAAGGCGCCCACCACGTCTCCGTGGTCGGCCGGGTTCAGATTCAGGATCGTATTGCCGCTCTTGGCCGGCAGCCACTCGCCGCCAATCAGATTTTGGTAGGTCGGATATGCCATAAAAACCCTCAAAAGTCATGTGCGGCCGGAGCCCTGCACATCAAAAGCTTTTCCGGCGCAATCTCAGAGTTTACCGCACCAGCCCCCACCGCGGCAGGTTGCCCGGCGTGGTTCCTCAGCCCTGGAAGCAGCAAGTCCCCGCTGGCCGTACAATACCTATTGAGGTAAGGTTAGTTCTCTCATGTCATCGAATGGTTATCCCTCGCGCTCCTCACGGTCGCACGGCCTGCGCTCACTCTTCAGCATGTTTTCGAGCGATTTAGCTATCGATCTCGGCACCGCCAACACCCTCGTCTACGCCGCCGGAAAGGGCATCGTGGTCAACGAGCCCTCTATCGTCGCCATCAATAAGAACACCGGCGAAGTCGAGGCCGTAGGCAAAGAGGCCAAGGAGATGCTGGGCCGAACCCCCGGCAACATTGTGGCTATCAAGCCCATGAAGGACGGCGTAATCGCCGACTTCAAGGTCACTGAGAAGATGCTGAACTACTTTATCCAGAAGGCACACAACCGAAAAATGCTCGTCCATCCGCGCATCGTCATCGGCGTGCCCTCTGAGATTACCCAGGTTGAAAAGCGCGCCGTCGAGGACTCCGCGTACCGCGCCAAGGCCAGCGAAGTCTACCTTGTTGAGCAGGCCATGGTCGCGGCCATCGGCGCCGGCCTGCCCATCACTGAGCCGGGCGGCAACATGGTTGTGGACATCGGCGGAGGCACCACCGACATTGCCGTGATCTCTCTTTCAGGCATCGTCTACTCACGCTCCGTGCGCATGGCCGGCAACCAGATGGACGAGGCCATCACGAACTACCTCAAGCGCAAATACAATCTCCTCATCGGAGAGCGCACCGCCGAACAGATCAAGATGGAGATAGGCTCGGCCTACCCGCTCGACAAGCCACTTACCATCGAGATCAAGGGGCGCAACCTGATCGAAGGCGTGCCCAAGACAATCACCATCGACGACAGCGAGATTCGCGAAGCGCTGGGCGAGTGCATTGCTGTCATCATGAACGCCATCCGCGTAGCCTTGGAGCGCACCCCGCCGGAACTTTCCGCTGATATCAGCGACCGCGGAATCGTGCTCACAGGCGGCGGCGCGCTCATCAAGAACCTCGACAAGCGCATCCGCGAGGAGACCGGCCTGCCCGTCTCTGTGGCCGACGATCCGCTGGCGTCCGTCGTGCTCGGCACAGGCAAGATGCTCTCTGACTTCCGCCTGCTGCGCAAGATCAAGATCGACTAAGCTGCGGGGCTGACACCGCCGCCACACAATTCTTCTCCCGCGTGCCCAGGCTTGGGCCTCCGAGCTTCGCCATGGAACCGTTCTTTGTCCGATATCGGAATCTGATCGTGCTGCTGGCCCTGCTGGCAGCACAGATCGTCGGCTTGGCCGTGCAGGTGCACCGCGCCGATTCCGGACTCATGAGCCTCGATCCCCGCGACAGCAGCGGCATCCGCCTCATTCGCCTCTGGGCCAATGCGCTCGTTTCTCCTCCGGAGCGGCTGATCCACTCCTCCAAACTCGGCATAGATTATCTGTGGAACGACTATATCGATCTGCGCCACGTCCATCAGCAAAACCAGGATCTCAAGAAGACCATCGACAGGCTGCGCCTGGAGCAGGCCGCCCTGCTCGAAGATGCACGCCAGGGCCAGCGGCTCCAGGCGCTCTTGAACTTCCAGGAAAAATACATCTACAAGACACTCCCCGCACAGGTTATCGGGTCCAGCGGCACGGATCTTTCACGCGTCTTCTACATTGACAGGGGCGCCGATCACAAACTGGAGCGTGACATGGCCGTCATCACGCCGGACGGTATCGTCGGCAAAGTACGCGAAGTCTTCCCCCATACAGCTCAGGTGCTGGTCATCAATGACCAGACCTCCGGCGCCGGCGTCATTCTTGAAACCACTCGCATTCGCGGCATCTTGCGCGGCAACGCAGCAGGGCAGCCGCAGATTGTCGGGATCATGGCCGACAATCGCATCCAGCCAGGCGAACATGTCCTCACCGCCGGCGGCGATCAGATCTTCCCGCGGGGCCTGCCCGTGGGCGTTGTGCAAAAGGTCGTGCGCGACCCCGAGCGCGACTCCTTCATCAACGTCATCGTAAAGCCGTACGCGCAACTCGACCGCCTCGATGAAGTTCTCGTTATCACCTCGACCGAGCCGCGCTTCCCGCCCGATCAGCAGCAGGACATGGCCGACAGCCAGACCCTTAAAGGGGCGGAGGTCGAGCAGGACGATGCGCAAAAAAAGGCCTCAGCAATCATGGCCGAGCGTTTGCCCGGCCTCATCGACCCCAACCTGCCCCCTGACCAGCAGCCACTCCATGACAGCACTCCGCCGGTCCCCGTGGCGCACACGCCGCAGCCTCTGCACCCGGACCGATTCACCCCTGTCACGGATACGCAAACGGGCCAGACTGCAGCTCCCGCGCAAGGCGCCCCGGCTGGTAGCGGACCCAACCGGCCGCCGCAGAGGAATCCATAACCATGCCGGTCCTTACCGCCAACTCGCGCCGCGAACTTGATATTCACCGCTTTCCGGTCCTTGTCTACGCTCTTGTCCCGCTCGCGGCGCTGGTTCTGCAAGCCTGGCTGCCACGCGTGCTGGGTCGCTTCGCCTGGTTCGACCTGCCTTTGCTTGTGATTGTCTATTTCTCGCTGGGTAGGCCGAGCCCGATTCAGGGGACGATAATGGGATTTGTGCTGGGGACGTTTGAGGATGCGTTAACCCAGCACGCCATCGGCATTAACGGCATTGCGAAGACCCTTGTGGGCTTTCTGGCGTCTTCTGTCGGAATGCGCATTGACGTAGAGAATCACACGATCCGCGTGGCGCTTGTGTTGCTCTTCTCCTTTGTTTCCAGCACTTTGTATGTCTTTGTCTACCGCATTCTTTTGGGTCTTGCCCTGGACTGGAACTGGCTCGACGTGATCTTGAAGGCACTTGGCAACGGCGTCCTGGCGCTGGCGCTTTTCCCCTTGCTCGACCGCTTCCGAATTCGTGACTGAGTGCAAGGATGCACACAGTTTTCCGGAGATTTCTCTGACCGGCCGGGCGCACGGAACGCCAAAACCGTATCGCGGTATTCTGAGAGTGCAGGCAGATGGCTTTTGACAGGTTCACACGCGGCGAAAAGCTCTCCAGCGTCAAGCTGACTATGGTGCAATACGGCATCCTTGCGATGATGCTGGCGCTGGCGGCCGGGCTTTGGCGTCTCCAGGTGCTGGGCGCCAACAACTTCCGCGTGCTGGCCGAGCAGAACCGCACTCGCAAAGTGCCCATCCTTGCCGCGCGCGGCAAGCTCTTTGACCGCGAAAACCATCTTATCGTGGACAATTACCCCTCGGTCACCTGCTTTCTGGTGCGCGAGCAGGGTCATACGCTCGATGCCGATCTGCCCCTGATTGCCCGCGGCCTGAACCTTGACCTGGAGCAGTTGCGCGCCACGCTGCGCCGCTATCGCTCCGCGCCCGGCTACCAGCCCATCCCCATCAAGCAGGAAGTGACTCCCGACGAGCAGGCCTTTATTGAAGCGCACCGCAATGAGCTGCCTGAATTGGAGACGATCGACCAGGAGCGCCGCCTCTATCCCCGCGACGGCTTCGCCTCCCACCTCATCGGCTATGTGGGCGAGGTCAGTGAGGAGATGCTGAATGATCCGCGCTATGCCGCTTACGAACCTGGCGACGTAGTTGGAAAGGCCGGTGTTGAAGAAACCTATGACCAGTTACTGCGCGGACAGGACGGCTCCCGCGACGTGATCGTGGACAGCCGCGGGCGGGAAGTCGGCTACCTCCGCACCCAACACGCCACGCCCGGCCAGGACCTGCGGCTGACCATTGACAACGACCTTCAACGCGCCGCCGAGCTCGCTCTCGGCGACCGCGAGGGTGCGATTGTCGCGATGGATCCACGCAATGGCGAAATTCTCGCCATGGTCTCCCGGCCGAGCTTTGATCCCAACGACTTTGCCGTCCGCATCGACCGCACCGCCTGGAACAAGCTGATCACCGACCCCGAGCATCCTCTGATGAACAAGTCCATCCAGGCGCAACTGGCTCCGGGCTCCACCTTCAAGATCCTCATGTCGGTTGCCGGTCTTGAAGAAGGCATCGCACAGAACCTCCATGTCTTCTGCAACGGCGGAGCCAACTTCTACGGCCACTACTACCATTGCGATGAGAAGCACGGCTCGGTGGATATCCACAATGCCATCCCCATGTCGTGCGATACGTTCTACTACACCCTCGCCGACAAGCTGGGCATCGATCGAATCGCGAAGTATGCCACGGAATTCGGCTACGGCCAGAAGACCGGCATCGACCTGCCCGGAGAGCAGGCCGGCCTGATGCCCTCCGCGCAGTGGGTGATGAAGAACTACCACCGCAAGTGGTACGCGGGCGAGACGATCTCAGTGGGCATCGGCCAGGGAGCCATCGAGGCGACGCCGCTTCAGCTCGCCCGCATTATTGGCGGCATCGCCTCCGACGGCCACATGGTCCGCCCCCACGTTGTCTTTCCCGATCAGCTTCCCGCCGACTTCCGCCGCGCGCTGCTTGACACGTTTCCCGGCTCCGGCGACGTCAACATTCCCCTCGATCCGGATGCCTGGATGACGATCACCGACGGCATGGCCGAAGTGACGCAGCCCGGCCTGTACCATACCGCCGGTTCTGCCCACCTGGAAGGCATCGACCTCGCCGGCAAGACCGGCACCGCTGAAGTGGTGGGACACGATGCTATGGGACATACCGCCAAGGGCCATGAGTTTGTGCCGAATGTGTGGTTCGTGGGCGTCACACCGCGGCGCAATCCTGAGTTGGTGGTCGCGGTGCTCTGGCAGAACGGCGAGTTCAGCTTCTACCCGGCCAGGATCGGGGCCCAGGTGGTGGCAGCTTACGTAGAAAAACAGCGTCGTCTGGCCCACAATCTACCGGCCGTCAAGTCAACTTCCACGCCCGCCGCGCCCCCAAAACCCGCCGAGGTCGGCGCCATCTGGTCGCAGCCGGAGATTAAAAACGGGCAACAAATCGCGCGTATTCACGCCGGCCACTTCTATGTAAATCCGCCCGCAGCCAGTGCAACGCGAGCGCCAGCCGCCTCCGCGCATTCTCCACGCCCAGCTTCCTCCCTGCCCGAGCGCGTCGCTGTCTCAACCCCGCTGCAGGGGATAAAAACGCCATGAGCCCAGCGCGCCGTTTCCTCAGCTTCCGCGATTTCGACTGGGCCCTTCTGGCAATGGTGCTGGTGCTCTGCACGCTTTCAGTCTTTGAGATTTACTCCGCTACGCTGCACACCCGGTATACCGGCTTCCACACGAAGCAAGTTTTCTGGATCGCCGGTGGCCTGGCCGGCATGTTCCTTTTCGCCAAGATCGACTATCACAAGCTTATTGACTTCACGCCCTGGATTTATGGCATTTTTCTCTTCCTGCTGGGGATCGTTTTAATTCCCGGCATCGGCCACAAAGCCCTTGGCGCCCGCCGCTGGATCAAGCTTGGGCCGATCCTCTTCCAGCCCTCCGAATGGGTGAAGCTGGTGCTGATCCTCGCCGTCGCCCGCTACTTCGCCAATCTCGGCGGGCGGTCGCTGACCTGGAGAGATATTTTCAAGGCCTTTGTGCTGGTCGGGGTTCCCATGCTGCTGGTCCTCAAGCAGCCCGACCTTGGCACAACGCTCACCTACACCCCCATCCTGATCGCCGGGCTCTTTCTGGGCGGCGTCAACGTTCGCCAGTCCTTGATTCTGATGGCCGCGGCTCTGGTTCTGGTGGCGGGCGCATGGACCAGCGGCAAGGTCCTGAAGCCCTACCAGAAAGCCCGCCTGACCAGCTTCGTGAACCCGGATAACGACCCCCGCGGCAGTGGCTATCAGATTCGCCAGTCGCTCATCGCCGTCGGTTCCGGGGGCATCTGGGGAAAGGGCGCAGAGAAAGGCACGCAGACCCAGGGCGACTTTCTACCCATTCCCCACGCGGACTTCATCTTTGCCGCTTTTGGTGAGGAGCATGGGTTTGTGGGCGCGGTTTTAGTGCTGCTGCTATACTTCTCCATATTGATGCGTTTGATTCAAAACGCTCAAACAGCCGCCGACCTGCCCGGCTCCCTGATTATCATGGGGATTGTGGCTGTGTTGACCTTCCAGATTGCGGTCAACGTGGGCATGGTCATCGGGTTTATGCCCGTCACCGGAATCCCTTTACCGTTAATGAGTTACGGCGGATCTTCGGTGCTGTTTACTTTCCTGGCGCTGGGTGTTGCGATGAACGTGCGCATGCGCCGGTTCGTAAACTAGGCGTCTTGGGCCGAATGGGGCTGGGACGCGGAATGACAAGTTTACCTCTTGCGAACTTCCGGAATTGTCCGGAGCGCAAGAGGCATATTTTCAAGTATTTACGCCGGTCAGGTCCCGATGGATCCCGAAGCCCGGCAGGATTGGGTTCATGAGCACGCAGAGACGGGAAAACCGTTCCACCCCCGCGGCGCAGGTAGGTCGCCGGGGACATGGGAACCGTTCCACCCCAGCGACGAAGGCACGTCGCCGGGCCCCCCGGAACCGTTGGCAGCAGACAAATTGCGCAGGGCCCGCGGGCCAGCGAGGGCGTCTGTGCCTTGCTGAAGCCGCGCCGCTCCCGAGTGCAGAAGCCAACGCGGTAACGGCCCCGCCGGGCAATCCGGCCAAGTGGGCCACAGACTCTCTGCAAATGGATTACCGTGCCGGACAGAAGGTCCGGCTGGTCTCGCTGGCGGCACGCCGAGTCTTGCCATCCCTCAGGGGAGTTGGCGGCGGCGCGGCTTACAGCGCAACACCGACTCCCAGGTCATCCCTCGTGCGCATCCCCACACCTTCCAGCTTCGCGACTTTCCATCCGGCCTGGCCGCAGGCCCCGGCAGGCTACCGCCGCCGGGCGGAAAGGTACGATGGCAAAGGAAATTTGCATTTCTTCTACGCCGCATGAGACGCGGCTTGCGATTCTTGAAGACGATCAACTCGCAGAAATCTACTACGAGCGCGAGAACGAGTACACACTCGCCGGCTCTATCTACAACGGGCGCGTTACCCGCGTGCTGCCCGGCATGCAGTCGGCATTTGTGGATGTTGGCCTGGAACGCGACGCATTTCTCTATGTAACCGACTTCCTCGAACTCGAAGATCAGGAAGAAACCGACGAACTGGAAAAGGCTGCCTCCACGGGCGGCAACCAGCCACCGCGCGAAGTGCGGAGCGGGGGCGGTGAGCGCGCAGCGCGGCCCAAACAAGAACCGCGTCAGGATCGCCCATCTCGCGACCGCCGTCCCGCGCCTGAAGCGGAAGATACAGTGGCGGCTCCTGAATCCCTGCTGAATCCCGAACAGAGCGACACAGCCCAGGAGCCCGCGGAAGAGCACGGAGGGAAGCGCTGGCGCGGCCGCCGCCGCCGCCGGGGAGGCCGGGGCACGCCGAGCGGATCGGAGACCCGCACCGAGACGGAGGAAGCCGCAGAGACTCATCCCGGATTTGCTTCCGAGGCGGAGGTTTCGCACGAGATTCAGGCAACCGCAGCGCCCACCCGCGCCGAGCGCGCGCCTGTGCCTTTTGTCATGCCCGGCGAGTCGCTTTCAAAATACGGCGGCGCACCCGCGGAAGAAGCCAAGAAGCCTGCCGCTGAAGCGCAGGCTCCTGCGCGCCCTGCCAGCACCTTCCGGCCCGCAACCCTGGTCGAGGCCCCTCTGGGATGGGACGGCAGCGGCCTGCTGCCCGGCGAGTCCCTGGCGCGCCATCGCAATCGCCAGTCCGAGCGTCCGATCGAGGTGGAGGGCGAACCCCAGGGCACGTTTGCCGATGCCGAAGACTTTCGGGTCGAGCCGCGATCGCTCGTTGAAGAGGCGGAGGAGTTTGCGCCGGAGCCGACTTTTGAGGCAGCGCCTGCAGACTCCGCCTACGGTGACGTTGTCGAAGAAGACCTGATGGAAGAGACCACGGAGGCCGCTCCTGCGCCATCCGGCCTGGAGACGGCAACCGGGCACGATGTCTTTGTGGAAGAGACCGGGGAGCCTGGTCCCAACGCCAAGGCGTCCCACCATGTGGATCCAATGCCGCCCACCGGTTTCCGCCTGTTTGGCCTGGGTGGAAAGAAGAAAAAGGACGAGCCGCACGCTGAGGAAGCGGCTGCGGAATCGGGAACAGCCGGACCTGCGCAAGCGTCCGTCGCTTCGGTCTCCGCCTTCGCCCCTGGCAGCGGCCTTGTGGAAGAAGAGCTGATTGAGGGCGAGGAGTTCGACACGCCGGTCCATCGTCATGCTCACAAGGCCGACGAACACGATCTGGACGAATACGAAGAGGAGACGCTGCAAACCCAGATTGGTTCGGGCGAGATCGGCGAGATGTTCCAGGAGGCCCACCTCGACCAGCGCATCCAGATGAACTTCGACGCCAAGAATGGCGAAGACGAGGACGACGACGCCTTCGAGTCCGAAGAAGAAGAGGGCGAAGAAGAGGCAGCGACCGAAGGACAGCCCTCGGGCGAAGGACAGGCCCAGCCGCGCCACGATCGCGGAACGCGCGGCCGCCGCGGCCGTGGCGGCCCAAGCGCACCCCGTCCCGGAGACCGCCGCGGGCCGTCGCGCCGCTCGGCGCAGACCTCCGACCTGCCGATCATCTCGGATCTCTTGAAGCCCGGCCAGGAGATTCTGGTCCAGATCGCCAAGGAGCCCATCGCCAAGAAGGGCGCACGCATCACGTCGCACATCGCCCTGCCGGGGCGCTTTCTGGTCTTCATGCCCACGGTCAGTCATGTGGGCGTGAGCCGCAAGATCGCGTCCGATGAAGAGCGGCAGCGGCTGAAGAGGATTCTGGTCAGCGAGCGCGGCGAGGCCTCGGGCGGCTTCATAGTCCGCACCGCCGCCGAAGGCGCTTCGGAAGAAGAGTTACGCGCCGATCTGCGCTTCCTGATTCATCTGTGGAACGAGATCAAGCAGCGCTCCGACAACTCCAAGTCGCCGGCCCTCATCTACCACGACCTTTCGCTGATCGAGCGCATCCTGCGCGACCAGGTCAGCGCCAACTTCTCGTCGATCTGGGTCGATTCACAGGACGACTACGAGCGCATTGTGCGGTTCCTCAACCGTTTTTCGCCCACATTGGTGCGCCGGGTCAAACTCTATACCAAGGATGTTCCGCTCTTTGAGCACTTCGGCATCCAGGACGAGATCTCCAAGGCGCTTCGCTCCAAGGTCTGGCTCAAGTCCGGTGGGTCAATCGTCATCAACCAGACCGAAGCGCTGGTCGCCATCGACATCAACACGGGCAAGTATGTGGGCAAGACGGCGCGGCTCGAAGACACTATTGTCAAGACGAACCTCGACGCCATCCCGGAGATCGTGCGCCAGATTCGCCTGCGGGATCTGGGCGGAATCATCATCATCGACTTTATCGACATGGATGAGCGCAAAAACCGCTTCAAGGTAATGGCCGCCCTTGAAGAGGCGCTCAAGAACGATCGCGCCCCAACTAAAGTGCTTCAATTCAATGACTTTGGCCTTGTTGCCATCACTCGCAAGCGGGTGAAGCAGTCGCTTGAACGGACCCTGAGCGTGCCATGCCCGGTGTGCCAGGCAACGGGCATGGTCAAGAGCCCCGCCACTGTGTGCAACGAGATCTATACCGAGCTGCGCAAGATGCGGAAGCACTTTGAGAGCGCGGACGTGATGCTGCGCGTGAACCCTGAGACCGTCAAGGTGCTCAAGTCAAACAACGCCCGCTGGTTAACGGAGTTCGAGGAACTGGTGGGAAAGAACATTCTGGTGAAGAGCGACCCGGCCCTGCACCCGGAGCAGTTCGACATCCAGGGATAAGCCCTGCAACCCGATCCACCCCCAGGCCGGAGCCCGTCTCTGGCCTGGGCGGTTTGCCCTGGGCCGCTTTTGATGCCGCACAATCCACCTGGCCCGTTTTTGCTTTATGCAGGCCCTCGCGCAACCTCCCGGTCGAAAGCTGTGTCTAAGTGCTTAACTGAAACTGCGTAAGGGTTGCGCATGTACGGCAAAAATTCGACCCACGAGGTTCAAACATGTCATCGCTACGTTCGGTGTCGCTGATGCGACATGTCACCATGCTTTCGGCTGCGGTTGTCTTTGCCGCGGCCTCTGCGAGTGCCCAGTTCGCACCTCCTTCAAACCTTTATAGCGATTCGTCGGCGCCTTCGGCTGGCGAATCCAGCTCCAGCGCGTACCAGCTGGTCGCCGATAATGAGGCAGACGGCTCGGCCCTGCCTGCGGCGCCAGACCCCTCAGGGGCAGCCGCACAGAACGGCGGCTACGGCGGCAGCAAGGGATATCACGAGCACAGCCTCTGGAGCAGCCTCGTCTTCGAGGCGGGTGGCGGATTCAACGGCCCGGTGGGCAGCGCCAACAACTTCATTACCTGGGGCGGGAACCTGAACCTCGGCGCGGGCTATCGCTTCAACCCCCACGTAAGCGCTCTGCTGGAGTATCAGTTCATCGACGACAAGCTGCCCGGCAAGCTGATCGCCGAAACCGGCGCCACGGGCGGCAACGCGCACATCTGGTCCTTCACGCTGGCTCCGGTCTACGAGTTCTTCCCCAAGAGCTCGAATGACCTGTATGCCACGGGTGGTTATGGCTTCTACCGCAAGGTCACCAATTTCACCAACCCGGCGCCTGCCCAGTACTGCAGCTATTTTTATTGCGGCACGACGTATGTGAATCAGGTGGCCGGCCACTTTTCCAGCAATCAAGGCGGCTGGAACATTGGCGGCGGCTATGAGCACAGGCTGGGCGGCATGTACGGGGAGAGCCGGGTCAAGCTCTTTGCGGAGGTCCGCTACCTGGATGTGCTGACCCCGTCGGTTACCACCCAGCCCAACGGTTTGAACACGGTCTCAGTGAACTCCGGCACCCGCTTGCTTCCAATCACTCTTGGTGTTCGCTGGTAGCGGACTTTTTTGTCTACCAGACCGGCCCCCGCGCGTGCGCTCCGTTTGATCGCCGCTGGGGGCCGTCCCTTTGGGGCCGGTTACAGGATGCCCAGAACGCGAAGCCGCACCAGTCCGCCGGCCAACACGCCCAGGGGTGAGATCGCCACCTGCGCAAGCTGGTACCAGATTGCCTGCTGCCCGCGCGCCTGCAACGCGCTGAGCGCCGCAAGGCCCAGCACAATCAGCCCCAGCGCCAGCACATGCACCAGCGGATTGGAGGCTGCGACCCACGCCGTGGCAAACCCGCCGGCCGCGCCGGCCAGGAAAGATGCGCCCAGGTTCACCAGCGTGTAGCTCAGCCCCGGCCGCGCCACAACTGCGGCCAGGCTCGGCGCCAGACCCTGCATTGCGCTCCGCAGCGCCAGGACCACCAGCATTGTTGCTGCAAAGCCCGCGGCCAGCGCCAGAAATGCATGCAGCATCACCATGGCTTCTTCTCCGGCTGAGTCGGCGCGCCCACCTCGCCCCGCTCGATACGCGCAAGAAACTCCCGCGCCAGCCGGGGCTCGCCGGGATGGCTTTCGCCGTGGATGGTGCAGAGGTCAAGAAACTCATCGCAAAGCGCGTTCGGCTCCTCCGCCTGATGCGAGATGGCCTGGAGCGCGATGGCCAGCTCGCGCAGCCGCGCAGCCTCGGGCCATCCTCGTCGTTCGTCGTCCGCTTGCAGCGCCAGGTCTGAGAACAGCCCACGCCGGCCCCGCGCACACTCCGCCAGGCAAGCCAGCAGCTGATCTGCAAAAACGTGGCTCAGCGTCTGCAATTGTTCAGAGTTCATTCCCTTTTGCGAATCCATGCGGCTCCTCGCTCAATTCAACCGCATCGCCGCTTCCACATCCTCGGCGGTATGCGGCAGCGCAGCATCCAGGTCAATCAGCTTGCCGTCCGCGCCCACAAGAAAGTCGCACTCGATGCGCACGCCCAGCTTTTCTTCTGGGATGTACACGCCCGGCTCGATGGTGAAGACCATCCCCGGCTTCAGCACGGCAGGATAATCGGCGGGGTCATGCACGTCGAGGCCGACCATGTGTCCCAGTCCATGCAGCCAGTACTTGCCCAGCGGCTGGCCATGCAAGTCTTTGCCATGCGTGTTGATGTAGTTGTAAGCCACCGTGTCCAGCGAGTTCGGGTCCTTGCGATCGCGATCGTCGATCGTTGACTTGCCCGCGACAAAGGCATCCGCCGCCGCCTGCTGCGCGCCCAGCACAATGTTGTAGATCTCCCGCTGCCGCGCCGTGAAGTGCCCGTTCGCCGGCACCGTCCGCGTAATGTCCGAGGCATACATTGAGAACTCGCACGCCGCATCCACCACCACCACATCGCCGCTTTCAATGGTGCCTGCATTGTCGGAGTAGTGCAGGGTGGTCGAGTTGATGCCCGTGCCCACAATCGGCGCATAGGCCGGCCGCTCGCATCCCCGCTGCAGCCATACCGCCGTCATCCCGCCTGCAATCGCCCGTTCTGTCACGCCCGGCTTCACCGACTTCATCATGGCGCGCTGCGCGGCGATGGAAGCGGCTGTCGCCTTGCGAACCAGTTCCACCTCGCCCGCATCCTTCACCTGCCGCAGCGGCAGGGTCAGCCGGGTTACGTCGCGGGGCGGCGGCGCAGCATCCATACCCAGCGTCACCGCGTTGAAACTCACCAGCGCCGCAGCTTCCTTCGACAGGGGCTGCGTCCACACATGATGGGCCAGGGCTCGATCCGCCCCGATCAGCCGGTTCAGCTCCGCCGGCAGCGCGGTCATCGGCTCTACGGTATCCACGCCGGTCGCCGTCGTTACACCGGGTGAATCCGCATCCATCTTGACTCCGGTGTAGAGCTCGCCGTGCAGATCGCGCGTAGGGAGAAACAGGATTTCCCTGTACCCCTGCGTTTTCCCGCCCGGGCCCACCACCATCAGCGCCGCGCCCGGCTGATTCCAGCCCGTCAGGTAATAGAAGTCCGAATCCTGCCGGTAGGGCATAAAGTCCAGCAGCGGCTCCGGCGCAGCGAACAACACGGCCACCCCGCCCTTCAGTTCCGCGGCCAGGGCCACGCGCCGTGCGTGATAGGCACTGACAGGCTGCCTTTCGAGGGCGAACGCAGCGGGAAAGAGCGCAAGAAGACCAGCAAAGATAGCGGCGCAGGCGAAGAAACGCGGCAAACGGCACATGCAACAAGCCTCTGCGACGGTGGCGAGGCTGTCAAGCGGCCGGCTCGGTCATGGGCCCTCGGACTCCTCCGCTCAACCCGCCCCTGCCGGCTGCCATTGAATTTCCGCGCGATTCGCCGTATTCTAAGAGAGCGAACGAGTTTGTCCGCTGCATTTGCCGTGAGGATGCCGGCTGGCGGAGAGATGAGTGGGCTTACAGCCCACTTTTTATTTGCGGCAAACTCCGGGAAATAGACGGCCGTTTTGACGGCGCCCCGACGGCCGATCCATGGCGTTGGGGTGACCGGGCGGCAAGGAAGCGATGGCGGTAAAGCTGGAAGAAATCCGGGCAGCGGCTCATCGAGTGGCCGCATCACATGGGCTGGACCTGGTGGACATGGAGTTCATTGGCCCGGCGAAAGAGCGCATTTTGCGCGTCTTCCTGGAGAAGAATGCCGAGGGGCGCGCACGGCTGAAGGCCGAGCTGGCCGCCGGAGCCGAAGGTTTGCCGGAGAGGCTATCCGAGGGCAAGCTCAGCATCGAGCAGCTTTCCGGCATCACGCACGAGGATTGCGCAGCGTTCAGCCGCGATTTTGGCGTGCTGCTGGACGTGGAAGACCTGGTTCCCGGCGCGGAATACACGCTGGAGGCGAGTTCTCCCGGTCTGGATCGAAAGCTGACCCGGCTTGAGGAGTTTCAACGATTTGCCGGAAGCCTGCTGAAGGTGCAGACCTTTGAGCCGGTTCGAAATAACCGCCACTGGCAAGGGCGGCTGGCAGCCGGAGCGGGCGAGACGATTATTCTCGACCTCTCAGCCGTCAAGCAGAATAGCAAGAGCCGGAAGGCTGGCGTGGACACAGTGGAAATTGCGCTGAGCAACATTGAAAAGGCGCAACTGATTCCAGAGATTTAAGCACACACCGGAGGGCCGGACCGTGTGCCGGAGGACGGGTAGCCGTCCGCACCTCAAACCGAACGAATCACACGCGGCTGCGCCCGGCAACGGACCCGCCGCCCGAACAAACCAAGAGAGCAAGCACCGTATGGCCAGCGCTTTGTATCAGAGCATCGAACTCCTCAGCCGCGAGAAGGGCATCGAGCCCGCAATCGTGGTTGGAGCCGTGGAAGAGGCTATCGCCCTGGCCACGCGCAAGTACTACAAGACCCAGGAAAACATGCGCGGGGAGTTGAACAAAGACACCGGCGAGATTACCGCCTACGTCTTCAAGACGGTGGTGGCCGACGATGTCGAGATCGAAGATCCGGTGAACCAGATCACCTTAAGCGAAGCCAGCGCATTGGCCCCCGGGGTCGAAGTTGGCAGCGAGATCCGCCTCTATCGCGACACCAGTCCGCTGGGCCGCATCGCCGCGCAACTGGCCAAGCAAGTCATCTTCCAGAAGGTCCGCGAGGCAGAGCGCGACACGGTCTTCCAGGAGTATGCGCACCGCGAAAAGGAAGTCCTGAACGCCACGGTGAAGCGCATCGAGGGTCAGGACGTGATCTATGACCTGGGCAAGGCGGAAGCCCGCTGCCCCAAGCGCGAACAGTCGCGGCTGGAGCAGTTCTCCATCGGCGAGCGGGTGCGCGTTGTGCTGCTGAAGGTGGACCGCGCCGCCAAGGGCCCGCAGGTCATCGTCTCCCGCGCGGCGCCCGAACTGGTGCAGAACCTTTTTCAGTCGGAAGTACCTGAGATCTACGACAACACGGTCGTCATCCGCGCCATTGCCCGCGAAGCCGGCGAGCGCACAAAGATTGCAGTGCAGTCGCGCGACAAAGACGTGGATCCAGTGGGCGCCTGCGTCGGCATGAAGGGCATGCGCGTGCAGTCCATCATTCGCGAGCTGCGCGGTGAAAAGATCGACATCATCGAGTTCAGCGAAGAGATCACCACTTTTGCCGAGAAGGCTCTGCAGCCCGCCAAGGTTAGCCGCGTCTCCATTGCGGACCTGTCTGACAAGCAGCTCGAAGTCATCGTGGACGACACGCAGCTCTCGCTGGCGATTGGCAAGAAGGGCCAGAACGTGCGCCTGGCGGCCAAGCTGCTGGGCTGGAAGATCGACATCAAGAGCG
>VFSW01002540.1_pt1 | contig 27605 bp, 20 predicted proteins | sample 5358111 | NCBI WGS metagenome assembly VFSW01 (sample SAMN11554181, study PRJNA540505) | mine drainage metagenome | isolation source: sediment from site ElyBrook_90M | place: USA: Ely Copper Mine, Vershire, VT | collected 2017 | reverse complement strand
CGTGACATGACTGAGCGTGCAGGAGAACAGAGAACTGCCCATGCTCTTCATGGGCACGAAACAGAAGGAAGCGGCGGCGCGGGCCAGAGACATTCTCGAGCGTCTCACACTTACCGAAATAGCGGACAAACTCCCCGACGAACTGTCGGGAGGGCAGATGAAACGCGCGGCCGCCGCACGGGCTCTTGTCTCCAAGCCCAAGCTGATCCTGGCGGACGAACCGACGGGCCAGCTCGACCACGCCACGGCGCGTCATTTTCTCAAAGTGCTCTTCGCCCATATCGAATGTGCCGACATAGCCGTCGTCATGACCACCCACGACAGGGAGGTGGCCCGCTATATGGACACGATATGGACAATGGACCACGGCGTGATGAAAGAAGGTGCGAAATGATGATCATCAAATGGCTCAAAGGCAGCTTTGCGAAACGGCCCGGCAGGATGCTGGGCGCGATCGTCGGAATCGCGATCACGATGGCGCTTTTGTCCGCCATAGGCGCCTTCATCTCCTACAGCGGCGCCTCGATGACCACGCGCGCTATCCAAAATGTTCCCGTTGACTGGCAAGTCCAGATCGTTCCGGGCATTTCCCCCGACACGGTGCGAACCGAAATAGCAAAGGCAACAAAATTCAGCGCCTTTGAAACGGCGATTTATGCCGACGTGAAGGGGCTCGAAGCGAAAACCGGAAATTCCACCCAGCAGACCGGCCCCGGAAAAGTAGTCGGAATCAGCGACACCTACGAGAAGAACTTTCCCGCGGAATTTCGGAGCCTCATCGGCTCGTCCACCGGCGTCCTGACAACCCAGCAGTGCGCGGCCAATCTCCATATTCAGCCCGGCGACAGCGTCAACATCCAGCGCCCCGGCCTGCCGCCTGTTACCGTAAAAATCGCCGGCGTCATCGAGCTTCCCTATGCGGATTCCTTTTTCCAGGCGGTCGGCCTGCCGCCGAACGCGGCGCCTCAGGCCCCGCCCGACGACGTGCTCATCATGCCGCTTGCCCAGTGGCATTCCCTCTTCGACGAACAGGCAAAAATACGCCCCGATTCGGTCCGCACCCAGTTCCATGTCCGGATAGACCACAACTTCCCCGCCGATCCCAACGCGGCATACATCCATGTCCAGCGTCTGGCAAACAACCTCGAAGCCCGAATCGCGGGGAGCGCCCTCATCGGCAACAACCTCGCGGCCAGACTGTCAACCGTCCGCGCCGACGCACTGTATGCCAGGGTGCTGTTTTTGTTTCTTGGGCTGCCGGGTGCGGTACTGGCCATACTCCTTGTCCTTTTCATCACGGCTTCGGGGGAAAAACACCGCCGCCGTGAACAGGAACTTCTTCGGAATCACGGCGCTTCCTCCTCCCGAATCCTCCGGCTCCAATCGGCTGAGGCCATCGGGACCGGCATAGGCGGGATCCTCGTCGGGGTCGTCCTTTCACTCTTTGTGGATACGTTCCTCATCCCCTATTCGGCCGCCACCTCCAGCCTGATTTTCGGGTGGATCGCCTTTGCCGCCGCGACCGGACTCGTCCTGGCCATCATTGCCGGCGTGATTCCGGCCTGGCGCGCCCTGCATGCCGGCTCCTCTTACATCCTTGCCAACGAACGCATCTTCGCAAAGCCTCTGTGGCAGCGTATCTACCTGGACCTGATTTTTCTCGCGCGCTCCGGAATCGAAGTCTGGCGGACGGCAAGCTCGGGATACGCCGTCGTTGTGGCCCCCGAGGGGGTTGCCTCGATAGCGGTGAACTACGAAGCCTTCATCGCCCCCTTTTTCCTCTGGGTAGGCGGCGTGATGCTCGCCCTCCGAATTTTCGATTGGATTCTGACCCGAGAACGGAAATTCATGGGCGCTTTCATCGCGCCGACCGCGGGGCGCCTTTCAGTTATTGTCGCGGCTTCCCTTTCCCGGGACAGACGATACCTCACAAGAGGCATCCTGCTGGTTTCCCTGGCCGTGTCGTTTGCCGTGTCAACGTCGATATTCAACACCACCTACAACAACCAGACCCGCGTCGATGCGGAACTCACCAACGGGTCGGACGTGACGGTGACCGGCTATGCGCCCTTCACCCCGCAAGACCCCCGCATCAAGCAGATTGCCGCTCTGCCGGGAATCGCCGGCATGCAGCTTATGCAGCACAGGTTCGCTTATGTGGGCACGGATATGCAGGACCTCTACGGCATCGACCCCGGCCATATAAGCGAGGCGACCACTATCTCCGACGCGTTTTTCGGCAACAGAAACGCCGCCGCCACGCTCGCTGCCCTCCGCAAGCAGAAAGACGGCGTACTCGTCTCCGAAGAGACCATAAGTGACTTCCAGCTCAAGACAGGCGATCCCGTCAACCTGCGCCTCCAGTTTGCAGGCGACCACGCCTACCACCTTGTTCCCTTTCATATCGTAGGAATCGTGCGTGAATTTCCGACGGCGCCCAAGGATTCGTTCTTCGTGACCAACGCGAGCTACGTCGCCGAAGCCACCGGAAACCCGAACTCGGAGGTGATCCTTCTTCGCGCCGCCCAAAGCCCGGAAACACTCGCGGCGGCCGTAAACGGCGCTCTCGGCTCGGCCGGGGTGAAGGTCAGCGAGATCGGCTCCGTGCAGCGGGTCATCAGTTCCGGCATCACATCGGTGGACCTCCGCGGACTCACCTCGCTCGAACTCGTGTTCGCAATAATCCTTCTTGCTTGCTCGGTAGGCCTGGTACTGGCGCTCGGAATGGCCGAACGGAGGAGGAACTTTGCCGTTCTCAAAATGATCGGCGCAGGGAAAAAGGAACTCGACGCCTTCATCCGCAGCGAAACCTGGGTGATCTTTTCGGGAGGCATGCTTGCGGGAGGCTTCCTTGGGTTGGGCGTGGCCTGGATGCTCGTCAAGGTTCTGAGCGGTGTCTTCGACCCGCCGCCCGAATTTTTGAGCGTGCCGTGGATTTACATGAGCATCCTGCTCGCGACGGCGCTCCTCGCCACAGTCGCGGCCTCGTCCCTCATCAGCCGCCTGTCGCGGCAATCCGCGGTTGAAGAAATACGAAAACAGGCATAAGAGATACGGGAAAACCCCATTGACCTGTCCATTCTTGCCGCCGCCCGTGAGCGCAAGCGGAACATTCCGCCATGTTCTCACCTGACAAGGAGCTTGAAATGAAGAAGTTTGTTATCGTCGCCACTGCGGCCGGCTTCGCCGCGTTTTCCTCCCTTCCCGCCCATGCAACCACTGCACCGGTCAGGTGCTGGCCCAGGACGTCCCAATAACCCTCAATATTGTCTTTGCATTCATGTTCCTGTCATCTTCACGTTGCTATAAGGGCATCGCAAGCTGAAACAAGGTTTGCGATCCTGTACGGAAAGGAGGTGATAAAAATGAGAAAAACAGGAATAGTCATCGGTATTGCAGTGGCGGCGGTTCTGGCCGTTGGCGGCCTTGCCGTCAGTTCCCAGCAGGCCAAACTGATGGGCAGCATCGCGGTGAAAGGCAACGACGAGGCCGGATACGCGGAGATGGCGAAAGTGTCCCTCGATGAGGCGGTCCAGGCGGCCCTTCAGGCGGTTCCGGGAAAAGTCTTGAAGGTCGAACTGGAAGACGAGGACGGTTACCTCGTCTATGGCGTGGAGATCGCCGAGGCCGACAGGCAGATTGCGGATGTGAAGATCGACGCCGGCACCGGCAAGCTGCTGAAGATCGACCCGGACCGCAATGACGGCGACGACCATCAGGAAGCGGAAAATTCAGAAAACGGGCATGAAGAAGGAGGTGAAAGGTAATCATCACCGGGGCGGAAGAAATTCCGCCCCCCATAATATCCTGCCGGCGGCGATCGGCGAGCCCATCCTGATCGGCGCTGTTTTCATGCTCATTGCCTTCAAAATGAAAAAGGGATAGAATTAATTACACATCTGTTGATTGTGGAAGAGGAAAAATCCCCGGCGGAGATCATTTTTTTCTGTTTACTTCTTAACAGAGTAATGCATGGGGAATATGGTAATCCCTTGGTGGGCTCAGTATAGTGCATATCTACCATGATACATAAAATAAAAGGCCGCAAGATATGGCTCCTCTTTTTAACCCTTTTTGCCATCCTTGAGGGGTGCGCCGTCTATCATTCTAAACCCCTTGACGAGAGGGTGATCAACGAGAGCCTGAAGGCTCCCGACATGAATCGCATCAGGGTTCAGGCGAAAGGGCTGAAACACCCCCTTTTAAAACCGGTCGATCTGGATCTCGATAAGGGTCTCACGCCTGAAGGGGCCGCCGTTCTCGCGGTCCTGGCCAATCCGACGTTGAAGGTTGCCCGCGACAAGAGAGGTATTGCTACCGCCCAGCTTCTCCAGGCGGGCCTCCTTCCAAATCCCCAGTTTTCGTACAACATCGATTTTCCGACAGGGGGGAATACCCAGGGCACCGTAACCGCCTTTGGATCGAGTCTGTCTTGGGACTTCATGTCCCTGGTTACGAGAGGGGCGCAAGTCGATTCAGCCCGGGCCGAAGCGAGCTCGGTTGACCTTGACATTGCCTGGCAGGAATGGCAAACGGCGCACGCCGCCAGAATGCACGTCTACAATCTGACGTTTCTGAAGGAACTGACCGTGACCGCGCAAAATCAGGAACAGGTCCTTCAGGAGAACCTTGCGATCACACGGCAGGCCTTCGATTCGGGCGACGTGACGGAAGTAGACCTGACAGCCGCCCAGGCAGCCCTCGGCAAGGCTCACAACATGGTGCTGACCGCAAGGCAGCAATATAAACAGGAAAGGCTATCCCTCAACCAATCGATCGGCTTCCCTCCGGAACAACCGGTCTTCCTCCGGGCCGACCTGGCACTGCCCTCAATTGAGCATATTCCGTCCCTTGAAGAGGCGATGGAAGGGGTACAGGAGAGAAGGCTCGATCTCGTGGCACTGAGATTCGGCTATCAAAGCGAGGAGGCACGTCTCAGGGCCGCCATCCTCGCCCAGTTCCCTTCCCTTGTCTTCGGACTCGGACACTCACGGGACACGGGCAATGTCGGCACAACGGGTTTCAGTATTGGTCTGGCTATCCCTTTGTTCGACAGAAATCAGGGACAGATTGCCATAGGAACGGCGACCCGCACCCAGCTTTTCGATGAGTATTCGGCCCGTCTTTTTGAAGCCCGCTCCACTTTAGCCGCAACCCTTGCAGATATGAGATCGATCGAGGAACAGATCGATGCGGAGGAGCGGTTCATACCGGTGGCAAGGAAGCTTGTTGAAACATACCGTATAGCCCTGCTTGAAGGCCACGCCGATGTGGTCACTTACTATAATGCCTACAACGAGCTCTTCACTAAACAGATGGATCTCCTGACCCTGAAGAAGGAATTGTGCAATCGCATGATCGCTCTGGAAATCGCGTCAGGACGGTTCTTCATGAATGTTGATACGAAAGGAGCGCCACAATGAAGCGCCCGATTGTGATCGGTCTGGCCGCGGGAGTGATCCTGCTTCTCACCGGAATAGGATACACAGTTTTCAAGCACCAAAGCGGGCTGGTCACCGGACACCCCCCGGCACCTGTCGGCACGGTAGAAGGGCCGGTCGCGCGCGTCAAGACGGTTGTACTCAAAAAGGGAGCTATCGACAAAACCATTCTCGTCTACGGAAACGTCATCCCGGCTCCCGGCGCCCAGACCACAATTTCCGTGCCTTTTGAGAGCCGCATCAGGCGCCTCATGGTAAACGAAGGGCAGGAGGTGTCCCAGGGCGATCCCTTGTTGGAACTCGGACCGAGCCCGGACACCCATATGAAGTTCCAACAGGCCCAGCAGGCTTACGAGGCGGCAGGCCAGGCCCTGAAGAACATGGAGAGGAAGTTCCAGATCAGACTTGCCACAAATGACCAGCTTCTGCATGCCCGACAAATGTTCGAGCAGGCCGAGCTGACCATGAGCAGCATGAAGAATCAGGGTATCGACGGCCGGAGGGAATTGAGGGCCGACGTCGAGGGCTTGGTGATCAAGGTATCGGTGGATGAGGGCGCGTTAGTCCCGGCAGGCGCTCCCCTCCTGCAACTGGTTCCCCGAAACCGGCTCGAAATGCGATTGGGGGTGGAGCCGGGGGATATTGACGGCGTCCATGAGGGCATGCCCGTTTCCCTGTCGCGGGTGCTGGAAAAGACAGCCGGTGTCTCCGGCAAGGTCCGCAAGGTATCACGGTCGGTCAACCCTTCGACGCATCTCGTGGATGTCTTTATCTCCGTCTCTTCTCCCTCGGCATTTCTCTTGGGTCAGTATGTTTCAGGCCGCATAGTCGTCGGTTCGGTCGAGGGCATTGTCGTGCCGAGGAACACAGTCCTACCCGAGGAAGGAACTTCCGTCCTTTTTGTCGTGAAAGACGGCCGGGCCGTGAAGAAGAATGTGCAAATCCTCGCCGAGAACACCCGCGAGGCGGTTATTGAGGGTGAAAGTCTCCGGCCCGGAGACGAGGTGGTGACCGTCGGTAACTATGAGTTGAAAGACAACATGCGAATCGTTGGAGAGCCTGCCCGATGACCGCATCAGAATGGATGGCAAACCATCGTAAATCGATCCTTTTCCTGTTGGCCGTGCTTATCGTGGCTGGCGGTCTCAGCAGCCTCCGCATGCCGGCCTCCCTTTTCCCCCGCATCGATTTCCCCAGGGTAAGAATTGAGCTGGACGCGGGGGACCGACCCGCTGACCGGATGGGCATGGAGGTAACCTGGCCGGTCGAAGAAGCGGTCCGCTCTATCCCCGGTGTTCAAACCATTCGATCGACCACGAGTAGAGGCAGCGCTGAGATTTCGGTCAATTTCGACTGGGGACAGGACATGATGGCCGCTGCCCTGCAGGTGCAATCAGCCGTCAGCCAGATCGCCGGGACGCTGCCCCAGGGCACCATGTTCAACGTCCGTCGAATGGACCCCACCGTTTTCCCGGTGCTCGCCTATAGCCTTTCTTCAGACGTAAGGTCCCCCGTCGACCTCCGGGATACCGCCCTTTATCAGCTCCGTCCCCGTCTGTCGACGGTTCCCGGCGTCGCAACGGTCGACGTCCAAGGTGGAGATACGGAGGAGTACCATGTCACTGTCGATCCACTGAAACTGGCGTCTTACGGCATGTCCCTCGATGACGTATCAAAAGCACTCTCCGCATCGAATGTGATCGAGGCGGTCGGCAGACTGGAAGACCACTACAAGCTCAACCTCGTCGTTTCCGACACGCGACTCCTTACTCTTGCCGAGATCGGCGAGACGGTGCTAAGGGCCGGCGAAAATGGGGTAGTGACACTGAACGACATCGCCACGATAAGCAAGGGTGTTGTGCCGCAATGGACACGTGTCACGGCGGATGGGCACGATGCGGTCCTCTTCCAGGTTTACCAGCAGCCAGGCGGCAACACCGTCAGTATTGCCCAAGGACTCAAGGCAAAGCTTGACGCATTTCGAAAGCAGTTGGCGTCAAGCACCAAAATAAGAAATTGGTACGATCAAAGCGAGCTTATCGTCTCTTCGGTGTCGGGTGTACGAGATGCGATTCTCATCGGCGTCATACTAGCGGCCCTCATTCTGCTCGTATTTCTGCGGAGTTTCAAGATCACCCTCATCGCCATCATCACCGTGCCTGCGGTTCTGGCCGCAACAGTGATGCTCCTGTATGTGTTTCACATGAGCTTCAACATAATGACGCTTGGGGGGATGGCAGCGGCAGTAGGCCTTATCATAGATGATACGGTAGTTATGGTCGAGCACATCATTCGCCGCCATAGAGACGAGACGCGGCAAGGCGCGGGGAAGAGACTCGCCGCCGCTCAGGAGCTTGCAAGGCCGCTCGCGGGCTCTTCCGCATCAACCATCATAATCTTCGCCCCTCTTGCCTTCCTTTCGGGGGTAACCGGCGTCTTCTTTAAGGCCCTTTCTCTCACCATGGCCCTTAGCCTTATCATCTCTTTTTTTGTGGCGCGGCTCGTTGTGCCCTTGCTGGCCGATCATCTTCTGCAGCGGGAAGAAGAAAAGGGGGAAAGGGAAGGCCGGCTTAGCACATGGTTCCGGATGGGCTATGAAAGGCTTATGGCAAGGGCTCTGAATGGGCGGCTCTATGTGCTTGTCGCTCTTCTTATCCTCGTCGTAGCAGGCTGGTTCAGCTACCGGCATGTCGGTTCAGGCTTTATGCCGCCCATGGACGAAGGCGGTTTCATACTCGATTACTGGGCCCCTCCCGGAACTTCGCTTGCCGAATCGGACCGCATCTTGAGGCAGGTTGAAGCCATAGTTCAGGCTACCCCTGAGGTTGAAACCTATTCCCGCCGCACGGGTCTTCAGCTCGGCGGCGGGGGGGTTACCGAAACAAACCAGGGGGACTTTTTCATAAAGCTCAAACCCTTTCCCCGGCGTCCCATCGAACAGGTGATGGACGACGTAAGAACGAGGGTGGAGCATTCCGTACCGGGATTGCAGATAGAGCTTGTCCAGTTGATGGAGGACCTGATCGGGGATCTGGCCGGGACGCCTCAACCCATAGAAGTCAAGTTATATTCCGATGATGAGAGTCTTCTCATGCGGCTTGGTCCGGCCGTGGCCAGCGCCATCACGAGAGTCCCCGGGGTCGTGGATGTAAAGGACGGTATCGTCATCGCTGGAGATGCCCTTGATATCAGGGTGGATAGGGTGAAGGCATCCCACGAGGGTGTCGATCCTGACATGGTAACACGGATGGCCATGGATTATCTGACCGGCACGGTGACCACCCAGATTCAAAAAGACCCGAAGATGATAGGTGTTCGGGTTATGATTCCCCCCGCAATGAGGGCAACTGCAAATGACATTGGGAATTTGCGATTCCGCGCGCCCGACGGTCACTATTTTCCTATCAAACGGGTCGCCACCCTGACCTTTATCACCGGTCAGCCCGAGATTACCAGGGAGGACATGAAACGCATGATCGCGGTGACTGGCCGCATCAGCAGCCGCGATCTGGGTTCGGTGATCAGGGATGTCAAATCGGTGCTCAACCAGTCCGGGCTTATACCGCAGGGCGTTTATTACAGCCTTGGCGGCCTTTACGAACAGCAGCAGAATGCCTTTGCCGGCCTCATCGCCGTGTTTGGCGCCGCTGTCCTTCTTGTGTTTCTTCTTCTCCTCTTTTTATACGAAAGATTCTCCATCGCACTGGCGATAATCGCCACAACCCTTCTGTCCATTGCCGCCGTTTTCATCGGACTCGCAGTCACCTCGACGGAGCTCAACATCTCCTCCATGATGGGCATGACGATGATAATAGGTATCGTCACCGAAACCGCTATCTTTTACGTGTCTGAATACGACGAGATCAGGACTCAGGGAAAGTGGCAGCAAGGTGAACTAATCCGCGCAGGCGCTAATCGCATGCGCCCCATCGCAATGACCACCCTCGCGACGATTCTTGCTCTCGCACCCCTTGCCATAGGCATAGGGCAGGGCTCAGCCATGCAGCAGCCGCTCGCCATCGCAATTATTTCCGGACTCGTCGTGCAGTTACCGCTCGTCCTGATCGTGCTTCCGGTCCTCTTGACCTTGAGCCGTAAGACTTAACCGCTGGTAGGAAGCGGGCGGTGGAGGGCCTGGAGGAAGGGGGAAGTCAGAGACGGCCATAAATAAGTAAAGGCGGGTATCAACTGAACGTAAGTACCATTGTTATTTCTCTCAACGGTTTGTCGGTACGCCGACGGAGAAAGGGATAAAGTAGGCCATGCATCTGTTGATTGTGGAAGATGAAAAATCCCTGGCGGACATCATCAAAAAAGGTCTTGAGGAAGAGGGGTATGCGGTGGATGTCGCCTACGACGGCGAGGAGGGGCTGTTCATGGCGGAGCACGAGCCGTCGGACCTCATCATCCTCGACATCATGCTCCCCCTGATCGATGGAATCACCATCCTCAAAAAGATCCGCAAGAGGGGGATCCAGACCCCTGTTTTGCTGCTGACCGCCCGGGATGCGGTCACGGACAAGGTCTCCGGGCTGGACAGCGGTGCGGATGACTATCTGACGAAGCCCTTCTCTTTTGAGGAACTGCTGGCGCGCATCCGGGCGTTGTTGAGGCGGGATTCCGACGTCAAAACCTCCGTTATCGGAGTGGAGGACCTCACGATCGACATGGCCACCCATCAGGTGAAGCGGGGAGGCCGGGAGATTCAGCTCTCGGCGCGGGAATACGCCCTTCTGGAGTATATGGCGCTGAACAGAAACAAGGCGCTCAGCCGGACGACCCTCTCCGAACATCTCTACGACCACGATTTCGACCGGGACAGCAACGTCATCGACGTCTTCATCAACCGCATCCGCAATAAGGTGGACAGGGGGTTCAAGAAAAACCTGATCCACACTCTGCGCGGCGCCGGTTATATGTTGAAGGGATAAAATGCTTTCTTCCATCAAGGCCAGAATCGTCATATTTTATCTATGTATCCTATTCGTGACCCTTTCTCTCATGGGGACATTCCTTTACTACGGTCTCAGCAGGATCGTGTATGCCTCCGTGGACTCGTCGCTCCTTTCCAGAGCAAAGGCGCTGGCAACGCTCATCCACGAGGACAAGCAGGAAACGGAATTTGAGTTTTCCGATGACGTCATGTGGGAATACAGTTCCCCTAAGTCAAATAATTTCTTTCAAATCCGTGGGATTGACGGAATAACCCTTGAAAAGTCGGCATCACTGGAGGAATCGGAACTTACCTACGATCCCAAGACCGGTCCAGCCACTTTCCAGACCGTCCTTCTCAAAGGCAATCCGATCAGACAGATCAATTTCCCGATCCGCAAAGAAGGGGAAGGCAACTGGCGCGGCATCGTCATCCAGTGCGCCGAGGCGATCCGGGATAAAATAACCCTCTTGCACACGTTCGGGTTGGTCCTGGCCATCTCGGTTCTTTTCATTATGGCGATTTCGGCAGCGGGAGGATTCTTCATCGCCCAAAAGGCGCTCAGGCCGATTCAGGATATCTCCGGGGCGATAGACAGGGTCTCGGAGTCAAACCTCGCGGAGAGGATCGCGGACGAAAATGTCCCTGATGAATTAAAGAACATCGCATCTTCCTTTAACCGCACCTTCGGCAGCCTGGAGAGGGCATTCAGCCGACAGAGGCAGTTTGTAGCGGATGCATCCCATGAATTGAAAACGCCCCTGTCGGTCATCATCAGTCAGGCAGAGGTCACCCTCAGAAAGGACAGAGATTCTCAGGAATACCGAATCGCCATTGCCGCCATTCTGGAAGCCGCGAGCATGATGTCGCTGATCATCGAGAAGCTTCTTGCATTGGCTCGCTTCAGTTCGGATACATTTACATTGCAGATGGAAGACGTACGTCTGAACGGGATTATCGATAAGTCGTTGAAACTGCTGCGCCCCCTTGCCGAGAAAAAGCGGATCGTCTTCAACATGCCGGCAGGCGAGGAATATTCGGTGCACGGGAACAGGGAGGCGCTGCTGGAGACATTTGTCAATATCGTGGATAACGCGATAGAATATAATGTCCCGGGCGGAAGAATCACTATCAGCGTCAGAAAAGAGGGGGAGTTCATCGTTACGGAAATCGCGGATACGGGGATCGGCATTCCGGAAGGGGATCTGGAGAAGGTTTTCGACCGTTTTTACCGGGTTGACACATCCCGTTCCAGACGGAGCGGCGGCATCGGTCTGGGACTGAGCATTTGCAGCGAGATCATAAGGCTGCACGGAGGCAGTATCGGGATCAGGAGCAAAATCGGAGAAGGAACCGTTGTGTCCGTTTTCGTCCCGGGAGCGGTATCTGAGTAACAGCCCCAAGCTTTCCGACACGGGTACGACCGGTGTTTCGAGTCATGACGCGGCCCGTGCACGAATGGCCGCAAAAGGCGCCGCAACCACCCGATTGCGACCCGCCTCTTTGGCGCGGTACATCGCCCCGTCTGCCAGACGGTACAGTTCATCCGGCGTGTCCGGCAGGGCCTCGCCGGCGCTTCCCGTCACGCCCACGCTGATGGTCAGGCGGAAAGTTTGACCTTCCCATTCCACAGCCCGATTCTCCACGCCGGAGCGCAGCCTCTCCGCTACCTCCAGCGCCTCGTCCGGGCCGGTCTCCGGCATCAGAACGGCAAACTCCTCGCCTCCCACCCGGGTGGGCAAGTCGGTCTCGCGTACCGTCTGCCGCAACACCTCACCCATGGCGCGCAACGCGGCATCCCCTGCCGGATGACCCAACCGGTCGTTGACGGTTTTGAAGAGGTCGATGTCGCAGAGGATGAGGGAAAGCGGCTTGGCGTAACGCCGGGCGCGGGTCAGCTCGTCGGCCAGTTCCCGGTCAAAACGGCGGCGGTTGGCAAGCCCGGTCAGCGGGTCGGTGACGGAGAGCTGTTCCACCTGCCGGTGCAACTGGGCGTTGTGGATGGCCAACGCGGCGTGTTGGGCAAACAACACCAGAATTTGCCGCTCATCCGGACTGAACTGGTGCGGTTTCTTGCAGACGGCATAGAGGAATCCCTTCACCTGCCCGCCGTGCAGCAACGGCAGCGCGGCCAGAGAAGACTGACAGGGGAATTGAGCCGTTGCCTGAAGGGGATGGCGGCTCATGTCTGAGATAAACTGCGGCTGACCGCTGCTGAGGATCTGACGGGTCAGTTCCGACGGGAGATTCCGATGCACGCCGGTACAGCCGGTTTCGCGGCCGGCGAAGGCGAGCTGATCGGGCAGCGCCCCGGCCTGCGGGTCGGTGGGAACGACGGCCACCTCATCGACGGCGACCATCTCCAGCGCCTCTTGCGCAATGGCCTTGAGCACGGCATCCAATTCGAGACTGGCGCTTAACTGTCGCGTGGCATTGCTCAGCGCCTCCGCCCGTTTCAGCCGTGCCCTCTCGGCCACCAAATCATTGTTGAACAGGCGCACAAAACCAATGGCCAGGGCAATCTCGGCCAGAATGGAAAGTATATCGGAGTTGTAGACTCGCAGATTGACCGGGGAAAGCACAGTCGCATCCACGATTTCGGCAAGGGTGATGCAGACCATGCCTCCCAGCATCCAAACCCAGGACAGGCCGCTTTGCTCGTGACGAACATGGAGGTAATAGCGCAAAGCGGTCGTCAACGCCACGAGCGAAGCGGCAACACCGACTATAGCGACCAGGATGTCAAGCATTCCTTTTCCTTCTTTTTGAAGCGTCTTGTAGCATGAACCGGATGATGCGGCCACAAAAGAGTTTCATATCTGCGGGCAGCTATCCTTTACAAATTCCTCCGGTCAACCGAGGCTGTACCCCTTCTCCTGAAAGAGCTTCAGACAGGCATCCGTCACCTCCCGGTCATAGAGGATGCCTCTTTTTTTTGAAATCTCATCCAAGGCTGCGTCAATTCCCAATGCCGGACGATAGGGCCGGTGGGAGGCCATGGCTTCCACCACATCGGCCACGGCAAGGATGCGGGACTCGATCAGGATGTCATCCCCTTTCAAATTTCTGGGATAGCCGGAACCATCCATCCGCTCATGATGCTGATAGACCATTTCCGCCAGCGGCCAGGACGATTCCACGCCCTTCAGAATCTCGAATCCCTTCCGGGCGTGTTCTTTAATCAGGGAAAATTCGATTTCAGATAGTCTTGTCGGCTTGGACAATATCTCCGCTGGTATGGATAATTTTCCGATGTCATGGATGGAACCGGCCATGCGGATGGCGTCGATTTGTTCTTGTTGCAGTCCCATTTCGACGGCAATGGCCCGGGAAAGGTTTGCCGACCGGATCTGATGACCGGCCGTATAGGGATCTCGGGTCTCCACGACGGACGCCATGACCTGGATTGTCGTACCAACCGCCTTCTGGAGGATTGCGAGGGTCTTCTGAAGATTTTCCTCGGCCCGCTTCCGGTCCGTGATATCCTCGGAAATTCCCAGCAGGTATTCGGGTTCTCCGTTCGCGTACAGGAGCGGCACCTTCTTCGTATGCATGGTGCGCATGCCCTTGCTGCGCGTCTGCAAGGGTTCTTCCGGAATATCTACAACCTTCTTCCCCCGCAGAACCTCATGGTCCTTCCGTGTAAAAAAATCCGCCTGCCCTTTCGGGAAGAAATCGTAATCATTTTTCCCCTGAAGGTCATTCCGGGAATAGCCCAGCAGCTCCTCTCCCGCCCGGTTGACCCGGATGTAACGAAGTGCCCTGGCATCCTTGAGGAAGATCATGTCTGGGATATTCTCGATAATCGAATCCAGGAACGCGTTCATTCCGCAGAGCTCCTCCGCGGCCCGCTCCCTCCGCAGCCGGTTGACCATCAACGTCCCCAGCAGGGCGGTGCCCGCCGGATAGATCACCAAGACCGGCAGGGCGATGCTTCCAATTACCCGTAAGGCGGTCTCCCACGGCAAGGTGAGCATCATGGCCAGCATAGCCACATGGATGACGATACCGAAAAGGTAGAGCTCGCGCCAGGAGCTTTCGACCAGGGGCCGACGGCGAAAATGGCGCCAGGCGATCCCGATCGTTCCCGAGACGATGATCACGCCAACGCCGGTCCAGGCGCCTGCCCCTCCCAGAAAGCAGCGAAACACAGCGGTCATCGCCATCGCTATTGCGGCGGGAAGCGTTCCAAAGAAGAGGCCGGATATGCCGATCAATACCGAGCGTGTATCAAACACGATTCCCGGCGTAAATGTCCACGGTGTCACCATGACGGTGATGCCGATGGCGCCGAGGGCCAGACCGACAGGCACCTGTCGGAACGAGGACTGCCCGGTATGCCACCGGATCGCCGCCACGTCAAAGATGAACGCAACAGCCAGCAACAGCGCGGCGTTTTGAACCATAGCGAGAAAGGAGGTGTCGTTCATAAGGGATCAATCCTGCCGGAAGAAACAAAAAGCGGATCAGGTTTATCGATGTACCGGCTGCGCCCCCTTCATGAGTTTCTCCCTCTCCGGTTTTCGCTTACTCACTTCCAAGGATAGCATCGGTTTCGGAGGTATTTCCTGCGCGCGGAAGATTTTCACCAAATGGCCAATGCCCTCGCCGATCTCCTCAAGGTCATTTAAAGCTATGCCCTCCAATCTTGCCCCCAATAACCCTTGGACGACCTCGGGTACCGATTGTACGAGATCCTTGCCGTCCTGCGTTAACTCAAGCCAGACGACACGGCGATCATACTTCGATCGATTTCTCGAAACAAGACCGCGCGCTTCGAGTCTGTCGATGATCCCCAGAACGGTTGAAGGGTGAAGATAGATGCGCCTGGCAATATCCGAGATATTGATAGGTCCATGTTCATGAATCAACCGTATCGCCCAAAGCTGCGGACCTGTCAGACCGCTCTCCTGCTTGATCCTCTGCGACTCTTCGTTCAAGATCTGGAAAACCCTTCGTATGTTATCCATAATATTTGAGATTATGTCATGTTTATTCTGCATGTCTCCTCCCGATGAAGTTACATTGACAGAAACAGGCATCTATTATACATGGTACACCAATGATTGGTACGTAACATAGTTTTCGACTTGAATCAAGAGGAACACATCGTGATGAAAAGACATTCCCGGACGGACCGCCTTTTCGTTGACAAGGCACCCCGGAAGGATATAATTTTTCCTTTGGGAAACCGGGCGGCGCTGGCCTTCCGGCTGTTTCGGATTCGCAAGGAGGAGAAACCATGAACCGCTCCGTTACGGGCGCGATCTTTCTCGCGCTCGTCGTCCTCGCTTTCGGCGGGTGCGCGGTGGATCAGAAGAAAGAGGTCGCGGCCTGGCGTTCGGTACTGGACGCCGGGGCGCCCCCGGCAGTGACGCGCGGCGAGAACGACGCGCTGAGTCTCGAACAGGCCCTCGTGCTGGTCAACCGTCACAACGAGCGCCTGGCGATGCAGGGAGAAAATTACCTCCAGTCGCTCATCGACAAGGACCGTGCCGTGGCGGCGTTCCTGCCGACGGTGAGCTTCGCGCCGAGTTACCTGCGCGAGGAGAAGACTGGCATTCCCGGCGCCCTCGATGTCGCCCCGCCGGAGGTGGTGGACGTGCCGGTCGAGGCGGGCCTCGCCGTGAACATCCCGCGCAGCGCGGCGAGGGTCCGCTCTGCCGGCGAGGAAGCGGCCCGCCAGCGCGACCTCCTCCTCAACTACCGTTCCATCGTCTTCCTCGATACCGCCCAGACCTATTACCAGATCCTCCGCTCGGAGCGCCAGGTCGCGTTTCTCGATGAGTCGGTGAAGGTTCAGGGGGCGCGTCTGGCGAACATGCGCGTCAGGCAGAAGGCTGGCGCCGCGCGGGCGCTCGACGTCGCGCAGGCCGAAGCCCAGCTTGCCGGCACACGGGCCGCGCGCATCGCCGCCTCCAATGACGTCCGCAACGGCCGCGCGGTGCTTGCGCTTCTCATCGGCATGCAGGCGGTCAACGGACCGCTCACGGACCTCCTCGCCGTTCCCGGTGTCCTGCCGGCCGACGACGAGCTCATCGCGACCGCGCGTCTCAACCGTCGCGACCTCCGCGCTGCCGGCGAAGCCGTCACCGTTGCCGAAAAGAACCTTGCCGCCGCCTGGAGCCGCTACTTCCCCAGCATCTCCCTCGGGGGCAGCTACTACTTGCACCGAGAAAGTTTCCCGAATGACATCAACTGGTTCGGGATCGCCTCGCTCGACTGGCCGATCTTCTCGGCGGGACTCATCCATGCCGACGTGCGCACCGCGTACTCGCAGCTCCGGCAGGCGCGGCTGGCCGAGTCGTGGCTGACGCGCGAGATCGTAAAGGACCTGGAGGTGAGCTGCGGGGACGTCGAGGACAGCGCAAAGCGTCTCGAACAGCTCCGCGTCCAGCGGGCCGCCGCGCAGATCGCCCTTGACAACGCCGAACAGGGCCTCCGGGCGGGGCTCGCGACGGACCTCGACCGCCTCATCGCGCAGGAGCAGTTCCTGCGCGCGGGCCTTGACCTTACGTCCGAAGAACTGACCGGCAAGATCTATTACCTGAGGCTCCTGCGCGCGACGGGGAGGCTGGAGATGGGCTCGCCCGAACTCGCCTCCGCCTCCGGGAGACCGGTACCGCCGGCCTCACACTGAGAGGATAATCATGTCAGAGAACCCATCGCCTCCCGCAGCACCCGAGCAGAAATCACTCCGGAACGACAGGCGCCGGAGGGTCGCACTCATCGTGGCGGCCGTGCTCGGCGTCATCGCGCTGGCCGTCGGACTCCACTTCTATGTCTACTCGCGGAGCCACAAGTCCACCGATGACGCGTTTATCGCCGGAAACATCACGTTCATCGCGCCGCGGGTGACGGGTCATGTCTTGCGCGTGCCCGTCGAGGACAACCAGCAGGTCAAAGAGGGAGACCTGCTTGCGGAGCTCGACCCGGCGGACTACGAAGCGGCGCTCGCGGTCCAGAAGGGCATGCTCGCCTCGGCGGAAGCGAAGCTGCAGGCGGCCCGGGCGGCGCTGAAGCTCACGACAATTACGGCCTATGCCGGCCAGGACGAGGCAGCCTCGGGCGTGAAGTTCTCGGAATCGGCCGTGGAGACGGCGCGGACCCGCATGGGAGTCGCCAAGACCCAGCTCGACCAGGCGCGGGCGGCGTTGAGCGTCGCCAAGGCAGCGGAAGGCGAGGCGCGGGCCGACGTCCGGGCGGCAGGCGCGCAGGCGGAGTTCGACGCCACGGACCTCAAGCGGAACGAGCAGATGTTCAAGGGCGGGGCGATCACGGAGCAGCAGATGGACAAGGTGTCGTCGCTGGCGCGGATCTCCGAGGCCCAAGTCGAGATGGCCCGGAAGAAGCTGGCCTCCGCCGAGGCAAAAGTGATCCAGGCCGAGGCCGCCGTGAAGGGCGCCGAGGACGGACTGCGCCAGGCGAGGTCGATGTCCGCCGAGGCAGGCGCCGACCTTGCCAGCGCGAACGCCCGCGAGAAAGGCGCGCGGTCGGCCCCCGAGCGCGTCGGCGTCGATGAGGCCCAGGTCCACGCCGCCGCGGCAGAGGTCGAACGGGCGAAGGCCGCCGTGCGGAGCGCGGAGCTCGCCCTGTCCTACACCAGGGTCAGGGCTCCGCGCGCCGGCCGGGTCACCAATAAGACGGTCCGGGCGGGGGCCTTCGTCCAGACCGGCCAGGCTCTCCTGACCATCGTTCCGGCAGACATCTGGATCGTCGCCAACTTCAAGGAAACCGACCTCACCCGCATAGCGCCCGGACAGCCCGTGACGATCTCCGTCGACGCCTACCCGGACGCGGAATTCACCGGCCGCGTGGACAGCATCCAGGCCGGGACAGGGGCGGTCTTTTCGCTCCTGCCCCCGGAGAACGCCAGCGGCAACTACATCAAGGTCGTCCAGCGCGTCCCCGTCAAGATCGTCTTCGATCCCGCGCCGGACATGAAGAGCCACCACCTGGCCCCGGGCATGTCCGTCGTTCCGACGGTCAACGTCTCGGCGCGTCCGAAGCGGCCGGGCGCGGCAGGAGAACCGTCGCCGTGACAGCCGCCGCCTCCACCTCGTCCGTCGGCAAATGGACGGTGACTTTCTCCGTTCTCAGCGGCACGTTCATGGCCGTAATGGACATCTCCGTGGTCAACGTCGCCCTGCCCCACATGATGGGGACCTTCGGCCAGGACCTCAACGCCATTACCTGGGTCGCCACGAGCTACTCCATCGCCCAGATCATCGTTGCGACGATGGCCGGGTGGCTGGCGACGGTCATCGGCCGCAAGCGCCTGCTGATGCTCTCCTTCGGCTTCTTCATCCTCGGCTCGGTCCTCGCCGGGACCGCGCGGACCTTCGTCCAGATGATCGTCTACCGAACGCTCCAGGGCGCCGGCGGCGGATGTCTCATCCCCGTTTCCCAGGCGATCATGCGCGAGGCCTTCCCCGCGGAGGAGCAGGGCATGGCGATGGCCATCTACGGCATGGGCGTCGTCCTGGCGCCCGCCATCGGCCCCGTCCTCGGCGGCTGGCTCACCGACAACTACGGCTGGCCCTGGATCTTCTACGTCAACGTGCCCATCTGCGCCTTCGGCCTCCTCATGGTCCAGGCGTTCGTGCAGGATCCGTCCTACCTCAAGCGCGGCGTCGCCCACATCGACGGGATCGGCATCGTCCTGCTGGCGACGGGACTCACCGCCATGCAGGTGGTCCTCGAGCGCGGCCAGCAGATGAACTGGTTTGATTCGAACATGATCGTCGCCGGGACGGTGACCGCCGTTGTGGCGCTGGCGGCGCTGGTCTTCTGGGAACTCCGCGTCGACGAGCCCGTCGTCAACCTGCGCCTCCTCAAGAACATCCCCCTCGCCGCCGGATCGGGTATCGGGCTCATCTTCGGCATCGGGCTATTCGGGACGACATTCATCCTGCCCCAGTTCACGCAGCAGCTTCTCGGATATCCCGCGTTCGAGTCGGGTCTCGTCCTCCTGCCGCGGGCACTCACGATCTTCTGCGTGATGCCCTTCGTAGGGTGGCTCTACCGCCAGGTCGACGCCCGAGTGCTCGTGTTCATCGGAATCTGCTTCATCGTCTGGGCGTTCTACTTCCTCTCCGGCCTCTCCCTCGGAGCGGACTTCTTCGCCATGGCGCAGCCGCTGGTCCTCATGGGGTTGGGGATGCCGTTCATGTTTGTGACGCTCACGACCCTCTCGCTAAGCGAGATTCCGAAGCGCAACATGACCGAGGCATCGAGCATCTACAACATGACGCGCTTCATCGGTGGGAACATCGGCTACGCCGTGGTCGCGACGCTCGTCGCCAACTACAGCCAGGTGCACCGCGCGCTCCTGGTCAAGAACCTGACTCCCGTGAATCCCCTCTTCCTCGCCGTCGAAAAGCAGGCATCGGCGTTCGTCTTCCGCGCAGGCTTCGACCCGGTCACCGCTCAGCAGAAGGCCCTCGCGCTGCTCAACGGGCAGCTCGATCGACAGTCCCTGGTAATGGCGTATAACGACGTCTCGATCGTCCTCGGGGTGCTCTTCCTGGCGACGGTCCTGCTTTTGATCTTCCTTCCGGGCCGCCAGTCCGGTTGAGGCACCACTCCGGCTTCACCAAATCGAAGATCATCTTGGCGGCGATCAACCAGGGCAGCGCGCCGATCATCCGCTTCAATTGTGCCCCGACACGGCCCCCGGAAAATCTGAATGCATATATTCGTTTTTCATGGTAGATCGTTTCCCGTGACGCCTTATCCATGGAGGAAATGCCACCGTGAATATCGTCTGCATGCCTGTAGAAAAAGCCGTCCACCGCGCCTGGCTGCGCAAGCCCGTCGCCCGCGAGGCGTTCGACCTCTTCCGGGAGGGGCTCAAACGGCTGTTCGACCGGATCGATCAGGGCGAGTCCGAGGAGCACTTGAAACGGATCGTCGCCGATTTCCTCACGGAGGTCTGGTATCGGGACGTCGGTGAAATCAACACGAAAGACAGGTCCGACCTGGTCATCCACGCGGGGCGGTCCTCCCGCGACCCCGTCGCCGTTATTATCGAAACGAAGCACCCGGCCAACGCCGCGGAGATGATCTCCGTTGCCCGCCCCAATGCCAAGGCCCTGCACGAACTGATCCTCTACTACCTCCGGGAACGCACCTCTGGAAACCTCGGCCTGACCCGGCTGATCGTCTGCAACGTCTACGAATGGTTCATCTTCGACGCGGCGGATTTCGATCGCTATATTTACAGCGACAAGGGGCTGGTCCGGCAATTTCGCGACTGGGCGGCTAACCGCCTTTCCAGCGCCCGGACCGACGCCTTCTACGGGGAGATCGTGCGCCCCTTTCTGGAGCGATCGGGCATCGAACTGCCCTGCACGCACATCGACCTGCGCCCTTGCGAAGCCCTGGTGCGGAACCCCGCCGCCGGCGGGGACGGAAAGCTGCTCCCCCTCTTCAAACTCTTCTCGCCGCCCCATCTGCTGAAGCTTCCCTTTGCCAATGACAGCAACACCCTGAATCGGGAATTCTACAACGAACTCCTCCACATCATCGGCCTGGAGGAGATCCGGCAGAAGGGCCGGAAGCTCATCGGAAGAAAACCGGAAGGGAAAAGGGACGAAGGCGCCCTCTTGGAAAACGCGATCAACGTCTTGAAGGTCCGGGGCTGCCTCCCCGCCGCCGAGGCAACCGCGCCGGAGACGGAAGGCGACGCCGACGAGCGGCTCTTCAGCGCCACTCTGGAGCTCTGCATCACCTGGATCAACCGGGTTCTCTTCCTGAAACTCCTCGAAGGGAGGCTCGTCGCCTGGAACGGCGGGGACGAGCGCCATGCCTTTCTCCGGCCGGACGCCCTGCAGAATTTCGACGGGCTCGAAGAGCTGTTTTTCGAGGTCCTGGCGGTCCGCCCGGAGGAGAGGCGGGGTTCCGTGGCGGAGAAATTCCGCTTCGTTCCCTACCTGAACAGCTCCCTCTTCGAGGAGACGGATCTGGAGCGCGAGACGATCCACATCGCCGACCTCAAGGGCCGCCTGGAGCTTCCGCTGTACGGCGGCACGGTCCTCAAGGACGAAACGGGCAAACGGCGGGAAGGGCTCCTCTCCGCCCCGGCCTACCTCCTCCGTTTCCTGGACGCCTACGATTTCAGCGGCGAAGGGACGGGCGGCGTCCGCGAGACGCCCCGGACCATCATCAACGCCTCGGTCCTGGGGCTCATCTTCGAGAAGATCAACGGCTACCGGGAGGGCTCCTTCTTCACCCCCGGCTTCATCACCATGTACATCTGCCGCGAGACCCTCCGGCGGGCGGTAGCGGAGAAATTCAGGATCGATATGCCGGGAATGAAAAAGGTCCGGACCTTCGCCGACCTGAAGGAGCGCCTGGACCCATCCGATCCGGAGGCGCGGAAAAAGGCCAACGCGCTGATCGACAACCTGACGGTCTGCGACCCGGCCGTCGGTTCAGGCCACTTCCTCGTTTCCGCGCTGAACGAGATCATCGCCGTCAAGGGCGAACTGGGGATCCTCTGCTACCGCGACGGCGCCCGCGTCAAGGAATACGCCGTCGGCGTCGAGAACGACGAGCTTCTCGTCACGGACCGGGATGACGACAGGCCCTTCGCCTACCGCCTCAACAAAAACGGCCGCCCGATCGACGCATTGCAGCGTCTCCAGGAGGCGCTCTTCCACGAGAAGCAAACCCTGATCGAACAGGGGCTCTTCGGCGTGGACATCAACCCAAAGTCCGTCGCCATCTGCCGGCTGCGGCTCTGGATCGAACTGCTCAAGCACGCCTACTACACCCAGGAAAGCGGCTACGCCCGCCTGGAAACCCTCCCCAACATCGACATCAACATCAAATGCGGCAACTCCCTGATCAGCCGCTTCGCCCTCGCGGGGAGCGACGACGTCCTCCCGGCGGACCGGGCGCGCCTGAAGGCCCTGGCCGGCCGCTACCGGGAAAAGGTCCTGCTCTACAAGCTTCACCCGGCCAACAAGGCCCTCCTCCGCCGGGAGATCGAGGACCTGAAGGAGGAGCTCCAGGCCTTCTCCCTCCCCACCGACGCGGAGGAGAAGCTCCTGCGCAAACTGGAAAACGACCTCAGCCAGACCCTCTTCGATTTCGACCGGGAGGGGGCGGAGAAACGCGCCCGGATCCAGGAGCGTATGGGGGAGCTGCGACGGCGGATCGACGAAAAGAAGCGGACCCTCTACCGCGCCGCCTTCGAGTGGCGCTATGAATTTCCGGAAGTGCTCGATGAAAACGGCCGCTTCGTCGGCTTCGACTGCGTCATCGGCAACCCGCCGTACGTGCGGCAGGAGATGCTGGGGTCGGCGTTCAAGGCGTACGCCCGGAGCCGGTACGAGGTCTTTAACGGCGTCGCCGATCTGTACGCCTATTTTTTTGAGCTGGGCGTCGCCGTCCTGAAGGAGGGCGGAGAGTTCTCGATCATCGTGGCGAACAAATGGATGCGGGCCAATTACGGCGCGCCGCTCCGGAAATGGCTCCGGGGGCAAGGCCTGGAGCTGGTCGTCGACTTCGGCGCGCTGCCGGTCTTTCCGGAGGCGACCGCCTATCCCTGCATCGTCCGTCTCCGCAAGGGATCGAAACGGAAGAGCTTCACGGCCTGCAACGTGCAGCGCCTCGCGGATCTCGACATCGAGGAACTGGTCCGGACTGAAGAGACGGAGATTGCGTTCTCCTCGCTGACCGACTCCGGCTGGACCCTGACGGGCGGCGCCGGACAGCGGCTTCTGGAAAAGCTCCGGAAGACGGGAACGCCGCTCGGGGAGTACGTCGGGGGGAAGATTTACTACGGCATCAAAACCGGTTTGAACGAGGCGTTCGTCATCGACGCCGCCACCAGGGAGCGACTGATCGCCCAGGATCCGAAGAGCGCGGAGATCCTCAAGCCGTTTCTCCTCGGCCGGGACGTCAAGCGATATCGGAGCCCCGGCTCCGGAAGATACCTGATCCTCTTTCCGAAGGGCTGGACGGCGAAAACCTATGGATCGAAGGACGAAGAGAGCGCCTGGAAGCGTCTGGAGAAAGATTATCCGGCCGTCGCGGGGCATCTGCGGCCCTTCGCGGACCGGGGGAGAAAACGGTGCGACCGCGGCGATTTCTGGTGGGAGCTCCGGGAGTGCGCCTATTACGAAGAATTTGAAAAGCCGAAGATCATCATTCCCGCCATTGTCCAGAAAGGATCTTACGCGTTCGATGCCGAGGGGTTTTACTCCAACGACAAGACGACTATCATTGCCGGGAATGACTTATATCTGCTGGGACTCTTGAACTCGAAAGTCACGGATTTCGTTATCCACGCCATCTCCTCGACCAAGCAGGGCGGCTATTACGAATACAAGCCCATGTATCTCGTGCAGCTCCCCATCCGCACCACCGACTTCGCCGTTCCCGAGGAGAAGGCGCGGCACGACCGGATCGTGGCGCTCGTGGAGCGGATGCTTCGGCTCCATCAAGAATCGCCGGAACCGCTCCCCCCGGAAGAAAACGAAAACCGCCTTCGGGAGATCGCCGCAACCGACGCCGAGATCGATTCTCTCGTCTGCGACCTCTACGGCCTGACGGCGGCGGAGGCCCGCATCCTGGAAGAGAGCGGAAGGGCGGCGGACTCGTAGTGTAGCGTCCGGGCAGATAACACTCGCCTTATGCTTCCGTTTTCGATTCCGTTGCATGCCGATGCCGATGGTGGATATCTGGCATATGCTGATGATCGTGTTCGACGGCGTCGTGGATATGGGCGTGGGCATGCGAGACCGAATGGTCATCCGGGTTTGGATGATGCCCGTCATGATGTCCGTCGTCATGTGCATGACCATGCTCGTGAACGATGGCGTCGTGCCGATGGAGATGGTCGTGTTGCTCGGTTACGAGGAATATCGTGCCGATGATCATGACGGGCAAGGCCGCCAGAAACGCGGCGTTGGGCGTTTCCCGAAACAGGATGACGGATAGGACGATTCCTGCGATCGGGGCCGAGCCGAACAGGGCGCTGGTCCGCCCGGCGCCGAGACCACGCATCGCGTAGATGAACAGGACAGTGCTTAATCCGTAGCTCATGCACCCCAGAAGCATGGCCCCAAGAACCGCATCGAAACGGGGCAGCGGGTTGCCGAGCAGGAATCCCGATCCCAAGGAGACCAAACCGGCGCCGAATCCTTTGACGGTGACGATCATCAGGGGGTCCTTCGCCGAGATGTTCCGCGTGAAATTGTTGTCAATTCCCCAGAATAGACACGCGATCAAGATTCCAAGGGCGCTGAAGGAAAACCCCCATGTGCCGCTAAGATCCGTTGAGAGCAGAACGCCGGCGAAGGTGATGCAAAGGATGGCCACCCAGGCGCGGCGGCTGATGGACTCTTTGAAGAGGATCGCGGCGATCAGCGTGGTTGCCGCGCATTCAAAGTTGAGCAGTAGCGAAGCCGTGGCGGCCGGCGTGTTCCGCAGGCTGAACAGAAGGATAATAGGCGCTGCGACGCCGCCGGAAAGGATGGCGGCCGCGAGCCACGGGACATCGGCACGGGCGAGTTTCGCTTCCGTCTTCCCGGCGCCGTTGGTCGATTTCCGTATAATCCTGAACAGCAGCAGGCCGACGCCGCTTCCTATGTAGAGCAAACCAGCCAGCAGTGTCGGTTTGATATCGTTCAGAAGCAGTTTGGAAACAGGGGCGCTCGCTCCGAACAGAAAGGCGGCGGCCAATGCCTGCAATGCGGGATATGTGTTGCGAGGCATCATTCCATCCACCTTGGAATGCCGGACGGCAAAACCATTCGATTTCTGAAACCCCTGTCGATCATCCCTTTTATAATCGTCGATGTGATGATCGAATCATTCATGAATCCCATCCGCTTTCTTCAAAAGGTGCAGGGTGCCAAACACGGTTTAAAAGTATCACGTATTTTCTAAAAGTTCCATTTCGTCGTTGATTTGGATCAATACCCCGCCGCGGACAGTGATAATGCGTGCAGGTGAACCACCCACCAGTTGTTTATGCCTCTCATTATGCTCCGAGTCAGTTCCTATTGTCAGACAAAGATCAACCTATTAATGTTACAATAGTTCCGAAAACGCTGTAATGATGACTATTTTTTTTAAACAGGACGCTCCGATGCATGTTACTCAAGCTACTCATGTATCGCGGCGCCATTAACCGTGAAGGAGATTGAAAATGAAAAAATATACAAGTGGATTGGCAATGCGGGTTTTAATTCTGGCAATCGGCACCTCGTTATTGCTGCTTGGTTGCGGCGGAGGAGGAGGCGGAGGCAGTGACGGGGCAACTACCGGCGTGAATGGCACGATCACGGGAACGGCGATGAAAGGTTTGGTAAGTGGCGCTACCGTGACGGCGTTTGCCATTAGTAACGGGGCGATGGGCGCGCAGATCGGAGCCGGGAGTACGGACGCGCAGGGGAATTTCACCATGTCCATCGGCGCTTACTCGGGCCCCGTCATGTTGCGGATGACCGGGGGGGCCTATACGGATGAGGCGACCGGCGCCGTTATGACCATGCAGTCCGGTGATATCATGACGAGCATGGTGCCCCAGGCAACCGCCGGCGCCGTAATGTCCGGGATTCAGATAACGCCTCTTACCTCCATGGCTCAGGCGATGGCACAATCGATGAGCGGCGGCATGACCCCCGCGAATATCACGGCGGCCAACACGGCGATGGGGAATTATTTTTCAGTCAGCGACATTCTCTTCACCCGTCCGATGAATCCGTTGACCCCCGGATCGGGAACCGGCGCGACGCAAGATATGCGCAACTATGGGATGGTTTTAGCCGCCATGTCGCAGTACGCACAGACGATCGCGATGCCGATCTCTTCCGGCATGGTCACCGCGATGATGAATGACGCCTCGGACGGCGTCATGAACGGCAGGATGGGGAGCACGCAGATCATGATGGGCGGCATGGGGGGGATGATGGGGAACAACCCGCTCTCAGCGACCGCGGGGACGAGCGGACTGGCAAATGCAATGACGGCGTTCATGGGATCGGCCATGAACAGGTCCGGTCTGACCGTCGCGGACATGCAAGCGCTCATCAACAAGATGAATGCGTCCGGCGGACAGATTCAAGGCGGGGTGACTCCAGGTGTGAATGGCACGATCACGGGAACGGCGATGAAAGGTCCGGTAAGTGGCGCTACCGTGACGGCGTTTGCCATTAGTAACGGGGCGATGGGCGCGCAGATCGGAGCCGGGAGTACGGACGCGCAGGGGAATTTCACCATGTCCATCGGCGCTTACTCGGGCCCCGTCATGTTGCGGATGACCGGGGGGGCCTATACGGATGAGGCGACCGGCGCCGTTATGACCATGCAGTCCGGTGATATCATGACGAGCATGATGCCCCAGGCAATCGCGGGCACGGTGATGAGCGGAGTACAGATAACGCCTCTTACCTCCATGGCCCAGATAAGGGCACAAACGATGAGCGGCGGCATGACCCCCGCGAACATCACGGCAGCGAACACGGCGATGGGGAATTATTTTTCGGTAGGTGACATTCTCTACACCCATCCGATGAATCCATTGACCGCAGGATCCGGAGCGGGAGCGACGCAGGATATGCGCGATTATGGGATGGTTATAGCCGCCATGTCGCAGTACGCACAGACTATCGGGATGCCGATCTCTTCGGGCATGGTCACCACAATGATGAACGACGCCTCGGACGGCGTCATGAACGGCATGATGGGGAACACGCAGATCATGATGGGCGGCATGGGGGGGATGATGGGGAACAACCCGCTCTCGAGAAACGCGGGAACAAGCGGACTGGCAAGCGCCATGACGGCGTTCATGGGGTCGACCATGAACAGATCCGGTCTGACCGTCGCGGACATGCAAGCGCTCATCAACAAGATGAATGCGTCCAGCGGACAGATTCAATAGTCCATTATATCAAAGAGCACGATTGCCAGGGGACGTGAGTCTGCCTGGCAATCGATGCCGCTTAGACTCTAATAATTTGATTCGTGCAGGGGAACAACCCGCCAGGCGATTACGGGTTAGTGCTCTTGGCCGATATTTTCATGAGAGGGACGTTTACTGATAAGCATCTGACAGCGGAGTAATTTACTTTTGTAAATGTTTAAACTTTGAAAGGAGGAAGAAGATGAAAAGCTTAATGATTGTTTTAACGGTTGTGTTTGTTTTTAGTGTTTCAGCATTTGCGCAGATGGGCACCGGTCAAGGTGGTGGCATGATGGGTGGTGGTTGGGGG
>VFSW01002539.1_pt1 | contig 27608 bp, 19 predicted proteins | sample 5358111 | NCBI WGS metagenome assembly VFSW01 (sample SAMN11554181, study PRJNA540505) | mine drainage metagenome | isolation source: sediment from site ElyBrook_90M | place: USA: Ely Copper Mine, Vershire, VT | collected 2017 | reverse complement strand
CTCGGCGAGGTGGGCTTCGGCGGAGGCGAGGAGGCGGCCGGATCGTGGGATTCCCTCGGCGGTGATGGCGTCGGGTTTTTGATCGACGGCGCCGTAGGAGCCCTTGACATAGTAAGGGCGATGGCGCCAGTAATAGGAAACGGGGGTCCAGAGGCGGACTGCGATTTCGTTCGACGCTCCGGGCTTGGCGAAGGCGGTGACGTCGTATTCGTAGGGGTCGATGTAACCTTCATGGCGGCCGAGATAGTGGCCGTTGAAGTAAGTGTCGGCGTAGTAATCGGTGGCGTCGAATTGCAGGCGTAGACGGTGGGAGACGAAGGAGGCGGGGACGGTGAAAGTTTTCGAGTAAGTCCAGATTTTTGTACTGATCCAATCGGCTTCATGGGTGAAGTATTTGGGAAGCGGAGTGGAGAAAGGATCGGCGGGATAGATCTGGGTGTGAACGGAGCCGGGGACGCGGACGGCGATGGGCGCGCGGCCGGGAGTGGAGAGTTGCCAATCGCCGTCGAGGGAAAGGGATTCGGGTTTCCGCGTGGCGCGATGACCTGCAACCGGAGGCGGCGGAGCGCTGGGCGCGGGAGTGACTAGGTGCGGATGGCGAAGGATGGCGTTTTCGCGGCGGGCGTTGAGCGCGGTGCGGGGGCCGTCCCATTCGGGGAACGTGAGGGCGATGGTGGTTTCGTTGGTGTCGTCGCGTTGGGCGAGGAAGCGGCGGGAGCCGATGCCGGTGAAAGTGAGCGCGCCGTCGAGCGCAACGACGCCCAGCGCGCCGTAGTTTTCCGAGTGGTTGTAATAGACGGCGTTGCCGCCAGGGAGTTTGGCCCAGGCAGGGCGCGGGGCGATGCCGCTATCGGGAGGGTCGACGTGTTCGGGGCCGAGCGGCCAATGGTATTCGTCGCCGGAGACGCAGCGATCGAAGGGGAGATAAGGCGAGGCGGAGACGCTGAGGAACGCGAAACCGCGGCGGGCTTTCCATAGGAGCGCGGGACTTTGCGCAGTCCAGGTAAACTCCCAAGTTTCGCCGGGGCGGGAGAGGCGAACGCGGCCGCGCAAGCAGCCCATTTCCAGGAACTCAACGCCGGTGAGCGGGCCGGTGGCGCCGAGCGAGGTCCAGCCGAGATTTTCGCCGGAGACGCCGGGCACGGCGGGAGGGATGTCGGAGTCGGTGTGAATGTCGTTCTTGAGCGAGTCGGGATTCTCGGGGGTAGTTTCGACGAGGTTGAGAGTGTGATGGGTTTCGGAAGTTAGGTTGTAGGCTTCGACGATGGCGGCGGCGTGGAGGTCGACGATGACACGGAAGCGGGAGTTGCCCATTTCCACGCGGTTGAGGCCGATCTTACGAATGAGAATCTGGCGGACAAAATCCACTTTCGCGCCCAGCCGGGTGGTTTCGATGCGGTACACGGGAAGCTCGCCGGGAATCAGCGACGCCTGAAAGAGGAGGCCATCGGGGGTGTACTGCCAGGCAAGCTGGCGGCCGTCTGGGCCCGTGATGGTGTGCGGGTAAGTGTTTTCGGGCAGTCGAACGGAGACCACTTCATTGGTGCGGCGATAAAGCCCGGTGGGTTCTTCGATGCGGACGGAAACGGTTTGAGCGAGCGCGGCGGCGCTCAATAAAACAAAAAGAGCCGGAATGTTCCGGCCCTGGTTATTCATGCGGAAGGTAGCCGGCGTAGACGCCGGTTTGCAACACGTTCCCTTTGTAGTCCATGTCCTGGTGGATGCCGATGCTGGAGGTGTAATAGGCGCGGATGGTGTGCGCCTTGAGGAGAAGGTAGAATTTCTCCTCCGGCGCCAGCTCCGGGCCTTCGCCCTGGCCATGGCGATGGGTGTGGATTTCGTTTTCGCGTTCGGAGGCTTTGGTGAGCATCTCCAGGCGCTCCTCGGACGACTTGCCGAGGAAAAGTTTCAGGCCGTTGCGGAAGTCGTCGCGTTCCTCGTCCTCGAAGGCCTCGGCGAGCTGTTGATCGAGATAATCGGCGACTTTGGCGGCTTTGGCGCCGGGCGATTTTTCATCGGTCGGGATAAGGATGTCGGTGAGTTCGTCGGTGGCGGCGAACTCCTCGGCGGTGAAGAAGCGGTGCTGGCCGTTGGCGGTGTCGGCGCGCACCAGGCGCGCGGCAACGGCGGTAGCGGCGGTGAGTTTGATGAGATCGCGGCGGCCGATTCCGTCGGACATTAGACTTCTCCTTTCTTAAGCTGTTCGGCGAGGTAATCGCAGGAGCGCCAGGCGAGCGCCATGATGGTCCACGTCGGATTCTGGCACGATGCGCTGACGTGCGTACTGCCGTCGACCACGAAGAGGTTCTTGACGTCGTGCGATTGCTGGAACTGGTTGACGACGGATTTCTTGGGATCGGATCCCATGCGGGCGAGGCCCAATTCGTGGATCGACCAGCCTTCCGTGAGCGGTTCCTTATCGACGCCAATGATCTCGATGCCGGCGTTGTGGAACATCTCCTGCGCCTGTTCGGCCATGTCGACCGCCATCTTTTTCTCGTTGTCGCCGAATTTATAACTGAACCGGATCACGGGAATGCCCCAGCGGTCCTTCACATCGGGGTCGATGGAGATGGCGTTTTCATAACGCGGCAGCACTTCGCCGAAGGCGCCCATGCCGATGAAAGCGCCGCCGTAATCGCGGACCTGCTTTTTGAACGAAGCGCCGAAGCCGGGCGTTTGAAAGGCGTGGCCGGGGAACATGGTCATGCCGCTTTCGCCTTCGAAGCCGTAGCCGCGGATGAAGTTGGGATTGCGGTCGCCGAGGTTGCGGAATCGCGGCAGGTAGAATGCGCCGGGACGGCCGTCGTCGAGGGTGTGCGGTTTACCCACCATGCTCTTGACGATGCCGTTGATGCCGGGGCCCATGATGTGTTCGCAGAAATTGTGGCCGACGTGGCCGCTGGAATTGGCGATGCCGTTGGGATAGAGCGTGGATTTCGACAGCAGCATGAGGCGCGCGGATTCAAGCGTGGAAGCGCCGAGAACGACGGTCTTGCCCTTGGCCTGATACGTCTTGCCGGTCTCGGTGTCGATGAAGGTGACGCCGCTGGCCTTACCGGTGCTTTTGTCCACCGTGATTTCACTCACCGTGGCGTTGGTGCGCAGGGTCATGTTGCCGGTGTCCATGGCCGGATAAATCAGCCCGGTGGGGGAATCGAAAGCGGCATGGATGTCGCAGCCTCCGACGCGGCGGCCGCACGCTCCGCGGCCATAACATTTGCTGCGGTATTTGTTGTGCTTCAGGCCGTCGGTGGTGACGCCGGCGCGGTATGGCGTGATGGTGCGGCCCATTTTCTGAAGCGATTGGCGGAACATCATTTCGCTTTCGGTGAACCGGTTGGGGCGCTGGAAGAGGCTGTCGGGAAGGTGAGGGATGTTTTCTTTCAGGCCGGAGATGCCGAGGTAGGTGTCGACGCGGTCGTAGTAAGGCTCGATGTCCTTGTAGGAGATGGGCCAGTCTTCGCCGTAGCCATCGCGCGAGGCGGCTTTGAAATCGTAGTCGGAAAGGCGTAGCGCGAGGCGTCCCCAGATGGCGGTTTTGCCTCCAAGAAGCCGGGCGCGGACCCAGGCGTACTCGGTGCCGGTGTAGGGATGGTCCTTCTCGTCGACGACGATGTTTTTGGAATAGTCGGACCCGCCCCAGCCCTGGACATAGGAGTAAACGTGTTTGTAGCGCGATCCTTTGGCGTAGGGGCGCGGGCGCACCGTGTACTCGTTGAGGGTGAGGGCGTGATCGGTGGGCGGCATGTCGCCGCGGCGGGGATGGTCGTAGGGCCACTCCATCGACTTGAGTTCCTGTTCGATGGGCTGCTTCTTGCCGGCTTCGAGCATAAGGACTTTGAGGCCGTGGGAGGTGAGGACGTGCGCGGCCATGCCTCCCGCGGCGCCGGAGCCGACGACGATGGCGTCGTAGGTGAAGTCGAGGTCGGGATTCGAGGACGGGTCGTGGGAGTGTTGAAACATGGGGATTGATTCCTTGCATCAATCTTAATCGAAGATGTGACCGAATGGGCGGGCAAACGCCAGGGGGGAGGAGGCGCGGCCTGCGACTGCGGTTATGCCGTGGGCCGCGGTTCCACCGTCTCGCTGCGCTTCGGAATGCGCCGTATCGAGCGGCCGGAGCGCCGGCGCGCCAGATCCAGCTCGTAAGAACTCTGGAGATTCATCCAGAACTCGGCTGACATTCCGAAATACCGGCTTAGACGCAGGGCGGTGTCCGCAGTCATGCTGCGTTTTCCGGCGAGCAATTGATAAGGGCGGTTCGGAGGCGCTTCGATCACGCCGGCAAACCTTGCGGCCGAGAGTCCGATTTCCTCCAACTCGCCGCACCGGATTTCTCCGGGGTGAGTGGGTGTGCGTGCCATATTCTTCTCGTTGCATTACGCCACGAAGTCTGCTGAGGCAGTCTCTCAAATCACCGGCGGTTCGGAATTCGCGCTAACGTTCGACACGCGAGAACAGTATCCCAATGTTTGTCGGAGTTGAGATTCGATGAGGATACTTCATTGTTATTGACAGATCCTCGTTGGAGCCTTAGACTGATGGCATCGATTTTTCCTTTCCGGGGAGCCATGGTGAAGTGGTAGCCGGCGACCCGGCCGGATTTTCTCGGATTTCCCCGGATACGATAATTACCCGACCCGGCTAATGAAAGGAGCAGTTGTATGTCGGCGAACCAAATAGGACGGACTGTGTTGTTGCTGGCGGCCGCGGCGTACTTGCCGGCTGCTGCGCAGAATTACACGGTTACGACTTTCTCGGTCCCGGACTCAAGATCCCACGCGACGTACGGGATGGGCATCAACGACAGCGGAGACGTCGTGGGATTCGGCCACTTCTTTGTTGACTTTTTCGCGTACTATGTCGGGTATTTGCGCCATGCGGACGGGACGTTCCAGTATCCGATTCTCGACCCGAATTCCGAGTACGGTGGAAATGTTACTCTCCCCACGGGCATTGACGACTCCGGCCTGATTGCCGGGTATTACAACAACGGCGCCGAGTACCTCGGCTTCCTCTTGAGCAACGGCAACTTTTCGACCGTCAATGAAGGCTCCAATACGGAAATCGACACGATCGACAACAACGGCGATTTCGGCGGAGTGATCGGGTTCTTAGGCTTCGTCAGTATCGGGGGAACGGTGACTCAATTCAGCGTCCCAGGCGCCGATACAACGACCGTCTCTGGCCTTTCTCCCGACGGCGTGACGGTGGGAACCGCCCTCCTACATAAAAATGATGAGTATGTCGGCTTTGTTCGTGGCGCCAACGGAGGATTCCACCTCTTTACCGTTCGGAAGGCGTTTCGGCATGGCACCTTTGCAACAGGGATCAACGAGCACCTCCAATTGATCGTGGGATATTACTTGGACTCTGGTGAAATAGCCCACGGATTCGTATATCATTACACGCACCCGCTGGACTCTGTGGACGACCCATCGCCCGGCGCCGTGCAAATCCTCGACGGCCCCGATACCGTGAGTTTCGACGCGGCGGCGAGTCAGGCATCCACCTACGTCCAGGGCGTTAACTCGAGCGGCGTGCTGGTCGGCACTTACCAACCGTACAACGGGACGGGACGGCTTTTCGGCTTTATCGCCACGCCGATCCCACGGTAGTTGAGGGCTGGCGCGGTTGGAGCGAAGCGCGGCGGTGCGGCGCCCCGGCGCTGTTCGGCCGGCGGATGTGCGAAACTCGAAAACAGTATCCAACGCTAGGCGGAGGTGAGTTTCGATGAGGATGATTCCATTCCGAACTTGCATTCTGGTGGTGGGCTTCGGCGCGAGCTTGTTCGCGGCCGAGACCGAGCCTTGGAGTGGCAAAGCGGCCGCGGCTTATCTCGACGGGCGGATGGCGTGGTGGGAGAGTTGGCCGCCGGCGGCGCGGGATCATGGAACGTTCTGCGTGTCCTGTCACACGGCGGCGCCTTACGCGTTGGGCCGGCCGGCGCTGCGGGCGGCGCTGGGGGAACAATGGCCGTCGCCGGTTGAGAGCAAGCTTCTCGACAACGTCACCAAGCGCGTGCGGATGTGGAAGGAAGCCGGACCGTTTTATTCCGACGCCGATCGCGGGGGGAACAAGACGGCGGAATCGAGGGGGACGGAATCGATTTTCAACGCGCTGATTCTCACCAGCTACGACGCGCAATCCGGCAAGCTGAGCGCGGACGCGAAGCTGGCGCTGGACCACATGTGGGCTGAGCAATTGAAAACGGGCGAGGCGCGCGGGGCGTGGGCGTGGCTGCAATTTCATAATTCGCCGTGGGAGGGGGATTCGCAATATTACGGCGCGGCGCTGGCGGCGCTCGCGGTGGGGATGGCGCCGGGGGGCTATATTTCCACGCCGGAAATTCAGGACGGGCTGAACGCGCTGCGCGGTTATCTGACGCGGGAGCGGGATGCGCAGATTCCGATCGATCGCGTCACGCTATTGTGGGCGTCGGCGAAAGTGCCGGGGCTATTGACGGCGGCGCAGAGCAAGGCGATCGCCGGCGAAGCGCTGGGAAAGCAGCGCGAGGATGGAGGGTTCAGTTTGTCGTCGTTCGTCGGAGGGTGGAAGCGCAGGGACGGGACGCCGCTCGAAGAGGCGAGCGACGGATATGCGACGGGCCTGGTGGTGTTCGCGCTGGAGCAGGCGGGCGTGCCGCGCGACGAGCCGCGGTTGGCGCGGGGCATCGAATGGCTGAAGAACAATCAGGACAAAACGGACGGACGGTGGCTGGCTTATTCGTTGAATAAGAAGCGAGACTTGTCCTCCGACGTCGGCCGGTTTATGAGCGACGCGGCGACGGCCTACGCGGTGATGGCGCTGGAGGGCGCACAATAACTCATCGAGACGGGCGTTGGCGGCTGTAAGATTTCAGTATGCCGATGCCTCTTCGATTGTGGCGCTTATTTTTTGCGCTGGCGCTGTGCGCTTCCGCGGCGGAGTTGCGTTCTCCGGACGGGAGGTTGACGCTCGATTTTGAAACGGTGGCGAATCACGCGCCGAACTCCGCGGGCGGGCAGCTTGTTTATAGCGTGACGTTCGAGGGCAAGCCGCTGGTGGAGGAGTCGGGGTTGAAGTTGGAGCTCGAGGGGCAGCGGCCGCTGGGTACGGACGTTCGGATCGTGAGCGCATCGACGTCCGCGACAGACTCCACGTACCGGCTGATAACCGGCAAGACGAGCGAGGTGCGCGATGATTACAACGCCGTGCGGATCGACCTGGAAGAGACGGGCGGGATGGGGCGCAAGCTGGCGATGGAGGCGCGGGCTTACGACGATGCGGTAGCGTTCCGCTATGTGGTTCCCGAGCAGAACGCTCTGCGCGAGTTCCGGCTGACGAAAGAAGACACCGAGTTCCGCATCGCCAAGGACGCGACGACGTACGCGCTGGAGCTGCCGAATTACCGGACGATGTATGAGAGCGAGTTCGTCAAGCTGCCGATCAGCGCGTTCTCGAATCGCGGCGGAGTGGCGAGCAAGGTGTTGATCGGGCTGCCGCTGTTGATGGAGGTTCCGGGCGTCGCGTGGATGGCGATCACCGAGGCCGACATTCGCGAGTATAGCTCCATGTATCTGGTGAATCCTTCGGCAAGCTGGGCCGGCCACTGGTTCGAATCGGCGCTGGCGCCGGCCGAGGACGACGCCGATGTGATCGTGAAAGGGACGCTTCCGCATCACTCGGCGTGGAGGGTTTTGATGGTGGCGGACGAGCCGGGGCGGTTGATCGAATCGAACGTGATCACCAGCCTGAACCCGGCGTGCGCGATCGCCGATACATCGTGGATTCACGCCGGACGCGCGTCGTGGGATTGGTGGAACGGCAGCATCGGCGCGGACGGAAAGCCGGCATTTACGACGGCGACGATGAAATATTACGTCGACTTCGCGGCGAAGTCGGGGTTCGAATACATGCTGGTGGACGCGGGGTGGTCCGACCCCAAGGACATCACGAAGATGAACGGCCGGGTGGATATTCCGGAACTGGTGCGCTATGCGGCGGGCAAGGGCGTGAAGGTTTGGATCTGGCTTTCTTACCGCGGCGTGGCCGCGCAGATGGACGAGGCGTTTCCGCTGTATGAGAAGTGGGGCGTGGCCGGGATGAAGATCGATTTCATCGAGCGCGACGACCAGCGCGGGATCGATTTTTACTATCGCGTGGCGCGGTTGGCGGCCGAGCATCGTTTGATGGTGGATTTCCACGGCGCGACGAAACCGAGCGGGTTGGAGCGGACGTATCCGAACGTGTTGGGATACGAAGCGGTGTTGGGGATGGAGCAATCGAAGGCGGGGGCGCGGGACAATCCCGATCACCACGCGACGCTGCCGTTCACGCGCATGTTGGCCGGCCCGATGGACTACACGCCGGGAGGGTTCGACAATGTGACGCGCGCCGAGTTCACGCCGCGCTCGAAACAGCCGATGGTGATGGGCACGCGGGCGCATCAACTGGCGATGTACGCGGTGTATCAGGCGGCGTTTCAGATGGTGGCGGATACGCCGAAGGCTTACGAGGACCAGCCCGCGTTCGAGTTTATCCGCCACGCGCCGGCGACGTGGGACGAGACGCGGGCGAGCGGGGGAAGGCCGGGCGAGTATGCCGTTGTGGCGCGGCGTCACGGGCACGCGTGGTTCGTGGGCGCGTTGACCAGTTGGACTCCGCGCGAAGTGGAGATCCCGCTGAGTTTCTTGGGCGCGGGGAAATATACGGCGGAGATTTACGCCGACGCCGACGATGCGGACCGGTATCCGAAGAACGTCAGCGCGCGAAAGGAAACCGTGGACCGCACGATGCGCCTGAAAGCGGCGATGGCGCCTGGCGGGGGCTACGCGGTGCGATTGGTTCCGGTGAAGTAGCGGATTCGGTGTAAATATGGTTGGGTGAAGTCAACCCTCGTTCTGTTTCTCGCCGCCGGGTTGTGCGCGGCGCAAGGCGACATTTACTTCAGCGTGCCTCCGGTGGACGCGCCGGAGTTAGCCGCGCGCGGACCGTATGCGGTGGGCGTGCGGACCCTGCGTATTGTGAATCCGGCGCAAGTGGACATACTGAAGTTCGACAAGGCCACGGGGAAGGCGCCGCTGTACGACCGTCCGTTGACGCTGGAGGTCTGGTATCCGGCGGTGATTCCCGGGGGGGCGCGGGAGCGCAGCGACTACGACGTCGCAATGCCACGCGGTCCGGGGACATTTCATCTCGCGGGCAAATCGCTGCGCGACGCGGCGCCGGTGACGGGGAAACAATTTCCGCTGGTTGTGATTTCGCATGGCTACCCCGGTTCGCGCTTGTTCATGAGTTACCTCGGCGAGAACGTGGCGTCGAAGGGCTATGTAGCGGCGGCGATCGATCACACGGATTCGGTGTTCGGCGACGTGAAGGCCTATCCGAGCACGCTGATGAACCGCTCCAACGATCAACTCTTCACGATTCGCGCGATCGACGATATGTCGCGGCAGCCGGACAATTTTCTGCATGGAGTGGTGGACGCGACGCGTGCGGCGATCGTGGGCTATTCGATGGGCGGTTACGGTGTGCTGGCGAGCGCGGGCGCGGCATATAGCAAGAAATCGGCCGCGGCCCAGATGGTGCCGGGCGGCTACTTCGACGAATTGACGGAGGGGAACGCGAAGTTCGAAGCGCGGCGGCCGGCGAGCCTGAAGGCGATCGTCGCGATCGCGCCGTGGGGCGCGCAGCCGCCATATAACAGTTGGGACGCGGCGGGACTGGCGGGCATTCGAATCCCGTCGCTCTTCATCGCGGGAGACAAAGACGACGTCGCCGATTTCGAACATGGCATCCGGCCGGCGTTCGAGGGGGCGGTGAACTCGGAGCGCTGCCTGTTGGTTTACGAGAACGCACACCACAACACAGGCGGGAATCCGGCGCCTCCCGAAGCGATGGCCAACTTCACCACGCTGCAATTTTTCGACGAGCCGGTTTGGCGCAAAGACCGCATCACGGCGATCAACCAGCACTTCATCACGGCGTTTCTCGACCTATATTTGAAGGGCGACGAGAGCCGGCGGTCGTACCTGCATCCGGCGGTGGAGAAGTCGAACGATGGGCAGTGGCCGCTGAAGCAAGGCGAATCGACGGGCGCGGCGTTCAGCGACGGCGCCGCGGCGGCGGGGCGCACGGTGTGGAAGGGATTTCAGCGCCGCTGGGACCTGGGTTTGGAGATGCGCTGCTACGCGGCGGGACAAGCGGCGAAGTGAGGGAAACGCTATGCGGATCGCCGCCGGGATTTTGGCGGAGGCGCGGAGATGAGCGGCGCGACCAGTTTCTCATAAAGCCCGAAGAGGTGCTCGACGCGGTCGCGGTCGCTGGCGAACGGCGCCGGCCGATAGAGCTTCTCGACGGCGGCGTCGAGCGCGCGGTGGGCGTGACGCAACGGTGGCTTCATGAGGTCCGCGTCATACAGATCGGCGAGCGTGGCGCCGGGAAACCGTTCGCGTGCGTCGAGCACGGCTTGAGCGAGCGAGTGGATTTTCCGCCGTTGCTCATCGGTGGCCTCGGGCCAGGGGAAGGTGTTGTAGACGATGCCGATGGAATAGCGGTAGCGGCTTTCGAGCCTTCCGCCGATCTGACGCAGCCACGCCATTTGCATCCTGGACGTGAGAATGCCGAAATGCCAGAGATCGGCGTCAACGACGACGCGCACGAGGCTGCTCGGGATTACAGGAGGGCTTAACCAGCCGATGGGGACGTAGTCGCGGCGTTCCGAACTGGTTTCCGGGACGACCAAAAACGGCCGCTCCGGGACAACGGTGACATGGAAGCGCGCGGGCGTATCGGCGATTTTCTGAGTGGGGAGGCTCTTGCTAGCTCGCCGGAATTTCCTGACGGCGGCGATACGCTCCGTCACGGCGGGCATGGAACGAAGGTCGTGAGGATCGGCGTCGGCGAGCGAGAGAATCCAGCGGTCGCCGCCGTTGATGAACTCCTCCGAGCCGACAAAGGGATGCAGGTACTTTTCGGCGCGCGGCTCCCGTAGAAGAAACTCGGCTCGCTCCGCGGCGGTGAAGATGTAGTTTCCGGCGTCGATCGGTTTCGATCCGATGATCATTTTCGGCGCTGGGCAAAGCGGACGCGATGTCTCCTGCGCCACAAGATGGCGGTTGACGACCGTACCCGCGTCGAAGAGGTAGCTGGTGAGGGCGGCGTGCCGGCTTTCGGTGGGATCGCCGCGAAGATCGTCGTAGCTGAACAGGCGCTTTTCCGCGGGCTGACGGTCGCGATGCGTCAATCCCACGATCACCACATGGACATGGGCCATGCCCCTGGCGTCGCTGCCCCAAGCGAAAGTGCGATGGGCGAAGGCGATCTCCAGCGCGCACCGGTCGAATAGCAGCGGCCAAAGTTGCGCAACTTGTTCGCCTTGCGTGATGGAATTCGTGGCGACGAATCCGATGCTGGCGGTTCCTTTCCGAACGTATTCGCCGGCACGGACGAACCAGGCCGTGACGTAATCGAGCGTGCCTCCCGAACCTCCGAGCGCGGCCTCGCGGCGCGTTTGTTCGCGCTGGATCGGCGATTGATACTTCGCCCCGGCGAACGGCGGATTCCCCAGCACGAAGGAACAAACTTCGGAAGGCACGAGCTTGTTCCAATCCGTTTCGAGGGCGTCGGCGTGAAGGATGCGTGGCGATTTTGCGAGAGGGATGCGGAGAAAACTCTTGCCGAATTCGAGCGAGAGCTTATTGTTCATGATGTGGTCCATCATCCAAAGCGCCACCTCGGCGATGCGCACCGGAAACTCGGCGATCTCGATTCCGTGAAACTGATCCACGTCGAGGAGCGCCAGTCTCTTTACGTCTAATTCCAACTGGGATCCGGCGCCGGAATCCTTGTGGATCGCATTGAGAATGTCGATTTCGAGGAGACGCAACTCGCGATAAGCGATGATGAGGAAGTTCCCGCAACCGCAGGCAGGATCGAGGAATTTCAACGAAGCGAGTTTCTCATGGAACGCCTCCAGAGCCTTGCGACGGCCGCTATCGCGTCTCCGCTTGAGGCCGTCGAACTCGGCGCGCAGTTCGTCCAGGAACAGCGGCTGAATGACCTTGAGGATGTTCTTTTCGGTGGTGTAATGCGCCCCTTGTCTCCGGCGGTCTCGGTCGTCCATGACCGACTGGAACAGCGAACCGAAGATGGCCGGCGAGATCGCTTCCCAACTGAATTCGCAGGCGTCGAGCAGAAGCGAACGCATGGCGGTGTTGAAGGCGGGGATGGGCAGGCGTTCGCGAAAAAGCTCGCCGTTGACGAATGGGAACGCGGCGAGGTCTTCGTCGAGAGTGCGCTGGCGGCGCTCTTCGGGGGTGTTCAGAATCTCGAACAGTTGACTGAGCCAAGGGCCGATGTCGCTGCCGTCGGGTTGCGTGCGCTGGGCGATCAGATCGAGAAAGATGCCGCGCGGCTCGAAGATTCCGGTGCTATCGGCGAAAAGGCAAAACAGCAAGCGGACCAGGAACCGTTCGAGATCGTGGCCGGTATAGCCGGATTCCTTCAGCGCGTCGTGCAACCTGCCCATCCGTTCGGAGGCCTCAATGTTGACCGGGTCCTGATCGACGAACGTGCGCTTCTCCACGCCGAGAATGAAGGTAAATTTATCGATGTGCCGGGGGAGATCGCGAAGCGGAAAATGGACCGCGTCGCCTTCGTCCAGATCGTGCAGCTCGAAGCCGCGGAAATCGCTCACCAGGATATAACGCGGCAGCTCGTGGTCCTTCAGGCCGGGAAAATATTCCAACGCTTGCGTTTTGGCGCGGGTCAGATCGCGGCCCGCGCTCTTTTGTTCGACCAGCAGAACGCCCTTCCAGAACAGGTCGATAAAGCCACGCCTGTCGCCGAGAAGTTTAACCGGTTCCTCAAAGCTGGCGACGCGGCGGCGCGTGACGCCGAAGATCTGGAAGAATTCGTTATAGAAAGTCTGTGTATCGCCCTTCTCGTAATAAGCGTCCTTCCAGTCCTCGGAGAACTGAGAGGCGCGGGCGCGGATTTCGTTCCAACTTAGACGCATCGGCGAACTTCAGTTATACACCACCGTCCGCCGGAACCGTCCGAGGAACTCGAGCGAAACGAAGTGCGGCGCGGAAGGTTCCGCGATGGAAACGCAGCGCCCGATTTCATTCGCCAACCTGCCTAAGGACGAAGGCGCGTGTTTTCGCCGACAAGCGGAACCCCAAACGATCGAGATGTGCAAGCAAGGGCTCAATGCGGTGAATCCGTCCTTCGACTTTTGCTCGCGATAGGATTCCCAATGTGCCCGTGAAGGTCAACTGCAACGCCTGGGCGTGTAATCGCCCAAGCCGTTCATCCAGGATCAGCACGGCGCCTGGAAGCTGCGCTCCCAATGCCAGCACTTCCATTTCCCCGGCTCCCAGGCGCTCCGGCGTGGACACCTTGCTCAACCCTTCCGGGGCCCGAATCGTCATCCATTGCAATGCGTGGATGTCCGGCAAATCGACTCCAAGCGATCTGCCACGCTCCAGTTCATCGACGAGAGCCGGAGGAACGATGGTTCGGGTGTAAAGCTCGACCGGTAAATGCAGGAAACCGATCTGGTGCAGGTACTGGATCGGCGACGTGTCGCAGACTGCCTCACGCACTATTGATATCGTGAAGCAGTTCCGCTTCGGTGAGGTCGAACGTGTTCACGCCATAATCCGCCAAGTGGGCGATGAAATATGGCTTCGGCACGCCGGCGAGCTGGGCGGCCGCGCCCGACGAAAGCTGGCCGATTTCGTAGAACTTGATGGCGGCGGCAAGTCGAATTCTGGCCGCAAGCATCTCGGGCGTAGCCTTCAAGGCAAGTAAGATCTCATCCGGTACGAAAAACGTGACCTGACTCGTTGGCAGCCAACGCTGCCATTCTACCGCCATGTGATTTGCGCCTCCTCTTACGGCTTCGGCGCTTCCACCGGCGGGAGTTCGGAAAGGCGGCCGACCTTGCCGTTGCGCGCTTCGCCCATATCGATGTGGTAAGCGGAAAGCACCTGGCCGGTGGCCACTTGGAGGCTCACGGTGGCTTTTTCGTATTGGCTGGCGGCGGCGACTTCGTTCGATTGCGCCTGGGCCAGATCGCGCTGGGCCTGGATGACGTTGAACGTCGTGGAAGCGCCGAGCTTGTATTTCTTCTGTTCGCCGTCGAGCGTTTCCTCCTGCAGCACGCGCTGTTTCACGGCCGTCAAATAGCGCGCCCGCGCCTGCTGCACGCCGATGGCGGCGTTCTGCACGTCCACCCGCACCTGGTTAATCTGCTTCTGCATGCTCAACTGGGACTGGCGCAGGGTCAGATTGTTATAGGCGTAGTCGGCCTGCGCGGAGCGGTTGCGCAAAGGAATGTTGTACTGCACGCCGATCGCGTAATTGGGAAAATTGCGGCGGAACGCCTGGGCGGCCGCGCCGCCGTAGCCGCCGACGAAATACGGATCGGGAAGGCCCGCGCCGCCCTGCACGCCCTGCTGGAAGATCTGGCCCGTCTGCCCGTTGTTCGTGAGCTCGCCGAATGCGTCCACCGTCGGAAGTAAACCGTTTTTCAATCCTTCGATCTGAATCTTGTTGCTGTCCACGTTGAGCCGGGTCTGTTCCAGTTCCAGGCGGTTCTTCATCGCCACGTCGAACAAGTCCGGCAGCGGCGGAACGTTGTCGCTGTCGGGTACGCGGATTTTATCGGTGGGAATAATGCGCGCGGCGGCCACTTCCGGGCTGGCCAGACCGTTCCGGCTGAGAGCGTTCTTGATGATCGTTTCCTGCTGTAAAACGTTGGTCTCGGCGACGGTGACGTCCTGTTCCCGGGCGGCCTGCTCGGCTTCGGCGCGGGTGATCTCGATCGGGGCGAGCGTGCCGATATCCACCTGTTTTTTATTGTCCTGGTACGTTTTCTGGCTGAGCGCGAGATTCTGATTGGCATAGCGGACGTTCTCGTTGAAGCTCACCAGATCCCAGTAAAGCTGGACGATATTGGCGACGGTGGAGATCACCTGCTCGCGGAAAACCAGATCGGAAATGCGGATTTCGTTGCGCGATATGCGAATGTTGCGGTTATTCACCGCGAAGCCGAAGCCCTGCAGCAGATGCTGCGTGACGGTGAGATCGAGCGCCACGTTCCAGGATGGATTGATGTTGTTGCGAATCGAATTCTGATTCAGGTAACGATTGTCATAGGACAGCGAGGCGTTGGCGCCGGAGAGAAAGCCCTGGGTGAGCGTGGTGTTGTAAATATCGGTCTGGCTGATAAGGGATGTGGTTCCAGTGAGGAAGGTGCTGGTTTGCGGCGATGTCTGGTGAAAGTAGCCGAAGAAGCCCTGGAGAATGGGATCGAGGTTCGGCGTGGTGGGTCCCAGTTGGGAGATGATGCCATTGACGTTGTTGGCGCCGGCGCCGCCGCCGCTGGTGGTGGTTCCGGAGGCGTTGCCCAGCGCGCCGCCGTTCACGCCCTGGCCCGCGCTGTTGATGCCGTTCTGCACCGATTGCGCGACGCCGCGCAGGACACCGCCGCTTTGCGCGCGCAGCAGATCCTCGTCGGCCACCAGCGGGCCGTAGCGCTGCACGGCGATGTCGAGATTATTTTCGAGCGCGATGGCGATGGCGTCCTGAAGCGAGAGATAGATATTGCCGGCGCGGAGAAGGCCGTCGAGGCGTCCGGTGTCGGTGAGGTTCACCGGATCGACGCGCCGCCCCTGGTACCAGTGGAGGAATCCCCGGGCGGGGCCGCCACCGGTGGGCGAGTGAATCGTGATGCCGTCTTCGGTCTTATCCGACGGCAACGCCGGCGGAGCGGCCATCAGCAGCACTCCCAACATCGCCAAAAACTGTTGCGCGGTTCTCATGCTCCCTCTCCTATTGAACTCCATCGTCTATTGTCCAGCCGCCGGAATCGCCGACGGCGGGCGCGCCACCTTGCCGGATATCGCTTCCTCGATCTTCACGTGGTAGGCGCTCAGAACGCGCCCCGTGGCCACTTGCATGTTCACGCGCGCCTTTTGATACGTGCTCTCGGCCGTCACTTCGTTCGACTGCGCCTGCGCCAGATCGCGTTGCGCCTGGATCACCAGCAGCGTCGTCGATGCCCCCAGCTTGTATTTTTTCTGCTCGGCGTCGAGCGTGCGCTCCTGCAAAATTCGCTGCCGCACGGACGTGTCGTACTGCGCCCGCGATTGGCGCAGCGTCATCACGGAGTTCTGCACGTCCAGCTTCACCTGCTTGGCTTGCTGGCGGTAAGAAACCTCGGCCTGGCGGAGAGTCAATTGATCGTGCGCGTAATCGGACTGCGCCGCCCGGTTTCGGAAAGGGATGTTCAGCGAGATGCCAATGCGGTAGCTCAGGAAGTTTTGATTAAACAACTGCGCCAGCGCCGCCCCGTTGCCGCCGATAAACAGTGGGACCGGGTTGGGAATATACGGCGGAAAATTCGGTCCCGGCGCAGGTACGCTATTCAGATCTCCGGCCAAACCGTGATTGGTGAGTTCGATGAACAAGCCCATTGACGGCAGCAACTCGTTCTTAGTTCCCTGCAATTGGATCTTGCTGTTGTCCACCGAGAGCGCGCTTTGCGTCAATTCCGGACGGTTCGCCAGCGCCTCCTCGTAAAGTTCCTGGAGCGAGGGGATCTCGTCCTTCGCCGGCACTTGCATGCTGTCGGTGGGAACGATCCGCGCCGCCGCGGCCGCCTCGCTGACGCCGTCCCGGCTCAGCGTGTTTTTGAGGATCGTCTCCTGTTCCAATTCGTTGGTTTCGGCGACGGTGACATCCTGTTGCCGTGCCGCCACCTCCGCCGCCGCCCGCGTGATCTCGATCTGCGCCAGAGTGCCGATCTCCACCTGGCGCTTGTTGTCGTCGTAACTCCGCTGGGCGAGAGCGAGGTTCTGCCGGGCGTATTTCACCGCTTCGTTGAAGCTCACCAGATCCCAATACAGTCCGATCACGTTCGTCACCGTGGAGATCACCTGCTGCTCGAAAACCGTGTTAGCCGTCTTCACCTCGTTCCGGGCGATGCGGATATCGCGGTTGTTCACCGACCGCGCGAAACCTTGCAGTAGCGGTTGGAAAATGGTGAGGTCCAGCCGGGCGTTGCGCTGCGGATTGATGTCGTTGAGATATGTGTTCTGATAGATCAGATTATTGCCCAGCGTCAGCGTCGCCGATCCACCATTGATAAAATTCTTCGCCAGCGCGACGCTGAATTGCGTGGCATTGGTCTGCAGCGCCGTGGTTCCGATCTGGAAGATGTTCGGGGAAATAAACGTCGTATGAGTGCGGAGCAAAGATCCCGAAACCACCGGATCGAGTGTCGGAATCGCCGGCCCGAGCTGCGAAAGTCCGCTGCCGACGGTGTTCGTCACACCGGTGGAGATGATCGCGTTCTGGCTGACCTGAGTGGCGCTGGTGGGTCCCTGATAAATGGTGGTGGGAACGCCGCGGACCAAGCCTCCGCTCTCCGCGCGCTTCAGATCCTGCCGGGCGATGAACGGGTCGTAGCGCACGGTGGCGATATCGATGTTATTTTCAAGCGCCAGCGCGATGGCGTCCTGCAGGGAAAGATAAATCTTCCCGTCGCGCGTCAGCGCCTCCATGCGGCTGGAATTCGATAAATCGATGGGCTGGAAGCTGGGCGCGCGATACGGCCGGATGATGGCCCCGATTCCCTTGCCTTTCGCCACCCCGATTTCCTGGCCTCCGGCAACCAGCGTGGACGAAAGCGCCGCCAAGGCACACCACGCGGCCGGAAGCGATTGGGTTCGTTTCATAACCTCCCTAAAGACTCACCTTCCAAATTTACGTACACGAGGGCGACGATATCCACCTAACTTAAATTAGGTAGGCCAATATGTCAAGCGGCTGCAAGCGCTCCGAGACAATGGGCTTCATCAGGGAAACACGAAAACCGGCGGCTATCCGTTCCATAAATCGTCCGGCGGATCTGGCGCACGCCGGGGGCCAACGGATCGGGTCCGTAAGTGGTTGGCCGCGTTGGCCCTTGCGCCTCGCAGCCTGCCGGGAAGTGTCCGATTCCGGGAAACAGCGGTCTTAATCCGGGATGATATAGTGTGGATTATGGGGGAAGCGCTGCCGCCGGTGTTGAAGCTGTTCGAGGAGACCGGAGCGTACCTCAAAGGGCACTTTCGCCTCACCAGCGGGATGCACAGTCCGGAGTATTTGCAATCGGCGTTGGTGCTGCGGCATCCGGCTCACGCCGAACGATTGGGGAAGATGTTGGCGGCGAGCTTGGGCGAGCTTTCGGGCGGCGCGGCGATCGCGGCGGTGATGGCGCCGGCGCTCGGAGGGCTGATCATCGGGCATGAGGTGGCGCGGGCGATGGGCGCGCCGTTCCTGTTTACCGAGCGCGACGCCTCCGGCAAGATGGCGCTGCGGCGTGGGTTCACCTTGACGCCGGGGGAGAATATCGTGGTCGTGGAGGATGTGGTCACCACGGGAGGAAGCCTGGGCGAGGTGATCGCGATCGCGCGGGCGGCGGGGGCGAACGTGCTCGCCGCCGGTTCCATTATCGACCGCAGCGGCGGCGCCGCGGATCTGGGCGTGCCGCGCACCGCGCTGCACACGATGCGCGTCCAAGCCTATCCGCCCGGCGAGTGTCCGCTTTGCCGGGAAGGGATTCCAGCGGTGAAACCGGGTTCGCGCGCGGCATAGCCGGCCGCCATGCGCCGCATCCGCGTGGAGCTGTCCTACGACGGCACCGACTACCATGGCTGGCAGGTGCAGCCGGGGCTCCCGACGATCCAAGCGGCGCTTGAAACCGCCCTCGCCGCTATCGAAGGAACGGCGGTGCGAGTGGCCGGCTCCGGGCGCACCGACGCCGGTGTTCACGCCCTCGCCCAGGTGGCGGCGTTCTCGCTCGAAAACCCGATTCCGGTCGACAACCTGCGCCGCGCGATGAACCGGCTGCTGCCGCGCGACATTCGCGTGACGCGCGTGGAGGAGGCCGCGCCCGATTTTCACCCGCGCTTTCAGGCCATTGCCAAAACATACGAGTATCGCGTTTTCCGCGCCGAAGTGTGCCCGCCCTTCGACCGCCGCTATGTGCTCCACCATCCCTATCCGCTCGACGTGGACGCGATGATCGCCCTGGCGCCGGCCCTTGAGGGCGAGCACGACTTCACCGCCTTCGCCGCGGCCGACGACAAGGACGAATTGGGCGCATCCAAGGTCCGCACGATCTTCTCCTCCCGCGTCGAAATCTCCGGCGACCGGCTGGTCTACCGCGTGCGCGGCAGCGGCTTTCTCAAACATATGGTGCGCAATATCGCCGGCGTCCTCCTCGAAGCCGGGAAAGGAAATATTTCCGCCGCCGGCCTCGCCGCCCGTCTCGCACCCTCCTCCGCCATCCGTCCCGGCCCTTCCGTTCCCGCCCGCGGGTTGTTCCTAATCGGCGTCGAATACGCGGGTTCATCCGCAGTCCATAAAAACTTTTGATCGATTTTCCGGTAACAATTTCGCCAGTTAGTGTTACACTCACAGAAATTCAACTTCTTACTTAGCCTAATTCGCAATTAGCCATCCGGCTTCTTTCACGCAGTTCCGTCCGGTTTGCTACCGGACCCCAACGGCAAGTTACTCCCCAAGTTCCAGCGAACGCTCCGAGTCGAGAGCCAAATGGCCACGCCACGCCCATCCGCCGGCAACCGATCGCCGGTCATCACACTCGACATAAGGAGATTCGGATGCAAGTTTTCAGGGGTCCCGCACAAATCGGAGCAAGCCGGCGTTCTTTCGCCCGCCTTTCCGCAGCCGGCGTTCTTCTCGCGGCTTCTCTGGCGGCGCAGTCGTATTTGGGCGGCGTCCGGGGAACCGTCGCCGACGTGCAGGGCGCGGCGCTTCCCAACGTGAACGTAACCCTGATCAACGCCGGCACCGGCGTCGCGCGCTCCACCGTTTCCAACGCCGAAGGGTCCTACGTCTTCAGCGACTTGGACCCTGCCACTTACACGATCTCCGCCGAAATTCCCAGCTTTAAGCGCTATGAGCAAAAAGGCATTATCGTCGGCACTCAGGAATTTCTTACCCTCGACCTGAAATTGGAGATCGGCAATGTCGCCGAAAGCGTCACGGTGACCGAGGACGTTCCAATGGTCGAAACCTCCAACGCCTCGCAAGGCCAGGTGATCGACAACCAAAAGCTGGTGAACCTGCCCAACCTCGGCCGCAATCCGTTCATGATGTCCAAGCTGGTCCAGAACGTGATGCCGGTGGGTAATCCGGCCTATAACCGGATGGAGGACCAGAGCGGCTCCTCGCAGATCTCCATCGCCGGCGGCCCGGTGCGCGGCAACAACTACCTCTTGGACGGCATTCCGATCACCGACGCCACCAACCGCGCCATCATCATCCCCTCGCTCGAAGCGGTGGAAGAAGTGAAAATCCAGGCCAACACCTACGACGCGGCGATGGCCCGCACCGGCGGAGGGATGTTCAACACATTGATGAAATCCGGCGCCAACGAGTATCATGGCAGCCTATACGGACATCTGCGCCGCACCGCGTGGGATGCCAACAACTTCTTCAACAACGCCGCCGGCATCCCCATCGCCAACCAGCCCAACGACACCTGGGGCGCAAGCTTCGGCGGGAAGGTCGACATTCCGAAGGTGTACGACGGCAAGAATAGGACGTTCTTCTGGCTGGCGGTGGAGCACTACGACGACACCCAGTCGGACTCCTCTCAGTTCACCGCGCCGACGGCGCTCGAGCGCGTGGGGAATTTCTCGCAAAGCTTCGCCCGCGGCGGCGGGTTGCAAACCATTTACAATCCGCTCAGCTCCATCTGTAACGCCTCTGGCGTCTGCACCCGCGCGCCCTTCGCCGGCAATATCATCCCTGCCAGCATGTTGAATCCCGTCGGATTGAATATCGCGTCCACTTACGCCCTGCCCACATCCACTTCGTCTTACTATGGCGCGCCGAACTTGAGCGCCTCGGCCCAATTGCCGGATCGCGCCAGCCAGTTCACCGCCCGCATCGACGAGGATTTCACGTCCTGGTGGCGCGCCAGCGTTAGCTACCTGCGCTATTTTTCCCTTGAGCCCGGCAACACCTGGTTCAACTCCGCTTCGACGCCGGACCAATGGCGGCTGCAACGGCGCGTCGATACCACTCAGCTCAACAACATCTTTACGCTCGATCCCACCACCGTTCTCGCCGTGCGGTACGGGTTCAATCGCTTCCCGAATTACACTTACCAGGCCAGCCAGGGTTACAATCCCGCGAACCTGGGCTTTAGCCCGGCGTTTGTGAATAGCATCCCTTCGCCCACGTTCCCTTACGTGGCGATGTCGTCCCAGTACACGCTGGGCGTGGATGACAGCAATTCCTATTACGTTCACGCCTCCGATAACTTCTCCGCCAGTCTGTCGAAATACAAAGGCCGGCACAGCCTGACCGCCGGCTTCGACTTCCGCCGCATCAAGGCAGCCGGAAACGACTTCAACGACAGCTCCGGAAACTTCGCCTTCAACGGTATCTTCACGCAATCGAGCGCGCTGAGCTCCGGAACCGGAGGCGCCGACTTAGCCGACCTGCTTCTCGGCTATCCCCAATCCGCCACCGGTTACACCTCCACTAAGCTAACCGATATCGCCAATTACTATGGCCTTTACATCCAGGATGACTTCCGCATGTCGAGCCGTCTGACTTTTAATTTCGGCCTGCGCTGGGAACGCGAGCTGGGACTAAGCGAGGCCAACAACGGAATGGTTACCGGATTCAACGGACAGGGGGTAAACCCGCTGGCGGCCGGCGTCACGGGCATCGTCCCGCAAGGCGTGGTGGAGTTTGCCGGACAGAACGGCTATCCCACTACGGTGGGCAGTCCGTTCCTGAATAAGTTCGGGCCGCGAGTGGGCTTGGCTTGGAGCGCGGACAGCAAGACGGTCGTACGCGCCGGCTATGGCATTTTCTGGGCGCCGCAGTTCGCCATCGGCTCCCCCATCGCCACACCCGGCTACAACGCGCAAACCAACTACGTGGCGACCACCAATGGCTACGCCACTCCAGCCGGCACTTTGACGAATCCCTTTCCCAGCGGCTTGAATCTCCCCACCGGGAACACGCTTGGAACGCGCACCGGAATCGGGCAGAGCATCTCGCTGGTGGATCCCTACGCCAAGTCTCCCGAAGTGCAGCAGTATTCGGTTGACATCCAGCGAGAGCTGCCCGGCGACATCGCCCTCGAAGTGGGCTACGTCGGCTCCCACACCACCCACCTGACCCTCGGCACGGCCAGCGTCAATTCCAATGCGCTGAATCCTTCTTATCTTTCGATGGGATCCGCTCTCACCCAGTCCGTCCCCAATCCGTTTTACGGCCACGGCGGCACGGGCATTATCGGATCGAAGAACGTGCAGGCGTCGCAGTTACTCTTGCCCTACGCCGCCTATGGAGCGGTGAACTTACTCTTCGACGACCAAAACCACGCCCGCTACGATTCGATGGTGGTAAAAGTTCAGAAGCGCATGAGCCAGGGCGTCACGTTCCTTTCCACCTTCACCTGGTCCCGCAACTACGACGCCTCCAGCGGCGGCGCGGGCAACACGCTGAACGGCGGCGCGGTCGGCCCGCAGAACCCCTATGACATGCAGGCTGAGTACGGCCTTTCTAACATCGATTCCCCCTTCCGCTCGGCCTCCGCCGTCACTTACGAACTGCCCGTTGGGCGCGGCAAAGCGTTCCTGAACGACAACCGCCTGCTCGATTACATCGCCGGAGGATGGTCGGTAAACGCGGTCACCGTTTTTCAAACCGGCTTCCCGCTGCAAATCTCCCAGACGCCAAACTACAATAGCTCCTTCGGCTACGCCAGCCAGCGCCCCAACGCCACCGGTGTCTCGCCCGTCACCAACGGCAGTCTGGAATCGCGGCTTGGCGGCTACATCAACCCGGCGGCCTTCTCGCTCGCGCCCCGCTTCACCTTCGGCGATTTGAGCCGCACCCTCGACATGCGCGGCCCCGGACAAGCCAATTGGGACCTGTCGATGTTCAAGACCTTCAGCATTCGCGACCGCGTCAGCGCGCAGTTCCGCTGCGAGGCGCTCAACGCGATGAACACTCCGCTGTTCTACGCGCCCAACACCAGCTTCGGCAGCGGCTCCTTCGGCAAGATCACCTCGCAGGCCAACTTCGCCCGCCAGCTCCAACTGGCGATCCGCGTGGCGTTCTAACTCACGCCCCGCTTCGCCCAACTCGGGCCCGCCGCGGGCTTGGCGCTTGCCGCGACGATTTTCGCGACTCCGGCGACGCCTTCGCCGCGAAAGTATGCATCCTGCAGCGCCCTCTCGGTCAACGCCGGCCCCTTAAGCGCGGCCTCCACCTGGCTCAGTTGGTCTGGAAAATTGCTGCGCTCCGCATGGCCTATCCGGGAGAAATATTCCGTCACGCCCTCGATGACGGCGTTGTTCTGGTCGTCGTCTTTGTATGTTTTCGCCTCCAGTTCATAGTCCTCGTGCGTACACCAGTGGAGCAACTCGTGGAAGATCGTGGCTTCGGTCCAGTATTCTCGAAGATAGACGACCCTGTTCGCCGGAGCTTGATCTTTCGGATCGTTCGGAGGCCGGCCGGTAAACGCGGCGACTCCGGCAATCGGAAACTGGAGAGAGGCGCCGCCGCGAATTATAAACTGCCTTTCGAACTTGCCCGGCTTCAGGACCTTGAAATGCTCGGCGTCATGGAGCGGATTACGTCCAATAAACGTCTCCTGCAACTTCCTCGCGTACACGTCGGTCATTGTCCCGGCGAAAAGCCGCAATAGCCTGTCCGCTTCTTGCTCAAACGCCTGGAAAATCGGGCCCTCCAAGAAGCGCACCGCGTATTCGAATGCCGCGTCGACGGTGCTCCGGATCGTCTTCGCCATGGCGAGGATCTCTAGGCTCTGCCTGTCGAATATATCCAGATGGGCGGTTGGGCGAGTCACGACCCGCCAGTTCTTGAGATGTTTCAGTGCCGGACGCGCCGTTCCCGGGTCTGGCTTTGCGAGAAAGATCTGGACTTGGTGGTCCAGGTCGTTGAAGGTCTGGCCCGCCTGTGTATTCTTCCTCGATTCGCGCGCGAGCAGGGGCCTTAATTTACTGGTACCGTCCATCCACATTTGATACGTCATCTGTTTCTCGTCCCGGCCGCAGTTCCCGAATTTCTCTTCGCGCCGGCGTCCCGTATGTTAGCACCCGTTTCATTCCTCTGAAACGCCGCGCCCCCTCCGTGTCACATGAATCCAGAGAGGGCATGAAACCATGGCAGGCCAGACAACGGACACCAGCGTCGCCGACATTTTTCAAAAGACCGTCGTTCTCGCGTTCGATCTCGCGAAAACCGACCTCGCCGATTCCCCTCAGCTCCTGGACCAGGCGCTTCGGGATCCGGCGGTCGACAACGCCATCCGCCAGGCGCTGAGCACCTTCGCGCTCCAAAACGCCGGCAAGACGCAATTCAACGGCGCCGACGCGCAAAAGCTAGGCCAGGCGCTGATCGATCAAGCCGGCGGAAAACTCTCCGACGCCCTGCTCAAGAAAATCCAGGCTTCGCCCGAGTACAAGCAGCTCGAAAAGTCGGTGAAAGACTTGGAAAGCGCGCTGAAGGCCACGCCCGGCGGCGCTTGGGTGGACCGGAACAAGGGCATCCTTTATATCGCCGCCGCCATCGTCGGCATCGGCGGCGCGGCGCTGCTGTACATCAAAAAACCGGATAGTAAGGTGCTGGACTTCGCGGCCGGTCAGCTTGGCGGGAAACAGGTCGACATCGTCAGCATCGGAGGCGTCAAGCTCGGCGCCAAGCTCATCAAATTTCAACCTTCGACCCGTACCGCCGGAGCCGCCGTCACCGCCTCGAAAAAGCTGTCGAAGGTCGACCTCTCCTTTGAAGCGGGCATCGTCGCCGTGGGCCCCAAGGTGGATCAGATCAAGGCGCAGGTCGTCGTCAAAACCCACGACGGCGTGTCCATCACCGTCGACGGCTCGGATTCGCCCGCGACGAACAAAATCGACCTGGGCCTCAGCGTCGGCATCACCGGCGGCAGGCTGCCTGGCCCGCTCGACATCCGCGCCGGCGTCATTTTCGAAGACAAGAAACGCCCCGAAGTGACGGGCGCCGCCAGCCTGAGAACCAGCGCCGGCAACTTCGGCATTGCCGCGAGCACGGACGGTAAGAGCGGCCAGGTTCTCGGCACGTGGAGCATACCCTTCTGACCGTCCGCCGGAACCGGGGCCGCCACCGGCGCTCCATGCGACACTGGAAGTTCCCCTTCCCCCGGCAATGACCAAGACGTCCCTCGACAAAAATAAAATCAAGATTCTGCTCCTCGAAGGAATTCATCCCACGGCGCTCGAAGCGTTCCGCGCCGACGGTTACACCGAAATCGAATATCACCAGAAATCGCTGCCCGAATCCAAGCTCCTGGAATCGATCTCCGACGCCTATTTCATCGGGATCCGCTCGGCGACGCACCTCACCGCGAAGGTCTTCGAACACGCACCGCGCCTGATGGGCGTGGGCTGCTTCTGCATCGGCACCAATCAGGTGGATCTGGACGCGGCGGAGGCCCGCGGCGTACCGGTCTTCAACGCTCCGTTCTCCAATACCCGCAGCGTCGCCGAATTGGTGTTGGCCGAAGTGGTGATGCTGATGCGCGGCATTCCGTTCCGCAACGCCGCCGCCCATCGCGGCCTGTGGGAGAAGACCGCCGCCGGTTCGCAGGAAGTGCGCGGCAAATGTCTCGGCATCGTCGGCTACGGCCACATCGGCACGCAAGTGGGCGTGCTGGCCGAGTCGTTCGGCATGAACGTCGTCTATTACGACATCGAGACGAAGCTGGCCATGGGCAACGCCCGCGCCATGCCCACGCTCGCCGCGCTGCTCGAAGCCGCCGACATCGTGACGCTCCATGTGCCGGAGACGCCGCAAACGTTTCGCATGATCGGCGCCGAACAACTGGCGTGGATGAAGGAAGGCGCGCGGCTAATCAACGCCGCCCGCGGCACGCTGGTGGATATCGACGCGCTCGTCTACTCGCTGCAAACGAAGCATCTGGCCGGCGCGGCGATCGACGTTTTCCCCAAAGAGCCGAAGGGCGCGGGCGAGGAATTCCTCTCGCCCCTGCGCGGCTTCGATAACGTGTTGCTGACCCCGCACATCGGCGGCAGCACCGAGGAAGCGCAACAAAACATCGGCACCGAAGTGGCGGCGAAACTGATCAAGTATAGTAACAACGGCTCCACACTCTTTGCGGTGAATTTTCCCGAAGTCTCCCTCCCGGAGCACCCCGGCAAACACCGCCTCCTGCACACCCACCGCAACCAGCCCGGCGTCCTATCGGCTATCAACGCTATTTTCTCGGAACTGCGCATCAACATCGCCGGCCAATACCTGCAAACCAACGCCCACATCGGCTACGTCGTCATCGACATCGAAACCGACGAGCGCGCCGAAACCCAGTTACTCAAGCGCCGCCTCGACGAAGTCCCCGGCACCATTCGCACGCGCATTCTGTATTAGGGCGCCTCGGCAGGTCGGCCCCGAAATCGCGTTGGGACTAATGTCCGGACCTCAAAACGCCGATGTCCGGGTATCGGATTTACGATGCCGACCTCCCAAAAAGCGCAGCGCCGGAAAACGACCCGCCAAAAGTGCGATGCGCAGGTCATCCGGCTCGAACTCAAAGACCGCATGGGCAATCCCAAGTGGGTGACTGCGGACCTTCTTGACATGTCCGAAGGCGGAGTCAAGATCTCGCTTCTGACGCCGCTGGCGATCGGCTCCCTGATCGTGATCCGGGGGAAACTCGGCGGGAACCGGAACGAAGACGTCAATTCCGCCACCGTGCGGTGGTGTATGGCGCGGGTCGACGGGGGCTTTCACGCCGGCCTGGAGTTTGATGAGCGGGACTCCTTTTCCGCCGCCGCCTCGTCGTCGCCGGGCGCCTCCGCCGATGAGATGGACTGCTATGAAGTCATGCAGTTAAGCCCTAACGCGGACGCGGATACCGTCCAGAGGGTGTATCGGCTTCTCGCTCAGCGCTTCCATCCCGATTCGCCGGAAACCGGCGATAAGGAGACTTTTCTCAGGCTCTCCGAGGCGCATCGAATTCTCAGCAATCCCGAAGAACGCGCCCGCTACGACGCGCGCTACCGCGCAACCAAACAACTCCACTGGCAAATCTTCGATCACGCCGAGGCGGCAAGCGGGCCCCAGGCGGAGCGGCGCAAGCGGTTGGGCATCTTGGAACTGCTTTACGCCAAAACCCTTCACGACCCCGAGCGGGCCACGATGTCGGTGCTCGAATTTGAGGATCTCCTCGGCTGTCCTCGCGAGCATCTGGGCGCGGCCTTGTGGTACCTGAGAGGCAAAGATTATGTGAAACGCGGCGACAACGGGCGATTCATGATCACGATTGCCGGCGTGGACGAGGTGGAACGCCACGCGATGGGCCATGAGCGCCGGAACCGGAAATTACTGGAGCCAGCCGGCGGGGACCGACGGGGATAAGCGCCCGATCCTCCCGGCTCGTCTCACCGGCGTCCGCGGGAAGAATCGACCCGTCCTTCAGGTCGTTAATTGGCGCGACGATTCATCCCAGTAAACGGCCTTCTTCCGGAAATAGGATTCGTTCTCCATGTGACAGGCGA
>VFSW01002538.1_pt1 | contig 27614 bp, 18 predicted proteins | sample 5358111 | NCBI WGS metagenome assembly VFSW01 (sample SAMN11554181, study PRJNA540505) | mine drainage metagenome | isolation source: sediment from site ElyBrook_90M | place: USA: Ely Copper Mine, Vershire, VT | collected 2017 | reverse complement strand
GTGGGCGGCTGTGTCCGCGACCTCGTGCGCGGTGTCGTCCCGAAGGATTTCGACATCGTTACGTCGGCGAAGCCGGAAGAGGTGCAAGCTCTCTTCCCCCGGACGGCGCCCGTCGGCGCCCGATTCGGGGTCGTGATGGTCATTGAGAACAGCCGCAAGTATGAAGTCGCCACATTTCGGACGGAATCGGGTTACGATGACGGGCGCCACCCCTCCCGGGTCGCCTTTGCGACCGCCGAGGAGGATGTCCGCAGGCGCGACTTCACGGTCAACGGACTCCTCATGGATCCCGAGACAGGCCGGATCATCGACTATGTGGAAGGTCGCCGCGACATCGAGCGGCGTCTCATCCGCACGATTGGCGCTCCGGATAAGCGTTTTGCCGAAGATCGCCTGCGGATGCTCCGGGCCGTCCGCTTTGCGACCGCACTCGATTACGCCATCGACGGGGAGACATTCGCGGCAATTCGGAGGCAGGCGGCCGCCATACGGGGGATAAGCGCCGAACGGATCCGGGAGGAGCTTTCCCGGATGCTGACCAGCGGCGGAGCACGGCGAGGCGTGGAGCTTCTCGCCGAAAGCGGACTCCTTGCGGAACTCCTGCCCGAAGTGTCGGCCCTGCGGGGGATCGATCAGCCTCCGGCCTTCCACCCCGAGGGGGACGTCTGGGAGCATACGCTCCGGATGCTCGCTCTTCTGCCCGACGGCGCCGACGTGCGCCTCGTTTGGGGGATCCTGCTGCACGATGTCGGGAAAGCCGAGACCCGCTTCGAGGATGCCGCCGGCGTCCATTTTTACGGCCATGTCCGGCGGGGGGAGGAGATCGCCGCCGCGATCCTCACACGGCTCCGCTTTTCCGGGGAGGAGACGGAGATCGTCCTGGCTCTCATCCGGCAGCATATGCTCTTCATGAATGTCCGCGAGATGCGGCCGAACCGGCTGAAACGCTTTCTCCGGACGCCCGATTTTCCCCTCCATCTCGAACTCCACCGCCTCGACTGCCTCGGGAGCCACGGCCTCCTGGACAATTACGAGTTCTGCCGGGAGAAGCTGACGGAGTATTCAGCGGAAGAGCTCCGTCCGCCCCCGCTTTTGACGGGCCGGGACCTGATCGGGATGGGCTATACGCCCGGGCCGGTGTTCAAAGAGATCCTCCGGGCCGTCGAGGATGCCCAGTTGGGCGGAGAGATCGCCACGCTGGAGGATGCCCGTTCGCTGATCCGCGAGCGGTGGGGGGGGGCGCCCCCGCGGAACTCCTGATGCTTCCACAGTCGATCTCGTTCCAATCGCTTTTTTGCGCGGTTCCTTTTGCGGGTTTCAGGCCAGTGACCGCTTGCATTTTTCCACCCCTTTTCATAAGAATGATCGCGCCGCAATTTCCAGTAACCGCTTAGGGGGGAGACGGAATCTTGTCATGGGCATGCAGGCATTTTTTCTGAGGCGGTCGTGTTTCCTTGCCGGGGCTGTCGTCCTTATCCTTTTCTTCGGGGGGTGTGGCCGACCGGCGGTGCGTTACCCTGCCCCGCCGCCGAGGGGTCCGGAGAAGAGGGCGGTTCCGCAACTGGGATATACGATCCAGGCCGGGGCCTTCGCCGCCGTGGAAAACGCCGCCCGCCTGACCCGCTCCCTCCAGAAGAAAGGACTCGATGCGACCTATTTCGTGGCCCGGAAAGGCCTCTACAAGGTCCGTTTCGGGAACTTCCCGACCAGGGGACTGGCCCGTGCCCGGGCCGAGGAGATCCGGGCCGCGGGGATCATCGAGGAATTTTACATCGTCAGTCCCGATCAGTACGCACTCGCGAAGCGGGCTGACCTGGGCGAGGCCTACCTCCGGGAGGAGCTGGTCCGCACCGCCCAAAGTTTTCTCGGCGTCCCCTACCTCTGGGGGGGTGCCTCCGCCGATGCCGGCTTCGATTGTAGCGGTCTGACGATGACCGTCTATCAGCTCAACGGTTTCGCTATTCCCCGTACATCGGCAGAACAGTTTGCGGCAGGTACGCCCGTAGCCCGTTCCTCTTTGGAAAAGGGGGATCTCCTGTTCTTTGCCAAGACGGGAGACAAGGTCTCCCATGTCGGCGTTTATGCCGGCGAAGGCTGGTTTATCCATTCGCCGGGAAGGGGGAAACGGATCCGGAAGGACTCTCTCGCGCAGGATTATTACAGCCGGACCTTCCTCGGGGCCCGGTCGTATCTCTGATGCACAATTTTTTCTTCAGCCGGGATTGATGAGTGCCGATATTTTTAGTATGGTGCGCGAATCAAATCTTCGCTCCAGCGTTGATGACTCATGAGGAGTTATGCCCTATAGACTTCTGCTCGCGATCCCGCTGTGTCTCGCCATCTGCCTCTCCGGTTGCGTGAAGGCGGTCGAAAAGGTGACCGTGCCGCCTGCCGGGCCGGTGCGGATCGCACTCAATGGCCCCTATGACGGCGATATCCCCCGGGAATATCGGGACCGCCTGCTGGGGGTTGATGCCGCCGACCGGATCGTCCCCCAGATTTTCCTCGTTGTCGCGGGCCGCTTTGCGCAGGAGGGAGAAGAGGAGAAGGCGCTCCATTTTCTGGATAGGGCGGCAGAGCAGTTTGCCGGGAAGAATGATTCCTCCGGCGAGGCACTGATCTTCTGCAAAGAGGTTTTCCTCCTGATGCACGCCGGTCGCGAGCGCGATGCTCTCGATCTGCGGCGGAAGGGGGCCGAAAAATGGACAGACCCGCCTCTGCGGGCCTTCCCTGAGTATGTCGACGGGCGCATCGCCTTACTCCGGGGTGATTTCACCCGCGCCCGCGAATTCCTCCGGCGATCCCTTCAGGACAATGTGAATTTCCCGGCAGACGTCAACCTGCTTCAGTTGAAGCGTGATACCGAACTCGCTGCCGGTGTGACAGCGGTTCTGTCCGACCATCTCCCCCGGCTGCTTGCGGCCTATGGGCCGCCGGAAACGGCGGGGCAGGAAAGGAATCATGCCGATGAAGGCAAGGCCCACCTCCGGGAGGCCTTGGCCATGAACAGGGAATTGCGGCAGACGTGGATCGGACCGTTCATGCCCGAAAGCGCTGTGCAGCGGAGCGATGCCGAGGCATATGCCTTTTGGGGACTGGACATGGGTATGCAGGGGAGCGGGGAGGAAGCGCTCTCCCACCTCCTCTACGCGGCGGAGTTGTCGCGCAGGGCAGGTTTCCGTGAAGGCGAGATCTGGAGTCTCCTGTTTCTCGGGGAACTCGGTGTTGCCTGGGAAAAGGGCAACGAGGGGCTCCGAGCAGCCGAAATGGTCAGGGAAATAGCCGACCGGTACCGCGCGGCGAACTATCGGATCTGGGCGAGGCTCCTCTTGGCGCGCTACTACCGCGAGGGCGGGCGGATCGGAGCGGCGATAACCGCCCTGCAGGAGGCGGATGCGATCCTCTTGAGTCGGCGATCCGGACCGTCGGCGGAGATGTTTGCACAGATCTATCAGGTGCAGCGCCGGACGGTCTATGAAACACTCGTTGCACTGCTCGACGGAGAGGGGCGATCCGTTGACGCCCTGACGGCAGCGGAGAAGGCAAAGGCGCTCATCACCGTGGATCTTCTGTCCGGCGAAGATATCGGGAGGAGCCCCAGGGAACGGGAACTGCTCGGGCGGGAAAGGGAGTTCAGCGAGACAATCCGGCTTCTCCAGCGGCAGATCCTGGAGATTTCTGGTGCAGCGCGCACCGGGGAGCTTCTTGAGCGGCTCAAGAGCGCCGAAGAGGCGTACCGTGAATTGATCGGCCGTCTGGGGGCCGAGGATGAAAAACTCCTCTCCCTGGTTTCCGTCCAGGGAATAGATGCTTCCTCGCTCCAGCGGCTTCTCGACAGGGATACGACCCTTTTCGACTACTTCGTGACGGAAAAGAGTCTCTATGTTTGGGCCATCCACCGTGATATGGTGCATCTGGAGCAGATCGCTCTCACCCGGGAGGGATTGAGGAATCTCGTCTTCTCTTTTCTCAACGCCATTCATGACAAGAAGAAAAGTAGAACGGAAAGCATCTCCCGCAAGGCCTACGATCTGCTGCTCAAGCCGGTTATTCCCTTTGTAACCGGGGAGCGGATCGGGTTTATTCCCGATGACAGCCTCATCTATCTTCCCTTTGCGGCCTTGAGTTACCGAGGAAAGTTTCTCGTTGAGGGTTTTTCGCTTTTTCAGCTCTCCGGATTAGGTTTGCTTGAACAGGTCATGTCAGTGAAGGAGCCCTCAGGTTTGCGGATCCTCGCCTTCGGCGACCCTGACCTGGAAAACGAAACGCTGGATCTCCACCGCGCTGCGGAGGAACTGGCGTTCATCCACAAGCGGATAGGTCACACGACTGTTCTGCTCAATGAGCAGGCGTCGGAGGCTAAGGCAGCGGAGATAACGGCAGGCTATGATATTCTTCATTTTGCCGTCCGGGCGGTGTTCGATCCTGACAATCCCCTGCGTTCGGGCCTTCTCCTGACACCGGGCGCCGGACAGGACGGCACCCTGAGTGCGCTCGAGATCTACCGGCTTCGTTTTCCGGTGCGGGCCGTAGTTCTGAGCGGTTGCGACACCGTGCCGGAGAAGGATCCGGAAGGGAAGGCCCTCTCCGCGTTGCAGCAAGCGTTCTTTTTTGCTGGGAGCCCATCTGTCGTATCGACCCTTTGGCTCACTCAAGACCGGGCGGCATCCCATCTTCTGGAGCTGTTTTACCGGCAACAGGGGAAAAAGGAATCCCTATCCGATGCGCTGCGTACGGCACAGCTCCGACTGCTCAGGGAGGGGTATCCTCCCCATGTCTGGGCGGCCGTTGTGTTGACGGGGAGGTACTGAAGTAACGACCAATCGTAGCAAATGTGGGAAAGAAAGGAGATCCATGGATATCGAAAATTTACTGGTCACCGGGGGGTGTGGTTTCATCGGGAGCAACTTCATCCACCATTTGCTGATGCAGCGGAATTTCCGGGGGAGGATCATCAATGCGGACAATCTGACCTATGCCGGGAATCCGGAAAACCTGGCCGGTGTTGACGAGACCTGGCCCGGCCGCTACCTCTTCCGGAAAACGGACATCTGCGATGCGGCTCCGCTCAGGGAGATCTTCGACCAGTACGAGATCGACGCTGTCTGTCATTTTGCCGCCGAGTCCCATGTGGACCGCTCGATCGTAAGGCCGGGCAGTTTCATCCAGACAAATATCGTCGGGACATTCAACCTCCTCGAGGCGGCAAGGGGGAGGGGTAAGGGCTTCCGGCTCTTCCATCACATCAGTACCGATGAGGTCTATGGCAGCTTGGGGCCCGTGGGGGCCTTCACCGAGGAGACGCCCTACCGCCCGAACAGTCCCTACTCGGCTTCCAAGGCATCGTCCGACCATCTCGTCCGGGCCTACCATGAAACGTATGGCTTGCCGACAACGATTTCCAACTGTTCCAACAATTATGGTCCCTACCAGTTTCCGGAAAAACTGATCCCGCTCGTCGTCCTCAATGCCCTGGAAGGGAAGCCCCTTCCCGTTTACGGGGACGGAAAGAATGTCCGGGACTGGCTCTATGTCACCGATCACTGCGAGGCGATCCGGCAGATCATGGCGCAGGGGCGGCGCGGAGAGACCTACAACATCGGCGGTCATGCCGAGATGGAAAACATCGCCCTCGTGGAGATGATCTGCGATCTTGTGGACGAATTCGTGCCGATTCTCGGAGGGGGATCACGGCGGCGGCTCATCACCTTCGTAAAGGACAGGCCCGGTCACGACCGGCGCTATGCCATCGATTGTGCGAAACTGCATGGGGAACTGGGTTGGTCGCCCGCGGAGTCGTTCGCCTCGGGCCTCAGGAAGACCGTCCGGTGGTACATCGAGAATCGGACCTGGAGCGAGCGGGTCCGGAGCGGCGAATATCGGTCCTGGATCCGTGAGCAGTACGGGGAGTGATTGAAGTTCACCGCAGCAAGCTGCAGTGAACTTCGATCCTTAAAAGGAACAACCCCGCCCATTTTTGCTCGCATCCCCACGGCTTGCCGTGGGGATGGGCTCGCGGGCGGATTCAAAAAACAAACAGTTTTTCATCGAAGAGCTTGAGACAGGTGCCGACCACCTTTTCATCATAACGGGTTCCCCTGTAGCGCGAGATCTCTTCGAGGGCTTTCTCGATGCTGAATGCGGGCCGGTAGGGTCGATGGGAGGCCATAGCCTCGACGACATCCGCAACGGCCAGTATCCGCGCCTCCAGGAGGATGTTTTCTCCGGTCAGGCCTGTGGGGTATCCGGAACCGTCCATTTTTTCATGGTGCTGAGCAACGATCCGGGCGATTGGGTATGGGAACTCGATGGGCGCCAGGATATTGTAGCCGACCTCCGGGTGCATGCGGACCATGCTCATCTCAATCTCGCTGAGTTGCTTGGGCTTGCTTAAAATCTCCGCGGGGATATTGATCTTGCCAACATCATGAAGTGTGGCGGCCATCTGGATCGATGCGATCAATTCTTCGGGAAGTCCCATCTTTCCGGCAATAGCCGTGGCCAGCCGCGCGACCCGTTCCTGATGACCCGCTGTGTAGGGATCCCGGGATTCCACAATCCGGGAGATGGCCTGAATAGTGCTCCCCAGGGCGTTTTGCAGTTTGTCGAAACTCTGTTTGAGCTTGGCCTCGGAGCGCATGATATCGGTTACATCCTTCAGGATTCCGACGACACCGATCACTCTCCCCTCCGAGTCGACATTCGGGGCGCCGCTGATGCTGAAGAAACGGTCCGATCCGTCCTTGTGCAATAGCGTTCCGATGACGTCCCGGACGATTTTCCCCTCGTCTCGTATCTTCTTGAAGATCTGCAGATAGATGGACATATCATCTTGCCGCAGAAAATCGACGAAGTAGCTCCCGAGCACATCTCCTACCCGGTGGCCCAGGATCCGCTCCCAGGCGGGGTTGACATAGGTGAATACACTGTGCATGTCGATGGTATAAATGATGTCGGGGGAACTTTCACTGAGCGACCGGAATCGCTTTTCGCTCTCCGTGATCTTTCGGTAGGACATGGCGTTGTTGATGCTGATCGCGATTTGGGGGGCGATTCCCATCAGCAGGCTCATGTCACTCTGACTGAACAGTCGCTTTGAGCGAATGTTGTCCACGACGAGGATCCCGAGGGATTCTCCCTTGAAGATGATGGGGACGCAGATGAAGGAACGGGTGCCCATTCGCTTGACGAATTCGATACTTCGTGGAGAAAAGTCCTTGGCGATCTCACTGACATCATTGATCAGAAAGGGGGTTTGTTTCCGGAAGGAGACGACGAAGGCCCCCCGGGATTTGGGGTTGTCGAGGTGGAATTCCACATTTTCCAGATACTTCCGTTGTTCCGGATTGTACCCGTAGCCGATCGTGTAGAGCAGGCGCGTTCTTTCCCGGTTTACCAGCATGATCATGCCGCGGTCGAAATCGAGACGTTTCTCCAAGGCATCTACAATGACGGCGAGAAGTTGCTTGATGTCGAGGATCGACGATGTCGCCTGTCCAATCTCCTGGACGAGGCGAGTGTTGTTGTAGCCAACGTTGATCTGCTCGATCAGACGGTCTGCAGCATCCCCCTGGTTGTGGATTTGGACGAGCAATTCTTTCTTTTCCAGGTATTCGACGTAGAGTGTCGTTCCCATCATCATGAAGATACAGGATAAAACCAGGCCGTCCCAATAAACAGGCGGTATAAAACTCAAAGACAGGACACAAGCAATGAAGCCGCCGATAAGAGAATAATTGCGGATCCGTTTCCAAACAAAGGTTGGTGTTTTTTCCCATGAGACGTTATACAGACAACAATCCCCGCCCTTATGGAGACAGATCGGATGGTCTATGGTTGCAAATTCCTTTGTGAAAAGTTTTGCTATGGCTTCAAACATACCTATCCGGTTAAGACACTGATAGGGTTTTTCAACCACATTGGGCATCAATGATACTTTCATCTCAATCTTATCTGGCCCGATGGGTTTGGTTTTCAATATTGCTGCCCGACTGACATTCGGATGCATCTTTTCTATTACAGAATAAGCCGTTGTAGGACTTAAGAATCCCAGAAGGTACTGTCTCACTGCTCCGGAAGCTCGTGAATTTGCGGAAAACCGCCCCACTTCTCTTGCTATACTCGGATTATCCACCTTTCGCGTAAGTATCTCGTGAAAATGATCCACCTGCCACTGCGTCAGCCAGTGACCCTCGTCATCCAACTGGTAAGATGCAATGTCTGCATACTTCAGAAGGGGAGAGATATCGATATCCGGGTAGTGAACTCTCAGATACTCGACGTAGTTCTTGATAATGCGGCTGTTATAAAGCGGGGTCTTGTCAGCTATATCTTCATGCATCCTATCCTGATCGGGAGGATGAGAATTTATGTCACAGCTTTGTGTTTCCATCAGATAATCACCGCATTCCTACCCACGACGCATCTTCATGCTTGTTCGTCTTCGCTCGGGGTATCGAACTATCCGATCTGCACATCCAACTTCACAACCTGCGTCAAGGCAACGGGCTTTTGTGCCCGGTCATCCGTCTTTTGAATAAAGGCCGCAATTTCGGTAGCAACCGCCTCCGGCTTTTCAAAAAGCAGGGCATGGCCGCTTTCCAGCGTGAGCAGACGGTTCTGATTTTCGTCGGGAAATAGATGGCCAATAAGTTGCAGGGCCTTTTTGTTGTCCACCATCCGGTCATTTTCTGCCATGATTGTCAGCACCGGAAGGGTATTCTGCAGCATTGCAGGCCAGGAAAGCTCCTGGATCTCGTCCATGATGGTTACAGATTGGAGGGTGATCACGGTTGTTTTAAGATCATCGTTATTGATAAAATCAAGCCATTCATCGACCAGGGTGAAGTCGGTTGCTTCTATCGGGATAGGGATACAGGCATGGTTCCGTTCGGGCTTCAGTCTGAATGCGGAAATCATTTCTAAAGCGATTTTCTGTGCCGTACTCAAGACGGATCTGAGCCGCTCGTTCCAGAAAAAGCCCGGTGCCAGCAGGATAAGGCTAGAGAGCGCAGCATCCAGTTGGGCCGCCGCGATGGATGCATACTGTGCTCCCTGGCACCAGCCGGCGAGATGAACCCGTGTGAAGGATCGTTTCAGAAATTCGACGTGCCTGACCACATCACTAATGCTGGATTGAATGGAACCCAGGTCGCCGCGGTTCTCATTGAGACCGCAACCCCGCCGGTCCGGCGCCACGACGGTAATGTCCGGTGCCAGTAAACGGAGCTGCTTTGCCAGGGGCGCCTGCCAGCCCGAATGCCCCATCGCCCCGTGTAAAATCATCACTGCCTCTTCACCGTCGGTGTTACCCCAGATGCGGTAGTGAATTTTATACTTGTCGGGCATTTCGAGAACATGGACTTTCGGCGAGCCATCGTCAGGCGCAACGGGCATACGTCCCTGCATTCCGAACCCGGTATCCCAATTCTCGGTCGGTATGACTTGAAGCCCCTGAACCGTTTTAAGGTAATAGGGATAATTCAAATTCAGCAGACCATTGCGGCCGAATTTCAGTATCGGTTCTACCGGCTCCCGCTCCACCAAATAATCACCGAATGCCACTTCCTGGGCGATGAGGCTCTCTCCCGCAGCTGAGGAGGCTACAAGGGCGGCCCGTGTGAGGAGCGAGGTTTCCCCTGTGTGGCAGCCGACGATGATCGGCCAGTCCATTTTTTTCAGTTCGCCAATCAATCTCAAGGCTCGAAGAAGACCACCCACGCGGGATACCTTTATATTGGCGATAAATTTTCCTGGTGCATTTCTATAGAGAGATAAATCATCCAGCGTACAAAGGCTTTCATCCAGGATTATAGGCAACCCCATGGCTATGCTGATCTTGCTCATGTCTCCGACATTGCGCGATCCCACGGGTTCTTCCAGGGCGAATACCCATCCACCCAGCGCCGTAAGATACGCGATGGCCTCGTTGCAGCGATCCTTCCATAGATTATTCGCGTCAAAGCGAATACGTATATCCTTGATGTTATGTCGAATACAGAGATCTTCAAGGATATGGAGCTTTTCCTTGTCGCGTTCGAGGTTGCCGTTCAACTTGATTTTAAAATCTGAAAGTCCGCGGATCAGATATTGATCCGCCTGTGTTGTGAACTTCCACTTATTATCGTCTCCCAGAACGGCGGAGTAACGTCCATAGAGGTTATAGCCGTCCAGTCCCAACAATGTTTCAACACTACAACCCTTCTCGCGGGAAAAAAGATCGAGCAGCGCCATTTCCGTGGCGCACCATGCTGATGGGTATTTATCGATTACCGCGTCGTTATGCCCGACCCATTCTTTCAGATCGTCCAGTGTTTCGAATGCTACCTTTCCGGTAGAAAAATTATCCTTTACCCATCGAACACTCGACTCAAGATCATCTCCCGCTACGTAGACTCTCGGACACCCCTCGCCATACCCCTTGCTGCCGTTTCTTCTTGCCTGGACCCAGATGCTCTCCCCCTCGTCCCTGGTTGCGGCAGCATGTCGGAATGTTGTTTTCAATGCTACCTGCAATGGCATTGCTTCTATTAGAACTGTCTGATCACTCATGCAATATTATCCTTATCGGCGATTTGCTCTTGCAGCAAACTTGTCAGAGCCGTCGTGCATTCTCTTACCGGTTGCCGGGTCGCTCGATCGCGCCGGGCAGAAGCTGAACGATTCACACGCTGCGTATACAGAGTTGCAATTGCTCTATATGAGGAGGACGAGTGTGTGTCAAGATAATTTGACGGTACGACTACGCTGCGTGCGTTCATCGCGGCACGAGTTTCCTTAGGAAATGCTTGAAGACGAAACGCAGGGTAATCTTCGTTTTTTTCTCCATGTACTCCAGATATTCCTTTCCGTATTGAGTATCGAGGATCCAAAGCAGATACTGTTTTTCAACCGTTAAGCCCTGTGAGGCCGGATAGCTTGCGGGATAGATCAATAGTGGTACGCTTTCGGCTTCGAATTCCGGCGTTAGCCGGGACAGGGCCGTGGCCAGGACCGGCCAGGGGAGACCGGTCGGTGCGGTGACGATGACCTTGATGCTGTTGAGCAGTTCGGAGAGATTCAATCCGGGCGATGAATGGTTGACGATGCAGATCGCCTTCAACACCTGTTCGTGGGTCAACGCATAAACACTCCATTGCCGGAGAAATCCATGGTTCCGATAGATCTCTTCCAGCCTTTCATTTTTCTCATCCCTTTGGCCGAGGCGGAGGATATCCAGCAGCAGTCCACCCGAGGCATTCCTGTAGAACCGTTCCAGTTCCGGAAGGTGGTGGGTTTCAAAGTTCGTAAGCTGCCAGCCTTGCGGGAAGGGGGCGTGCGGTTCATCGGTCGGATGGCATAAATAGGCGAAGCAGTCCAGAGAACAGGCCCTTGGGTTTCCGAGGTCTCGGGCAAATCCCCCGAAAAAGAGGTTGGGAAAGTGGTTTTCGGGACGGAAATAGAACATCATGTGGTCCATCCGGATCGAGGGATAGCGGTAGAGACCATCAAAAAACCGGAGGACATTCTTCAGCACAAAGAGGCCGGTGCGCTTTCCGTTCAAGGGCCGTGCCGCGAGGTGATGCACCATCCACGCACGTTGATAGGCCCGGAAAATGGAGACATGGCCGTAGATCCGCCCGTTCTTCTCGTAGGTGAAGTGGGCTTCGATCTCCTGATCTTCCTGGTAGAGTTTACGGTATGTTTCTTTGAACTCCTCTCGGGAGGACTGGAGAAGATGGTATTTCTTGGGATAGATGAAGCCCGCGTCGAATAAGAATTCCCAGAGGGAGTCCATTTCCATCATACTGCAAAAACGGGCATTGGGGTCCCCTGAATGGACCATGATATGGCTCAGTTGGCGGTAGGTCCGGAAATCCATATCGAGGATAGCCAGACCGTAGCGAATCAGGTCTTTTCCGATTGCCCGCCGGTAGACAACCTGTGCTTCGCAGGTCATCTTCAGCGCGCCGGCATACCGGATCTCAAGGTTAGGAATGATCATCCCCGGCATCAGCACCTCTTCGGTTGCTTTTTCCTCGACGGAGAAGCCAGTGAATGTCAGGTCGCAGATCTCCCGCTGGATCGGCCTTTTGAAAAAGGGATGTTCGAAATGGGCGGAGGGAGTTGGCGTGACTCGCAGGCGGGGATTGCGCAGCTTTTTTTTCTGGAAACGCTGGATATCCCGTCCGATGGGCTCGAGGACGAGTTCCCTCTCAAACAGGCTTCCTGTCTGCCGGATGCAGCGGCATATACCCGAAAAGAGGATCTTCTGCCCGTCCTGGAGATAGATCATGCAATCACTTTGTCCGTTCAGCCAGATAAAGGACCCGCCGGTGTCCGGGATCAACCGGACACGGAAGGCTTGAGGGTTAAAGTCGATCAGTTCCCCACGGGCTAGAAAACCGCTCTGGGTAAGACCAACCGTGATTTCTCGAGCCGCATGTCTTTTGATGCAGCGCTTTCCCAGGAGATGCCCCTTCTCCGGCAATGCCGCCGTGAACCCATTTGCATGGAGGTGGGTCACGCGGATCGGGAGCAAAATCAGTGACAGGCCGTCCGACACGATTACGTGGGGGATCGTCGCTCCATCTGGAAGCGGAGGGGACCCTTCCACCAAGCGGCAGACGATTTCCCCCGGCGGACAGGCGTCGACGTAGGCCTTAAGGATAAAGTCTTCCCTATATCGCGGGTCGCTTGCGTGGACCATAACTGTGCCATTGGTGAAGTGGATGTAGTGGAGTGTGTTGATCATCCCCCTCCGTTCGATGAGGGGGGCGGAGCTGATGGCCTGGAAGATGTCCTGGTGGTGGAAGAGCTGAGACGGCGGAGGGGCATTCTCTTCGGCAAGCCTCTGCAGCCTTTCCATATCCATGGTAAAATGGTCATCCATCCTGTTTTTAGCCATCATGATTACCGGTACGAAAATCACTACCCGAGGAAGCTGTCCTTTGAAAAAGGCCGGCTTCCCTGCGGATCGTCATCCGAAGCGCAAGATCTGCAGCTTTAAAACGTATGAACGTTTCCGGTCATGGACAAATACGCTGCAACGACTTTTTTTGTCAACAACATTATCGGTTCTTTTGTACAAAAAGTTGAATCTCGGTCCGTAAAGCCGATAGCGGTTCCTCCAAAACAGCCGCCAATTATGATCCCGGGGTACACAAGTGGTATTCGCAGGAGCCTCACAGTTGGTGACCGGGAGCGCAACCTGCAAGCCCCGCACCGTTGGCGGGGAGCTTCACATTCAGCTTGAGGTCGAAATAAAAATTTGGTAAGAAATAAAAGTGAAAGGAATGATAATCAGAAAGGAGACACCCATGGAAGAGCGCTTGAACGCGTTGGAGATTGCTCTGAACAACGAGATGAACGAACATAAGTTTTATGTGACAAATGCGGAGCGGACGAAGAATCCTGTCGGCAGGGCGATGTTTACGCAAATTGCGGGTGACGAACTGTCGCATTACGAACGGCTCAAACAACTCTCCGAAAGCTGGAAGAAGAGCAATAAATGGCCGGATACCGTCCCCCTCAAGGTGAAGAACACCGAGGTCAAGTCGATTTTTTTCAAGGCTGCCAAGGCGACGGGTGGCAAGCAGGATGCCGCCGGGAATCAAGACGATCTGCAGGCGATTCAGACGGCGATCGAATTCGAGGCGAAGGGGGCGGCATTCTACGCGCGGCTCCGCGATCAGTCAACCGATCCGAAGGAGAAGGCGTTCTTCGGACTCCTGGCCGATATCGAGCACGAGCACTTCACTTCCCTCAAGGATACGGAAGAGTTCTTCGTCAATCCGGGGGGCTGGTTCCAGAAGGCCGAACGCACCGGGCTGGACGGGGCGTAGCAGCACCGGCGAAGGAAAATGAAATGAACGGGCTGGAAGGGTAATTCCGGCCCGTTCATTTTTACTGGATCCGATGGCGAATCAATTTCGCAGGGACTCCTCGAGCGCCTCGATCCTCACCGTCAGGTCGTTCCAGGCGTAATAGAGATCCTCCAGCTCCGTGGAGATGGCCCTGAGCTCCTGGTTGAGCTGTTTGATCCGTTCCGGCTCCCGGTAGATCTCCGGCTCACAGAGGATCAGCTCGTTTTCCTTCTGTTTGGACTCGAGAAGGGCGATTCGCTTTTCGGTCTCGGCCAGTTCGCGTTTCAGCGCCGAGGTCGCCCGCGAGATCCGGTTTCGCTCCTCGGCCTCCTGCCGCTTTTCCTCCTTGGTCTTCCGGCTCCGGTCCTCCTGTTTCCGGTCTGCCTCCGTATTTACTTTGCGCTCCTGCGCCGCCGCCGGGCCGGCGGACGGCTGTTCTACCGGCGGAGCCGGTGGTGCGGCCGGGGGGGCCAGGATTGCCGATTGCTCCTCACGCCGCTTTTCGATGAAGTATGAGTAGTTGCCGCGGTATTCATGACAGACGCCGTCCCGCAGCTCGAAGACGCGGTCGACGAGGCAGTCGAGGAAATAGCGGTCGTGGGAGACGATCAGGATCGTTCCCTGGTAGCTGAGGAGGGCGTTCTGGAAGATCTCCCGGGTCTTGATGTCGAGGTGGTTGGTCGGCTCGTCGAGGATCAGGAGGTTCGTATCGGTCAGGAGGATCTTTAAAAGGGCAAGGCGCGATTTCTCCCCGCCCGAGAGGATGGAGATCTCCTTGTAGATGTCATCCCCCGAAAAAAGGAAGGCGCCGAGGAGGTTCCGACGCTCCTGGTCGCTGCTCCGCGTCCCCGCGGCGTTGACCTCCTCCCAGATGGTCCGCTTGTAGGTCAGATTCTGCGCACTCTCCTGGGAGAAGAAGGCCATTTTTACGTTCAGGCCGGTGGAGACCTCGCCCGCGGAAGGCGCTTCGGCACCGCTGAGGATCCGGGAGAGGGTCGATTTTCCCGCCCCGTTCACTCCGACAACGGCCGACTTCTCTCCGCGGTAAAGGGTGAAATTCACGTCGTGAAAGACCGTAAGATCTCCGTAGGACTTGGCCAGATGCCGGACGGTGAGAACCTCTTTGCCGCTCCGGGGGCTCTCGGGGAAACGGATGGTCACGGTCTTGCCGTTCCCCTCCTCCTGAAGGAGGTTGAACTTCTCGAGCTGCTTGACGCGGCTCTGGACCTGGCTTGCCTTCGTGGCCTTGTAGCGAAAACGCTCAACGAACTCCCTGATCCGCTTGATCTCCGCCCGCTGGAGCTCCATCTCCTTCTTCAGCGCCTCGCGGCGCCGTTCCTTCTCGGCCAGGTAGTAGGAGTAATTTCCCTTGTAGATCGTGATCGTCCGGTTGGCGAGCTCGGCGATCACCGTGACGATCTTGTCCAGGAAGACCCCGTCGTGGGCGATGGTGACGATCGTGGCGGAATTGTGCTTGAGCCAACTCTCCACCCACTCCAGGCTCTCCGTGTCGAGGTGGTTGGTCGGCTCGTCGAGGAGCATGATGTCCGGCCGGGAGAGGAGGATGACGGCGAGCATGATCCGCATCTTCCAGCCGCCGGAAAAATCCACGCAGTTCTTGGCGAAATCGCTGTTTCGGAATCCGAAGCCGGCGAGGACCTGCTTCGCCTGCGCGTCGAAGGCGTACCCGTCCTTCGCGTTGAACCGGGCAACCGCGGCCTCGTACTCTTTCAGGTGTTTTTCATGGGCCGGGTCGTCCTGGTCGGCCTGGGAGAGCGCTTCCTCGCCTCTGTTCACCGCCTCCTCCAGCTCGGTGATGCCGCTCTTCCGCCTCAGGTAGTCCATGAGCGGGGCCGGTTCGAGTTCGACCAGGTCCTGCGGGAGATAGCCGATCGTCACGCGTTTACGGTCCGGGATCTCGATCGACCCCCCGTCGAGATCGACAACGCCGAGGATCGCCCGCAGGAGTGTCGTCTTCCCGGTGCCGTTGTCGCCGACAAGGCCGACCCGGCCGCGGTCGGTGATCGTCCAGTTGATCTTATCGAAGATCTTCCGGTCGGCGAAGGAGAGGCTGACGTCTCGCAGGTAGATCAATTTTCGTACATCCTCGTGTGCAATCGTTTCATTTTATCAGATCGCGGGGTCGAGGTCTCCGCCCCAGGGTCCCGCATTTTTTTGGTGCCGTATATATCAGGCATTCGCATCGAAAGAAAGCAAATGCTCATTGCATCGGCAGCCGTCCGATCGCCTTGACAAGGATGACCCATCTGCTAATATCCCCCCTTCGGTACGGGGAAGGGCCGTGGGTTGGCCCGACCCGCCAAATCTACTCATTGGGGGGCGTTGTGATGGAATGGAAGGTCGGCGTTGTGGGGCTCGGCAACATGGGCGGGGGCATCACCCGCAATTTCCGGAAGAAGGGGGCGTCGCTCGTGGTGTGGGACACGGCGCCTGCGGCGCGTGCCGCCTTTGAAGGCCTATCCGGCGTGGAGATCGCCCCGCCGGGCGACATGGCATCCTCCTGTGCCGTGATGATCTTCGTCGTCCCCGCCACGCCGCAGATCACGGCGTGCTTCGAGGGTGATGCCGGCGTTCTGGCGCGCGCCGCCGAGGGGCTTGTCGTCTACGACTTTACCACCTCGAATCCAGTGGCAACAAGGGAGATTGCCGCGCAGGCGGCGGCGCGCGGAATCGTCTATCTCGATGCCGGGATGAGCGGCGGCGCGGCCGGTGCCGATGCGGGGACGCTGAGCCTGATGGTCGGCGGCGACAAGGCGGCCTTCGACCGCACCCGGTCCCTGCTCGAGATGATCGCGAAGAAGATCTTCTACCTCGGCGGCAGCGGCGCCGGCCATACGATGAAACTCATCCACAACATGGTACTCCACACGATCTTCCTGGCGACCTGCGAGGGGGGCCGGATGGCCGAGGCCGCGGGCATCAGCCTCGCCGACATGATCGATGTCTTCAACGTTTCGAATGCGCGGAGCTTCATCAGCGAGGTGCGTTTTCCCAAACATATCCTCTCTGGAAAGTGGGACGCCCGCTCGCGCGTGTACAATCTCCGGAAGGATGTAGCGATGGCGGTGGAGCTTGCCGGCGCGCTCGACGCGAAGGTGCCGCTGGCTTCGGTCACCCGTGATTTCCTCGACACGGCGACCGCCCACGGCATGAGCGAAGTCGACTTTTCGCGCCTTTATGAGCGTTTCGACGAGATTGTCGCGGGGCTTTGTGGCAGTGATAAGGCGGACTGAACCGGCGCCCCCGGTAGCGTCCCCGGACGCTTCTACAGACCCAGGTAGGCCCGTTTGACCTCTTCGTTGTCGAGGAGGCCCTCTGCGTCCCCCTCCAGCGTAATCCTGCCGTTCTCCATGACGTAGCCGCGGTGGGCGATCCTGAGCGCCATGTTCGCGTTCTGCTCGACCAGGAGGATCGTCGTCCGGCGCTCCTCATTGATCTGCCGAATGATCCGGAAGATCAACCGGGCGAGGAGCGGGGCAAGGCCGAGCGACGGTTCGTCGAGGAGAAGCAGGGACGGACGGGCCATCAGGGCGCGGGAGATGGCGAGCATCTGCTGTTCCCCGCCGCTGAGCGTCCCGCCGGGTTGATGGCGGCGCTCCCGGAGGATCGGGAAGAGTGAAAAAAGGTAATCCCGGTCCTTGGCGATCTCCGCGCTGTCCTTCCGGAGAAAGGCGCCCATGGCGAGATTCTCCGTCACCGTGAGGAGCGGAAAAATCCGGCGGCCTTCGGGCACCTGGGATATGCCCAGAGCGACGATCTCGTGGGGCTCGGCCTGCTGAATCGACCTATCCTTGAAGCGGATCTCGCCGGCGTGCGGGGGAACGATCCCACAGATCGTCATCAGGGTGGTTGACTTCCCCGCCCCATTGGCGCCGATCAGTGTGACGATCTCCCCCTCGGCAAGGGAGAGGCTGATCCCCTTGATGGCCTGGATGTTTCCATAGAACGTCTCGACGTTTTTGAGTTCAAGCAGGGGCATCGAAATCCTCCCCGAGATACGCCGTGATGACGACCGGATTCTTCCGGATTTCCGCGGCCGTCCCTTCGGCGATCCTTTCGCCGTGGTCCAGGACGACGATCCGGTCGGAGATGCTCATCACGATGCGCATGTCGTGCTCGATCATTAGGATCGAGATCCGCTCGTCGTTGCGGATCCGGCGGATCAGCTCTTCGATCTCATCGGTCTCGCGCGGGTTCATCCCGGCTGCCGGTTCGTCCAGGAGGAGCAGGAACGGCTCGCTGGCCAACGCCCGGGCGATCTCCAGGCGGCGCTGGGCGCCGTAGGGGAGGTTTTTCGCGAGATCGTCCACCTGGTCGGCAAGGCCGATCCGAACGAGGATATCGTAACTCCTCTCGACGATCTCCTCTTCTTCGCGCCTCGTCTTTTTGTCGCGGAGGATTGCCCCCAGGACACCGGCCTTCGCCCGGCAGTGGCGGCCGATCATCACGTTCTCCAGGACCGTCATCGTGGGGAACAGGCGGATGTTCTGAAAGGTCCGGGCGATGCCCATTTCGGTGGCCCGATTGACCTTGACGCCGTTGATCCGCCGGGTTTCGCCGCCCGGGGGGGTGATGACGATGTCCCCCGCGACAGGAGTATAGATCCCCGTCACGCAGTTGAAGAGGGTGGTCTTTCCTGCGCCGTTGGGGCCGATGAGAGCGACGATCTCCCCCTGTCCGACCCTCATGTCGACGGTGCAGAGCGCCCGGAGCCCCCCGAAATCCATCGTCAGCCTGTTTATCGTGAGGACACTGTCCATAGCAATCACGCCTGCACGAGCTTTTCTTCTTTTCGCTTTACCCGGAAACGGTAGACCCGCCGGATATCGGTCACGATCCCCTGGGGACGGAAGACCATCATCAGGACCATTGTCGTTCCGAATAGGAGCATCCGGTAATTGCTGAAGGCCCGGAGGTACTCCGGCGTCAGGATCAGGAGGAAGGCCCCGAGGATCACTCCTGCGATAGACCCCATCCCGCCCCGGACGACGATCGAGAGGATCATCGCCGACTCCATGAAGGTGAAGCTGGCGGGATTGATGAAGGTGGTATTCGCGGCGAAGATGACGCCCACCATCCCGGCCCAGGTTGCCCCGAGGGCGAAGGCGGTGAGCTTTGTCTTCGTTTTATCGACGCCCATCGCCTCGCAGGCGATCTCGTCCTCGCGGAGCGCGATCCAGGCGCGCCCGATCCGCGAATCGCGCAGCCTCTTCACGGTGAAGATTGTGAACAGGCATAAAACGATCATGAGATAATACAGGTATATGGTTGCCTGGGAGAGCGACAGGCCCATCCCGAAGAACCCCGGCCGGGGGATATTCGCGATGCCGCTCGGCCCGAAGGAAAAGGCGTTCCAGTTCTCGAGGATGAGCCGGATGATCTCGCCGAAGCCAAGCGTAACGATGGCCAGGTAGTCCCCCCGGAGGCGCAGCACCGGGAAGCCCAGGAGGATGCCGAAAAGTGCCCCGAGAACGGCGCCCACGGGGAGCGCCGCCCAGAAGCCAAGGCCGAAGTGGTGGTTCAGAAGGGCGTAGCTGTAAGCCCCGACGGCGTAGAAGGCGACATAACCGAGGTCGAGGAGCCCCGCAAGCCCGACGACGATGTTCAGGCCGAGACCCAGCATCACATAGATCAGGGCGGTCGTCATGACGTTCGTCTGGTAGCTGGAGAAGAGAAAGGGGAAGGCGATGGCGAAAAGGGCAAGGCTAACAAGCGCCGGACGATAGATCCGTGGCTCCGCCAGGAGACGCCGGGTGATCGGGAGGGCTTCGGTACTTCCCGCTTCGGTGAGTCTCCGCCCCCGTTCCTTCCGCCCCAGGAGCCGGCGCCAAAGGAAAGAGAGGATGAAGCTCCCGATCCCGACGATCGCCATGTTCCGCCAGCGCCACTCGACGAGATTCTCGATTGTGTTGACCCGGATCACCACGACCGGAAACGTGAGCATCATGAACCAAAGCGCGATGACGAGTGATTTCTTGTACTCCGACAGGCGTTTCATCGGCCGGGAGCCCCCTCACACCTTCTGGACGGTCGAGCGGCCGAGGAGGCCCGCCGGCCGGAAGATCAGGATCAGGACGAGCAGGCAGAAGGCGAACACGTCCTCGTAGTCACTCGACACGTACCCCGTGGCGAAGCTCTCGGTCCAGCCAAGCACGAGGCCGCCGAGGACCGCTCCGGGGATGCTGCCGATTCCCCCGAGGACCGCAGCGGTAAAGGCCTTGATCCCGGCGATGAAGCCGATCGCGAAATTGATCCGGCCGACATGGGAGGCGATAAGGACCCCGCCGATTGCGGCCAGGGCCGAGCCGACGATGAAGGTGGTGGAGATCACGCGATTGACGTCTACTCCCACAAGCATCGCCATGTTCCGGTCCTGCGCCGTGGCCCGCATCGCCCGGCCGAGTTTCGTGAACTTGATGAAGAAGCTCAATGCGACCGCGGCCACGGCGGTCGTCAGAACGATGATGAGCTCCGTCGATCCGATGATGTGCGCGTACCTGTCGAGGAAGGGTAGGGGGGGCAGCAGATTCGGAAAGGGCAGAAAGTCGGAAGTCTGGGCGATGAGGACATAGTTCTGCAGGAAGATCGACATGCCGATGGCGCTGATCAGGGGTGAGAGGCGGGGCGCCCGGCGCAGGGGTTTGTAGGCGATCTTCTCGACGGTGAAGCCGTAGGCGGCGGCATAGATGACGGCCACGACGGAGGCAAGGATCAGGACCGACACGCCGGTCATTCCGTTCATGGTGAGGACCGAGGCAACGATGAGGGCGGTGAAGGCGCCGATCATATAGATTTCGCCGTGGGCGAAGTTGATCAGCTCGATGATGCCGTAGACCATCGTATAACCCAGCGCGATCAGCGCATAGATGCTGCCCCGCGTGAGTCCGCCGATCAACAGTTCCAGAAAATAGTTCATTTCGCTCGGTCAGAGGCTGAGGATTGGCCGCGTTCCCCCGATGCCCGCGAGGTCATTTGACCTCGACATAGGCCCCTTTGCGAACCTGGTAGAGCGAGAAGCCCACGCCGATCGCATCGCCGCGTTTGTCGAACCGGATTTTGCCGAGGGGTGTTTCGACAAACTGGGTCTGGAGGGCCCGGCCGACGGCGTCGTAGTTCGTCGAGCCGGCCTTCTGAAAGGCGTTCAGGATGGCCTGGGTCGCGGCGATACCGTTGAGGAAGAACGCCCCCGGATCGGCGCCGTAGGTCTTCCTGTGCCCCTCGATGGCGGCGACGGCCAGCGGGTTTTTGGTCGTGTCTTTCGGGCCCGTCGCGTAGACGCCTTCCGCGTATCTCCGGGCGACCTTGATAAAGGTATCGTCCTTCACCCCGTCATCGGAGATGAAGACGGCCTTCATGTTTTTCTTGCGCATCTGGCTGACGATGGAAGCGGCCTCGGGATGGTAGCCGCCGTAGATGACCGCCTCGGCGTCCGCCCGTTTGATCTTCTGGACGACGGCGGAGTAGTCGACGGCGCCTGGGGTTACCCCCTCGAACAGGACAACAGCGGCCTTCCCGGACTCCTCGATGAATTTTTTTGCGTACTCGGCGAGCCCCTTCCCGTAATCCCCCTTGTCGTGGAGAACAGCGATCTTCTTGACCTTCAGCGTACCGATGGCGAAATCCACCTCCAGGCGGGCCTGGGCGTCGTCGGAGGCGATGGTCCGGTAGAAGTTGGGATACTGGCCGCTCTGGGTCAGATCGGGATTCGTGGCCGAAGGGGAGATGACGACGAGCTTGGCATCCTTGTAGGTGCCGAGGGCCGCCTTGGTCGCCCCGCTGCAGATGTGGCCGATGACGGCGTGCACCTTTTGCGAAACCAGCTTGGCTGCCGTGTTCGTGGCCACTTCGGGTTTGCAGACGTCATCTTCAACGAGAAGCTCTACGGGTCTGCCCAGGACGCCCCCCTTGGCGTTGATTTCCTTGACGACCATCTCCGCGGCCTTGACCGTCGGAAGACCGTACGAGGCCAGATCGCCGCTGTGCGCCCCTGCCACCCCCAGCTTGATAGCCTCTGCTGCGACAACGGACCCCGACGGAAGGGCAGTCAAAAACGCCGTGAGGATAACCATAAACCGTGCTGTGCGAAAGGGTGCGTATTCCATAAGCAATCTCCTTTGTTCTGATCACCGAAGCCCTCACGCCCCCTTTCCCCGAAAGAAAAGACGGATCGGGACCGCATCGAAACCAAAGGTCTCCCGGATCCGGTTGATCAGGTAGCGCTCATAGGAAAAATGGATGTCGCCGGGATTCCGGACGAACAGGGCGAAGGAGGGGGGCTTGATCGCGACCTGGGTGATGTAGTTGAAGATGTGCGGCCTGCCCAGCCGGCCGGGCGGGGGATTATTTTCGATGATCTCCCGGATCTTCCGGTTGAGTTCGCCCGTCTCCACGCGGCGGGTGTACTGGGCGTAGACGCGCTCGACGAGAGCGAAGATGTTGGTGACCCGCTGGCCGGAGAGCGCGGAGACGAAGATGATGGGGGCGAACTCGAGAAACTTCGCATTGTAGCGGATGTTCTCCACGAACTCCCCGACGGTGCTGTTGTCCTTTTCCACCAGATCCCACTTGTTCACGACGATGATGCAGGCGGCGCCCTTTTCCAGGGCGAGCCCGGCAATCTTCACATCCTGCTCACTGATTCCCTCCTTTGCATCGATGAGGATGAGCGCGATGTCGGCCCGGCCGATCGCCTTCAATGCCTGGACGGTGCTGTACTTCTCCATGGTAAGGCTGATCCGGCTCTTCCGGCGGATGCCGGCGGTATCGATCAGGAGGTACTGTTTCCCGTTGCGGGTGATCGGGGTGTCGATGGCGTCCCGCGTCGTTCCGGGAACGGGATTGGCGATCGTCCGCTCATAGCCGAGGATCCGGTTGACCAGTGAGGACTTGCCCACGTTCGGCCTCCCGACGACGGCGATCCGGATACGCTCGCCTTCGCCGTCCTGAAGGGGTTCGGCTACCGGAAGTCGGGCGGCCACATCGTCCATCAGCTCATCGAGGCCGGGACCATGCTGGGCGGAGAGCGGGTAGAGCGGATCGATTCCCAGGCGGTAGAATTCGGCGACCAGCGCCTCGTGGCGCGGGCCGTCGACCTTGTTGACGGCGTAGAACACCGTCTTTTTCACCATCCGGAGCATCCGCGCGATCTCCTGATCGGCGGGGGTGAGGCCGTCCCTACCGTCCATCAGAAAGAGGATGATGTCCGCTTCTTCGATGGCGAGCTTCGTCTGTTCGCGCATCTGGACGAGTATCTCCACCTCCGACGCGGGCTCGAATCCTCCCGTATCGATCAGGGTGAACGGCCGGTCGTTCCAGGTGCACTCCGCATAGTTGCGGTCGCGTGTTGCACCCGGCTCGTCGATGACAATCGCCCTGCTTCCCCCGGCCAGGCGGTTGAAGAGGGTCGATTTCCCCACGTTCGGCCGGCCGATGATGGCGATGACCGGCTTCATTGCCCTGCTCCCGATAGTCTTCCGTTCTGGCGCATGGCCTTTTCTATCCGATCCGCGTGGGAAAGTCCATCCGTCTTTTCCGGGATGCTCTTCAGGTCGCGGCCCCGCATGGCGAAGTAGATCGTCCCGAGGATGCCACAGGACGTCGCGGCGAGTAGATTGATCGCCGGCGAGAGCAGCCAGAGGAATCCGCCGGCGAAGGCCGCTCCCGAGACGATGACGTCCCGGATGAGGTAGTAGAGTCCGAACATCCCCGCTTTCCGATCCTCGGGGGCCAGATCCATGATCAAGGCCTTGCGGGTCGGTTCGCCGAACTCCTTGAGCCCCCGGATGATGAACGCGATGACCATCATCGAGAAGCTGTGGGAGAACAGCAGGAAGAGCGGGAAGATCGTGAAATTGACGAAGGTGATCAGGACGAAGGGCTTTTTGGTCGACCGGTCGGCGAGCCAGGCGACGGGGATGTAGACGAGCATTGCCGTTGCCATCTCGATCGTCGTCAGCAAACCAAACTGGACGGCGCTGATCCCGTTGAGCTTGATGCACCAGACGACGACGAATGCGTAGGGGATCTGTTCGGCGAAGCGGATCAGGATGTCCGAAACGAGCAGATTTCGGAGGTCCGGGCTCATGGAACGCCAGAGGTGCGCCGGCCGTTTCTCCGCCATTCCCCGCCGCCCATCGTCTTCGATCATTACCTGCTGGAGGGCGAGCGACGCGATTCCCAGGAGGAAGGCGGCCACGAAGGCGAGACGGATGCCCGTCTTGTCGCCGTAGATACCGATCAGGATCCCGCCGATCACCGGTCCAAGGGCCATCGGTATCCGCCGGGTCAGGGAGTGGACCGATACCCCCATCGTCCGCTTCTCCCGGGGGAGCGCCCGGGAGACGAGACTCATCGTTGCCGGAAGCGAGATGGCAGTCCAGGAGAGGAAGAAGGCCGCCCCGATGAGTACCGCAATCCAGTGGGGGAAGAGGATCACGATGAGGTAGCCGAACAGGGCAATAAGGTTGAAGACGACGAGCGCCCGCTTGTAACCGATTCGATCGCTCAGGTATCCCCCGGGGAAGGAGTAAAGGGCGGAGAGGAGGTTGTCCATCCCGTTGAGAAAACCGATCGAGAGGATGCCGCCCCCCAGCGCGAGGAGGTAAATCGGCAGGAACCGCTCGGCCATCTTTTCCCCGAGGCCGACCAGGACCACCATGGCGAGGAGCGCAACGATGCTTTTTTTCAGACCGAAGAATTCGATCATCCTCTCCCGCCACGTCATTTACGTAACCTCTCTTGGGATTTTTTCCTTGGCGCGAGGATAGTAACCCATTACTGCATCCCGGTCAATATCGTGAGAAAGGTCCGTCCTCAGGGTAATAGACGGTGGGAGGAGATCATCATGCAATAGCGGGTTAATAGAGGTTTTTGTGGCGGCGCATTCTATTTCCTCAAAAAACTAAAGTTTTTCCCTCTTCTATCCGATTATCAGACTAATCGTTTAAATCTTCTTGTTTTCATTTGTTTGTCGGTATTTGGCGATTCAACAAGGAGGGAGGAACCGATGGGGGGAACAATGCGGATCGTTACGGTAAAGGAAGTTGCCGATTTTCTGCGGCTGAAGGAGGCGACGGTGTGCCGTCTGGCAGCGGAAGGAAAGCTGCCGGGCGTCAAGGTGGGGAAATCCTGGCGGTTCGACATGGAGGCGTTGGAGCGGTGTGTCACCTGTGCACAACCTGACATGGTCGAGCGGGTGGCCGGGGTGAGCCAGGGTACGAAGAAGTAGCGGACAGAAAAGACGGCGGTGGTGCCGGTGAAGGGGTGACAATCGTGCCGCGACCGGAGGGGAGTACTCTTGAATCGAACGGGCGGACGATACGATACGTAAGACGGGGATGGTCAATGGCCGATACGGGGAGGGAAAGGAGAAAAAGATGAGTATCACAGGGTACATAAGCCGGAAGGGTATCCAGCGAAAGCTGATCGTTTCATTCCTGGTGCTGGGGTTGTTCCCCATGATTGTCATGGGATCGGTGTTTTACTACCAATCGACGACGATGCTGACGAATAAAGCGCATGCCGAGATGGCCAATCTGGCGAAAAAGGCGTTGGAGCAGTTAGACACGGAATTCAAAATCTACCGGATGCAGTTGGATTCGCTCGAGGTTCCCATCAAGCAGCCGATGGACATGATGCAGCTCGGAATCGAGCTTGATCAGGGGACCAAGGACAACACGATCGTTTTCCTGACGGATTATATGAAGGCCAATCCCACATTCAAGCGGATTCGCTTCCTGGACATGAAAGGCGAGGAGAAGATATCGTCCCTGAAAGGGGCGGCGCCGGGATCGACTGCCTCCCTCCCTTGGTTTCAGCGGGTCATTACGGTCAAGGAGATCGTCTTCAGCGAGGTGCACCTGTCCAAGGAGATGGGGATGCCCGTCATCGTCATGGCAAAGACATTCTATGATCCGCGCGAAGGGAAGCCGTTTATGGTGCTTGCCGTCGATCTGGCGGCGGAGAGCGTGACCAAAGCGATTACCGGTATCAAGATCGGCAAAGGGGGATTCGGCTATATCATCAATAAGGAAGGGATGGTGATCGCTTATCCCGATAAAACGAAAGATTTTCAACTGGATCTGAGCAAGTACGATTTTGGAAAGGAAATGATCCAGAAGAAGAAGGGGACGAGTGAGTATTCGCTCGAGGGGCGCACGCTGTTTGCCTCTTTTCAGGAGTACCCCGCCCTGGGATGGATAGTCGCCCTGGCGATCGATAAAGCCGAAATCATGGAATCGATCAGCGCAATGAATGTCCTGTTCATCATCCTTCTGATCGTGATGGCGACGTTTTCCCTGGTTGCGGGTGTCATCTTCACCGTCCGTCTCGTCAAACCGATCAACCGCATTGTGGCGGGGTTGAGCGACGGCTCGGACCAGGTGGCATCGGCCTCTTCGCAGGTCTCCGCGTCGAGCCAGCATCTGGCCGAGGGCGCCTCGGAGCAGGCCTCCTCGCTGGAGGAGACGTCCTCCTCGCTGGAGGAGATGTCGTCGATGACCAAGCAGAACGCCGATAACGCGAATCATGCGAAGGCGATGATGAACGAGGCACGGGGGGTGGTGGAGCAGGCAAACACCCAGATGGCGCAGTTGGCCGAGGCGATCGGAGAGATTACCCGTTCAAGCGAGGAGACGGGGAAGATCATCAAGACGATCGATGAAATTGCCTTTCAGACGAACCTCCTTGCGCTCAATGCGGCGGTCGAAGCGGCGCGCGCCGGAGAGGCGGGCGCGGGTTTTGCCGTAGTGGCCGACGAGGTGCGAAATCTCGCGCTGCGTTCGGCGGAGGCGGCGCGAAACACCAGCGACCTGATCGAGAAGACGATCAAGGCGGTGAAGAACGGAAACGAGATGACTGCCTCGACGCAGCAGGCGTTCCGTGCGAACGCAGAGCTTTCGGGGAAGATCAGCCAGTTGGTCGATGAGATCGCCACCGCGTCGGAGGAACAGGCGCATGGGATCCAGCAGGTGAACACGGCGGTGACGGAGATGGATAAGGTTACGCAGCAGACGGCGGCGAACGCCGAGGAGTCGGCAAGCGCGGCGGAGGAGATGAACGCCCAGGCACAGCAGATGCGCATGTATGTCGAGGAGCTTGCCGGCGTGGTCGGAGTGGACGTGAGCAGGTCCGGGCAGTCCGGAATGGTGCGAGCCTCGGCGGAACAAAAACCGGCCCTGCCGGCACCCGCAGGTAAGAAGACGAAGGTCCGCGGAGGGGGAGAGAAAAGCGTACGCCCGAAGCCGGATGACATCATCCCCTTCGGTCAGGAGGAAAAGGAGAGCTTCAAGGATTTCTAACAACGGATATGCCGGAGAACGCGGGCCGCGCGGAATGCAGCCATACTGTCTCAAAACCGGGGGAGCGGATGGATATGGAAGAACTCGAAAGCCTGCACGAACAGATTACAGAGTTGAAAGCGGAAAATGCAGCGCTTCGGAAACGGTGTCACCGGTACGAATCGCGCACGGAGACCGATTTAACCCACCTCAAGAAATCGGAGGAAGAGAAGAAGAAACTCCAGAAGCAACTCCTCCAGGTCCAGAAAATGGAGGCCATCGGCACGCTTGCCGGCGGGATTGCCCACGACTTCAACAATATCCTCATGGGAATTCAGGGGCACATCTCTCTGCTCCTCTATGACCTGAAGCCGGAACATCCGCACCGGGAGAAACTCGAAAATATCGAGAGCTACATCAGGCGGGGGGCGGAGCTGACAAAACAGATCCTGGGCTTTGCACGGGGGGGGAA
>VFSW01002536.1_pt1 | contig 27623 bp, 33 predicted proteins | sample 5358111 | NCBI WGS metagenome assembly VFSW01 (sample SAMN11554181, study PRJNA540505) | mine drainage metagenome | isolation source: sediment from site ElyBrook_90M | place: USA: Ely Copper Mine, Vershire, VT | collected 2017 | reverse complement strand
CGGCTCCTCCGCGGGGTGGGCACATCACCCTTCCGTCTATCACGAAGAGCCCTCTCCGCTAGCGTTCCTTAGAAGTTTTCCCTGTCAGAGTGTAGATCTCATCACGAAGAAGTGCAGCGGTTTCAAAATCAAGTTCTTTCACAGCCTGTGCCATCTGTTGACGTTTCTCAGAAATAAATTCTCTTGGATTTTTTCTATAGAGTTCTACATCCATATCAGCAAGTGTCCCAACTGCTTTGCTGTGCTCACTACGCAGAGCCTCTGTGATATCTTTTATACTCTTCTGAATAGTTTTTGGCGTAATACTATGTGTCTTATTGTATGCACTCTGAAGTGCCCGCCGACGATTTGTTTCATCAATTGCTCTTCGAAGTGAAGGGGTTATGTGGTCAGCATACAAAATAACACGACCATGTATGTTGCGCGCAGCTCTACCAATTGTTTGGATAAGAGATGTTTCAGAACGTAAAAATCCTTCTTTATCAGCATCTAAAATTGTAACAAGTTCCACTTCTGGAAGATCGAGACCTTCTCTTAGAAGATTGACACCAACGAGTACATCAAACTCCCCCTTGCGTAGACTCGTAAGGGTGGTGATGCGGTCAAGAGTTTTAATATCACTGTGAAGATAGGCGGAGCGGAATTTACAATCTTTGAGAAATTCTGAGAGATCTTCCGCCATTTTTTTAGTGAGGGTTGTCACCATGACACGTCCCCCTCTTTCAATCACCTTCTCGGCCTCAGAGAGAAAATCTTCAACCTCGCCCCTCACGCCCTCCTTAGCGCCAGTCACCGGTCGGATCAAAACCTCTGGGTCAATAAGACCCGTAGGACGGATGATTTGCTCAACAATATTGGCCCCAGAAACTTGCTTCTCGTATGCCCCTGGGGTAGCTGAGGTATAAATCACTTGATTCACACACTTCTCAAACTCCTCAAATTGAAGGGGGCGATTATCGATAGCAGATGGAAGTCGAAAGCCAAATTCAACGAGTGTCTTCTTACGAGACTGATCCCCTGCGTACATTCCAGAGATTTGCGGCACCGTCACATGTGACTCATCAATAATAGTGAGGAAGTTCGGTGAACCATCTTTCTTGTGTGGAAAGTAGTCAAGAAGTGTGAACGGCGGCTCTCCTGCACTGCGTCCATCAAAGTGACGCGAGTAGTTTTCAATACCATTGCAGTACCCCATTTCACGAATGAGTGCTAAGTCACGATTAGTGCGACGTCTCAGTCGTTCAGCCTCAAGAAGTTTACCTGAGCGCTCAAACTTTTTAAGTTGCTTTGAGAGTTCGTGCTTAATGTCCTTAATAGCTCTCTCCCGCTCATTATCTGGTGTCACATAATGCTTTGCCGGAAACAAGAAAAGAAAAGGCGGCGATTCTTTTTCTCCTCTAGTGATAGCGTCTATGACACGCACGCGAGACACTATGTCTCCTTCAAACTCAATGCGGTAAATAACTTGCTCACCAGTTGGCATTACCTCGATACTATTTCCAAGAGCACGAAACTTACCAGGAATAAGATCTCCTGGGGTACGCTCAAAATAGAGCCGCACAAGGTCGCGAATGAGCTTGGATCGATCTAGCTTCTCCCCTGGATGCACCTCAAGATGGACTTTGCGGTATTCTTCCGGGCTTCCAAGGGCGTAGATGCAAGAGACAGAAGCAACAATGATAACGTCCTTTCTTGTGAGAAGCGCTTGGGTCGATGCATGTCGTAAGCGATCTATTTCTTTATTGATCTGAGCTTCTTTCTCAATGTAAGTATCGCTTGTCGGAAGATACGCCTCTGGCTGATAGTAGTCGTAGTAGGAGACAAAGTAATGTACGGCATTCATGGGAAAAAATTCTCTATACTCTTGAGTAAGTTGTGCCGCAAGAGTTTTATTATGTGCAATGACAAGCGTTGGTTTTTGAATCTCTTGAATCACATTGGCAACCGTAAATGTTTTGCCAGAGCCTGTGACCCCAAGAAGTGTCTGGTGAGATTTTCCACTTCGCAGGCCTGCGATAAGAGCAGCTACTGCTTTGGGTTGATCACCTGCTGGCTTATAGGTAGAAGTAATATTAAATTTATCCACTCCGATACTCTAGCGCACTTTATACATTGAAAGGAAGTCATCCCGAAACATTTCAAACTGCCCATCTAGTATCGACTTTCGAATATCGAAAAGGAGATGTGTGATGAAGTAAAGATTGTGCATAGAAGTAAGCACGGGTCCTAAAAGTTCATGCACCCTAAAAAGGTGGTTGATGTAGGAACGTGAGTGGGAAAGACACACGGGACAGTGACATGAAAGATCGAGAGGTTCCTCATCATAAGTAAATTCAGCGTTCGGAATCTGAATCTTTCCTTGCCTAGTGTAAGCACCACCTGTTCTGCCATTGCGAGTAGGAAGTACACAGTCAAAAGTATCGATACCAGACGCTACTCCAATAAATAAATCTTCTGGTTCTCCAATTCCAAGCAGGTGTCGTGGTTTACTCTCTGGTAAGGTGCTGTCAACAACATCAAGAAGTCCTATGAGGTCGCGCTTGCTGAATGAGCCTCCAATACCATAGCCATCAAAATCCATCTCCCCTAGCGTGTTTGCACTCTGGAATCGAAGGTCTTCATGACGCCCTCCTTGAAGAATGCCAAAAATTCCCTGACTCTCATTGTGCTGAAGTGACCCTCGGTGAGCAAAGAGACTTCTACGAGCCCAGTTGTGTGTCCTCTCCATTGCTTCTTTCTGATACTCATAGGAGGCAGTTGGAGCAGTACACTCATCAAAGGAAAACACTATGTCCGCTCCAAGTACATGTTGAATTTCAATTGATCGCTCAGGGGTAAAGCGATGGAGGGATCCATCAAGATGAGAGGTGAATGACACACCCTCCTCATCAACGATTGCAAGTTTGCCGTGAGAAGTCGCAATTTCTTCATTAAAAAGAAGAATCCCATCCTGCGCTGAGACTTCCTCAGGAAGAAACTTTGAAAGTTTTTTGCCAAACCCAACTCCAAGAGAAAATACTTGGAATCCACCGGAGTCTGTCATCGTGGGCCCAGCGAAGTTCATAAATGCTCCCACTCCTCCCGCGCGAGACACCGCTTCCTGGCCAGAGAGATAGAGGTGGTACGTATTTGCAATAAGAGCCTGGATACCAAGCTCTTCAAACTTTGAAGACTGAATGCCCTTGATTGTTGCTTTGGTGGCAACCGAAATAAACGCAGGGGTTTGTAGTATGCCGTGAGGTGTATGAAGCACCCCTGCCCTTCCTAGAGAAGAAGACAATTTAGTATCTATAGAGAAAGAAACAGGGCGCATTCCCACAGAGTACTACAAGAAGTGTATCTTCCAAGGAAGAGATTATCGGCCAGTTTGTGTTGAAGTTGCAGGAGAGACACTTAGGAGTTGTACATCAAACACGAGAGTTGAATTTGCAGGAAGCGCGCCCACGGCCTGTGCTCCATAGCCAAGCGCTGGTGGAATAATGAGTTTACGAGTACCACCCACTTTCATGCCCACAAGTCCCTCATCCCAGCCTGGAATAACCTGGCCAACACCAAGAGTAAATTGAAACGGTTGTTTGCCTATCGAACTATCAAACACAGTTCCGTCTTTAAGTTTCCCGGTGTAGTTCACAGTAAGCATATCTCCTGGTTGCGCCATTGCACCAGTACCAATCACTGTATCTTGTACCACAAGACCATTGTTCGGTGTTGAGGTAGCCTCTGGGAGAGAATTTGATTGATTATTTAACATTGAAAATGGATTATAAAAACTGGCAATAAAGAAAAGCGCGATAACTGCAAGTGCAATAGTGATAACTATCCCTAGAATTACTTTTTTTGACATGCCCTTAGCATAACGCCCGTGCCATAGGCTAACAAGTACCCTATCCCCTACTGTCCTGTCGTTGTAGCAGTTGTTGTTGCACTAGGAGAAAGTCCCCCACTAGCTCCCAATGTGCTGCTAAGCACGACCGCAGCCGCTTGAGAATCAATAACAGAGGCTATTGGGAAAAAAGTGCCGTTTGACCATATAAGAAACAGTGTAAATCCAGTAAGAGTAGCCCCTGTAAGGAGCATCTGCATAGGCTGAATTTGAATGTGGATCACAAACGTGAGAACTAGAACTAAAATAATGATGGAAGCAATAACCCCCAATGTCCAATCAGTTACCATGACCGGCTCTGCCTCAAGGTGTGCAACCCACTGAATAATTCCTTGGCCCGCGGCCTTAAAGATAGAGGCACTTTGAGATAATGATTTGGTTGTTGAAGTAGAGAAAGGTGAGGCAAAAAATTGCACAACAAATATGGTCGGTTGTCCTTGATAGATTCCTTGGGCTACACCAATACCAATATTTGTGTACTGCGGACCAAGGAGATTTGCACGATGTGTTGGTGAGGCCATCCATGCATTCACGACAGCTCTTGAATCAACAAACTGTGTGGCAAGGTTCTCGCCTGCATAGTGATAGGAATACCCTGCATCTTCTATCCACGTCCACGGCGTTTCTCCACTAGGACTTATATGAGAGAAGTACCCTTTGGTTGCCATGTCCTCCGCTTTTGCTTGCGCCGCTTGATCAAGTTCAGAATTTTCTGTGAGCGCTCCTAAATTGTTTTGTTGTCGTTCAGTATTGGTAAGTGCAAGAATTTCTCCTGGTACTACCGCAGCAAGAAATGTTTCACTTGATTGTCGAGCAACAAGATTGGTGATTAAAAAACCTTCAGCCACGAGAATAAGGGCAAAGAAAAACACCAACCAAGAACGACGCAGAAAGTGTGGGTGATAAGCGTTGTGTTCTGAAGGAATGATGTGGTGTTTCAGACGCTCAAGCAAGTCATTCACATAAAAATTGTACCATGTCGAGTTAGAAGCTATGTTACACTTTTTCTCATGAAGTACATCGCGGGGCTTACACTTTTCTGCCTTATGCCCTTAGTAGTACTCGCTGCAACTTTTCCAAGCAAATCTATTTTCCTCTCTGAAGATCCAGTCTTATCTGGTGATACTGTTCTTATCCATGTTGTCATCTCAAATAATAGTAACTCTTCTTTTAGTGGAACACTGTCCATCCTTGACGGAAAAACTCAGGTGGGGACCCTCGCAGTATCTCTTGCTGCTGAGGAGGCACAGGTCGAGTCCCTATCATGGAAACCAGGAGGAGGATCCCACATTCTTGTTGCCGATTTATATGATTCAAAACAATTTCTGGTTCAAGAGACACAACAAACCTTTAACGTGTCGCTGCCCACACCAAGCGTAAGCACTCTCTCCGTTGAATCATCCCAAGGACTTGATAGTTCCATTGCTCAAGTATCACCTAAAACAGCTCAGGTTGTAGCACCAGCTTTAGCGACAATTGACATAGCTCGACAAGATGTAGTTCAAAACCTTTCTCAAGGGATAGCATGGGCTCAAGGGCAAATAAATCTTGCGAGTAGTACACAGGGAAAAGTTCTTGGAGTTGAGACCACAAATCCACAAACAACAGGCGTTGGGCATACATTGTGGATGGTATTAGCAACGGCAGTACTTTATGTGCTTTCAGTACTACGTTCTATCGTGAGTTCTGTGGGGTTATTTTACCCTGTGATAGCTATTATATTCCTCTACATTCTCTGGAGAATATTCAGAGGAGCTCGAAGACCTTCTCGTTACTAAGAAGAAATTTTAAATGCTCTACGAGTGAGTGCCCAATGAATAGCAGCAAGAACAAAAAGGAAGAGCGTCGTGAGAGCCGAGATAGCACAATACATACACAGTGCACCAATAGAAAAAACTTGTATCGACTCAAAACGAAGAGACCATAGAAATCCTATTGCTGCATATAGCAGGATTCCTAGACGTAATCCCTTAGATTCAGGATCGTACGCGAGTAATATAGCTAGCCCGAGCATGTAGAGATAAAAAAGAAGTCCGATGTAGGCAAGTGGTACCCCATAAATTTTTGAGTAGACACTGTTAAGAACTTGGTCACACCCCTGCAGAATTGCACAGGTAGGAGTAAGCCCAAGGTGAGTGTAGTAGGAAAGATATAGAGTGTCACCTACTCCAAAACAAGTCGCTGCAATGAGGTAAAAAGGCGTGAGCCATACACGTGTCTTCATTTACTTTAGTATATCATCCCCTTCTCCTCCTTTCTCGTATCCTGACTCCTCTCTCATTAAAACCAAAATAGTGTACCACTTCGTGCCAAACGGTGTCACGAATTACCTCTCGTACCTTATTTCAAAGAGAGATTCGTTTCCTCCGCACAGCTCACGCGCTTCTTCCCCTATTGAAAAACGATAGAGAACAACGCTATCTGGTCTGGTAGTGCTGTTCCAACTCCATAATAATTTCCCCGAGCAATTATCGGTACGCCTTGGTACAAACCAAGAAGTGTTTCTTGATTAGAAAGATTCTGTGAAGAACGAATTTCTGGAGAGGGTTCGTCTTCAATCAAAAAAGCAACGCTGTGAAACCTCTCTTTGAAAGACTCTGGGATAGCATTGGAAAATTCTTGCGCAACGATTTTTTCAAATTCTTCTTTTTTCATCAGAGCGAACAAGGGCAGGAAATTTTTCTTGAACTTTTTCAATTTTTGGCGTAATAACAAGTTCACAATATGACATACCCCGATGGGAATCATAGAAATTTCTATCTTCACTTGCTAGCCTAAAAGTTTTATATGGCTCAACTGTCGTCACAATAGGATTAGTCAGGTGTTTGTTGAGTGTATGAATATAGTGCTGAGCTTTTTCCTGTTGCCGTGGAGTCGTACAAACAATAACAGAACGGTACTGTGGCCCTATATAACTTCCTTGACGATTGAAAGTTGTTGGATCATGGATTGCAAAAAAAACTCGCAGAATCTCTTCGAAGGAGAGGCTATCAAGATCATAGGTTACTTTTATAACCTCAACCGGGATCTTATCATTGGTGCCAGTTGAATACCCCGGTTCAACCGCCTTAACTCCCTTGAGACGCTTAAATATAGCCTCAATGCACCAGAAGCATCCGCCACCAAGGACAAGAGTCTCATCGTACATATGAGTACAGTATACTTACGCATGATGGAAGAATCTAATGAAGAGCTGATTGATTTATATTTAAGTGGAAATGACAAGGCCTTTAATGAACTGACACATCGCACTTTGAATATCGTGTACTCCTTTGCGCTACGTTTCACTGGGAATGAACAGGATGCTCAGGATATTACACAGAAAACTTTTGTAAAAGTATGGCGTAGTCTTCGAACCTATAACTCATCAACAAGCAAGTTTATGACATGGATTATGCGCATCACTCGCAACACTGCAATTGATAGCATGCGAAAGAAAAAATATATACCATTTTCATCATTTGATACCTCTGAAGGGGGGAACGCCCTTGAGGAAAGCGTTTCAGATACTGCACTACTTGCAGAAGAAGCTCTCATTCAGGAGGAAGACGAAAAGAGAGTACAGCAGGCAATCGCATCTCTCCCTGTCCACCAACGTGATGTGATTATTTTGTACTATACAAATCACTTAACGTTCGAAGAAATTGGTAAAATTTTCAATGAACCAACTAATACAGTAAAAAGTCGACATTATCGAGCACTGCTTACTCTTCGTAAAATATTCACTAGTACAAAGTAAGGGCGGTCCTTGATGATTCCATCAGAACCGCCCCATTTGGAGTTGTTTCGGTCGAACGCGATCAGACAACGGTACCAAAGCGTTTTGCGAGCCTTAGTGTGCTTTGCAAACAACCCAAGACTGCGAATGTTTGTCCGTTATCATGGATGTGTATAACCCCTTTCCTGGAATCACAGAGCAACGCTGATCTGCACTGCTCCAGGGTATATCTAAGTCTCCTTTCTCTACAAGATGTATGGATAGTGATTTCCACTATCTTTCCCCTGTTACGTAAACATAGAACCCCTTTTTGTTGAGTGTGTGTGCCCTTACGCTTGCATCCCCCTTCTCGAGGACGAGTCCGAGGAAAATATGGCGCGATCAAACCTGACTCCTCCTAATTATCGACCCAAATTAGATCGATTAGCGTCAAAGTCTACTTAGATAATAGTGATAGTCAAACGAGATGTGCACACAAAACCCTCTATAAAATATAGGAGCACCAAATAGAGGTATATGCTCGTATACATCTTGTATACATTCTGTATGCAGAAATATTGGCACTCATTCATCAAAGAAGTAGAGGCACCACGCGGGCTTTATGCAAGCGTTCTTGAGAGTACCCGTCTGGCTAAGCTCCATGCAGCTCGAGTAAGTATGATCCTTTTTAGTAGCATGGCGCTCATCTCTGGAGCAGCTCTCGTACCAGCTATTTCCTATGTTTTGAGGGAATTTTATGCATCGGGCTTTTATGACTATTTGTCCCTTCTCATTTCTGACCACAATGTGGTATTTTCTTCATGGCAAACGTTTAGCCTCCTATTACTCGAATCTCTCCCTTCTCTTGCAATCCTTATTCTTCTTGTCTGTGTAGTGGCGTTTATATGGTCTGCATCTCGCGTGCCCCGCAGTGTGCGTTCATCATTCACCCCTCTTCAGCAGACATAATACATTTAATATAATATGATTGATAATGAAAAAAAAATTTTGGCTTCTCCGCGTATACATGCCGTTGTGTATATTATTGGGGCATGCATACTTGGACTTCTCATCTTTAGTATTGGTATGGTCTTCGAAGCACATAACTTCGACATGGTACATAGATCACACCACAATGAAAGACCAGGAGAAATGATACTTGGTATGTCTCTTCCCCACACATTTATAGAAAACAGAGGTGGGACTGTTGGTACTATCACGAATATCAAACTACCTACCACCATAACTATACAGACTCGTACAGGTAGTACTGAAACTATAGATGTAGGAGCATCGACTATCATTCATGGAATAACATCCAGCACAACTCTCACAACTGGAGAGTCTGTCATCGTGCTCGGTAACGAGAACAGTCAAGGAGATATTGTCGCCTACTTCATTCGAGTAGTCCCCTCCTCATCGCAAGTTCAGTAATTTTAAAATATATAATAAAAACTAATGTATGAGTCCCCTCCATTCTTTTGTCCGAAAAATAAAAAAAATCCCTCACATAATACGTGCATTTCTCACTGGACATAAAATTTGGAGCGCCTTCATTATCCTTGTTCTTATAGGTATCGGGTATTGGACATACTCAGCCCTAACAAATACGAGTGGCCAGACTCACTATGTGCTTGGCACCGTGGCAAGTGGAACAGTTGTTGCGTCACTTACTGAAAGTGGCCAAGTGACTGCCAGTAATACTCTTAACATTGAACCTCAAGTATCCGGACAAATTACCTATCTTCCTGTGCACCCTGGAGAAAGTGTAAATGCTGGCCAGCAAATTGCTTCTATTGATTCAATTATAGCTCAGGAAGCACTCACGAGCGCTAAACAAAACTTGCAGAGCGCTCAACTTTCACTTGCAAAACTCCAGGAACCACCTACTACTCTTACACTCACCCAACAGAAAGATTCAATCTCCCAAGCACAGCAATCACTCTTAGCCCTCTACCAGAGCAGTTTCAGTGATGTTACGAATGCTTTCGTAGACCTTCCCACCATTATTGCTGGACTTCAAAATATCGACCTCGGGACTCAAGCAGGAGGAACAAACCAATGGAATATCGATTACTATGAATCACAAACCCTGCAGTATAGTTCTGAGGCTCAATCATTTCGTGATGCTGCATACAATGATTATCTCGCTGCACTACAATCCTATAATCAGACACTTGAAGATTTTAAATCTGCTAGCTCAACGCCAGACCAAACATCAATTACACAATTGCTCAAAGAAACCTACACAACTACAGGGCTTGTTGCGACTGCAGTGAAAAGCTCTAATGACCTTTTGGAATTTTATACCAATGAGCTCAATCAAAATGGAGCAACACCAAAAGCTCTCGCGGCAACACAAATAACAAGCCTTAATACATACGGGAGTCAGGCTCAAGGGCATCTCACCACACTACTCAATGATACAAACCAGCTTCAGAATGATCAGGATCAAATAACACAAAACCAAGAAACTCTTTCACAAACTCAAGCGGGACCTGACCCAATTGACGTTCAAACTGATCAACTTGCTATTGCGAAAGCTCAAGAGGCTGTACAAGAAGCAGAAAATACTCTTGCGGAGTATTATGTCACCGCTCCATTTTCAGGCACTATTGGGTCTATCTCAGCCAATGTATATGATCAAGCAGGTCCAGGTACAATACTCGTAACCCTCATTACGAACAATCAATATGCTGATCTTTCAGTAAACGAAGTAGATGCAGCACAGATACAGCTTGGCGACAAAGCAACCCTCACTTTTGCTGCGCTCAGTAATCTCACCCTGACCGGCACTGTTGCATCAATTGATCCGGTAGGAATTGTGAGCCAAGGAGTAGTCACTTACGATGTACGAGTTGCTCTGGATACACAAAATCAAGAGGTGAAGTCAGGCATGACTGTCAACGCAGCAATTATTACTGCAGCACATCAAAACGTACTCACGGTTCCCGCAAGCGCCATTCAGACTATCTCGGGGAGTTCATATGTAGCAGTATTCTCGCCTACTGTTCAGAACACTGGCGGAGCTCAAGGGATATTATCTTCAACGCCACCAATACTAGTTCCGGTGGTGATAGGACTCTCAGATGGCAAGAACACTGAGATTATCTCTGGACTTACCCAAGGAGAACAAATTGTCACTAAAACTATATCGGGATCAAATAGCACACCAACAGCTGCAACTACCGCGACAAGTCGTGGCTTTGGTGGAGGAGGTGCTGCAGTAAGAATACCCGGAGCGTAATAAGAAATGATTAAAGTAGAAGACATTACTAAGACGTATGGCTCCGGTGATACTGCGTTCCAGGCACTCAAAGGAGTCTCTTTCAGTATCAAAGATGGCGAGTTTGTAGCGGTTATGGGACCCTCTGGTTCTGGGAAATCAACACTTATGCACATTCTTGGATGCCTTGATACTCCCACATCGGGTACGTATTTTCTTGATGAGAAAAATGTATCACATATGTCGGATGATGAACTTGCAGACATACGTAAGAATAAAATTGGCTTTGTGTTTCAATCCTTCAATCTTTTACCACGTACAACTGTTCTTAGAAATGTTATGTTGCCTCTTGTGTATGCGGAGGTTGATGAAGAAGAGCGAGTGAAACGAGCTTCTGAATCACTTCGTTCCGCAGGCCTTGAAGAGAGCCACTTCTTCCACCGCAGTAATGAACTCTCCGGAGGCCAAATACAAAGAGTTGCTATCGCCCGGGCGCTCGTCAATAACCCTTCCCTAATACTTGCCGATGAACCAACTGGTAACCTCGACACAAAAACAGGAGAGATAGTACTCGATACCTTTCAAGAGCTCAATGAAAAACAGGGTTCCACTATTATCCTCATTACTCATGAAGCTGAAGTCGCAAATCACGCACAACGTATCATCACCATACGAGATGGACTCATCACTTCAGATGAGAAGAACACCTCCCCACATCGTAAATAGAGTATGACATCAATAGACATTTTAGAAGAAACATATACCGCACTCTCAGCGAATAAAGCGCGCTCGGGACTTACTATTCTTGGTATTGTAATTGGTATTTCATCTGTCATCGCAATGATATCCATTGGTCAAGGCGCTCAAGGAAGTATTCAGGCGAGTATCCAGTCACTTGGATCTAACTTGCTTGAAATTATTCCTGGGGCCCAAAATGGGCCCGGGTACCAAATATCAGCTGGCCGCGGTACTGCACACTCCCTCATTCAAGGAGATGCAGATGCTATTGCTTCAGGAGTAAGCAATGTGGAGGCGGTTGCTTCAGAAGTTTCCGGTAGATACCAAGTAACTGCATCAGGAACTAACACAAATACTACGGTGGATGGGGTCACCTCGGCATATACTCAAATCCGTAATGTGCAAATCTCTGACGGCACCTTTATTACCGACCAGAATAATATCTCGCTCTCTAGAGTGGCAGTATTAGGACCAACTGCCATGCAAGATCTTTTTGGAACTAGTGTTCAGGCGTCAGATGTCATTGGTCAAACGATACGCATCAAAAATCTTATCTTTACTGTTGTTGGAGTTACTGTTACAAAAGGTACGACAGGATTCAATAATCAAGATGATATGATTTACATTCCTGCAACAAGCGCTGAGCGGTACCTGAGTGGAAATGATTACCTTACAACGATTGATGTTGAAGCAAATAATGCCAACGTCATGACACAGGTTCAGAATGATATAACCACTCTCTTGCTTGCGCGTCACAATATCAGTGACCCAACAAAAGCTGATTTCAGCGTACTTAATCAAAACACTATTCTGGCAACCGCCTCAAGTATCACTCAAACATTTACTATTCTCCTTGCGGCAGTAGCTGGTATTTCGCTTGTGGTTGGTGGCATTGGTATAATGAACATGATGCTTACCACAGTCACAGAGCGCACTCGAGAAATTGGTTTACGTAAAGCAATTGGAGCTCAAAATAAAGATATCAGCATACAATTCTTGGTTGAAGCTGTAGTTCTCACATTGATCGGTGGGGTTGCTGGTATTTTGCTTGGGAGTGCTATCTCGATTGGAATCTCTCTCTCAGGACTCATCCACACGAGCATTTCCTGGATAGCAGTACTACTTGCGTTTGGAATTTCTGCTGCCATCGGTATTATTTTTGGTTACTACCCTGCTCGTCGCGCTGCGTTGCTCAATCCCATAGAAGCCCTTCGATATGAATAGTCCGATCATTGAAGTAAAAAATCTCGTGAAGAGATTCGGCGAATTCACTGCCGTTGATGGCATTTCATTCTTTGTTAATCAAGGTGAACGTTTTGCATTTTTGGGTCCTAATGGGGCGGGAAAGTCAACAACTATAAAAATGCTCACGACACTTTTAACTCCCACATCTGGAACTATTCTCATTGATGGGAGCAATCCCACACGTAATTCTGATGCGGTTAGAAAATCCTTTGGCATCGTGTTTCAGGATCCATCCCTTGATGATGATCTTACCGCCTTTGAAAATCTCGAGTTTCATGGAGTTTTGTATGGAGTACCAAAAACAATTCGCCATAAACGAATCGAGGAGCTTTTAGAGTTTGTCGAACTACACGATAGAAGAAACAGTTTCGTGAGGGATTTTTCAGGCGGCATGAAGCGCCGACTTGAAGTTGCCAGAGGTCTTCTCCATCACCCAAAAATTATTTTTCTTGACGAGCCAACACTTGGACTTGACCCTCAAACACGCAGCCACATCTGGCAGTATCTTACTAAACTTAATACCGAGGAAAACATAACAGTATTTTTTACTACCCACTATATGGACGAGGCAGATAAAATCGCCGAGCGTATTGCTATTATTGATCATGGTCGCATTGTTGCAGTGGGAAGCGGAGAGGAACTCAAGACAAAAACTCGGACCGCATCCCTCGAAGAAGCATTTCTTGCTTTGACAGGTTCCGCCATTCGAGAAGAGAGTGGCTCATCGATTGATAGAATGCGACAACGTAGTCGTATGTGGCACAGATAGTACTATGCTCCAGGGTATATACATTATGTGGTTGCGAGAGCTTAAGCGTTTTATACGCTCTAAATCCCGTATTATTGGATCACTTGCCCAACCACTACTCTTTTTACTCGCTCTCGGATATGGGTTCAGTGCAGTATTCCAAGAAGCTGGGCAAGGAAATTACATACAATTTCTTGCTCCTGGGATTATTGGCATGTCAATTATTTTCACTGCCATCTTTAATGGTATGCAGGTTATTTGGGATAGGCAGTTTGGATTTCTTAAAGAAACTCTGGTGGCCCCAGTACCTCGGCTTTCAGTCATGATCGGTAGGACACTCGGTGGGGCAACTGTTTCAGCTGTCTATGGAGTCATGGTCCTCATTCTTACCTCTTTTGTTGGGCTTCACCCTCAGTTGGTACTTATTATCCCCGCCATTCTTGTTATGCTTCTTATTGGCACTCTCTTCAGCGCTCTTGGTATTATGGTCGCATCTCTTATGCGTGACATGCAAGGATTCCAACTCATCATGAATTTCCTTGTGATGCCTCTTTTCTTTCTCTCTGGTGCCCTATTCCCTGTGCAGGGCACAGCCACACAGTCAGTTCTCGGGTGGATAGCCCGCTTTGATCCACTCTCCTATGGTATTGATGCTCTGCGTATCTTACTTAGTAACAGTGCAACAAACTACGGCCTTGGCCTAGATATACTGGTACTTCTTGGAATCACATCCATATTTCTTGGACTAGGAAGCTATTTCTTCTCTAAGATCCAGGCCTAGGTGCACCAAAAAGCTTCTACAAGCGTATACATGAGTAATATATGAAAAAAAGCATCATTTGGATACTTTTAGTTATCCTTGTAGCAGGAGTATCCTTCTGGTGTGGCACAATCTACCAAAAATCACAAGCCCATACCACTCTTGCTGGACAATTTTCTGGACGCTTAGGACGTACCGGAAGTGGTGGTGGAGTTACTGCCGGACAGATTATCAGTACAGATGCAAATGGCATTACCATTCAACTCCAAAACGGTAGCTCGCAAATCGTACTTGTAAGTAACAGAACCCAAATTAATAAAATGACGAGTGGCGCGCTTAAAGATCTTTCTGTTGGTACGAATGTAATAGTGACTGGAACAGCTAATTCAGACGGAAGCCTCACCGCTCAATCGGTTCAAATTCGTCCAGCTGGGTTTATTCCACCTACTGGTTCTGCAGTTACCTCCCCATAATAATAACTAATGAAAAAGTTTTTACTCATTGGAGCACTGGTTGTGGCGCTCGGAGCGTATGCATGGTGGAACACTACTTCATCAATCAAATACCCATCAAATCAAACATTGGCGGTTTCGCCTCCTTCCTCAACAACATCTTCACAGCCAATAGCAACGCTTTCGCAAACTCAACCATCGGCAGTAGGAACAAACGGTACCTATAAAAATGGTTCGTACACTGGTCCAGTTGTCAATGCATTTTATGGTCTGGTACAAGTGAAGACAGCGGTACAACAAGGACAATTGACTGATGTTGTATTCCTGCAATATCCAAATGGGGATGGCCATGCAATTGAGGTCAATTCTTATGCAATGCCCCTTCTTAAAAGTGAGGCCATCGCTGCACAAAGCGCCCAAGTTAACGTTATTTCCGGTGCTACTCAAACAAGCCTCGCATTTCAACAATCACTTGGGTCTGCCTTGGCACAAGCCCAATAAATATGAAAGAGACGCGCCTCAGTATGGGCATGCCCATCACAATTGAGGTAGTCTCCTTTGAGGAGGCGCATAGCGTAATAACTCGTGCTTTTGAGTATTTCAAGGCAGTTGATGAGCGTTTCAGTACGTACAAGAGTACCAGTGAAATTACGAGTATTAATCGAGAAGATATACCAAAAGAGAAATGGAGTCCTGAGATGCGAGAGATTTTTTCTCTTGCTGAACAAACCGAAAAAGACACGAAAGGATATTTTAATATTAAACGTCCAGATGGAATTTTAGATCCTTCAGGAATCGTCAAGGGTTGGTCCATACGAAATGCCGCAATAATTCTACAAGAAGAAGGGTGCAGTAACTTTTTTATCGATGTAGGGGGTGACGTACAGACTAGGGGGCATAATGAAGAAGGATTTGAGTGGAGTGTTGGTATTCGTAACCCCTTTAAACAAAGGGAGATAGTTAAAGTGCTTTACCCTCACGGGCATGGAGTTGCAACCTCTGGCACTTATGTGCGCGGGCAACATATTTATAATCCCTACGCTCCTCACACACCAATTACTGATATTGTAAGCCTCACGATTATTGGACCTGATGTCTATGAAGCGGATCGGTTTGCAACACCTGCTTTTGCAATGGGAAGAGAAGGTATTATGTTTATTGAATCACTTAAAGACTTCGAAGGATATCTCATTGACTCCTCAGGTATCGCAACAATGACAAGCGGGTTTGAACAGTATCTACACGTATGAATTTTCTTGACACCTTTCTAAATCGAATCACCATGTACCGTCACGCTGTACTATCTTACTGCTATTTTCCTTGCAGCACTTCTTTTTAGTGCCTTCGGCCTGCTCCCTTGTACCCCTCTTGAAATTTTACTCTCAGCTCTCATCTTTTTTCTAGCTTGTTGGATTTTCAATGAAATTTGTTCAAGAGTACTCAGAGTGCCGACAATTCATATTGGGAGCATCTATTCAACTCCCGAGCTTGCACTTCTTGTTGGGAACGTCTTTTCAGCGCTTGTTAACCCAAAAGGAAAAGTTATTCTCACCTTGAAAGAAAATAAACAAATAAGCGACACAACATCTGAATTTATATTCTCATCCAATCGCACACTCCCCTTCCTCCCTAGACAGTATATGGAATGGACACTTCCTCACGAGAAAACTGACAGCCGAGGGGATCGTCGCTACTTCACCATAGCATCCTCTCCCACAGAAAAAGACATACGCCTAGGTGTTAAAATTACATAACAAAAAAGTAGTTTCAAACACCAACTCCCCACTATGGTGCCAGGTTCGCAGATGACAGCTCTTTACATTGGTGGAGATTTTACTCTACCAAAAAATAAAAAGAAGAAATTTATGTTTATCGCCGGTGGTATAGGTATTACTCCCTTCAGAAGCATGGTGAAGTACCTAAAAGACACCAACGATACACGTGATATAGCTCTTTTGTACTCAGTCCGCACATAAAATGACATTGCCTATAAAAGTTTCTTTGACGCGAGTGGAATGCGAGTCTACTATACAATTACAGACGAGCAACCCTTAGATCCTTCAATGCATCACGGGTTCATCACGAAGGAATTTATTTCTCATGAGATTCCAGACTATAAAGAACGTATATTCAACCTTTCAGGACCAAACGCTATGGTGACAGCATTTAATAAAACGCTCTTAGAGCTCGGTGTGCCACGCCGACATATCAAGACTGATTTTTTTCCGGGGTTTGCGTAGGAAAATCAAGGTGAGCAAACGCATCTGAAAAAGTAAGACCAACCTTTTTCCCTGGATTAAAAATATCCTGAGGATCAAACAAGGCTTTTATTTCGTGGAAAAGTCCGTACATCTCAGGCCCAAACATTTTTTCAACGTAAGGTGTACGTATAAGTCCATCGTTGTGTTCACCTGTAATGGAGCCTTGGTAGGAAAGAACAAGATCGTATACCCTGTGAGAAAGCTCATCGATAGTGCGCGCAAGTGAAGGATCATTAGGATCAACAAGTGGAATGATATGGAAATTACCATCACCAACGTGGCCGGCAATAGTATAGGTAAGGCGATAGTGAGAAAGAATTTCCTCAAGTTTTGGGAGAAATTCTGGAAGACTCTGTGGAGGAACAACAAAATCATCAATAAACGGTACGGTCCGTTTGCCACGCACTTTCTTACGTAACAAATTGAAACTTTCTCGACGTATCACCCAATACTTACGAGAGGTTTTCTCTGATCGTGCGACTCGAACAGAGAGTCCTGTTGTTTCTCGTATTTCTTCAGCAACATCTTCAGCTTTTGTGAGAGCTTCTTCTTGAGTTTGAGCACAAAACTCAACCATCAACACAAGTTTTGGGATACCTCCTGTTACAACACTCCAGAGTTCAGGTAGAAATGAGAATGCGAGAGAAATAATATTTACTTTCATCTGCGCTGCAAACTCTAGAAAATACTTAACCCCCAATGCAAAAGTATGGTCATCGTAGGATTCAAAGCTATCTGGTTTATGGAGAAGAACTTGAGGCACTACACGCCCAAGCTCTGCAAGGTTATGCAGAAATATAATTGCCATAGCGGAATAGGGCTTAGGGTGTACGAGAGAAAATTTTATTTTAGTGATAATACCAAGAGTTCCTTGAGCACCGACCATGAGTCTTGCAAGATTGAGAGAGTCTACCCCATCGCCAATATCCCATAGTGCATACCCTGAAGAATTTTTCTCTACTAGAGGTTTGTGTTTTTCAATAATAGAGCGACCGAAAGATACAAGCTCCGCTACCTTTTTATAGAGTCGCCCTTCAAAGCTATCCTCGGCACACTTTTCTTTGAGTACATCACCGCGTAAAAGCTTAAGGGTGTGTACATTGCCGTCTGAGAGAACCACTTCAAGCTCCTCTACATAGCGAGCAGTCTTCCCATACTTAAGATTTTTTTCTCCTCCAGAATCATTTGCAACCATTCCCCCCACAGTATTGATCTCTCGAGAGGCAGTATAACTCGGCAACTCAAGGTTTTTCTTCTTTGTTTGCAGATCAAAATCCCGAAAGTACATGCCTGGTTCAACCACTGCGTAGGAATCTCCAAGCTCAAGAAGATGATTGCAGTGCGCTACCATGTCAAGAATAATTGAGTCATTAAGTGGACCTCCTGACATGTCAGTTCCAGCGGAGCGAGCAGTAATGGATAGGTGTGTTTTTGGAACTTTCTTCTTTTCATTTACAAACTCAACGGTGGCACAGATATCCTGTGCATTTAAAGGACGCTCTACCACCTGAGGTCGTATGGCAAAAATGCTTGCATCGCGCGAATATTTTGTAAGCACCTCCGAGGTATCTTCAACTTCTCCGCCCACAAGTGGGCACAGATCATCTTTAAGGGACATAGGTAAACTTAGTATACCGCGGGCTTCTTATTACTTAAAAAATTCTCTTCTTACCTGAGATACTTCCCTCTCAAAAGCTTCCCCATTCTCTCGTCGTGGACGTGAGAGGGTAATAGTGAATATTTGATTGATAGTATGGTTTTTTATCAAGATAATTTGATCAGCAAGAGATACCGCCTCTTCAATATGATGGGACACCATGACGATCGTCTTCTTGGTATCCTGCCATATCTTTACTATATCAGTGTGCAATTCCTCTGTAATTTTAGGAGCTAGAGAAGCAAACGGCTCATCAAGAAGTAGCACTGAGGGATTCACAGCAAGTGCCCGTGCAATCCCAACCCGTTGTTGTTGACCGCCAGAGAGTTCACGTGGATATTTAGTTTCAAATCCTTTAAGACCCATCATCTCTATATATTTTGGAACTTCCGTATAAATTTCCGCTTCGGGAAACTGTTTTACTTTGAGTACCAAAGAGATATTCTGAAATACAGTGAGCCATGGAAGTAATGCTCCAGCCTGAAATACCATAGATACGTTGTTCGGCTTCATAATAGTGCCAGTGGTTTCCTTTTCGAGCCCAGCAATTAACTTCAATATTGTTGATTTCCCCTCACCAGAAGGACCGACGATACAAAAAAAATCTCCCTTGGTGACTTCGAAGGTCACATCCTTCAGCGCAACCTCATGTCCGGGCTCAAAGACTTTTGATACACTACTAAAGCGTATGATACTATTCGAATTTAAATCGTTCTGCATAGTGTAAAAGTTTTTGCCAGACAAAGAAATTCAAGAAAGCAATGAGAAAAACCATAGAGAGAAGGGAGGCGATGAAAAGACTGCCCTCAGCATTCGCACTCGCATTGACGAGCATGCTACCGACCCCAAAGAGATCATTACTAGGTGAACCTCCAGGAATATAGGTGTGGAGAACCTCGGCAATAATAATAATATTCCACCCTTGTGCCCATGCAAGAAGAGAACCCGTGATGATATAAGGAACGATAGCGGGAAGAAGAATGGTATGCACATAATTAATTCCTCGAATACTAAATACTTGAGCTGCTGCTTTGATATCGGAAGGAATAACAATTAAACCACCTATCATATTAAAAACGATATTCCATAACATGCTAAGAAAGATAATGAATACTGCAGCAGCATTAGTAAGCCCAAAATGAATAAACAATAAAATAACTAGGGGAAAGAAGGCAAGAACAGGCACCGATTGAGCAATGTCAAAAATCGGCAAAAAGAGACGCATCATGCGCTGACTGTGGGTCGCAATAAGAGCAAGTGGAATAGATAGTGCTATGGCAAATATGTAGGCAATCAAAAGACGCACAAAAGTAGCGAGCAGTGCTTCACCAATAATAATTGGTGATATGCTTCCAGGAACTGACGGGAAAATAGAAAAGAGACGCAGGATAATAAAGAGGGCAACAATAACAATGAATGGGGTAAAGGCACTATGCATTCTTTGCCAAAATGACGTCGGATAAATTAATGCTATGTGTCGCACAGAGTGGTGTACGTGCTTTCGACTATCCATTGTGAGTAATTATAACCTTCAGAAATTTCAATTGACTGTATGATTATGGCAACACTTTCCAGATATTTGGATCTTCACTACCATCTATTTCGAATATAGCTACGCCGCGTATGCCTAGAGATTTAGCAAGTGCGACTTTTTGTCCAATAGCAACTGAATCACTCCACCACACAAGATTAAATGGAGGAATGACTTCGACTGGTGTAGTGCTTGATGCGTAAGAAATCAACGGCGACGAGAGACTGCTGCTTGGCATTATGTCCGCTTGGTCTCCTGTAGTAGAAAAGGTACCCGACGAGTGGTAAGTAAAACTGAGTTCGCCCGCAGCATTTCGTATAGCAGAAATACCAAGACGTGTGGCAAGATCAATCCCATATTTAGGATCAAATGTCCACAGTAAATCGTACTTATAGCCTGAGGTAAGAGGCGTCACTGCATATTCATACCCATACGTTGGGATACCAATCTCAAGTTTATTTTTTGAAATATTCTTCTCTGCAAGTTTTACAACTGCAGTTACCCACTGTGGATCAGAAATGGGCATATAGGGACCAATGGCCGCTTCATTAAGTTTCACATCAACAGTATCCTGATCGTATGTCATCAGTTGTACTCGATCACAGTATTTGTTGATCTGCACAAAATCATTCGCGTATTCAGTTGCATTAGCGGGAGGTATCCCATCATAACGATCAATGAGTGGGGTGCGAGCCTCAATACTGCAGTACACCCACTTATTACCCATTCTAGAATAAAGACCCTTGAGAAAGAGGGAGAAATAGTTTTTTGTTTGTGCTTCTTTGTTTTCAAAATCGATACCAATACCATCAAATCCCTGCTCCTTAGCAAGGGCGGCTATTGCTGTTTCAAGCGCAATGCGAGTGGTACTGCTGCTTAGAATAGTTTGTATTGCTGCTCCATTACTCCACATGATTGTCGGGATAACTTTCACACCGTGTGCATGAGCAGCAGTAATAAGGGTCGTCCACGGTTCTCCGTCTATACCCATTGCGTCATAGAGAGACCCATCATTCTGAACAATATAGCCAAAGGGCATGACAGTTGAGAAAGCAGTTATGTGAGTAGTTGCATCGGGAGTTCCGCTTGCTTCGTTCCAGTAGGGTATAAAGGCTGAAACCTCAAATTTGCCTGCCGCTTGAACCCCTATAGGAAGTAGGAGTACCACAAAGATTGGAATAAGAAAACGTAAAAACCCTAGGACACGTAACATTATTCTAAGTATAACAGAGATAAGTTAAATAATCAGTCAGGATAAAACCACATAACTACAAAGAAGCAGGGCATCGATCTACTCGCTCCTTCGTTGTTAAGGATGCTTATAATAATCTGAGGTTCAGAGAAGTTAATTAAGTTTCCGTAAAGAAGGCAAGAAAAAGAGCTTGAAACGCTCATGTTTCTGTGGCACTATGCATCTCGGAGGATCACCTAATTGAGTACGAAGTGTGAATCTTGCCCAATGGTATTTATTGGGTTTATCACAAGAAATGGCAGAGTACAGGCCTGCTTTGAATACCAAGGAACCTCGACAATCTCGGTTAGGCTTACCAAGAGAGAGTGCGAGAAGCAGGCGATGGCTTTCAGGCAGAAGAATATTCCAGACAAGTTTCTGCGTGAAGTACTTCGCAACTGGCCTACATAATGCCTAGAGATACAAATAGGCCCTCGGATAGATCCCGGGGCCTTTTGTTTACTGGATACAGGCGTAGATGAGAAGACGTAGAATGTTATGCGGCCTTATCAAAATTTTATGTTTTTTCTTGTTCCATCTGTATACCGATTACCATTCCTAACGTCTCCACAAAATCTTCTGGCAGGTTTGTTCACCACTCAGCTATCTCTGTGATAACCCGCTGATGGATTATCTCGTTGAATGAGAACTTACTCCAATCTATGTAATAAAAGAAGAGCATATAACCTCGAGTACCGATACAGCAGACGCCCAATCAGAGATTAAATCATTCAACGAGTCCAGGATCTCTTTTTTGAGTTCGAACACGTTAAAAATCTCCAACAAAAGAGAGGCAACCATTCTTCAAAGACACAAATCAAATTAGGCCCGTGGCAAGCTAATTCCCTATTGTATGCTTTTGCTAGTTCTCAAGCTAGCTACTATAGAAGACTGAAATCTAACTACTACTTATTGGTTGTACTCGCTGAGCCAGAAACAGTCGCTCTCAGATTAAGAGACTTCAAACCTTGTAGGATGGTCTTAATATCAGCACGAGCTGCCTGCAAATCCTTCGTTGCTATCTTAATATCAGAACGAGCTGCCAATAGTGCTGCCCTATTTGATTCTGCTACTGTCTTATTTCCCTGGTCAGGAACTAGAGCAGATATACCGGCTTGGGCTGATGCTGACTGTGCATTAGCATCCGTGATCTTCGCATTCATGTCAGCAAGGGCTGCTATGGGTGCCGTGACATTCTTTCCAGCTGATTGATCTACAGTGATACGAGCTTGCATCTTGACGCCGAGAGTCGTCATGAGACCTGTAATTGTCGTAATTCTATCCGCCGCAGCGAGTATCCACCCCTGTGGAATCACAAGCGCATAGATGCGATAGGCGGTAAAGATAGACTGATCATCGCTGCGTGCAGTCGTTATATTAGTATCAGAATCAATCTTTGCCCTTAGCTCGCTGAGGCCAGTGATATTTGTTTGCACTTGGTCGGTAATATTGGATTTCTCTGTTGCCGATTCATTCTGCATAGTTTGCACGCGTGCATTTAGATTATTGAGAGCAGTAATGCGAGCTGCAATATCTGTATCACCGCGTTTAATAATGATAGGGAGTCGCGCACCTGCATTTGCAATAGCTTGGGTTGAGGCAGATAGAGAAGCTGTTATCGTCTGTGCAGAGACCGGGAAAACGCTCAGAGTAAATATCGCCAAGGTTATGAGGCTTACTATTGAAATACCAATTTTATTGCTAGTCATAGTTGATGTTATTTTAATTCTTATAAGTTCTACCCCTGCATGACGAATGAATGTTAAAAATATTACTAATAGGATTATTGACTATTCAATCCTTGGTCGGCGCTGGCACTATCAGAGGTTAATCCACTCATTTGGGCATCAATGGCAGCGGCATCTTGGCTGAGTGAAGCGTCGGATGAGTTGTTCGCATTCACACTTGTATTGCCTTGTGCCGAGGTATTGGTCTGCTGCTGGGTTTGTGTTGGATAGGAAGAACTTGGGTTATTAGAATAATAATTCATGTACCACCATATACCCCCTCCTATAAGGACAATAACAACTGCTGAGATAACGAGTTTTGCTGTATTAGACATATAAAAATCCTTAGTTTCTAATGAGCTAATATTGCAGTATACACCTTGAGACAGTCTTGGCGAAGATTAAAATACACCATCCAAAGTACTGACTCCATACAGTTATTAATTACTAATTGTTGAGAATATGCCTTAGTCTCAAAAAATAATGGACTCCATACGTTATTACTCCTGCAATGACAATACTGCCGATGATGTCCACGGGATGATGTATACCAGCCATAACTCTCGCAATGCCAACTACAAGCGTTAGAGCCCATAGCACAATGCTAATTCTTTTACTACTTACAAAAAACACAGAGGAAATAGCCGCAGTTAGGAGCGTGTGGTCAGAGGGGAAACCGTTATCAGGAGTATGTGGAATAAGCGGTGTGAAGTGCCCTACCACAAATGGACGAGGGTCATAATATAGAACGCCGCCAATCTTGGCAACAATATAAGCAAGAGGAAGAGCAATGATTGCGAGAATCAGGATCTGTTTCTGTTTCTCCCGAGACTGCAAGAGTGTATACACTATCGCTATCGCTACAACAACGAGATAGAGGTAGTTGGCGCAGAAAATAATAAGTGTATCCATAGTAGATTATTGAAACCACCCAAAATGCTGGCTGGATAAAAGAAAGGAAATTGCGAGTACAAAAAACACGGCAAGGCCTGCACCAACAGCTTTATATGTGTTTACGTGCGGCGCAAGCCAGATAATAACAAGCATGTAGGGTACCCATGACACGAGCGTGCCAATGAGCACAAGTTGAGCATGCTGACTCAGATCAATGCCGCCACGTGATTCACCGATGAAAAGATACGCAATAAGAGTAAAGACTGGCATTAAGGTAGCGAGTCCAGAAAGGAGGCGCAGACCACTCTCTTCAAGAAGGACGATCGCAGTTGTGACGATGCCACCAGTTACAAAGTAAATAATGATGTTAGTCATATACCTTATTCTACAGTAAGAGTGTTTCCTTGTATCTCTAGAGTAGAATCCCTATTAGAAGAGAGCTAGGAAATCTAGCGTAATAAAAATCTGCTTAGTTGGCAGTTTATTCCTGAACATGCTTGTCCAAGGATGCTTTGCACAATGCTTGCAAGATTTTGGTATGAAGAGTTAGGGCACGATAGATCTCCACTCGTCTGTCCATTATATTCCACCGTAAGTGTCGTCCCAAATGATGCAGATTTCATGCAACTTCCCTGGAAGCTCAAGGTAGGCACTGCCTCTATTGCGCTTAATAAGGAGCCGTAGTTAAAAGTCCCAGATGAAAATTGTTTTGTCACAGAGTTATTGACACTAAGGAATCCACTGCCATCAGAGTTAACCGTAACCCCATACGGATCGGTGTTCGTCGAACCAGAGTTTTGGATGATGATAGGACTATTAGATGAAGGAGGATTATATTGTGGAGGGGGATTATATGATGGAGGGAGCAGATATGGATTATACGTCGGATAGGAATAAAGGGTGAAGTAGAGGCTGTTGCTTGTGCCATCGACATTTTGTACCACGATGTTATATATTCCCGCACTTATAGAAGGTACAGTAAATGTGAGAGAATTTCCATAGGAATAGACTTGCCCTACAACGGTTGAATCGAAGTAAATAGTATTGTTTGAAGTAAAACCAGTACCATAAATAGTCACATTCGTGCCTGGATATCCATACTCTGGAGAGAGTGCCTGAAGCGAGAGGTACTGCTGTGTGGGAGGAGAATATGCTTGTCCGCTGCCGCAACTTATTTGCTCAATGAGAGACCGAGTGAGAGGTCCTACATAGCCAGTTGAAGGCAAGACTTCTGCTGCCTGAAATTCTTGCACCGACTGATACGTTATCGCCCCAAAGTATCCCGTTGGGGCATAGAGGAAATATCCCTTTTGGCTTAGAAATTGCTGAAGCTCAGTCACCTCCCCTCCAGTTGTGTAATCTGTTGAACCCTCATGAAGATTGTATGAGAAACTAAGACACGAAGAGTGGGTGGGCGAAGAATAGTATGTAGGAGAATAATATGTAGGAGAGTTATACACTTGTGCATGCGACAAACCGCCAGGAATAGCGGCACATAAGAGAGAGAGGAAAAGAATTGTGGTTTTTCGCGCCATACAAAACGACTTAACTATAGTATATAAAAAACGGATTTTGTCAAGCTCTACAGACTTTTTTAGAGAGAACCGGCATCTCGTCCTTTAGAGCTATGCTGACTAATCACTGCGCTATGCGTCACAGCAGTTAACGAAAATGCCGCCGTCAGGCGACATAATCATCTTCAACGAGGACGCGTTAACTACGCGCGGGTTACGTTGATAGCACTAGGTCCTTTTTCACCTGTCTGGACCTCAAACGAAACAGCGTCACCTTGTTTGAGTTCATCAAACGTAACACCATTAAGATCCTTAGAGTGAAAGAAGATGTCTTTCGTCTCGCCTTCGCGAGAGATGAATCCGTATCCCCTATCGGTTAAGCCCTTTATTACTCCTGTCATATTATTCCTATTCGTTTATTTTTACTTTTGAGAAATCCGACCTTCTTTCTTGAGTCTCTTAAACATCTTCATGTTGCCAGATTTTATATTAAAAATCAAGGTGCCATGTTAAGTCCGTACTTTTTTAAGTCTTAGAGGGGTGGGCCAAGCCTTCACCCCATTCCCCATGCCTGCTTATTGAACTACAGAAGACACATTCACTGAAAATATCGCGGTACTATTGTTGATTTGTGTAAGCGTAACAGTATAGTTCGCAGCGCTGTACGTTTGTCCGACAGAAAGCGTTTGCGGAGGGATCAGAACAGTCGCGATCATACAACGAATCCGCGGCGGCGGATCCGACGGAAAAGAATTCCAGCATCCTACCGGTGTAATTTGGATTATCGCTAAAGACGATGAGAGGCTCTGCAGGGTGAAGTAAAAACTTTTGTTGCGAATTTCAGCGATACCGCCTTGCTGGAGCGATACGTTCCCAGGCGCATTCAACTGCCTAATGCTGGAAACAGTGCTCGTACTTGTCGTGGAACTCGGACATACAAATGTGCAGTTGGGTCCGGTAGGACCAACATAGCTACCATTGGGACATTCCTTTGCTATCGCGGGACACGCCTGCGGTTGAGCGATCCCGTAGGTATCCGCCTCTGTCTGCAGAGCAGTGGCAAGCACTGAGGGATTGACCGTAGCTCCTGCAAGGGAAACGGTCTTCGCAAGAACCATGGCATTGCTCCCTCCACCATCGTTCACGACGAGAAATGTCGCCGTGCTCAAAGGAATGATGCTCGTATCGAAGCGGCGTCCACTCGGGAGCATGACGAGGCCCGACATTGTAATATTCGAGATATTCGCCGTGGTAGTGGCATCTGAAGCTCCCGAGTTGGGCCCTTCCGGATATGCAACCATCCATTGCTGTGATGCTGCATCATAGAAATATTTTGTCTGAGTAATCGGGCTCGCATGGCCGTTTTGCTCGTCGGTTATCGTGTGGGCCGTCGAATTAATGATGTAGATCATGACACCTCCTGGAGGACCAACTTGCAGCGTTTTTACCAAGACGCCACCGGGAAACGATGCCGTATCCCTTGTGACTGTCGGGAGAATTTGCCACGAGCTTGGATACCAGAAGGTGAAACCGAAATCTGAATCGGTGTATCCAACCATACCGTAGGTGTTGATTGTGGTGGTGCCTATCGGAGAAGCTATTTGGCGATGGATGAGAAAATACGCTCCGCCGACGATTACGAGCAGCGCGAGCACGATGAGCATCCATGTCCCGACTCTGCCTCTTTGGTTTTGCATATTTTCAATCATAGCATTTTGACCTTTCAATCAGTTGCGTATCTTTGACTGGAAAGAAGAATCATCTTATACCCTTTTCTTCCAGTTTCGGAAAAGTAACCAGCCAATAATGAAGCCTGCGACCAACAAGGTACAAAGCATAATCATAATGGCTGGTCCAATGCAGTCATCTGGTCCATTCCCAACACAATCAGGTCGTATGAATTGCATGACAAAGTTTCCATATGCCGTTATAAGCACCACAAACCAATTATAGATTCCGCAATAGAACGCGGGAGACCAGCAGAACTTCCGTAGCACAAAGATATACAGTGCCATCCCCGCGAGTGAGAATAAAACTGCAAAGATAGATATTTTTAGAT
>VFSW01002535.1_pt1 | contig 27632 bp, 27 predicted proteins | sample 5358111 | NCBI WGS metagenome assembly VFSW01 (sample SAMN11554181, study PRJNA540505) | mine drainage metagenome | isolation source: sediment from site ElyBrook_90M | place: USA: Ely Copper Mine, Vershire, VT | collected 2017 | reverse complement strand
CCATAGTCGCTAAAGAGATGAGACAACATGAGTTCCGGGGCCATCGCCTGCGGAACCCCGTCGATACTTACAACGGCATTCGATGCTTGAGCCGTGGCGAACGTCACTATGCCATTTACTGCATCCCAGGTATACGTTGACGACGATACTGGTGTAGTTGCAGGAGTACCGGGAGTTCCTACATAGACGTTTATGCCGCCTCCAGTCATCCCGAAGACAGCCGTGAAGTCAGCACCCATGTAGGCGTTGTCCGTTACCGCTGTCATAAAACGCTTCGCGTCGCAGACATAGGTCTTTAAGTCGGCACTCGGATTCTTGAGATTGTAGTTGGGATCGTACCGAATGTCACTTTGGTTGCCGAACAAGGTGTGTGGTAAATACGCGGAAACACGAAACGCAAATTCTTTAGATATGTCGTAGCCGTGCGAAGTCTGCGTGTTTTTGTTGTACTGAACCGTACCCTGGGCGGTCTCAAGCAGAAACGTGCCTTGCGGCAAAAGAGATGTCTGAACGCTCGAAGTATCTCTATTCGCTAAACCAACGAATGCAAGTGCTTTCCAATCGACATTCCCGACATTGAGAGCATCTGGATATGAAGCAGTAGCATTATTGGGGATACCTGGATTGGCCGAACGGATAGGACTGTAACGGCCATCTGCATTGGCAATACCGAAGTCAATCGTATCAGCCGTAGGCTCCTCGTTCCGAACAAGGGTGATATTTTCTACGCCGTCTAAAAGTAATTGAGTTCCGGCTTGGAGGCTGTTGGCCGGGTTCGGCCCCTGAACCAAGACCTCGACAATCGCCTGCCTTGAATTGGCGGCCAAAATCGAGGCCAATGTCGGTGTAATTGGTTGCATGGTTTTAAGCCCCTAGGATGCGTTTTTATAGACCCTCGTGATACTTGGGTCATAAAAGTGATTTAGTGCCCACTAGAGGGCAAGCAAATAGGCAAAGAACATGCCTAGGACATATTGATCCAGACCCCTCCAGCAAAGCGTCCCGTAAATGAAGAATCAGCCGAGGGTGTCGTGGCCGTCGAAGTACAACCAGAAAGGCCGCAATAGTCCGTCCAAGACTGTGTAAAGGAAGTGTAAATCTCGGCCTTAACATTGTTGACCTGATTTGGCAAGATCGTAGCCGTCGAAATGTAGAGTCTCGCCTTACGATAGAAGGTTGAAGTCGGCGCGGTCCAAGAAAGATTGACGAGATATGAACCTGCGGTGGACGGAGTAGTGACGGTCTTAACCGGACCAAGGATTCCCTCGCCCCAATTCGACCAAAAAGTTAAAGCATAGTAGAGCGTAGTCGAAGGAGCAAGACTCCCGCCCGTAGCCGTTGAGGCTGTGATTGTTCCGCCAGCGCCAATCGTATTGATTGTCGATAACAAACCGTTACCTGGTTTGGAAACAACAAACGACATCGTAGCTTTACCTACTTTTGTTTGTACTCCCGGAAGCCACTCGAACCCAACGGGAACAAGCCATCCCTGATAGCCGTTATCGTTCATGTCTATCATTGTTACTGGTTGATAGAAATACGCTCCTAACTGAACGTATTCTTCGTAGTCCATTTCTTCCCAAGTTAGTGGGACTGCGGCAGCCGCGAACTCAACACCGCCAACTAAGAGGTTCGACCCCGGCTGAACCGGGATCGAAGCCTGCGCCTTAGTCAGCGGCATGAGTTTGTAATCAGCCGGGTTATGAACGCAAATATGCGTACCTAAAGTACCCGAAACAAAACGCATCTTCTGCGTGTTGCTCCAGTATTGCATTGTACTCATATTCGCTCCTTAGATTAGTAATTAGCCATGTACCCTGAAGACTCTCGTTGAGCCCTATAAGCACCCACGGCTTCTGCTATTGTTCTTCCGTCAAGATTTAATTGATGTACGAACATCATGTTTTGATCTTGTGCGGTCATGTGGACTCCTCCAGAGGCGGAACTCGGAGAGCCGCTACTTCCGCCAACCGTGTAACCAGGATTAAGAGTAGAGCCCTGTCCGTATGGAGCAGAACCTATCTGTCCTAATTCACTCGATGTCATACCGGGCATATCCCACACGTTGCCCATTCCGCTACTAGAGCCACCATACTGATTCATCGAAATGATAGGAGTATTGTTAGCCGCACCAGCGGAGAGCATTGAGTAGAGATTTTGCGAATCGGTACCACCTTGATTGAGAATGTCTTGCCAGTTACCTGAATTGACAACTGAACCGCCAGAATCAACAAGCGTAATAACACCTTGATGAAGACTTCCGATACCAACGGCTTTACCGCCTCCGGTATACGTTCCGATAGTATTCCACAAGGCAAGAGCGTCAGAGTTTAACCCTTGACCTCCCGGATGTGCGTTATACCATTGATCCATATAAGCGAGTTCGCTCATGCCACCTAATTGTTGCTTGAGTGTAGCGTCTTCACTTACCCAACCGTTTGCCTGCGTGTATGACTGTCCGACGAGATTGGCAGCGCCTTGAGCATATCCATCATTTGCGTACATATCTGGATTTGTTTCAGGACTGTAGTGAGGTTGGAATAGTGTGAACAATGCAGCCGCGACAGCAAGCCACGGTGCTGCTGCTCCCAAGAATGCAGCCGCACCACCAGTAAACAATGAAGCAACGCTAGTTATAGCGCTGTCCATTCCGAGGCCAGCCATTAAGGCTCCTTGGAATCCACCTTGTTTGTAACCACCGATAGCCATACCGAGACCGCCTGCGGCCCCGAGTGCCCCTTTGAGGAAACTCGCGTGACCGATTGCACCGCCTGCACCGCCGCCAACGGATGCACCCGCACTAGCTGCATTCTGAGCAGAAGTGCTTCCTAGACCTTTGGTGTATGGTTCAAGCGTTGAATTGCCAGCGAAGTCGTTTAACGAAGAACCGAGCGAACTAGTTGACTGCGAATACGATCCGCCGCCGCCGCCCGAGGCGGATGAACCACCTAAGAAATTAGCAACGGAAGCACCTGCTCCAGCACCGATAGCACCGGAACCGAGAGTGAGCGCAGCCGCCGCACCTGCGGCATTAGAAAACGACCCCGCGCTACCAGCCATAGTGCTACCACCACCACCAGTACCGCCGCCCATCATTCCTACCGAGCCACCTGCTCCAGCACCAATGCCACTACCAATAAGACCAGCAATGCTACCTAACGAACCGCCTACGCCTGCCCCGAGCCCCTGGAATCCGCCAGAAGAACCGATGTTTACGTTCATTGAGCCATTGTTAATAGCATCAACGAATTGCTGAACGGAGGTTCCGTAGGTATTCGTGCCACCAAGGAACTTAGACGTACTATCAGCATAGAGTTGAGTAGCCTGCTTCTGAATGTCAACCGTCGCCTTCGGGAGTAACTTGTCAGTCAATCCTTTAAGCAACGACTCTTTCAGTTTGTTCTCGAAGTCCTTGATGAACGTATTCATAAAAGACTTTTCAATCGTCTCAAATATCTTCTTGAAGATTGGAGGGTTCTTCTCTACTTCCTGGAGATGCTTTATCTCAGCCTCAAGAGTCTTTATCTGTTGGCTTATGATACTGCTTTGATACTTGTGATACTTGGCGTTCGGCCCCGTGTCAATAATCGATTTCTCAGAATTGAGAACATTGATTTGATCCATGATGCCTTGAATTTGACCATTGATAGGACCATTGAAAGCATCGTTCACGAGCGTATTTGTCAGAGAGCCACCGATAGCGTCGATACCTGCCGACAAAGCGGTATAGGTAGGACTCGCTTTGGCCTCTGCAAGAGCGCGATTGTATTCCGCAACAGCCTGGGCCGAAGCGTACCACGCGCCCTCTAGTTGCTGAAGTTTCTGAATCTCTCCAGAAGGCATTCCCTGCGATTGGAACAGAGCTATCTTTTGGTTGAACTTATCGACGTTATCTGCTGCACTTCTCATAGCCGCGTTGAACGTCTTGTCCCATGACTTAACGGTACTTAGATCGCCCATGTTCTGCTGGATGCTGTTTTGAAGTGAGCTAGTCGTGGCCGTATCGAAATCCTGAAACTTCTTCTGTGCCGTCGAGATAGCGCTTCCAATCTGCTCTATTAACGATCTAAACCGAGAAGCCGCACTAGAGTCCTTGCTTAACACAGCGGAATCTAGTTGCTGTTGATAGGTGTTTTTATCAGCCTGCAAACCAGCGATGGTCATGCCGCCGCCCGTCTTAAACGAGTTCAGGTCAGACTTGTATTTTGTTTCATCCAACTTGACCAGATTCAAAGCACCCTTCTCATTGAGACTCTGGACTGCTTTGAGAATGTTGTTCGTTACTACGGTTATTGAAACGCCAAGAGCATTAGCCGCCGTTTTGATAGCAGCCGCCTTCGCGTCGTCGGCATTAGCCTGATTGTTGAATTGATTGTGTTGCGTTGTTCCCGGAGCGTAGTGCGAAGCCTTCTCACGAGCGATATTCGCTCTCCTCGTATACGCGGCAGATTCATCATACAGCACATTGGCTTTCGCTTTAATGCTTGTAATCTCTGCGTTGTCTGCGGTTATGAGTTTATCCGTGAGAATCTTTGAGTTGCCCTTGACCTCGATAAGAGTCTTTATTCTGTCTATTTGGGAGGTAGTAGCATCAATAATGGCTTGTTTGGATGCGATTTCCGTAGCGTATTGTGCGGCTATACCGCCCGTACCACTAGCATAATCCGAAGAAGCACTTGATGTTCCTGGAACCTTCGGCATAGTAACATTGGGGGCACCAGTCTCTTGAGTAGCATCGCCAAATGGCTTCTGTCTCAAAAGATTAAGTTTTGTCTGTCTAGCCGCCGCATGGAGCATGTCAGTAACATTTCCATCTAAAGGCACACTATCTTTAACAGCATGGTAGTTAGCTACCATTTTTTTCTTATACTCTTCCCATTGAGTTATGTCTGCCGCTTGTGCTTTCGGATTTTTCAATCCACCCCATCCCTCATAGCCATACACAGCAGCCTGTCCCGGTGTCATCATTGAAGCAGAATGAGTGAGCATAGCTCTATCTCTGGATATGTGAGTATTGGCCGCTTGTATCTGTGCCGCGTAATATGCTTCGTCTTTATGTCTTTGAGACGGATTATATTTATCAGCAATAACCGTAGCGGAATCGACGTTCTCGATTTTATCTTTTACCATATTCGATACTTGGACTGCTACCCATCCTGCGGCTATAACTTGTCCAATGACCGGGATAACTGAACTAAATGCTGCCTGCATTGTCATAGCAGATGATTCAGCGGCAGTAGCCATAACTCCAAATGAGCCTTCTACGGCAACCGCTTCCACTCCCATTTTTTCAGCCACACTTGCCATAGTTGTGGACATAGACTCTTCTGCCAAGTCTACTTGAGCGGCAGTATCGACAATAACACCCTTGAGTTTAAGAAACTCAAGAATCATTGAATCGAGACTTCTTCCGGTAGTCATAGCTAAGGTTTTGAATTGCAATTCCATCTCGGCTGTCACTTCGCCGTCTGTAGCTAATAGGCCCATAAGGGCACGTTGCTCTGCCGTGATGCTCGTCGTTACGATTTGTTCTGATAAAGATGCTTCCGTTGCAGACATGCCCATTACAGAACCAAGAGTACGCCATTGACCTATGAGCGTATTTATGCCGCTCATTCCGAACTTGATCGTCTCGATTGTTGCTATAACTGCGATGGCACCGCCTACAGCTTGAGCGAACGAAGCGATATATTTCGCGTTATTCATAAAGCCAGGAATGAATGAATTGTCTAGGAAGTCTAGAGCCTTACCGAGTTCCGGCAAGAACTTTCTACCGATGACGATAGCGGCTGCATCTAATCCAGCAACAAATTGTTGAAGTTTGAAAGAATCGGTATTCTTAATAGATGCAAACATTTTTTCAAGCGGCTGATCTTTAACCGATTGCTTTTCCATATCGTTGATAGCCTGCAGCGCCTTTTTGTAAGTCCCAACCTGTCCCATGAGCAATTTAAGAGGCTCAAGAGCATACGGAGACACATGGGCTGAAAGAATGTTATTGAGAGTGTTTCCCATGCCAGGAACCTTCTTATTCCAATCCTCGAACAGTTGGTCTAAGAGATTCTTGTTATCGTGCATGGCGATACCGAGACGAGCCATCGCCTGTTGAGGTGCGCCCTTCTCTAGTGCAGCTAACGCTTTCGATAATCCGCCACCGGATTCACTACCGCTTTTATTGCCAGTGCCAATGATGACAGCATTAGCTGCGGCAGATTCCTGCATCGTCAAACCAAACGAAGCGGTAACGGCGGCAGAAGAATCAATCGCTTCTAGCATCTGACGAGCAGCATCCTGCGACTCGCCTCCGATCATCTTGATACCGCCACCGTATTTGGTAGCCATCAAAAGACCGATGTTCCAAAGTTCGTTCGACTTCTCCATCGAGAGATGATACTGAGCAAGAACAGCCGTAGTGGAACGGAACAATTCTTCGTTATTCATTCCAGTTACGACGTTCATTTTCAAAGCATCATTTGCCATCTGCAAGGAAGGAACTAACTCGCCCTTTACGTCTTTAGCCCAAAGACCGATTGCCTCTTGAGCCTTGATAGCTTCTACGCCGTATTTCCTTGCGAAGTCCAGGGCAGCCGATTGAGTTTCAGCCGACATTTCTGGAGTGAATTGCTTGCCCGCTCCCTGATAGTAGAATCCCTGAACGACCTGCTCTTGTTGCGAGTGCATCGCGTCTCTGAAACCTTTGACTACTAATGCTGCACCACCAAACAATGCGGCGGTAGATACCATCCATGTAGCCTGGTTGCTCATGCTTTGAAGAAGGTGACTGAAGCCGTGCGAGTTCTCCAGCAATCCCTTTTCTGCTACGTTCAGACCTTGAGTAGCCATAACGGCACTCTGAAGTTTTGGAACGTATTTATCGAGGATGGCTTGACGCTTTTCGAGGATCGCGGGGTCTTCTTGCATTACAAGGTTAGAGTTGAACTTTTGACCTAACTGCTGGATGTTGACACCCTGCATGGCCCGTTCCATACGAGCCTTGTAGGCGGCGGCTTGAGACCGAACTTCACTCTCCGAGGGGAACATGTTCTCTGCATTGAAGGCATCGGTCATACGACCATCTGCGCTACTGTAGAACGAGGCTATTTCTGCCTTCGTCTGCTGTGCAACTTTACCAACATTAGCAAAGGACGCAGCCGCTCTTTCGTTAGCCGCGACAGCTTTGTTCGTCGCTCTGTCATAGTCATTCCAAGCATTGATAGCCTGAGAGTCCGACATTCCAGAAGTGACTTTAGCAACAGCAGCAGTAGCTTTCTCTGCACTTCCGACAATCTTACCCATGACGGCAACGATGTTATCAGCCGCCGCCAAGGATACGTTCAACTTCGGAGTGATGTTGATACTAGAAAGACGGCGGTTGATCTCTGCAGTCAATTCTGAAATAGAAGCAGTATTGAGTTCTACGCCTACACTTAACGCATAGTCAGAATTGTTTGACATGATTAACCGCCGATTCTTAGAGTTGGGACACTATATTGCGCCCCTGGTTATCCAACCGTTGCCGCTCTCGTTCTTTTCTTTCTCTGATTCTATGATCTCTTAGCCACAATGATAGCGGAACTAAGAGGTCATCCGGGAAGTAAAAATCTATGTCGTCTGGATATACTGGACGATAGTCTTCAAGATAGCTCTTGTCGGGCCACTCGCCCTCCGGTATCATCCGTAACTCTTCCATCTGATTCTGCCTGGTTATCGTAAGGTATGCCGTCTCAACCCAAACAGGATCGTACTCATTGAAGCACTTTATGAAAGTCTCCAGGCCGCCGCCGTATTTCTCAGCGATGGCACTTGCTTTAGCCGCGAAGCTATCACGGCTTATTTCAAAGGGACGTTACGAAAGCGATTCATTTCCTCCATGATTCGATTCGCAAGCATATCAATCGTATCTTTGTCGAGAAAATCAGGAACTTCATCCGTCTCTGCGAAAATCAGTTCGTAGGTGCCTTGTGCTTCGTCTTTTGAGTAGAGTGATTGCTGAATGAGTGCCCGTCGATAGACTTCAATGGCTCTCTCTTGAGCAATCCTACTTACCTTAGACTCAGCCGCCTTGACGGCGAGAACATCTATGTCCGTACCCAACCAGGGTTCGCGGAACTCCTGAACTACCGCGTCATAATGCTTTTCAAAAGCATCTTTCCATGCGGCCTTCTCTTCTTCGGTTCCGTCCTCTGGATACTCTTTCAATCCAGCATCGAGGCGAGTCTTGCGCCCAATCTCGTCAATCCGGTCAGAGATAATGGTATCAACCGATACTTCCGGCTTCTCTCGGAGATACGCATTGCGGAACATTTCATAAGCAGAGGTTTTGCCATCTGCCCCGGTCTTCAATCCATCTCGCACGGACTCGAAATGCTCCTCCATCATCTTGCGAAGAACGCCGTCCTCTGTTTCAGTAGGGCGACGATAATAGAGCGTTTCCGTCTGCTCACCGTCCTGAGATACAATCTCGATTGGACGGAAGCGGCGATTCAACGTAGCGAGTTTTTCTTTAGCAGATTGTGCCATGTTCTAATTCCCGTACTCTTCAGCAATAGTTGGAATACCATCAATCCGCTTCACATGAAAGGACGATAGATACCCTTCTAGGTTTTTCTTTTCGACTTCAAGAATGCGAAGCAACGCTTCTTCTGTCGGTTTTACATAATCTGTTTTGACCATGATTGGACACATGGCGATCAGTCTCTCGCAGAGACGATCCAAAGCCCCGTGAACGAGCAGGTCTCGTAACTCATTCCAATCGTCAGAAGGAATGAACTTACCGACATACGTTACGTCATACCTGGGAAGCCATTTGTCTTGCACGTTATTGCGCTGTTCATAAAGGAGGGCTCTGGCCCGATTCTTGGCCCGCTCGAACTCGTCATTCTTAATGACGTTCGTCTCTCGCTCTGCCAGCGGGTAGGAGTCCGAAATCATCATATTGACCGGACGAAGCAATTCGCTTCCAGAAGTAAAGAAGCGTTCTTTCAGCTTCAATGCGTCACCCTGAAGTGCCGTTCTAATTCTAATACTCACTCTTTGTCTTTTCTGTTTCTAAACGAGAAAAAGTGCCCGCTAAGGACGAATCCTATTGCGGGCACTTCTCCTTTACTTGTTACAATTTACTATGCGTAAGCCGTAATGGTGATGCTACCTGAGTAATCTTCACCGCTCAACTTGTACGTCAATTCACCGTTAGCCCCACCGCTCTCAGCGATAGAGGTAAACGTGGGATGGTTGCCAGAGTACGACTTCACAACAAAGTTGTTAGCGTTCGGGCTCTTGATATTGATGAGCAACGGGTTCGCGTTGGCAAGCATGTAGCGCGTCGTATAGTCCTGAGAATATATGTCGCCACCTGCACCAGCGGTCGTCGAACCAGTCTGCAAGGCCATGATAAGTTCGTTATCCGTAGCCACGACATCAACCGAATAGGTGATTTTTGGAACGCCAGCCGTACCGTAGATAATCTCGTTCTCACCGATACCCTGAACGTGCTTACGGGCGATAGCGACTTTCATGCTTGCCTGCGAGACGCGAGGAATACCGTAACTGCCAATCGAGATCGGCGTGAGTCGGCCTGGAACGCCAGGGAAACTCGAAGAATCGAACGGCGAGGTTCCGATGGTTGCAGGAACCGAGTTGGTGCCATACGAGGCAAAGATGACCTTAATGCCATCGGTCGCTACAAGCGTATCTCCGAATACAAGTGCATTTGTTACCGGATTGAAAACAACGTATCCAGTCGCCGGATTAAGCGCAAGGACAGCGGCAGTCGTCGAGTGCGTCTTGGTTGTAGTGAACGTGATGGTTGTGCTGGTTGCCGCAGTAATAGCGCAAACTTCTTGGTTCGTACCACCTGGCTCAACAATGATATTCGCACCAACAACGAGTTCTGCTCCAAGATAGTTCTCAGTCGTGCCATCTGATTTAATAACGGTCGTCGTTACCGTTTGCGCTCCGATGGTTCCCATGCTGGCAGAAGTGACCTTGTATGGCTGATTCTCTTTGTAACGGACGATTGATCCAGCCGCATAGGTGGAACCGCCGATATTTGCCGTAGCCGAAAGGATTCTGGCGATCTTTAAGAACGAGCATCTGCCAGAAGCATAAAGAGAGTTAGGAGGCTGACCTGTAGCCGGAGGAAGAACCGGGATTGGAGCCTCGCTCGTACCGAATGTAGAACCAATATTGACGTATCCAGCCGTAACGTCACCGGAAAGAACAGCGTAGTTCTTCGCAATAGGGAAGCCGTTGATGTAAACCAACTGAGGGCCAACCGTCGAATAGTCTTCCATAGCCATGCCAGAGGTCTTGGTGTCGTAGCTTGCATCGGTGAGAATTACGTCGAGCGCAACCCACGAGGCATAGACGTTACCGAGAGGATCGGCAATCAAACGGGAATAATCAAACTTAGCATTTGCCAAGTCGTAGTACGTCCAGGTCTGCGTACCAGAAACGAATTTCTTGGCCGTCATCAAACCGAGAAGCGCAGAGTTGACATCTTGACGAGAAAGTTTACCTTTGAACTCCCCAAGGTCAGCAACGCCGCCAACGATACCGTTCGTACCGATTTCGATGACTTCTGTTACTTTCGTGTCGTTCTGAGCATCCGCAGTAGAGAGTCGCGATACTGGAATGAAAGTCGTAGCAGTGGTAGCGGTAGTGGCAGTCAACGTCCGGTCATCAATCATTGATAACGTGAGTCGGCCTTGTCTATCAGTAACCGCTGCGTGAGACGGGGCAACTGTCAATGCAGGCATAAGAAAGTCTCCTTGGGAAAGAAAATAAAATAATCAGACCCACATTTAAGCGCGGCTACTGATAAGGAAAAACTGAAGCCAGAAGGCTTGAAGAACTAGATAGACTTAACTATCTTGCGTATCTTGGGAATGAGAATTTTATCCACAAAACGCTGCGTAGAAAGTCCACGATACATGCCCTTTGCCGGGATAACCTTAGTCATCCTGAAGATTTTCACACCAACAGAAGGACGAAGCGGATACTTCGCTTTACTCGCATACTTAGGCTCGATAGTATACCGTCCGCCATTTTCCCAGGCTCTCCAGAACGGATACTCAATAGACTCAACTTCGTGAGACATCATTCCGCCAGACTTCGTATAGTTGACGTAGGTGTACGTCGAAGCACGATTTAACTGGCTAACGATTCCTACATGGCCCATAAGGCCATTGTAAGTATACGATGTAGGGATGACGTTCCTGAGATAGAGCCTACTAGGCTTGTAGAACCTCACGCGATTATCTTCATCCGTGATGGCGAAGCCGTCCGTGGGAGATGAGTTCTTAAACCCGTCGTTACCGCCGTACATCATCGTATTGTACTCTTGAGAAGGAGTAGGTGCCCTTGACGCTGCATCTTTTGCCATAGCAACTAATGTAGGAAGAAGGGCTTCTTCTGGTATACGAGTTTCAAGTGCATTGAACATCGCTTGTAGCTTGGCCTCGGCGGTCTTACGATCTATTACCGTAGCCACTAATTTGTGCCCTGAACGGCCCAACGAATCTCTATATCCATGTCAAACCTCAACTTGTGAACAGAGAGAAGCTGGATAACGTCTCTCGGCATTACATGGACATCCGCTTTAACAATCTCTGCGTAACCGATTTGTGGGGCTACATTGCCTACGATGGCCGTAGAATCTACGATTGGAAGAATTTTAGCCCGCAAGATAGCGTTGTTAGCCAACGACTTCAATAGGAATTGAGACTTGCGATCCGATTGGAAACCAGCACCGTCAGATGACATAAATACCGATGGCAGAAAGCAGAACCCGATTGTTCGGTATTCCCAATTTGCACCATCGCCTATGCCAGTCGGCTCAGGGTCTTTGCTCTGCTGTTTGTTATCGAGCAAGTATGCAACGACCGGAACATGTTCGTAAAAGTCGCCATCGGTAGGGCCTGCGTACATAATGGTCAGTCCGAGTCCATCGTCCTTCCAAGTACCATCTGATTGCAACTGCATTCCAGCATTGAGTGATAGGCCCGTAGCCGCCGAATTATATGGAGTAACTACATTGTTATAGAGCCACTGCTTAACCGATGCGGCGAGATTGTTGTCCGTAGCTTGCGCTTGCGTTAATATCCCTGCGATTGCCATTAGTCAACCGCCTGAACTTTAAGCGTGATACACACTCTAATACCATCGTAAAGAGGTGGAGATACTTTGGCCCAAGTTTTCTTGGTACCACCTATCTCTATCTGATAGCAAGCCTGAACTAACGAGAGATACATGGGGTGAAATCGAAGTAGCCCGAGGGAACTGTCATACATACCCTCTTCGCCGCTGTCCTGCGTCGTCTTAAGATACGAGAACGTGGCGACCGCTGGTTGCAAAGTATCCGTAGAAGGATTACGATTCTGTAAGGTATCGACCGTAGGGTCGGCATTGTAAGTAGGAGTAGAAGGCGCGGCAGGAATCCTCAGAATAACCCGACGAGACAGACCGACATTCGCGGCCCTATGGTCCCGCATAATACTACGTTTATCAATAAGACTAGACATGCTATCTCCTTATTGATTCAGTTCTGTTCTAAGTAAAGTGAGCGGCCTCGTTCTGGCCGCACCAGAAGCATGTACCAGGATCAGTACCGACGTACAAATCAGGAGCGTACAAGTGGTACTTCCCACTCGTCGGAGTAGGCATCGTTCCACTAGAATTAGGGTATGCCATTTCAGCCTCCTGGCCTTATGCGGCTACTGAGTTTAGTTCAAGAGAGGCTACTTCTGTAGGGTCGGCCAAGCGATGAATCTTGAAGCCGCCTTGTGAAGAGTTGCAATTCCTACATTGAGGAACAATGTTCGAGGGCCAGTTAGAGCCGCCCATGCGTAATGGTATTGCGTGTCCGATGGTGAGTTTTTCCTCGGATTCAGGCTTTCCGCAGTCCACGCACTTTCTGCCATACAAATCTTTAACTTGCTCCCATTCGCTAGGACTCATATTGCCTTCAGCATTTGTACGTCTAGCCTGGTGCATGGCCTTGTGGAAATTTACGAGTTTACGGTGAGACGTTCTATATTCTCTACTATAGTTAGGATTTGCGGCTTTCCACTCAGCAAACTTTTGCTTGCGATACTCGGGATTAGATGAACGCCACCGAAGGTTAAATTCCTTGAAACGCTCTCGGTTTCCATCGCGCCAAGTTTTAGAGACCTCACGAGCCTTAGCGTTATTGTTTGGCTCGTTTCGATATACACGACTGCACTCGGGGCAATTACGCCTGCGCCCACTAGGAAGATAGCACTTTCGTTCCGTATCACACTTAGGGCACGTTATTAAACGGCTAAAGTCAATCTTTGAAAGGTCAATCGGCGTGGCCGCAAGTCTCTTATTCCTAACGTCTAAATATGCTTTTCTGCAAGGCTTACAGCGTTTGCTATCAGGCTCTCGTGGCGTTCCGCATTTATCGCATATCCGTTTTCTAATCATTCAGTACCATCTTACCATTACATGACATTCTGTGTCAAGTTTTTCACTAGCTCATCGGCTACAGCCAATAAGCGTAAGGCGGGTTTGTTACTAACTTTCGTTAGGATGAGTCATTTCTGCTCATCTCTCATGGTTAGTTCCCATGAGGCCGGACTATCGCATCACCCGTAGGTGTTTTCTCGCTTAGTCTCTCACGCTGGCTTTCGCCTTGCGCCCTGTCGCCCGCATTGTTCGTTAAAACAACGGTAGGGGTTCCAAGTCAATCAGAGAAAATTTTAATTGAACCATTTTGTGAAAAAATTCAATAGGTACAACGCGCTCCAAGATGGTAGCAAACCTGCTGTGTCCAGGAAGCTATCGAAATCTCCCCACACGATAGGCTGTGTAGCCGTTCGTATGTATTTATCTACTGCGTCTTTAATGTTTCCATCATCCACGAGTGCTTGTTTACTCATGCCGTCTAGGATTCTCGTAGGTGCTGTATCCATCGAGAAGTCGGCGGTTTTGTATGCCCGCGCACCTTTTGCTTTAGCCCATATCACCGCTTGGTTGATAATGGTTTGCGCTGAAAGGAAGATAATGTACCAAAGACCTTGGTTCGTTACAGGTGCCTGCATGAGAGAAACATTGTTGTCGTACTTGACACCGAAGCCATTGACACCTAATGACGCTAGTCTTTGAACTGCATTTGCCATAGCCGCGTTAAGCGTCCTATTGGTGTAGTTCACTTCTGTATAGAAGATATTTAGTGTGTCAGTAGATAGCGGAGCAGTAGCGAATGTTATCTGGCCCGCTTCATAATCAACGTAGTAATCCGTATTGAGTAAGAGCGTTAGATTATTCTTCTGTACGCTTACGCTATATTCCAATACTGTGACTGGAACTGCGTCTGGCATATCTGCTAGATTAAATATCGTTTGAGAACCGTTTGCGATTAGTAAACCGCTTCCGGCCCCGGTGTCCAGACCAATCGAGGTAGACGCTGTTTGCGCCACACCGTTGTCACCGATGAAGTCTCTGAACTGTGGAAGCATCTGCGTTATTTGCGGATCGTAGAGAAGCGCAGTCTTTACGAATACCCCAGGGGCGGATTGCGCCACGCTGAAAGGATCGTACCAACTTAACGGTATGCTTGTCGTTCCGCCAGCAGTAGTCACTACGGACACGACAGGTTGAACCCTGTAGAGCCGCAAGTTCTGACTTCCAGCAGAATCGTAAATGTTTGAAGTTGAAGTGTAGCTTCCGAGTGAGGTCCAAGTTCCCAACGGATTAGGTTGATTTGGATTCACGCCCGAAGGGTCAGCGTATGATACGTTATACGACGTAGCCCCAGGATACGGGGGTATCGAGAACAATGCCATCAGATAATCCCCCGTACCTTTGGTGTACTAACTCTTAGCCTTAGCTTCTTTGTTTGCGACGGGACTCTTCTGCGGCCCCAAATGAGCAGGAACTTCGATACCTCTGTCAGCGTAATCTGCAAGCGCAATTTCACTTAGGGAAGTAATGATGGCACCTTTAGCCTCATCCGACTTTGCATCTACTTCTTTGTTGTAGTCTAGGACTTTGACAGCCCCGGACTCTTCAAAGGAACGAAGTGCGCGACGAATCACGTTGTTCGCTTGAATAGCAAAATCAGTCTCTTGTGAGCGACGGTCCAAGATTCTATCCTGAACACGTTCGTTCAGTCTCTTCTCGGATTCACTCAATTCCATACTCGGGTTCTCATCGTGAAGTGTAATCTTCACAATATGGTCGTCATCACGAACGGAGACGTATGTTTCCTTGCCGCCGAGAGATACAGTTTTCTGAACCATCTTCGGGGCTAAATCTTCTGAGTTTCGCACTCCAGGAATGAACTTATACGATCCAGTAATGTGCTTGAACCAAATCTGTTTAATCTTCATGTTCTCTTTCTATTGAGGTGATAATAGTAGAATGAGGGCCGCCGAAGCAGCCCTCATAGTCGTACTATTAACCGCCAGTACCAATCTTGATAGCCATTTGATGCGGAACGAATGCGTCCGGTTGAGCAAGGGCCATAGAACGTGCTTCATAGCGACGATTCTGTGCCCGCTGACCGAAGGCTTTCTCTTCGTCCGAAACGGTAGCTTCCATTTGATTCCAACCGAGAACCGAAGGTTGATCGGTCGAAAGCAGACATGCGCCCGAAGGAAGAACGTCTACTGGCTGAACGAATACATCCATTCCGAACCAGTTCATGTACGCGCCATTGAGTTCAAACGCCATACCAACAGCCTCATCCCACTTCGATTGCGGGATCGCTCTGGAGGTATCGAGATTGCTTTGGCCCACGGCTGAGTAGCCGACGATGCTTGCCTGGTCCCAATACGCTTCCCAAGGCGTTCCGGCCACAGGAATAAAGAGCGAACGGGGAACACGGTGAGCCTGATTCGTGTAGGTACGGATTTTCTTGAACACGTTTCTCGTGAGGCCGAGTTCGGTCGAAGAAAGGTCAAACACGTTGGTCGTCGGGAGTGCGCCGGATGCAATTTCAGCGTCGGGCACCCAAACGGTGCGGTTGTTAAACGGAGACGATGCGAGGTAGTTCGTCACAGCCGTAGCGAGAGGGGTCGAAAGAACCTGACCCAACGCCATGTTCATAATGTATTTCTGTTTCGCCAAGCGAATGTCGTGAGCAACACGCTCAAGAGCCTTCTGCTTTTCGTCAAACTTACCGAGATCGAAAGCCGCGTTGACGAGGTTCGGAACCAGATACTCTTCAGAGAAGAATTGGAAAGGTTGAACCTGCGTGGCGGATTGCGCCGTCATAAAGAGCGAGGTCGGAGGTCCGCCAGCAAGATTGCCGATGTTGACGCGGGTCGGGTACACGGTGCGGTTTTTATAGATTGCCGCTTGACCAAACTCAAGATCGGCCATCTCAATGAACGAAGCGCCGAGATTGTCGAATGCCAGGATGTTCAGTTCGATATAATCAATATCGCTCTGACTGATCGTGGCAACGCCAGCCATACCTGCCGACTCTTGGAATTTCTTACGCGACTCGTAGCGTTCTTGAATCGAACGAGATTTGATGTCACCAAGAATCCTACGAGCCTCTTCTTGACGACGACGATTTGCGTCTTGTGCATTATGTAGCATATTGGTTACTCCTTAAAGCACTTGGACGCGGATAGTTTGGATGCCATTAACAATACCGTTGCCAATGAGTTTTGCACACGGAACGGAACCTGCACCTGAAGCGAATGCTGACGCAACGACATACTGCCCATTGAGAACGCCCAAGAGCGTGTCAGGAGCCGTATTGCCAGAACTCGCGCCAGCCGTAATCGCACCAGTTCCGGTAGCAAGAAACGCTGACGTTTCAAACTGCATACCAGGATGGAGCAACCACAACGCGCAAGGCGTATTCTCGGCACTCGAATAGTCGAGCGTTCCGGTAATTTGGTTGAAGAATGTGACACCCGATTCGGTCACATCGTAGAAAAGGGCTCCGAAAGGACGGTCGCCTGCAACGGAGATCGAACCATTGGTGACGGTTCCATAAGAACAGTTACCAACGCCGACAACCGAAAGGTCAGCCGTATTACGAGTCAAGAGCGTACCTGCTACCGCTACGGTATTCAGGACGTACTCGTTGACAAGTTCTCTTTCATCGAAGCTATGAGTGGGCTTAATTGCCATATTCGTTTCCTCTAGCAAGAATAGTATTTAGTTTGTCCCTTGAAAGAGGGAACATTACATCAGGGAGAATTTGTCGATTTTCTCGCCCTTATCGTTCGTAAACGTAGGCGTGATGTCGAGACCTAACTTTGCACCTTCAAGTGCAGCCGTCTCTTCGGCGGTTTTCACAGCGGCTTTCGCTTTCTTGAGCGAAGCATTTTCTGCGGTCAAAACACGAATTTGGAATGCCAATTCATCGTCAGCTTTAATAGCCTCGATAAGAGCAGCTTTCTCTTCGTCTTTGACTTCAAAGCCTTCGATTGCGACAAGTTTCTCGAAACGCTGATTGGCGAGTTCGTTCGCATCTCTCTCAGCGATTTTCTTTTTGAGTTCCGCGTTCTCTGCGGTAAGCGTCTCGTTGGCAGTTTTCACAGCCGCGAGTTCGGTAGCATTTGCCGACAATTCGGTTTTGTGTGCTGCCTCAAGTTCGCTAATGCGAGTTTCGAGAGCGGCCTTCTCCGTTGCCAACTTATCTTTGTCATCCATATTTGAATCTCCAGATCGAATTTTGTTATGGGCAGCTTTCATCTTCTGCAAAGCACCATTCGGATCACGGAAATTACCGTTCTGAAAGGCCCGCAAAGCCGCGTGAACTAAAGCCGGGTGTGGCTTGTCGTCGAGGTAGTCTTGCTTACTCGCAAATAGCGGATATTGTCGCTTCTGTTCGATGTTCTCGGGGTCGAAGTACGACTCAGAGAAAGCATCGTCAGGGAGGTCTTGTGCCTCTTGAATATCCATAGGTGTGACATCATCGTAATAACTCATCATCGAGTCGGCATCGCTTTGACTCGAAGGGTTTACAGATGGAGTGTCGGTCTCGGCAAAGCCAGATTTTTCTTCTAACCCAATGCCAAATTTTTTCTTAGCCGCAAGAATTTTACGGCTGATATGATCTTGTTGCTCTTTCGTGTATTTCTCACGATACTTAGGTCTGCCCCAAAAGTCCAAAGCCGCTTTCACGAACTCAATCGTGTCGAGCGGGTAGCGTTCTTTTCCGTCAGGCTGAAATCCAGGATCGGCATAATCGCTTCCGGGAGTCAATGCCTTCTGCTTACCTTTTTCTTCCATACCAGCAGCCACCTCAAATACTAAAGCCGTTTGGTCGGCTGGATCGTCAAGAAAAGCAATTCCTCGGCATCGAATAGGGCTACAGACTTCTGCAACTCTATACTTGTTCAAGTAAAGATAAGGCGAATCAGAACCGCTTACGGTCCTCATTATGCCTAGCTCTTGCGCTTCTTCTGGAGTAAAAACTGTTTGATCTTCTAACTTAGCAGAACCGGGGCTAGTGATAGCCACGAATTTTGACTTCTCGCGGTCGCACAGAATCTCAATACTAGCCTTCGATAAATCGCCACCGGGCATGAAGTCTTCCGGTTTAACACCGTAGGCTTCCATCGAGCGTCTATCTATCTGAGCCACAATATCGACAGAATTATCACCAAGATTCTCTTCTATGATTGTACCGAGAACTTGGTTAGTTTTCATCTCGCCAACAGAATGATTCATGTTAGCGAGACCAAACTTAAAGCCATTGTTCGTACCAATGACTTTTCTCAAATCGTCTTTCAAGAATGCTGCGCCGTTGCCGTTTACGAACGGCCAAGTGCTGATTGCCTTCGTACCGACATACATAAAGGAATCATCCGCTTTAGGAAGATTCTTTGAAGCTGTACTCAGGGACGAAGTAATCTCAAGGAGAAAATCTTTCATACCTTCTCCTTACGTTGGCCGCGAGGGTCGCGGAGTTTGTGGTGCATTTGATTCAGCAGTAGGCTTACCGCCAGTATTAGGTCTTCCGCCACCTATCGCGCCATCATCTCCGGGCAGCCCGTGAGAAAGATCATACGCAGGGCGGAGATAACCAGCTTCGGCATCTTTCTCTTCCGCTTTCTTTCTCGTGATTTCGGTATCATAATTATGAACCTTACCTTCGAGAAGCGAACGAACAGAAAGACCGCCTCGGTCGTACTTGCCGTTTAGCTCATCTTGCAAAACTCTGTCGTCTTTCAAACAATCGAGATCGTAAGAAAGTTCTGGAATCTTGCTGCCAGTCTTACGCGACACATAGCCTTCCTTCATTACAGGAAGCAACTTATCGAATAACTGGAATTGCATATCTTGTCTAGCCGTGACAATCTCTTCTCTAAATGCTTTCAACGACAAACTTGTGCCGCCGAAGTCACCCTTAGCATCGCGACTGAATACAGCAGGAACTCCGAGACAGTATTCGACGGCCTCTATTTGCTGTTTGTATTTCGCCTGGTCAAACACTTTGGGGTCAGGAGAGATGAAGCGAATGTCAACCGTAGGATCAACGTAAGCCCACATAGCATACTCTGGCCGCTGAAAAGCGGTCTGTAGCTTCTGGAGTTCATTCTGGTCCGGTCGAACGTAGTTCTTCTCGATGCTCGGATCGCCAATGGATACCAATGCGATCATGTTCTTCATCATCCAGGCCGTCGAGAAGTCTCCTGCTATCAACATTTCGATGGTAGCAAGTTCTTTGAAGATCGGTTGGAGAGGAAGATTATTCGGGGCCTCAATGCCCTTAATCGAGAAAAGGTCTAAATCGTTTTCAATGAGAGCGTAAGAATCTTCCTTGAGAGGAATCGGCTCACCATTATTGATGTGCTGAATCCAATACTTAGGGAGGTTCTTCTTGAGGAACAACGATTCTGGCGTATCTTTCTTCAAGCCACGGGCCTCGTCAAGAATTGTCTTCCAACGAGGATCGGGGAGCATGAATACGATTTCTCTGCCGAGAACTCTACGCACGATAATGAACCGTGGGTCGAGAAGCGTTATGTTCCTAATTGGGCGTTCTTCGCCCCAATAGATGACGACGCGGCCAGTAGACCAATAGTATCTAAAAGCATGACCGAGTATCTTCCAAAGCCTTAAGCGACGGAACTCTGATTGAAAGAATGTTCTAGCCGCATCTTGACCTATGAACTCTACGTTCCTAAGAGCGAAGTTCTTTTTGATCCTGATTGCTCTAGCAACAATGTAGTTCTCACTCGCATGAGTCATCGAGAGCGTCATCAAGCCGCGAGTGTCCCTCGGGGTGTTGAGTTCTGCAATCGGATTCTTGTGAGCGAAGCGGTCGTTAAGGTTCGAGTACGGGGAGTTGCCAGTTAAAGTAGAGCTATAATCAGCATGTTCCATATCGGACGGCAGGTGGCCGTCATTAGACGCTACTACAAAAGGTCCGCCGTTGAGCGAACTATACGCCTCCATCGAGTCGGCTGAACGAGCAAAAACAGAATAAGCAGGAGCCATGTAAGATTTTGGCAGAGAAGCCGTTATCTCTTCGACCGTTGCTTTGGTAATTGGTCTACCAAATGCGTCTAAGATCATACGATTCCTCCGACTAAAATAATCGAGCAATCTCGATTTTGTGCTTGCGTTCTTCGCTCTTAGCTTTTTGCTGAATATCGTTTACGTCCCAAATGATAGGAACTTTCTCTGGTTTTACGTCGCCCTCGGTTTCTCTATAGTAGATACTCGCGGCGTAATTTGCATAAATCACAGCGTAAGCGAGGTCGTCTTTCTTCGGCTTCGTAAAGTAGAAGTTTCCCTTGGTGTCTTTTTTGACACTTCCATCAGGAAGTTTAATCGTATCAATCTTCGGGAACTGCGATACAGCCTCGTTGATATTATCCATTATGTCGCCGCGTTCGCTGTCATAGTAATCGGAGTCTTTGACAGACAACGGAATGGAGAACTTACCATTCTCTAACACACGTTTCATCTGCAAGTGAAAGAGATTTTTGAGGTCTAATTCACCAGTAACCGTAATGTTAGCCCTCGGCCCCGCGACTCCGTGTTGAATACGCTCATCGCTAGGCTTCGTGATAATCAACTGACAACGAGCATTTCGTGCGTCTGGATGGTCCCAAAGCAGGATAGGCTCTCGCTTCTCCCACACGCCGTCAATCAACTGAAGTTCTCTCGAACAGATGTCAGCGATTTGTGGCCCGAGAACGCCAGACTTGTCCATGACAACAAGCGACATTCCGTATTTATCAACCATCTTATGTATCATTCCGGCGATTTCTTCCGGCTTGAGTTTGCTGTATTTGTACGCCGCCCAAAGGTCGCGTTTGTCGTTACCTGGGCAACCGATGACTGCCATAGCGCACATGTCGCTACCGGAGCCAGCCGGGTCGCACGATCCTACGCAGAAGGTTTTGTCACCACTTACTCGCTTGTCTCTAACAGAGACGAGTGGAGTTCTAGCGTCAGAAAAGATGTGTGGAGGATAGAAGTTTGACGAAGATTTAATCCAGACGTTGAAGAACGTCATTAGCAACTCGTCACTAGGTTTGCCAGTAACATTATCGCTCATGGATTCTAACTGGTGAAGAACGAAGTCCTTATCGTAAGGGAATCCACTCTTAATAACATCATCAAGACGAACGTCAATGATGGCGTAGCCGCGACGACCCTTCTGGATAGCACTTGCAATATCTTGAAGCACCGTATAAGCGAAGCAGTCCTGATACCAAGAGGTTGTGATGTGAACCATCTTTGTCTCTTGACCAGCTAACTTCACGTTACCGATAGGTTGAATATGCGAAGTAAACAGTTCTTTCTCGAACTGATAGAACTCGTCGATAACGATAATGTTCGCTCTGATACCGCGAAGTTTTTCACCATCGCCGCAAGGATATGCTTGGATCGAGCTACCATTCTTAAATTTGATTAGAGGCTCATGTCCGACCTTGATTTCGCCTTCTATCTCGGTTTCTAACTTGTAGATATGAGATGCAACACCGAAGTTATCATTCAAATACTTCAAACAGTTATTGAACAACATCTTCGATTGACGAAAAGATGGCGCGAATATGGCGACCTGAGTCTTCGGAAACCTGAGACAACGACCTAATGCCCAACGAGCAAGAGTAGACGACTTTGCAGCACCACGAGATGCCTGCCACCAAATATGGTTGTTGTTGTCTAACTTCTCGAAAGCGATGCCCTGATAATCTACTAACGGCTGATATGTCCCGTCGAGAGCGTTTTCAGGATCGTTTGTCTCCTGGAAGAAAAAGGCATCTGCGAATATCGGGTCATTCTTTATTCGCTTAACCATCTCCTCAACAGAAGGAATGTCTTTTGCGCTTTTCCAGCAGTCTGGAATGTCGTTAAAGTCCGATACCTTTGACGTACTTGAGAATTTCGGCATCGTAATCTTCTTCCGTTTTCATTGCTTCAGTCTGCACGGTTTCATCGCCCCGTGAGTCTGTTAAATCAAACAGGGTTTTTTCGCGAAGTCGCTGTTCGTAATGAGCGTTTGACTCTCTGCATCGGTTAGCGAATATCTCTCTAGCCTCTGGACTCATTCTACGAAGTGTACCTGCATAGTTACTTACTAACTGAGATACAGTATCGTTTCCAAGCTGACCCTTCTCTCGTCTGTTCTTCACAGATAAATCGAGAAAGTTCATGTTCTTCTGGAGCATTGTTTGAATGGCCGCGATTTGTTCAAGGAGATCGTTCATCTTCTTGATTTCACCAGTACGAAACGCTCTGTCGTAACGAGCGTTCAAATCTTCTAATCGTACTTCGCAACGTGCGGCTTCGAGAGCGAACTGCCGTGAGGCTACGTCTCTATTGACTTCATCCCATAACTCGTTGAAACGCGCTTGAGTCTTTGCCTCGATTGCATCTCTCGCCGGAACGCCAGCAGCTTCAGACTCTATCTCTTTCTTTACGTCAGTAGACTGAATGAGTGCTATTCTGTTCGTAGCCGCAGCGATAAACTTTTCTTTAGCCTTCTCGCTAGGGGCAGGCGGAACACCCATAGAGAACGTCGGAAACGCAGTCTTATATTCTTTGCTCGTCCACTTCTTGCCACCGACTTTTTTATGAGTCTTGACATGGTGAGCAAGCGTTTTGGTGATGTGTCCGCAGATACGACGCTGACCCGTAATCGGGTCTTTGATTGGCACCTGGCAAGGATCGCTCAGTTTTACTTCCGTCTTACTGGATGAATCGCTCGTAGTCATAGCGTCTTCTCCGTGGTTTGATAAGAACGAAAATAGCGGCGATACACAGCACAATCACCGCGTATCGCATTATAGGATTCCAAGTTTTCTGCCGTGTTCTGCGCTAAGTCCTAACGAAGCTAACGTACAACCATCATTACCTGGGTTAATGTTCTTCATTGAAGGAATGCCAGTTCCGGGGCCGCCCCCGAAGCCTCTCGTACTACCACCGCAGTTCCATACAATAGACGGACCTACGTTGGCCTCATACTTCTCTTCCTCTGCTCTACGAGCTAAACGCTCTTTAAGCACCGAACAGTCGTGAGGCTTCTCTACGATCCTGATACAGTAATCGCAGAGTTCTTCATTCTCTTTCAAATTAAACACTGAACACCGACAGTCTTTTATCTACCAGGATTTTCCTGATAGCCTCGGCATTGTATTCGTGACCAGTAGAATCTCGTATCCAAACTTGACCTGCGATCATATCGACACGGGTCTCATCTTCTCCATCTGGAATAAAGAAAGTTACTCCATTTTCGACGAGATAGGCTTTGAGGCCATGAAACTGGCCTGCGAGAAACAACGCTGGTACCATTACAACTCCATTACTATTTTTGACGAGACGTAGCGTAAGCGCGAATGATTCGCCCGACAATATCAGAACGCTTCACATCGTCTACGGTAAATCGCACGACCCCAACTTGAGGGTCACTTTCTAAAAGTTTTACGGCCTGCATGAGACCACTTTCGTAGGGCTTCCGCAAGTCTGTCTGACTCGGATCGCCCGTTATCGCCATCTTGCAGTTAGGACCAATGCGGGTTAAGAGCATTTCTAATTGCTGTGAGGTTAGGTTTTGAGCCTCATCAACGATAACAAGACAATCGGAAAGCGTCATGCCTCGCATCATCTCTACTGCCAAACCAGAAAAATGAGGCGAATTCCCTTCAAGAAATTCCTGGGTGCGCGGATGATTAGACCCTTTAATGATGTCGAAAACGGCTTGCAGGTAAGGGTCTGTCTTTTCACTTAATGTTCCTGGTAGATAACCGAAGGATTGTCCAACGGTTACTAGTGGCCGCGTGACTATCACCTGACTTACGCCACCGTTCTTTGAACTCAAATCGAGAGCATCGAGGGCGCAGTAGATGGAAACTAGCGACTTTCCTGTACCAGCAGGACCGATTGCGAATGTAACAACTTTGTCTTGAATGGACTTCTTGAGTAGTTCTTGGTTGTGTCCGAGTGTTTCCCACTCGAACTTCAAGGCGGTTCTCTTCTGTGCCATATTCCCTCGCGAGGTTCGATGAGCAATTAGATGTTCGTCTGCTTATTTTATGAGCGAATTATCTTGACGCTGTAAGTGCCATCGAACCGCCTATCGCGAGTAAAAAACTTAGTATGTGTAGTTCTTCTGGATAGCCGTAACTGCAACAACCGCCGCGTTCGTTCCATCGAGGTTCGTAAGAACGATTTTAACATCTTCGACCGGAAGCGCATCTGCACGGAAGGCATCGTTAGCGGTTCTGAAAACAGCCGTAGCCTCACCAAGCGTAGCAGCCGCAGGAGCGACTTTAATCGTCGGGACGTTCGAGGCAACATACGTCGAGCCGTCTGGCGAGACGTTGAAGGACGCTTGAATGCCCGAGGTCAACGAAACAGCAGCATATTCAGCCGCAACATGAATCGAAAGGTCTTGAGTTCCCTGCGCTACCGGAATAACGACGTTAGCGGTGCCGCTGGCGGCGAGAGAGGCGAGATATTGAACTTGATTAGCCATAGTGGGGTCTCCTAGTTTTAAGGGCTAGTTTAGCCCCAGGTCAGTAGCTACATTTGTTTTAGAATCCCGTCTCATGGCGAACACATCAACCACAACAGGCTTTCCGTCGATACTTTCGGTATAATTGCCAATGATGGCCGTTTGACCATTAGCGATATTCGCGATATTCGCTTGGCTGGATTCTACGATCTTCTGCACCGATTCAATATGAATGGCGATGTCAGGTGGCAGAATGATGTCCAACGCATTCATAGCGGTCATCAAGTCCGTAAGGATGTTCTGCACAGAATTGGGCTTCAAGAGTTGCGGATCGCTTGCATTAAGCGCGATCAATTTCGCAATGGCGTTACTGATAGGACTAGGCGTACCTTGCGGAGTCTTATCAAGTTTGAAACTCGCAGCAAGAAGCTGGACGAGGGCAAGGGCGGCAGTAATCAGCATGTATCAGTTCCATTTCTGTGACAATAAAAGTTTGAGGGGCCGCAGGCATCCTGGCTAACGTAATATCAGCATAGCGTCTAGGGAGACAGCGATAAGACTGTCTGCGGTAATTCCTCTCTGGCCCGAAAGCTAGAGACCGTCAAATCAAGCCCGCGAAGGACTCGGCGGAATTACCCCTCCACTATATAAGGACACGGCAGATGGCAAAATTGTACATAGAATGCAAAAATAATTTGAAATCGCAAAATTTCAAAAAATTCGCCCTATAATAAGAGGTGAACTATCGTTCACCGATTTCTTTAACCTTATTTTTGGGGCTTCTTGAAAAGCCCCTTAAAAAGCTATTTCTTAAAAGGCTTTCTATATTGATTTGTTTTATGTACTTTTTTGAACCCTCTCACTATATAAGGTCACGAAATGTACCGAAATTGAACATTTCGAGTGTAAAGATTGCTTTACAAGCCTCTGATCGAGGCTAAAAGCCTTATTTGACGGGCCTAAGCCATCAACCTTACTTTCAACCCAGAAAACCTTCTAAGGGGCTTAACGCCCCGAATAGAAAAAGAGGGCAAGGAGCCCTACCCCCTTTCCCCCTTCCCAAAGTCTACAATTCTATTATATCACAAAAAGGCTTGACAAGGAACATGGTTTACGAAAACTTTACACTACCTGTCATCTTTTGGCCGATCTTTTGGCCGATGTTGGGAATAGCCCCAAACTCGTATCCCTACAATGCCATTCTTTGCCACCTAGGAGGCCCTACAAGGGCCACCAAATCATTTTTAAGTAGTAAGTATCAAGAGGCTAATCTAAAGTGGATTGTAGGGGCTTAAACTGCTCCTGGTGATGGTTTCGGATGAGCCGCAACTTGCGCCAAAATGTCTTTGATTGCGATGAACTCTATTTGCTTTGCCAGAAAAGTAGCGTCGCCTCGCAAACTTTCGCGCCGTTCCGGGTCTCCCCCGTATACGAGGTCGTTAAGATAATCTAATGCGAGTTCAACTGCTTCATTGTCACAGTCTGTCTTACTCATGATTGTAAACTCCGTTTGCGTCCAAAGTGCGTCACAGGTGCGGGTGACGGAACACGCATATCGCGTTCATAGGCCCACGGGGCACCGTTCAGCCACTCGGTACATATAGGCGAATAGCCGCCCCGGAATCTTCTCTTAGAGATTCGTTTGCCACAGCGACGGCATTGGGAATAACGATGGCAACCCATTTCGCCTATATCCTTGTAACCGTGGAATCCAAGGAAACATGGCTTACCATTTGGCCGTGAGGGATCGAGGGGAAATGCAAAATCCTCATAATAGCAGGCTTCACATTCCTCTCTGACCCAGGAAAGAAGTTTGAAGACAGAAGATTCATCCGGTATCGCTGGAACAAACCGTACTGAACCGATTGCTCCACATTGGTGACACGACTTACTCATTTCGTAATACACACCGCATCGTCGTATGGTTTCTTACACGCACAGCAATGGTGGCATAGATGGTGGCAATGGACTGAGCAAGAGCAGTCGTAGAAGTATTTAACTTCGTCTTTCTTTGGCCGCCCATAAATGAGATTATCGTCTTTGCTAACTTCTCCCCACATTGTTATGCCGCATTCGCCACATTCAGGGGGCCAACAAGATACATATACGATCTCACCACAATCTTTGCACGGTTGTTTTAGTTCACTCATGCTTCAACACCGACGACCTTCGGGGACCACAGCCCTTCACGCACTCGAATAAATACGCCGGGCTCATATACTAACTTTCTACCCCAACCTATTCCGCCGCCACGAGGAGCAAACGCGCAATCGCAAAGCGTAGAACTCTCAATGCCGTCGCGAACTTGCCAAATATCGTAGTCGCACCCCGAGCAGCACATGATCTCCCCACAATGGTAAAAATCTTTGCCGACCGGATGTTTGCAAAATGGGCACGGGATATAGTCGTTGCCAATATGGTAAAGCGTAAAGAATCCGGCCCCTTCGCCCGCTGGCTTCGATCCATCGGCTTTGATTTGTTCCTTGGTGAACCGCGCAAGAATCTCCATGACCGTTTCCTCAATACCGGGCGGATTGTCAGGTAGCGCACCGTCGTTGTCAAACCATACGGATTTAGGAAGAGCCATGAACTCAAGCCTCATCTCTGCACCCTAATTGTGAACCCGCAAACGACCAGGATGCGTTGCCAAAATGTGACATATGGTGCATCGCGACGACGTCGCCCACGAGGTTTTTGCTCGAGCTGAATCTCATCGAAGGTCTTGCAT
>VFSW01002534.1_pt1 | contig 27640 bp, 30 predicted proteins | sample 5358111 | NCBI WGS metagenome assembly VFSW01 (sample SAMN11554181, study PRJNA540505) | mine drainage metagenome | isolation source: sediment from site ElyBrook_90M | place: USA: Ely Copper Mine, Vershire, VT | collected 2017 | reverse complement strand
CTCCTGAACCAACAGGCGTATCCCAATCCACATAGGTGTGTTCAAAAATAGATGGGTGGTCCGGGTAGGGTAGGGTAGTCGAAGAGACCATATATTTATTTTTCCTCTTTTTCAAAAAGGCTTGTCACATAATCTTCCGCATCGAACGGCATGAGATCGGCTGCGCCTTCGCCCACGCCGACCCATCGCACGGGAATGCCCAGCTCTTCATAGATCGAGAGGACGATACCGCCCTTGGCTGAGCCATCCAGCTTAGCGAGAAGGATACCGGTCAGCGGTGTGAACTGGTGGAACACTTGGGCTTGATCGAGGGCGTTTTGTCCGATCGTCGCATCGAGGACGAGGATCGTTTCATGCGGGCTGCCGGGGATGACTTTGTCACAGGTACGACGGATTTTATCGAGTTCGCGCATGAGGTCCGTTTTATTTTGGAGGCGCCCTGCGGTGTCGATGAGAACGACATCGACATGGCGGGCTTTGGCGGCGGAAAGAGCATCGAATGCGACGGCAGAGGGATCGCTGCCGGGCTTGCCTTTGACGATGGGGATCGAGAGGCGCCCTGCCCATGTCTCGAGCTGGTCGATGGCGGCGGCGCGGAACGTGTCGGCTGCGGCGAGAAGGACCGATTTTCCTTGAGATTGAAGAAGGTGGGCTAGTTTAGCGATGGAAGTTGTTTTGCCGCTGCCATTGACGCCGACGATCAGGTAGACGAGAGGTGAGCCAGTTTTGGGTTCTACTTGAGGGGGCTTAAGAAGGATGAGCCGGGCATAGCTGCGCATTGCATCGAGGAGGCTATCAGTAGGAGCGCCCGGATGCGTTTTAAGAAAGGTGCGAAGATGAGCGGTGAATCCCTGCACACACTTTGTGCCGAGATCGGCTTCAAAGAGGATTTGCTCGAGTTTCTCAAAACTTTCGTCATTCCACGGCTGACTAAAAAGAGACTTAAGACGGCTTCCTAGGAAGGAAGTCGTCTTAAAGAGCGCCTTTTTGATCCTTTTAAAAAATCCCAATACCATTGTCTTAAATTCCATTGTACCACATAAGTGGAGAAAAGGACAGCGCGTGAATTTACACGAATACCAAGCCAAGGAAATTCTTAAGGAATACGGAGTTCCAGTACCTCCATTTGGAGTGGCGACCAAACATGGGGAAGCCGAAAAAGTGGTGCGTGATCTGGGCCTCAAAGAAGCTGTTGTCAAAATTCAAGTTCATGCAGGGGGAAGGGGAAAAGCCGGCGGTGTCAAGTTTGCGAAAACTCCTGAAGAAATTATTTCTGTGGCCAGTCATTTGATTGGCATGAAAATGGTCAATAATCAGACGGGACCAGACGGAGTGATTGCACATAAAGTACTCATTTCTCAGCCGGTCGACATCTCTAAGGAATATTACCTCGGTGCCATCATAGACCGCAATTTGGCGCAGCCGATTCTGATCGCATCGCCCGAAGGCGGCATGGAGATCGAGGAAATTGCCCACAAATCACCCGATAAAATTTTACGCGTACCCATCGAGATGGATGGATCAGTTCGGCCATTTCATCTGCTTTATTTGGCCAAGTTCATGGGCTGGCATCATCCTGAAGAGGGAATCAAGATCGCGCAGGCAGTCGCAAAGCTGTTTATCGAAAAAGACGCGTCCCTCCTCGAGATCAATCCGCTCGTCGAAGATAAGGCAAAACATCTATGGGCTCTCGATGCGAAACTGGCCATCGATGATAACGCTCTCTATCGCCAACCGGAAATTGCCGAATTTTATGATCCTTCGCAAATTTCAAAAAATGAAGTCGCTGCCAAGAAACATGATCTCTCTTATATTGCGCTCGATGGAAATATCGGCTGCATGGTCAATGGAGCGGGCCTAGCGATGGCGACGATGGATCTGATCCAAACGTGTGGCGGCAAACCGGCGAACTTTCTCGATGTGGGAGGAAGCGCCACCGCGGATAAAATCGCAGAGGGATTTAAAATTTTGGTTTCGGATCCGCATGTGAAGGCGATTCTGGTGAACATTTTTGGCGGGATCATGAACTGCGCCACGATCGCCGAGGGCATCCTTGCAGCGGCGGAAGGTCTCCATGTTCCTCTCGTCGTGCGAATGGAAGGCACCAATGTCGAAGAGGGACGCAAAATGCTCGCCAAATCCCAACTGAAAATTGAATCGGCAGATAGTTTAGAAGACGCTGCACAAAAAGTAGTAAAGATACTCCATGGCCATACTCGTAAATAAAAAAACACGCGTGATCACGCAGGGAATTTCCGGTAAAGCGGGCAAGTTCCACACAGAGCAATGTTTGCTCTATGGTTCGAAATTCGTCGGCGGTGTGACGCCTGGAAAAGGGGGTCAAGAGGTCCTCGGCCTTCCCGTTTTTGATACCGTTTATGAAGCAAAGAAAAGCGTGCATCCCGATGCTTCGGTGATTTACGTTCCCGCACCTTATGCCGCCAACGCGATTTTAGAAGCCGAAGATGCCGGTATCCCGCTCATCATCTGCATCACGGAAGGAATCCCTGTGCGCGATATGGTCGAAGTGGCTAGGGTCATGCGCCAGTCGAAAAAGAGCCGTCTGATCGGACCCAATTGTCCTGGCGTTATCACGCCCGAAGAATGTAAGATAGGCATCATGCCCGGATACATTCATAAAAAAGGAAAGGTTGGGATTGTTTCTCGCTCGGGAACGCTGACCTATGAAGCTGTATGGCAGACGACCCTGCTCGGTTTGGGTCAGTCCACATGTATAGGAATTGGCGGAGATCCGCTCAATGGAACCAACTTTGTCGATATCCTTCGGATGTTTCATGAAGATCCGCAAACCGAGGGGATCTTGATGATCGGGGAGATTGGCGGCAGCGCTGAAGAAGAAGCCGCTGATTGGATCCGCTCTCACTCCAAAAAACCTGTCGCCGCTTTCATCGCTGGCATGACAGCTCCGCCCGGTCGTCGCATGGGCCACGCAGGCGCGATCATCACAGGCGGCAAAGGAACGGCAAAAGACAAAATTGCCGCTCTAAAAAGTGCCGGCGTCCACATCGCCGATAGTCCCGCCGTCATGGGTAAAGTTATACAGCAGGCCCTTGGATGAACGCAAACTCGGCTTTTCCTTCGAGACGAAACAGCCATCTTTTCGGTCTTTTTGACCTCAAAATGCTCGCGAATAGTACCCTTCGGGCTATTCGCCTGCGCTTTTGCGGCCAAAAATCCTCGAAAATCTGGCCATTTCTTCTACAAATTAAAAACCGAGCTCACGTTCTATGAAAATCCCCATCAAGATTTATCCCGCATTTTGGCTTTTTTCTGCACTCATTGGCCTTCTTTTGGCCGGTGGCGATTTTATCCAGATGTTCATTTGGGTTGGCATCATCTTTATCTCGGTGCTGTTCCATGAATTTGGCCATGCGCTCACAGCGCTTGCCTTCGGCCAAAAGCCCCAGATCGGACTCGTCGCTATGGGCGGCGTCACTTCTTACGATGGTCCTCCGCTTAAGTTTTGGAAGCAGTTTCTCGTTACGCTCAACGGTCCTGTCTTTGGCGGCATTCTCGCGGGAGGATTTTACCTTCTCTCATTATTCGTCACAGGCAAAGCCCAACCCCTCTTGCAGCAGATTTTTCTCGTCAACGTGATCTGGACCGTTGTGAATGTTCTTCCTATCTTGCCGCTCGACGGAGGACAGCTTCTACGGATTATTTTGGAGGGTATCTTCCATGTGAAGGGCGTGCGGTATGCGATGCTAACCAGCAGCATTTTGGCGACGCTTCTCAGTCTTGGCTTTTTCGTCACCCAAAACATTTTTGCCGGAGCGATTTTTTTCCTCTTTGCCTTTGAGAATTTCAATGGTTATCGCCGCACGAAGCATCTGACACAAGCAGATCGGAGCGATGAACTCAGAAAAGCGTTAGAGGCAGCTGACATGCAATTGCAAACGGGGCACAAGGAAGAAGCCCGCCTCGCCTTTGAACAAGTACGCAAGCAAGCGGGTAACGGACTTATCTTTGTCATGGCGTCCCAGTATTTAGCTCTCCTCGATGCAGAAAGCGGCCGCAAAAAAGACGCCTATGAAATTCTACTTCCTCTCAGAGAGGATCTCGATCCACAAGGCCTCGCACTTCTACACCAACTAGCGTTCGAGGAGAAAAATTTCCCTCTGGTCCTCGAACTCGGAGCTCCGGTGTTTCAGATGACGCAGCAGGCTGATGTGGCGTTGAGGATTGCCTATGCTGCAGGCGCGTTGAATCAAGCAGAGGCAGCCGTGGGCTGGCTCGAAACAGCGATGCAAGGCGGACTTGAAAATATTACAGAAGTGATCAAAGAAAAGAGCTTCGACTCGATTAGGAACGATCCAGTATTTCAGATGTTTTTAAAGCAAATTAATTAAAAGGCATATCCTTGCTCCTCAGGAGGTTATGTTTATATCTTGTTGGAATGTTATCATTTTGATAACATTCATGTATGGGCAAAAAAGATCATCTTTTTGAAATCGCCGACCGACAGCAAGGATATTTCACCACGAAACAAGCTGTAGAATGCGGCTATTCTCGTACAAACTTTCATCGTTATTTGGCTTCAGGGGAGTGGGTAAAAGAACTGCGCGGTATTTATCGATTAGTTCATTATCCAATTCCTTTGCATCCAGATTTCGTTTTATGGAGTCTATGGAGTTGTAACATAAAGGGAGAAATGCAGGGAGTTTGGTCTTATGAAACTGCCTTGGATATTTACGAACTTTCCGATGTAATGCCAGCGAAAATGCATATGACTGTACCCAAAAGATTTCGAAAATGGACAAAAATCCCCAAAAATCTTGTGCTTCACTTTGATGACATTCCTGAAACTGAAATAATCGCTCAACAAGGATATCTAGTTACTACTCCTCTGAGAACAATTGTCGATATTAGCGAAGAGGGTAAGCTATCGGAAGACTTTATTGTGCAAGCTATTCAAGATGCCCTTAAGAAGGGCCTGTTTTCTCGTACGAAGCTCAATGAAATGGCTACTAGTAAACCTGACTCTAATTTGATGAGGATTCTCCATGATTACAAAATTTAAAACTGCCGCCGATTTTAGAAAAAGTCTTGAAAATCGATTAAAAAACATAGCGATAGAAAACGGCGAAAATTTACAGCGAATTAGAAGAAAAGTCGCCTTTGACAGATTGCTAGCACGTATTTTTTCTTCAGAAAAGCATAACTTTTTTCTTAAGGGTGGTTATGCGATGGAAGTAAGACTCAAAATGGCACGGGCAACGAAAGATATCGATCTTACCTCTCTTATGAGAAAAGAAGGGAAAGATGATCTTATAAGCGCCATCCTTTTAGAGGAGCTGCGGGTGCTAGCTGAGCGAGATCTTGGTGATTTCTTTGCGTATCACATTAGCGAGGCTCGCAATGAATTAAATAATGCTCCTTATGGCGGGGCCAGATATTCAGTCACAGCTCTTTTAGATGGTAAGCCATTTGTCCGTTTCCACCTAGATGTGGGAGCTGATGCGATTGTTACTCATGTAGAAACGATGCCCGGAAAAGATTGGCTAGGCTTTTGTGGAATCCCTACTCCTGTTTTATCTATGATTTCTGTTGAGCAGCAATTTGCGGAAAAATTACATGCTTATACACTTCCTCGTTTTGAAAGACCCAATACACGCGTTAAAGACTTGGTTGACATGGTTCTTCTACTGAAAATGAGATCCATCGATATAGAGGTTTTGGCAGAAGCTCTAAAATTGATTTTTAAGGTGCGTCGAACACATGCCCTTCCACAACAGATTGATATGCCACCGCGGGCTTGGGATGTCCCTTACAACGAACTAGCAAAAGAGTGTGCATTGATAGTGGATCTGGACGAGGCTTATAACCTGATTGCAAATATTTATTCTCAGATGAAGGGATTTCTTAAGGAATAGACTTAAGCTTGGAGTTCTCTTAAATTTACGCAGCTTGTAGGCTGTCTTTTTTCTTTACGATGTAGCCTTGCTTCAGCTCGGCTGAATAGACCACCCAAAGACCCAGAGAGACTATTCCTGTAGAAAGGAAGATCACCCAGGAGAGAGGCTCGCCCAGGAACAGCCAACCATTGAGGGAGGCGAAGATGGGGCTGAGGAGACCGATGAACGAGAGGAACGTAGCGGTGAACTTCTTTAACATCATGCCATAGAGGTTATAGCAGAGAATGTTGAAGACGAGGGTCATGACGAGGGTCCAACCGAGGAAAGGCGTCAAATAGCCACTTGTCACAGGGATGGGGGACCACGATTCGGCGAAGAGAGAGTGGACGAGGGCAAAGATACCACCGATGAGCATGCTGGTTCCGTTGGCCATGGAAGGAGAGATCATCTGGTCGCGGACGACGATGCGGAGGAGTACCCAGCCGTAAACGGAGCAAAGGGCGGCGCCCATAATAGCGAGGGCGGGCCAGGAGAGGAATCCGACGGCATTTAAAAGATCTTCAGAACCTGTTTGAAGCGTGAGAACGGGAATAATTCCGACGAGGCCAAGGAGTAAGCCAAGCCACTTTTTTGGGTTCATCTTTTCGCCAAAGTGAAGGTAGGAAAAGAGGGCGGCGAAGAAAGGGGAGAGACTATAGATAAAGCACGTCTTGGCGGCGCTCATATATTGGACAGCCCAAAACTCTAAAATATTTGTTGCATATATGCTGAAAAATCCTAGAACGACAAGGGAGAGGAATTGCCGTCCCTTGATCTTGAACGAAGATCGTTTAGTGATAGCGAGATAGGCAAAGAGAAGGGCCGCCGCAAAGAGCATCCGAAAACTGGTCAGAAAGATAGGGGAGCTATAGCCTAAAACAATTTTTGCGATCGAGAAAACGCTCGACCAGACAGCATACATTCCTATGGCTATGGCGATTGACATGGGCAATATGATACCAAGGAATCGCCCCTAGAGTCAATGTTAATAAATTTTTTAATCGATGCGGATGGAGTAGAAACGGGTCATTGTCCCTTGACGGACTAGGAGGAGTATACGTTTATTTTTTGAAGACTCGGCGAGAGCTTCATTAAAATCGGCTGTGTTAGAAATTTTTTTATGGTTCACAGCCACGATCAGGAACCCAGGGCGGAGTCCTGCCATCGCTGCGGGAGAGCTGGGTTTGACTTTCACGATGACAACCCCTTCTTCGCCTTTCGTATAGCCGAGCTGTTTGCCCATTTCAGGGGAGAGGTTTTCGACGTCGATGCCGAGCTTGGCGCTGACGGCCGGCGCAGAGGCGCTTTCAGCAGAGGCAACGAGGGTTACAGGGAGATTGAGATATTGGCCTTTGCGATAGACTTTAAGGTTAATCGTGGCGCCGGGATTCATGAGAGCCACATCATTGCGGAAGGTTTGCAATGATTTGATGGGCTTGCCGTTGTACTCGAGAATAATATCGCCTTGTTTGAGGCCGGCTTTATCCGCAGGAGAATTGGGAACGACGTCTGTAATGAGAGCACCTTCGGCTTTTTCGAGATTAAAGCCAGCAGCGAGATCTTTATCGACGGGTTGGAGGGAGACGCCGAGGAAGCCGCGGGTGACGGCACCTTTGTCGATGAGTTGTCCCATGACTTGTTTTGCTAAGTTACTCGGGACGGCAAAGCCGATGCCCATGTAACCGCCAGAACGTGAAACGATAGCGGTGTTGATGCCGATCACTTGACTATCGAGGTTAAGAAGAGGTCCTCCGGAGTTACCGGGATTGATCGCAGCATCGGTTTGGATGAAGTCTTCGAGATCGGAAATGCGCAGGCCTTGACGGCCTTTAGCGCTGACAACACCCGTCGTGAGGGAAGCTTGGAGTTGGAAGGGGCTTCCGATGGCGGCTACGGGCTCGCCAATTTGGAGGGCTTCTGAATCCCCAAATGTCAGATAGGGGAAGTCTTTTCCGCTGACTTTGATGATGGCGATGTCTGTTTGAGGATCGCTGCCGATGGCAGTTGCTTCTAAAACTTGCCCATCATTGAGAGTCACTTCAATTTTATCGGCACCACGGACAACGTGGGCGTTGGTCATGATGTATCCATCTGCAGAGACAAAAAATCCTGATCCTTGGCCAACTTGCGGTTGCGGTTGTTGAGGACGGCCGCCAGGAATTCCGAAAAACTTATTGAAGAAATCTTCTTGGCTATTATTATTGGGGGGACCAAAGGGGTTTTGGCCACCATAAGGATCATCCGTTTCAGCAGAAACTTCGACACGAATAAATACCACAGCAGGAATCGCTTTTTTCCCCACAGGCACGAATGATACGGGGGCTGGGCTGCATTTGCAATCGCCCGCGGCTAGAGGTGAGAGGGCGAGGGTGGTAGCTATTAGCAATTTGCGCATCATAAGATCTAAAGGTACCACGATTCGATTTTTTTTGCTACGATGACAAGTTATGAGGAAGACTTTAGTTGCATTACTGTTTTTCGTAGGCGGGTGCTCACCGCAATCCCAAGATGATTTCCACCATGAGGGAGAATCGATCTGTCGCGCGCTCGTGGAAGAATTACAAGAAGTGGAAAGCCGCCAGGATTTGCTTAAAGCTGCGCCACGGATCAAACAACACTTCGAAGATTTGGTCGATTTGATGATCGCTGCACGCAACTCCCAAGTGCAGCCGCAGGTGGATTCTACCGAAATGAGCCAAGTGTTGCAGGCAGAGCTCAAGAGAATCTATCGCATGGAAGGTGGCCGCGAAGTCATCGAAAAAGCGCAAAAAGAGTCCCTACTTAGACTCGACGTCTTTGAGCGATCCCTTAAATAACTTCCCAAAATTCTCTTGCTGCGCGGTGATGACATCATGGTCAGTGAGCTCATCGATGTGGATGGGCACCGCTGTGATGTATCCTTTTTGCAGAAGAGCGACATCGCTTTCCTCGTGCTCAGCGTGATCGGACCAGCGTCCGGCCAGCCAAAAATAGGGACTGCCTTCGGGGTGGATGCGTTGATCGGGTTGATCGATCCAATAGCTCTGACCTTGGCGAGCGAGTTTCATACCTTTGATGTCAGAAGTATCGAACGGGAAGTTGACATTGAGAATCGTACCGACGGGGAGAGGGTTGTCGATGACATGCTGAACGATGGGGAAGATGTGATGCGCGATGGAAGCAAAGTTAGGGTGGTTAGCATCTTCGAGAGAAAAAGCGATGCCCGGTACGCGGCGCAAGGCTCCTTCGATAGCGCCACCGACCGTTCCGCTATATAGGACAGTACGTCCGGAGTTAGACCCGCGGTTAATGCCAGATACGATGAGGTCGGGTTTATGCGGAAGAATCACACCAAGGGCTAGTTTCACGCAGTCGGCAGGGGTTCCATTGACTTTCCAAGCGGGGGTGCCGCGTTCCCAGTCGACAGCTTCGACTTGCAAAGGAGATCTTAGAGTAATCGCGAGACCCATTCCTGATTGGTCGCCAGAGGGAGCGATAATGGTGAGGTCAGCATAATCTGCCAGGGCTTGCCAGAGCATTTTGATGCCCGGTGCGTAGATCCCGTCGTCGTTGGTAATTAAAATTTTAGGTTTTTGTGTCATAAAAACTGATTATACACGAACCTGGTTTTTATTTCTCGTTATACGAGATACATAGAGAATTGCCAGGAAGCTCCCTGCAAAAGCGGGAACCATCGGAAGAACGGAAGTATTGATCGAGGGCCAAACAGCAGCGATGACAGCACCGGCGATGATGCCGGCCCATGCGCCGTATTTATTGATACGATTGGAATAGAGCGTGAGAATAATCAAGGGCCCAAACGCTGACCCAATCCCCGACCAAGCATAACTCACCAGACCGTAAATGGTGCTTCCTTTATCCATGGCGATCATCAAGGCCACAAATGAGGCGATAATCACGCTAAAACGCGAGACATAGAGAAGTTCTTTCGAAGAGGCCTTGCTGCGAAAGATTCTTTTATAGAGATCTTCCGTCAAACTTGAGCAGAGAACTAGGATTTGAGAGCTCATGGCATTGATCGTGGCAGCTACGATCGCGCATAAGACAAAGCCCACGACAAACGGATGGAACACTTGTTTCACCGCGTCGATGAAGACATGCTCAGGATTGTCGAGTGTTCCGTGGAAGAACGCTACGCCCACAGCTCCTGCGATGGTTGCGGCGCCAAGGGATAGGACCATCCATGTCATCCCGACCCACTTCGATTTGTGTATTTCGGAGACTTTTTCAATGCCCATAAATTTTGTCACGATGTGGGGAAGTCCAAAGTATCCAAGACCCCAGCCGAGTGTTGTCGAAATAATGGTGAGCAGGGTAGCTCCAGAAAAATCAGGGATGAGCGACAGGGAGAGGTCTTGCGCTTGCATCGAGCTTGTGACCGCACTCCATCCTCCCACATGGCTGACTAGTAGAAGGGGAATCACGATAATAACACCAAGTAAGAAAAGGCCCTGGAATAGGTCGATCCAAGCCAGCGTCCGATATCCACCCGCAAACAGGTAGGGTACGACGATAGAGATGCCGATGATGATTCCTGCACGGTAAGGGACGTTAAAAAGCAGTTCGAGGAGTTCTCCCATGCCCTTGAGGCCCGCGCTGATGTAAATGGTGTAGAAAAAAATCAAAACGAGCGAAGAAAAGACGCGGATCATTCCCGAGCGATCGGCCAGACGGTTTTCAAAGAAAGAAGAAAACGTCATGCTGTTATATTGTTCCGTGGCCACCCGAATTTTAGGTGCGATGAACTGCCAGTTTAAATACATCCCCGCAATGAGACCAATGGCTGTCCAGCTTCCTAAAAATCCATGCATATAAATCGAGGCAGGATAAGCCATAAAAAGCCAGCTGCTCATATCGCTCGCATGAGCGGCCAGAGCCGTCAGCCAATAATTAAGGGACCTGTTGCCTAAAATGAAATCGGCATCGGAGTTAAGCTTTCGATAGGTGATGATTCAGATGAAGATTAGAATGACAAAATAAATCCCCACCGCCAGAAATTCATAGGCGTACATGTAGCTAAACTAACATCTTACCGATTTTTTTTTGAAGCTCTAACTGAATTCGATTTCTATATCTAGGCCTATTAAAATAGAGCTTTCCATGGGTGTTTTCATTTCAAATGTGCGTGAGGTAATCTTTATTTTTTCGCATTCTAATCCTACAGCCATTAAGCTTAAACGGACTTCGGTAAAAAAGTCCTCTTGCTTTCGAGTATGTTCTTGATCGGTAATGTTTCTCCCTATCAAGGAGATCTCCAAGAGGAGTGTTTTTCTTGTAAAAATCTGGCGTCTTAAGATGCCACCCTCTACAGCCTTGATTAATTCTTCGAGGTCATTTTCCTGGCAAGCATCATGGCCTGATCGTACATCTATAAGATTTCGTTGAAGCAGCGGCTGGATTTTAGTGAGAAAGGACATACTACTTCATCGTGCATTTATCCGAGCCATAAGTCAGTGCGGCTTGGAACAAGTTTTGACGGACATTCGGATAGACCTCTTCTAATTTTTTGATGAGGTCTTTTGTGCTGCTACGTAAAGAATTTTGTCCCACCGGACATTGGCAGACGATGCGAGCAAATCCGTACATAGAGGCAAATTCGCGGATTTCGCTTTCTGTGACATAGAGGAGCGGCCGGATGATCGTGACGCCATAATCATGCATGGGGACCTTGGGAAGGTTGGCGCAGAACTCGGCCTTATGCAGGAGGTTCATGAGAAGTGTCTCCACCGAGTCATCGCGATGGTGGCCGAATGCTACGGTCGTCATCCCATGTTCCTTGGCCCCCTCAAACAATAATCGCCGCCGTTCTCGCGAGCAGCTATAACACTCCAACTTTTCACGTTTTTGCGTCGACTCTTTTACGACCAGAGGTACACACAACTCATCACAAATTTTTTGCAAATAACCCTCGGTAATCGCCGGGCCACAGGAGAATTCTCCCTTGACGTGTACTGCGATGATCTCCAATTCAGGAATCCCATGGCCTGAAATCGCTTTTAATAAGTACAGCAGAGTTAAACTGTCTTTTCCGCCACTGAGAGCCACAGCGATTTTGGGCGCTTCTATGAGATCAAATTCATATAAAGCCTTGCGCAACTTACTTTCGATCTTTCTTCCAAGAGCAGTCCAAGGTGGTTTCGCGATAGGCAACATACAAAAATTCTATCGCAAATTTCGATTTCATCCTATAATTAGTCGCTCATGAGTAAAGAAATTGGTAGAAATGATCCTTGCCCCTGCGGTTCCGGCAAGAAATTCAAAAAATGTTGTGAACTCAAGTCGTCGCGTCACACCATAGGCAAGGCTGAGGTGCTTTCGGGTACTGATCGGATGGCTTCTCTCTTTCACAGGACTGTTCTTCCTCCTCCTGCCCCTAAACCCTCGGAAGAGACCCCGCCCGACGAGACGCATCTGAACATCTAACTTGAGAAATAACTTTCGTTTTGCTATGAAGGAATGCCTTCTGCTGGAGTAGCTCAATGGTAGAGCAATCGCCTTGTAAGCGATCGGTTGAGGGTTCAATTCCTTTCTCCAGCATTGTTTTTTTTGGGGGTGTCGTATAGTGGCAATTACAAGGGACTGTAAATCCCTCGCCTTCGGGCTTCGTGTGTTCGAGTCACACCGCCCCCAATCATCTCATCGGTAAATTTCGAAAATTTCCGCGCGGCCCGTACCCTGCAACGTACTGTGCCGCGCAGAGATTTTAAAAATTTTCTCGACGATCTGATTGGGGGCAGGCCCCCACATTCTCTGGATATAAAGTTGAGATGCTTACATTTTAAGCGGTTGAGGTTCTGAAGAACTCGTATGACAGAACGTATTCCGATCCCCATCGCCTTCAATGATTTGTTGAATTCTTCTATTATTGATAAAATTAAAATTTCGCAATGTTCTTTAGAGAATAATCCAGAACAAAAAACGATGACACTCAAATGGGGAGACGCTCAAATTATTCTCAGAATGAACAGCGATATCACGACTCAAAAAGCCGATTTCATCGTTAATGCAGCTAATGAAGCCATGCTCGGAGGTGGAGGAGTAGACGGTGCTATCAGTAAAGCAGGAGGAGAAGAGCTATTGTTATTTCGTCGATTGGTTCCTCAGATCAAACAGGGGATACGTTGTCCTGTTGGAGAAGCCCGATTAACCGATGCAGGATGTCTTCCCGCTTTGTTTTGTATACATGCGGTGGGGCCGAGATTTAACATTCAACAGCATAAGGAATGCCGTGCTCAACTGTTACATGCTTATGCCAGTTCTCTTAAAGTAGCTCATGATTGTATTGATTCTTTTAAATCAGGAAGATTTGAGATGTCGAATTTAGAAGAGAATCTTCGCTGCAGCGGCTTTGAGCTTCCTGATCCAGCAGTTATAAAAAATGCCGAAAAGTTACAACGGGTCCATCAAGAAAAACTAATTGAAAAATTGAAAAATAATGAACCTATTTCGATTTCTTTTCCCACAATCAGTACGGGTATTTTCGGATATCCTCGCCCCGAAGGAGCGATACTCTCTCTTCAAGCGGTGCTAGAATATTTACAGAGTAATCAAGGCAAACTGGGGGTTAAAGTGGTTCAATTTATTTTCCTCGACCAGCAACCAGATCTTCCGTACTACCAACAGGCTTTAAAAGACATCGATCATGCGTCGAGGTTCCCCTAGTTCATAATCCGGTTTGGAGAACGACTCGAAACCTAGCCTTACCGCTCATCATGAGCTCATAGGCTTCCGCAGCTTTTTCAAGAGGAAATATCTGATTCATCGAACGGACCCCACTCAGCGCGCTAAACGCCAATGTATCTTGAGATTCGATAGAAGTTCCGCTCGGCCATCCTGCAATCATCCGACGCGGGCCAATGAGCGATATGGTAGACGCCGATAGAGGCTCGTCTGCAATTCCCACGATGACAAGTTTTCCATCCACAGAAAGCCCTTCGATGATCGCATTGACTGCTTTACTATTTGTAACCGTCGATAAGACCACTTTCGCGCCTCCTAGTTTCTTGAGCTCGTCGCTGACTTTTTGGCTTTCACTGTCGATATAATGATGGGCTCCGAGTTTTTTAGATAAAGGCTCTTTCTCTTTGCCTCTGGCTATGGCCACGGTGCGAAATCCCATTTTGACAGCAAATTGAATGGCAAGATGTCCTAAACCTCCTATTCCTAAAATGGCGACAGTATCCCCCGCAGTTGCTCCGCTGTTTCTTAAAGCGTTAAAAGTAGTGATTCCGGCACACATCAGGGGACCGACTTCTATGGGCGAGAGGTTCTCGGGAATAAGTGCTAAAGCTTCAATCGGAGCAATTAAATACTCTGCGTATCCGCCATCATAAGAGATGCCGGGAACTTGAAGTTTGGAGCATGTCATAAAATCACCTCTGCGGCAGGATTGACATAGCCTGCAATGTCCTCCGTGCCATCCAATGCCCACCCGCTGACCCACTTTCCAATCTCCTGTTTCTTCTCCGAGAGCATCGATCACCCCTGCGATTTCGTGACCGGGAACTCTGGGGTATTGGATTCCGGGGAAGGTGCCCTCTTTTGTAAAAGAGTCGCTATGGCAAATTCCACAGGCTTGGACTTTAACCCGGACACATCCGTTTTTAGGGGAAGGAATCTCTTTTTCTACGAGTTCGAAAGGTTTTTTGGGTCCAGGAACTTGTACGGCGCGCATTTTTCCCATAGATTATCCTTTTTTAGACATCTATAAGATCAGTCTGGATATGTTGCAATACGTTACGCTGTTACGAAAACGCCTTGTTCATCTTTGACAACTATTTTCTAATCTCCTAACCTCTAGCCGATTAGGTGAGACAATGGTTTCTGCAACACAAAAATACTTTGGAAATGCCCGCAATTTTGCTGCTAGGGAGCAGCAAAAATATGCTGATTGGGCAACCAGCTATTATAGCCATGTCTATTCCAAGTTACCGGCCGTAAGTGCTTTCATAAAACGTAACGCGTTCCATGCATTAAATGCGGGAAGGGGTTTTGTTTGGAGCCATAAAGAGTTGATTGCCGGGGGTGTAATTATCGGAGTTGCTTTATGGGCCATTCATTATTACTGGAAAAATAGACCTCAATATCCTGTTGTTGAGATGAAGTCCACGCTCGATGTGGCAGCACTCCGTATTGAAATTCCGAAAAAATACCATGCGCCTCCTAACGTTACCCTGACTTTTTGTATCGATAAGAGCACAAGTATGGACACAGAGAAACGCATGGGTGCTGTTAAGAGAGCACTGAAAACTGTTTTGGAAGACGCCCAAGGAGTGGTGAATAAATCGAAAGAAGCGCAGATCGCCGTAGCCATTATTGGGTTTAATAGCACTTCGGAAGTAATCACCCCAACAACTAGTCTTATTGCTATAGCACCAGGGGTCGCAAATGCCGCTCAAGATGTCGAAAAACAAATAGGCAAACTTAACTGTGATGGAGGAACAGATATCCTTCAAGGGTTAGACGCCGCGACCACTGAACTTGAAAACATGGCGAAGGTAAATACGCAGAGCTCCCACACGGTCGTCTTATTGACAGATGGGGAAGATAACTCACTTGATACACAAAAGCTTTCTGCTATTCATGCGCGTCTCGCTTCCACTCAGGCTCAGTTGTTTGCCATTGGAATAGGACCCTCTCACCGTAAAGAAACGCTAGTAAAGATCGCAGCAACTAATAGAGGAACATACATTGACACTACAGCCGGTGAAGATACCATCGAAAGTGCGATATCTAAAATCTACCATCAGGCCATAGCCTCTTTTCAGGAATTCGAATTGACAACACAACAATTGGCTCCAGGCACCTGGTCGGTCATCAATACACCTACCGGTAACGGACAAGCGAAAAACTTGGGATCCATATCAGAGGGTGAATCGCTCGTAAAAGGCATAAAGATTCACGGTGATAAACTCGTGGCTCCATTAGACCTATCTAAAGTTGTATTTAGTCTGACTTTCACCGATCCAAAAGGCAAGAAAGGCAAACTTTCCCTGCCATGGAATCCCAACACCACCATCGATCCTACAATTTTATCAGCGGCAAAAAGTCAATAGACTAAATATCAGCTTTTCTGGCGGCTTTTCATTTTGGCGAGGGTCTTTTTGAGATATCGCTTATATCCTTCCGGACTCATCCAACCTTTAGGACAGGCCACAGCCTTGAGTTCATGACGTTCGAAAAATAGGAATTGATGGGAAAAGCTTGTTTTGCGCCGAACGCGGACCTTATATTTTTTACCGACCTTTTCTCTAATGCGCCCTATACGGCCATCAGGAATTTTAACACATCCGTTGATAACAATTGTTTTCGTCATTTTTTTCGTCTAGAAACTATGACAATGACGCTTCCACCTACGATAAAGATGATCCCAAGGATTTGGGTGACGAGTGTTTCCAAAGCATAATCTGGGGGACTTTCTTCGAGACTTCCACCAAAAAAGCTAATCATAGGATTCCAAAGAGGGTTTTTGGTAAAAAAGTGCTTAACGCCGTTCGAAAATCCCGTGCTATTAGAAAATTTATTCATCGAGTGAATCGCTGCAGCCATCAGCACAACACCCAGTGCGATGGAGAACCAGCCGATTTTTTGTTTACGATTCATAACATCCTATAAGTTGTAAAAGTTATTTATGGAGCGCTAGTTTTTCCAGTGCTTCCTTATCCGAAAGCAGATGGGTAAAAGAGGATTGAGAAAATTGAACATCGGCAATTTCGGGGCGGAAGTTTTTTTTGCGACCATCGGAATAGCTATAGCGCAGTCCAATAAACTCGACGTTTTTCTTTTGAGCCGTTCCTTCGACCTCGGCCAAATGAGACGCCTTGTCATTGATAAACACGATGCGTTTAGGCTGAATGCCGCTCGCTTTGCAGAATTCAAATAAAGCTTCTCCCTTATGCTTTCCTGAAGTGAATAAGATCCCATGTCTAAAAAGCACGCTATGCCCTGCTAGTTGGAAATAGTGGTCATTTTTGTAAGGGGCTGTCAGTGAGAGGTTGATTTGCTTTTCCGCCAATTGTTGGGAAGTTCTCGTAGCGAGAGCTAACCCTTGTGTTGTCAATCCTATGATCGGAAGATGCCGCGCTTGCAGGTTGTGAATAATTTTTTCTGTTCCTGATTCTACGATTTCCATTTTGGTGAGGTGTCGAACGGCTTCCCACTCCGCCAACGCTTTTTCTAAAGCGTTTTTCGCATCCATTCCTTTTTTTTGATGGAAACTCATCCGACATTGGAACCATTCGTCGCATCCGAGCATTTGCTCGGGGACGAGGAGGGTATCATCAATGTCTAAAATGAAGAGGGTATCAGCGTCGGCGTAGGCCAATAGATCTTTAAAGTGGCCCGCCTCGATAATTTTTGCTTCAGTAACAGTTAGGAACGAGCAGAGACAGCATAAGAGGACAGCCCATTTCATATATTCCCCCCGGGTTTTTCTAAATATCTATCGAAGAACAAGTTTTCATCAATAGGCTTCTTTCGTAATTCGCTTTGCATGGAAAAATCTAAGATTTTTTTGGAGTTTTGGAACCGGCTGACGAGACATACACGAAGTGTGTAGGCGAGGAAGTTGGATCTAAAAATACGAAAAAAGATAGATTTTAACAGGCGAATGGAATTACGAAAGAAGTCTAATGTCTTTTGAAAAATTGTATCTCTCTTTCATGCTGTAGAGCGGCTTTCCTTGAAGTGAAGGTTCCAAGGTTCCTCCGTTTACCCGTCTTTGGGTTTATTTTGCGGGAATAAAGCCGGTATTTGCCATCGGTTAGTTTTCTTATCATAAGGCTCTCTCTCTGCCGTTGAGTGTATCGATCATCTCAAAACACCGAGTTAATACATCCACTTGGGCGGGGTCGATTCCTAATGTTAATCGTATTGTCGTATTTTCTTCGCTAAAAAGCATCGTGAAGTTGGGGTGGTAAAATCCTAGGCTAGGGCGGTAAAAAATCGGATGCCCTGCTTCCATACATTTCATATAGAGGTTTCCCCCTACTAACATAGCTCCTTTCATTTGATGAAAGAGGCCTGAAATCTTGATGTCAAGAAAAGCGACATCGGCATCTTGCTCGACAAAGACAATCCGATAGTTGCTATTTGGGTTAAAAAGTCTTGAGGGCACTTTGTTGAGAAGAGCGCGCGTATTATCAAAAATCTGTTTTCGATAGAGTTCTAGCTGGGGAGCGGCGCTCTGATAGGCAAGGCAAAACCAATTGAGGCTTAAACGGTCGGTTTGTAGGGCCGGATCGGTGAGTAGCGCGTCAAAAAAAGACCATTGGGGGTCTTGGTTGTGGATCATATAGAAGGGAGCGCCACTGTAGTTATCCATGCCAAAGAGATCAAATTTGATGCCGCTGCGGTAACAGACGACGTTAAGCCTACCGGCCTCGATCTCTTCTTTAAATTCCTCCAGCACCTTCCCGACGCGTAATGAATCGATATAGTCGAGCGTACAGTCGATAGCGAGCGTTAAGGGTTTTTCTCGTGCTTTTAAAGATTTATGGAGAGTCTCTGCAATCTGTTCCACGTGATATTCGGTGGGCGGAAGATCGATTCTCTTTAAGGCAGGGTTAAACTGGGCAAAGATGAGATCGACATGTTCCCAGTCCTTCTCGGTTGCCTCAAGGATAGAAGTGGCATTAGAAAATCGCTGAGCGAGCATGATGCATTCAAAATAGGTGTTTTCTCCATAAAGAACACGGGGAGCTTTACCGAGCGTTCTTTCCATCGCTTTTAAGATGCCCGCGACACTCGTCATCCCGGATGCGTGCACCGCGCCAGAGGTAAGCGATTTAAGATTTGTGGGAATATTGGTTAGAGCATTTCGATAGATGTTTGGAAAATCTTCGGAGATGAACGGAGAAAAAATTTCGAGGAGGGCGGAAAGGTGTGCATGAAGCTCTTCTAGATGTGAGGTCGTGTCAAAAAAAAGAACCTCCCTGTTGGCAGCTAAGAGCTCAAGTTGTTCTTTTATTTTTACGAAGGTGTGCCCTACGACTTGTGACTTAGTCGGACTGCTGATGATTTCTTGCCAATTGTCTTCCGATAGGCGAGCAAATAACCCCTTAAATGTTTGTAGTGTTCCTTGGAGCATCAGGGTCTTTTGGGGATGCTTGGATTTCCAGTTTTGTTCAAAAGAGGTCAGGTAGGAAACGAAGGCATCTTTGGAAGGGAGGGGCGTTTCGGAGTAGCTCTGCATTGAGGTAGGGGATGAGAGGGGAAGTCGATCTAACTCTATCCGATTTGCTGTAAGTCCAAAATGAGAGATCCATTTTAAAAGCGATCGATAATGCCTTTCGATCCTTTTGGGCGATGAGGTCTCTAGAGGAAGTAAACGGATACCCCCGATCTCTTCTTGCTGCAGTCTTTGTATGCAAAGAAGCTTTTTTGGGTTTATCCCATGCTCTGCGCAGGCTTGAGAGAATTGGGCTTGGTAGTCATTCCATATCTGGCACCATTCTTCCTGATTGTCAGAAAAAATATGGGTTAAATCGACGACGATTTTTGAATGCGCCGTTCGCCGTTTTAAAGCCAATCGTCTCATCGTTGTTTGGATCTTCTCGCCTTGTGGAACATCGAGATAAGACGGAAGGTAGTTTTGCACACCACTCGGGCCGGTCAGAAGCAAAGTCAAATGGTAAGGGTGAGGAAGAGCCGCTTTCCAGGCTTCCACTCTTTTTTCATAGATCTCAGAGAGTTTGTTCCAAGGATTTCTTGCATAGTGACTGGTTGACTCGGGATGTACTTGCATAAATACCCCAAAGCAAGGGTAGACCCAATTGACAGCTGAGGAAAAAAAGCCGGTAGCCTTAGCAAGCCACCTTTTTTCCAGGAAATGGAGGAGTTTTTTTTCTTCGCTCGAATAAGCCGGAACTTGAGATAGCCGCATTTTATTGGCGTACCATGAATCGGCGGAAGAGAAAGAGGAAGATCCCTTGAACATATGAGCAAAAATATCGTGAGCAGCAGATCCGCTCAGCTCGCTTAAGAGAAGACATTCATTTCCTATCGATGAAGACAAAGGAGAAAATAGGCTCACTTCCCCAACTAAACGGGACAAAATAGATACGGTCCCCAGCGCAGCTGCTGCACTACAATAGAGAGCTTTCTCCGAGATGATATGAAGACCGGTTCGAGTATTTTCGCGAGGTTCTGAGAAACTTGTTGAAAGAAGGATTATAGAAAGTAGAATCCTCATATGAATGGTAAGTAGCAAATTTTTGACGGATAGTCAACATAACTTCAGTTTGCTACCATCACTCGTTTAAAATAATTGGAGCCTATATGGAATTTATTCAAATGCCTTCCTTGAAGCAAAAAGTTTCTAGGGTTGCTTTAGGCACGTGGTCGATTGGAGGGTGGCTATGGGGAGGATCGGATGAGGCCGAATCGATGGCCACGATCCATGAAGCCTTGGGTCGAGGGATCAACCTTATCGATACAGCGCCCGCTTATGGGGAGGGCTATAGTGAGGAACTTGTCGGTAAAGTTCTCAAGCAATATGGAAAAAGAGACCAAATTGTTATCTCCACAAAGTTTGGGTTAGCTTTGGAAAAAAATTCCGCCTATCGCGATAGCCGAAAAGAGAAAATTCTTAAGGAACTTGACGCTTCGCTCAAGCGTTTGCAAGTCGATTACATCGATATCTATTTGGTTCATTGGCCCGATACGCTCACTCCCTTTGCTGAGACGGCAGAAGTTTTACACGGATTATTAAAGCAGGGGAAAATTCGCGCCATCGGAGTGAGCAATTTTTCGGTGGAACAGATGGAGGCTTTTCAAAAAGGCGGGCCTCTTCATGTACTGCAGCCGCCCTATAATCTTTTCGAACGCGCTATTGAACATAAACAGTTGGCTTATTGCCTTAAAAAGGGAATCGCTACGATGGCCTATAGTTCTCTTTGCAGAGGGCTACTTTCGGGAAAAATGAGTAAGTCGAGAGAGTTCCACGGAGATGATATTCGCAAGAATTCTGACCCCAAATTTAGTGAGCCGCTCTTTTCCCAATATTTACTCTGTGTAGAAAAGTTGAAGAGATGGGCCAAAGAAAAACACCAGCGCTCCGTTCTGGCATTGGCAGTTCGATGGGTTTTGGATAAGGGAATGAACACTGCCTTATGGGGAGCGCGTAAAAGAGTGCAGCTCAGCGATCTGGATTCCGTATGGGGCTGGAAATTAGGCCCTCAAGATTTTCAGGAGATTGATCGGATTCTTAAAGATACGATTTTAGATCCTGTTGGCCCTGAGTTCATGGAGCCACCCTATCGTAAGTCATGAGATTGGATTTTTCGACGGACCCAAATAGCTAAACCTAAGCCCACAGCGGCAAAAGCAATATTGAAATTGATGGCCGAGTGAAAGGCCGGTAAAAATGTTGCATGCTTTTCGACAGCGTGAAAGATCGCTGTGCTCGTGGCTAGCAGAATAGATCCGACAATGTTCCAAATTGTCGTGATCGTGCCGATAGCCGCTCCGATCTGGCGGGGAGTAATCACTTGATTCACGGCTGTGATCATCGCTGCATTACTCAGGCCCCAATTAACACCAAGAAGGAAAAAAGGAAGAATCAAGAACGCCATCGGTGTTTGCGCGGTGATAAATCGATGTAAAATCGTCGCTACAAAGGCGGCAAAAATCGAGCAAAAAAGCAGATTCGCGACTCCGAACCGTTTTACAGCTCGATTGAAGACAAACGAAATCAGAGATTGCGCAGCGGGAATCACAGCGATCAGGAGTCCGATGAAAAACGGGGACAGTTGGCGAAGAATACGCAAGTAGAGCGGGTCGAAGAACATAAACACGGTAGAGGCTACTCCAGCTAGTGCGCAGCTAAGTGCGGCAAGGACGATGAGGTTTTGTTTGAAGATGTGGAGGTCGAGGAGGGGGTTTTTGCGCTTTTCATCCAAAATGATTAAAAGAAAAAGCACGCATACGCCAGCTCCTAGGAAAACCCATCCCGTGAACGAAGACCAGTCTTCCTGAGCTCCTGCAATGATGCCATACATCAAGGCGCCCAACCCAAAAATGAGAAGAATAAGTCCTAGCCAATCGAGTTTAACGATCTGTTTTGTCGGTGGTGGGTTTTTCAAACTGAAGGAGCAGACGGAGAGGCCGACCGCGATCAGTGGAAGGTTGATCCAAAAAACCCATCTCCAGTCGAGAAGAGCGATCAATATCCCTCCAAGGAAGGGGCCGATCATCAGCCCAAAACCGGTGACCCCGCCGTAAATGCTGATGGCTCTGATACGTTCGTTCTCGGGAAATACATCGTGGAGCAGTGCTGCAGAAGCGACAAATAACGTAGCGGCTCCCAGAGATTGGAGACCGCGAAAAAAAATAAGCATTTCTACTGTGGTGCTTCATCCTGCTCCAAAAGCAGCGATACCAAAAAGAATGATTCCAAAGTAAAACACCCGCTTGCGGCCCCACCTGTCGGCACACTTGCCCGCGGCGATCATCGACATGCTCAAAACGATGGGAAAGATATTGGCTACCCATTGGAGCTGCAAGATGTCAATTTTTAGTGCAGCTTGGATGAAGGGGAGAGCGGTATTGACGATGGTTGCATCTAAGAAAGCTGTGAAGGCAAGCAGGGAGAGGCCCCACAATGCCCACCATTTGAAGCGAAATCGGTCGCGCCTGGCCATATCCTTTCTGTTAGCATGGATTTGACATCTGCAGCAAGTGTCCTTTATATTAACCAAAATGGACGAAGACAGCTTTCATTTAGGTGTAAAAGCTCTGATTTTTAACGGCGAAAATAAGTTGCTTTTACTGCGGGCAAAGACTTACTGGGATATTCCTGGTGGCCGTATCCAAAAAGGCGAATCTGTCGAAGAGGCTCTGCGACGGGAAGTCCACGAAGAGACCGGCTTGCAAAATATTCTTTACCTTCATCCTTTCATGATGGTTTTGTCTGATATTCGTATTGCGACTCCCATCGACAACGTGGGGCTGATTTATTCAATGCATCTATGTAGGATTTTAGAGGACGAGCCGATGCAGTTAAGCGAAGAACATAAGGACTTTGGTTGGTTCGACTTGAAAGAAGCCGCAGCGTTACTTTCTACGGCTCCTGTCGAATTTACAGAAAAACTGGCAGAATTAGACTTTCTTTTTTCTGCCGAAAATCATAAATAAACCTCCGACGACGATCAGGGCGATCCCTCCTATCTTGAGCTTGCCGGCCAGAGTTTCGTATTGGATGACTTGTAACTTGCCTTCATCGATCTTTTTTTGCGCCGAGCCGGTTATTTCCTGACCCACGTCTTTTGTATAGGGAGAGAGCGAAAAGAGACTGCTTCCCTTGTCGACTTTTTCTTGTGCGCTACTGATTTGCTCTTTCCCTGCTTCCACCTGGTTGCTGATATAGTTAGATGTAAGAATGAGCGTGATTCCTGCGAGTACTAATAAAATCCCTATAATTCTTTTCCACGACATGATTTATTCCTCCCATGGGTTTCTTTTTTAATTAGCGTATAGAGGGATATGTGTAAAGGTTTTTAGAGATCGCTATGTTTAAAAATTGTTCCTAGATAAAAAAATCTTGTGTGAATTTTCAAAACAGTTTACATCAGCAATTAATAAGGCGAGAATACCCGTCTTAGTGCACACCAAAAAGGATTATTTATGGCAAAGAAGAGAAAAGTAAACGCACTGATGAAGATGACCTACACATGTTCTCCTGCTCTCCAGGAGATCGTTAAAGCAAAAAAATTAAGCCGTCCTCAAGTTGTAAAAAAACTGTGGGTCTACATCAAAGCGCATAAGTGCCAAGATGCGAAGAAAAGACGTATGATCAATCCTGATAAAAAATTAGCCGCTGTCATCGGAAGCAAGCCAATTGACATGCTCAAAATGTCTAAACACCTCAGCAAACATCTTAAGAAAGATTAGTACTAACTGTCCGACGCTTCTCATAAAAGAGAAGCGTTGGCAGCATGATAATAATCGTCCCCAAGATCACACCAGCTAAGGGATAGATGGTCGCGTTGTATAGGGTGCTCGCCAACCCTACTACGAGCGCGGCCAAGCCGAGGCGAACGCTTGTAAGCAAGCTTGCCACAATTCCTTTGATATCCGGCAGCAGTTCCATCCCTTCGGGGAAATAGAGCCCGATAATCCAATTAGCTCCGAACGCATACAGTACCATTCCCAGCGTGTGGAAGTAAGGATCTCGAGGGGCAATCAAGGCAGCCATTGCCAATTCCACGCTTCCGATCACGCAGAGAGCAATGCCGAACTTTTTGATTTGGGCAGTGCCCCATTTGGCGATGGCGCGGTTTAGAGCCAAGCTTCCAGCCACCCAACCGCCCAGAATCGCAGCTTGAATAAACGGGAATACGGATTTACTCATGCCAAACTCAACGACAAACAGGACCGCGGTCCCCGATAGAAAAGAGATATATCCTGCAAAAATCAGACTGATCACGATCGTCACTTGCCATAAAGCCAGACTGCTGAAGGCTTTTCTAAAATCTCTCAACATTCCTTTTAGCTCAAAGGGAGTTCGTTTCTCTCGAGGAAGAGTCTCGTCGTAGAAGAACAGGCATATGATAAAGCTGATGAGGACAAAAAAGGCGATGGCCAAGAAGTTCGACCGAAACCCAAAGGTATGGTTGAGGTACCCTCCGAGCATCGGTGCTGCGGCCATGATGAGGGGAACGATCGTGTTGAGGTTGTTGGTTGCGGCAATGGCCTTCTCTTTTTGAAAGGCGTCAAAAATAATGGCGGTACCCAGGGTAAAACATCCTCCGCTGCCAAATCCCTGAAAAATGCGTCCCCAGAGCATTTGATCGAGATTTTGCGCAAAAATGGTGATAAGGCTCCCGAACAGAAACATGCCTAGAGCAATCATCAAGGGTTTTTTCCGGCCAAACGCATCGGATAGGGGACCGTAGAGGGGGCCCGAGACGCATATTCCAATAAAGTTCCATGTGAGAAGGTTCTGGATCGCTCCCTCTGAGGCGGAAAACCAAACCATCATATCGGGGAAAGCCGGCAAATAGATATCAGTCTCTATGCAGGCAGCGATAAAAATAACAATAATAAGAAGTAAATATTTTAATTCAGTTCTTTTATTCATAGGAGATCCATTGATGGAATGGTAAAAATTATTAGCTAATCCAATATAAAGGTCAACATTAATTGACTTTGCCGGCGACTTGAGCGCCATCTAATAATTTGACACTGCCTTGGCAATTACGGAAGATGATGTTTCCTTTGATCGTTCCCCCGTAAATTTTTATTTCAAGTGTTTTTGTCGATGTAGATTGATTGGGATTATATGGTTGGCCATTGATGTAAATCGTTCCGCTAATGAACCCTGAATTGATAATGATGTTTTTGCTTTCTTCTATAACAAGATCTCCTTCAATTGTGCTGACATTCAAGATGACGGTCCCTGATTTGGAAACGTGAAGACACGCAGACTCCGCTGTAGTGCGGACAAGCTCGATCTGCTGGGACGCTAGAATTGAGGACAAACGGCAGTCCTTTGCGTAAAGGTTGCCGAGCACACTTTCGACAGAGTCCGTCGCTTGAATGTTGGTTAAAGAGACGCCATCACGGCCGCTGATCTGTTTGTAAGTGAGGGATGGTCCCTGCGCAGTTATTTTCAAAGAACCCATGGAAACGTTGCAGGATTCAGCAGGGGAGTCGACCAAAGTCATCCCATCGCGGGCGTTCGTAGCAACAAATTGACAATTCTTGGCTTCCAATGAGCCCATTTCGACTGTCGCTTCTTGTGCTTGGCATTCCGTGAGATGCATTCCATCGCGCGAAGTGATGTTGTTGAAGATGCTGTTTTGAGCTTTAATTTTTCCCATCGAGCAGGTCGTATCTCCCTCGCAATGGACGCCTTTCAAATGCATACCATCGCGGGCGCTGATGGAGCTTGCCGGCACTTTTGTTTGGGAATTTGTCCACGTAAGTTTTCCCATAGAGACTTCCACATGTTTTGCATCTGTCTCAGTGAGCTCAGCGCCATCTCTTGCCTTCACTTTTTCTAATTGAGAATACTCGGCTTCAATAGTGCCCATCGAACACTTCACCTCTTTTAGGGAGATGACTTGATTGAGGATCATCCCGTCGCGGGCTTCTATCTTTCCCTCCAGCGTGCTGTTTTCTGCTCTAAAGTTACCTTGGGTTGAGTAATTCGTTTTTAGGGTGCGATTGACGATGACGGATTCGTCGTCTTTTTGAAAGCCCCAGAGGCCAGCGCTTGCATCTATCTCTTCAATGCTCATCCTATTTCTCCTTTTGAAAAGTTGATTGTGATGAAGTGGTTTAATTTGCTTCAAGAAAAAACTAAAATATGGGACATAAGGGAAATGCTCGAGACATTACTAGCTGCTCTCCCAGAGTGTTCCCACGTTGCTGTGCCAGAAGCGACCGAGCAGGCGATGCGTTATTACCGCAGCGGAAATGTTCTCTGGTTTTTAGGACAGCTCTGGAGTCTCGGTGTGCCTCTTCTATTCTTGGTTAGTGGCTTTACAGGTAAATTGTCGGCTCTTTCCCAAAGATGGGGCAAAAAATGGTACTTTACGATCGTTATCTATCTTATGCTTTTCATCCTCCTATCGACGCTCCTTAATTTTCCTTTAGATGTGTATGCCGGATTTTTCCGCGAACACGCCTACGGCCTTTCGACGCAATCTTTTGGCAGATGGCTCGGTAATTATGGAAAAGGTGTGATGATTACGATCATCAGCGCGGCGGCATTTGTGTGGATTTTTTACTGGCTGCTGAAAAAAAGCCCGCGCAGATGGTGGCTCTATGGTGCCTTTGTGTCTATTGCCATCTCATTCTTCATGATGCTCATTCAGCCGATCTGGATCGATCCGCTGTTTAACACATTTGGGCCTATGAAAGACAAGGGTCTCGAGAAAGAGATTTTGGGCCTCGCTGCTCGGGCAGGGATTGATCATGGACGGGTGTTTGAAGTCGATATGAGCCAGGACACGAACACAGTAAATGCCTATGTGATTGGTTTCGGATCGACGAATCGGATTGTGTTATGGGATACGACGATCGAGCAGATGAAGCCGGATGAGATTCTGTTTGTCATGGGGCACGAGATGGGACATTATGTTTTGCATCATCTCTGGTGGTCTCTCGCTTATTTTTCAGTCTTAGCTTTGGTCATTTTTTATCTGATCTACAGGACATCAAACTACCTCATGAAGCGTTACAGCAAGCGATTTGGATTCAAGAAGCTTTCCAATATCGCTTCGGTGCCGTTGTTTTTGCTGCTGATCACTATTTTTTCGTTCATGACAGATCCTCTTTCGAACGCTATTTCACGCTGCATGGAACACGAGGCAGATCGATTTGGCTTGGAAATCACACAGAACAATGAAGCGGCCGCCAATGCGTTTATCGTTCTGCAACAGACAAATTTGGCTAATCCCCGGCCGGGCCTACTCTATAAAATCTGGCGCAGCAGCCATCCAGCGCTGGGTGAGCGTATCGATTTCTGCAATAGCTATTGTCCTTGGAATCAAGATCAGCCTGAAAAATACGGCAAGTACTTTAGGTGATTTCGGATTTTTTCAATTCTTGAGAGTCGCGATGCGCTGCATCCCCCATTTCTTTAATGAGAGAGCCTAAGAGACTCGAGAGCTGCTTTAAAAAGACAGCTGTGTCCGCCGGCGTCCAGGTAGGCATTTGGCTGTCAAACCAAGTAGTCCAATTGAAGTCTGTCGTGCTAGAGGTTGCGTTTACCATATATT
>VFSW01002533.1_pt1 | contig 27641 bp, 21 predicted proteins | sample 5358111 | NCBI WGS metagenome assembly VFSW01 (sample SAMN11554181, study PRJNA540505) | mine drainage metagenome | isolation source: sediment from site ElyBrook_90M | place: USA: Ely Copper Mine, Vershire, VT | collected 2017 | reverse complement strand
CCCTCCCCCGCCCCCGCCGCCGGCCGGCCGCCCGCCCCGCCCCCCCGGCCCGCTTTTCTTTTCATCCGACGCATGGTAGGGTAACGTTCATGTCAATTCGCATGCGCCATACCAAAGGCCACACCGGCAATCGCCGGTCGCATCACGCGCTCGTGGGCGTCAAGGCGGTAAAAGACACAGAGAGCGGCAATCTCCGCCTGCCGCACCGCATTGATGAGACGACGGGCATGTATCGCGGCAAACAGATTTTCTCGCCGAAAGAAAAGCGAGCGCACGGATCAAAAGTGAAAGGTCCTTCAACGGCGCCGTCGGCAAAGCCCGCGCACGAACATGCGCACGAGGAACATGCGAATGCCGAAGCGAAAAGTTCAAAGGGAATCCTCGGCAAGATTCCCACCGGCGGCCGTCCGAAGGCGCGCAGCGGTTTCGGCGGAGGCGCCTAGATTTTTAAGAAGCGAAGCGACTATAAAAATCCAAGTGGGGTCATTCCTATGAGCCCCCGCGTAAATTTTTTATGCATAATCCCCGCGTGTGTGCTTGCACACACGCGGGGTTTGCTATACTACCCGCACAGATCTTTCCATGGCGAACCGACATTTAGCGCGCTCCGTTGTCCTGCAGACGCTTTTCGAATGGGACACCACCCATGCGCACGTTTCGGCCGTCCCCGCCATTCTTGCGCGCAACGTCTCTGAATTCGGCGGCGACGATGTCGATCAGCCGTTCATGGAACAGCTCCTTTCCGGCGTCCTGGCGAAAAAAGACGATATCGACCTCGTTATCGAAAAAGCAGCACCTGAATGGCCATTGGAACGTATCGCGCCGGTCGACCGTAATATTCTGCGCCTCGGACTTTTCGAACTCCTCTTTTCCGATCGCACGCAGGTGCCCGCAAAAGTTGCGATAAATGAGGCAATCGAACTCGCGAAGACTTTCGGCGGCGATTCTTCTGGCCGCTTTGTGAACGGAGTCCTCGGGGCGGTCTACAAGGAACTCGGCGAGCCGGGCAAGGACGAACAAGGGGTGAAGAAGACGAGACGCGAGGAATTGCCGCTCGAGAAGATGGGCGGCGCAATCGTGTATACGAAACACGACGGGCAATACTATCTCGCGCTCGTGCACGACGTTTTCGGCAAATGGACGCTCTCAAAAGGCCATATCGAGAACGATGCGACGCCTCAGGCAGGGGTGGCGCGTATCATTAAAGAAGAGCTCGGCCTGACGGCGACCGTCGAGAATCAAGTCGGCGAAAATGAATACGTCGCATCGCATCCGGAGAAAGGGAGGGTGCGCAAACATGTCTGGTTTTTCCTCGCCGCAAGCGACTTTGAACCGCTCGCGCTCAAGAAGAGCGGCGGCCTTGACGATGCAAAATGGTTCCGTCTCCAAGACATCATTGACCTCAATTTCTATGATGATATGCTCCCCATCGTGACTCAGGCCGTCCAAACTCTTCTTGACCACGCGCACGCTCATGCCTGACTTCGATTCGCTCGCTTCCGCACTCGGCGTTACATTCAATAATCCCGCTCTCCTCGTCGAGGCTTTGACCCACCGTTCCTATCTCAACGAACACCGCGAATACGCGGGCAACCACAATGAACGAGTCGAGTTTCTCGGCGATGCGGTTCTCGAATTGGCCGCAACCGATTTCCTTTTCAAGAAATTCCCCGCCAAGAGCGAAGGCGAACTCACGAGCTACCGCGCCGCGCTCGTGAATACCGTCTCGCTTGCCGAGAGCGCACAAGCACTCGGCCTCAATGATTTCCTCCTGCTCTCGAAAGGCGAAGCGAAAGACACCGGCCGTGCGCGCGACGTCATCCTCGCGGATACTTTCGAGGCGATTATCGGGGCGCTGTATTTGGATCAGGGCTATACCGCAGCGGAATCGTTTATCGCGAAACAACTGTACGGGAAAATCGACGACGTTATTGCCAGGCGCTCCTACCAGGATGCGAAAAGCCGTTTTCAAGAGGCCGCGCAAGAGAAACGGGGACAGACGCCAAGTTATCAGACGCTCTCCGAAGTCGGTCCCGATCATGCGAAGCTCTTTACCGTCGGCGTTTTCATCGGCGAAGAAGAGATAGCTCGCGGAGAAGGGCAGAGCAAACAGGAAGCAGAACAGAAAGCTGCGGAAGCGGGACTTGCGAAAACGGGCTGGTAGAGGTATCACGTGAAGGACAAGCCGCAAAGGGGCTTGTGCAGGTCGCACGTATCCCCACAAGAGGAGGATGCTCATGAGCGTGAAGAAGATCGTTCGTAGCATGCGGAAGCTTTTACCTTCACCGGTCGTTTGCGCACTAGACACCATCGCTTCCAGCATCGCGTTTCTGTGTTTGTTGATTGTAGTCGCGACACCTGTTCCGTTTTCAGGTGCCGTGGTCGCAGTCGGTGTCGGCCTCACGGCTCTCACCTGGCGCATTTTTTCTGACGCACTGCCGCCCATATGGTGACAGGAAATCGGAATCCAGCCCTCACCCAGTGAGGGCTGCATCTTTTTATGCGGTATAATTTGGAGCAATGCTGAAGCGGTTGGAGATTGCCGGATTCAAATCGTTCGCCAAGAAAACTGTCTTGGATTTCTTGAGCACGACCACGGCGATCGTGGGGCCGAACGGCTCGGGGAAAAGCAACGTTGCCGAGGCATTCCGCTTCGCGCTCGGCGAGCAATCGATGAAAAGCATGCGCGGCAAGCGCGCCGAAGACCTCATTTGGGGCGGTTCTCACTCGATGCCGCGCGCGAATCGTGCGGCGGTCGCTATTGTATTCGACAATTCCCGCCGCGCCTTCAAAATTGATTTTGATGAAGTGGTGATTGAGCGTGCGGTCTTCCGCGACGGCACGAGCGAATACTCGATCAACGGCTCGCGCGTGCGCTTGCGCGACATCGAGGAACTTCTGGCAGGGGCGAACATCGGCGAGACGAGCCACCACATCATCTCTCAGGGCGAGGCGGATCGGATACTCCTCGCGTCGCCGCGTGACCGGCGCGCGATGCTTGAGGACGCGCTCGGGCTCAAGATCTATGAATTCAAGAAGCAGGAAGCGGAAAAGAAACTCTTGAAAACTGAAGACAATATCGCGCAAGTGAATTCGCTCCGGAGGGAGCTGGCGCCGCATTTGCGCTTCCTTGAGGGCCAGGTGAAGAAGCTTGAACGCGCCCAGGCACTCCGAGAGGAGCTGGCGAACGCGGCACAGACGTATTTCGCGATCGAGGACGCTTTTCTCTCGCAGGAAAAGCGCGCCGCGGCCGAAGAGAAAAGAGATGCGACCGAACGACTTGCCGCGGCCGCGGCCGACCTATCTCTCATAGAAGAACGCGCGACAAGCGACGCGGAAGGAACCAGACGTCTCGATGCGGTGAGAAAGGCGGAGGCGGCTGCCGAGCGTCTCACGAGCGCGCGGAGTGCTCTCGCGCGCGAGATCGGACGCGTCGAAGGCGCGCTTGCGGCCGCGAAACAGCGCAGTACGAAAGTCGTGAACGATCCGTATGCAAAAGTGCCGCGCGAGGCACTCAGCGCGCTTGCGGAAGAAACCGAGAAGCAGACGAAGCAGGCGGACACGCCCGACACGGCTCTCATTGCGCTCCGCGCGCTCCGCGACGCGATCCGAGCCTTTGTCGATCGCTTCATCGCTCCCACCGACGATCTGCTCGTCGAGGAAGAGCATGCCGCATACGCGCTTGAGAACGAACGCACGGAACTGCTCGGCAAAGATGCCGCGCTTGCCGAGGAACTCGAACGCGCGAAATCCGCACTCGCGCGCGCTCGGGAGGATCTGACCGCGCACGACGAGACCGGGAAAGAGATGCATCGCCGCATCCTCGAGCTCGCGCAAACGAAGGCGCACGAGGAAAGCATGGTCGCAAAAAGCGAAGCGCGCGAACGCGCGCTCGGTTTTTTCGCCGAAGAACTCGAACGCGACAAAGCGGAAGCGCACGCGCTCGCCGGCGCGGCGGTGCTTTCATACGAACCGCTCTCCGCGCTCCCTGTGGAGGAGCGGCGCGTACAAGAAGAACGGAAACGCTCACTCGAGCGCATAAAAATCCGTCTTGAAGAAGCAGGGGGCACCGGCGACGATATTCGGCAGGAACATAAGGAAGTTTCGGAGCGCGAGGCATTTCTCGCACGCGAGCTCGATGACCTTGCCTCATCGGCGGCGGGCCTGCGCGCGCTCATCGGCGAGCTTGAAACGGAGCTCGCAAAACATTTCACGCTCGGGCTCACCCGGGTGAACGCTTCGTTCAGCGAATACTTCGCCCTCATGTTTGACGGCGGGAGCGCGCGCCTCGCGCTCGAGGAGCTTGAGGAACCGGATGACGACGCGCTCGAGGACTCGGATGAATTGCCGAGAGAGAAAGAGCGGGCGGGTATCGAGATAGCCGTCAACCTGCCGAAGAAGAAAGTGCGTTCTTTGATGCAACTTTCGGGCGGAGAGCGCGCGCTGACGAGCATCGCGCTCATCTTCGCGATGAGCCAGGTGAACCCGCCGCCATTCTTGATATTGGACGAAACCGATGCGGCGCTGGACGAGGCGAACAGCCGCCGCTACGGCGACATGATCGAGAATCTCGCGAAAAGATCCCAGCTTATCGTCATCACGCACAATCGCGAGACCATGAGCCGCGCGGGCATCCTCTACGGCGTCACCATGGGCGGCGACGGTGTATCGAAGCTCCTCTCGGTCAAGTTTGATGAAGCCGTCGCCGTGGCGAAATAAGCTCGCTCGGTAGGTTTAAATTCGGGCACGCGTCGGTTCGCCCGGCGGCGAACCGCGCTCACGAGGTTTCTACCGGTACGAAATCGAGTTCTTTTTCAGGAACGCGCGCGGCAACGAGCTTCACTTTGATAGGGTCGCCGAGACGATAGCTCTTGCGGGTTCGACGGCCGAGGAGCTGGTAGTGCTTCTCATCGTATTCGAAATAATCGTCGCCGACGTCTTTGATGCGGATCATGCCGTCGGCATGCGTCGTCTGCTCTTCGACGTAGAGGCCGCGTTCGGTGACGCCGGAGATGACGGCATCGAACTCCTCGCCGATGCGCGACGCGAGGAACTCCACCTGTTTCATCTTAATCGAATCGCGTTCGGCGTCGGACGCGGCGACTTCGCGCTCGGAGGCGTGGAGCGCGAGTGCGTCGAATTCCCGCATCTCTTCGGCGGTTATGGGCGCGCCGCCCGCATGCGCTTTGACGAGCCGGTGGATGACGAGGTCGGGGTAGCGGCGGATAGGCGAGGTGAAGTGCGTGTAGTACTCGAAAGCGAGCCCGAAGTGGCCGATATTCCTCGTCGCGTATACGGCCTTGCTCATCGAGCGCAGTGTCGCGGTCTTTACGAGATATTCCTCCGGTTTCCCCTTTACCGCTTCGAGAAGATCGTTCAATTCGGCGCCCGTCACGCTCCCGCCCGCTCTCTTCAGATGGTAACCCATGACGCGCAGGAGGTTCGCGAGATTTTCGATGCGGTCGGCATCCGGCGCATCGTGAATGCGGTAGAGTGAGGAGAAATGCGGACCGCCGTTTCTCGTGAGCTTCGCGAGGTGTTTGGCGACCGCTTCGTTCGCGAGGAGCATGAAATCCTCGATGAGGAGATTGGTCGCTTTGCGTTCCTTCAGGCGGATGGCGACTGGTTTCCCCTCGGCGTCGAGTTCGACTTTCACTTCGGCAGTATCGAATTCGATCGCACCCTTGGCTTGCCGCCTCGCGCGGATTTTTCTGGAAAGGCCGAAAAGGAGGGAAAGTTCGGCATGCATCGCGCCCGCTCCTTCGTCGAGCACCTCTTGCGCATGTTCATAGGTGAATCTCTTATCCGAATGAATGACCGTCTCGCCAAACCATTCGGAAATGATATGCGCCTCATTATCGAGTGTGAAAACGGCGGAGACCGCGAGACGGTCCTGATCGGGATTGAGCGAACAGAGGTCGTTCGAAAGAATTTCGGGGAGCATCGGAATGGTGCGATCGACGAGGTACACGCTCGTTGCGCGTGCATACGCCTCCGTATCGAGCGCGCTCCCCGGCCGTACAAAGAAAGACACATCGGCGATATGGACGCCGACCTCTATCGTCCCGTCATCGAGCTTGCGCACCGAGAGCGCGTCGTCGAAATCTTTCGCATCGGCAGGGTCGATGGTGCACGTCGGCGCGTTGCGAAAATCGCGGCGCCCGCCGGCACGTCCTGCGCCCGCCGCTTCCTCTGCCAGCATCGTCTTGCCGTGCTCCTTGAGATATTCGGCATCCGTCTCGACGCCGGGAGGGAAGTCGCTTGAGAATCCCTGGCCCAAGGCGAGTGCCCGCATTTCGGTTTCGTGTACGCCCGCTTTCCCGATGACCTCTTCGACAACCCCCCACGGGCACGAGGCTCCCGCTTCCCAATCCTTCATACGTACCAGAACTTTGTATCCGAGCGCGCAGCCTTTGGTGTCGCGCACCTCGATAGGCACGTACATCTTCTTGTAGTCAGGCGCGAGGAACGTCTTCCCGCCGTCTTCGATAAGCGTGCCGACGAAAGTCTCCCGCGCTCTCGAAACTATGGCAATCACTTTCCCGGCGGCGCGTGCGGGCATCCTGCCTCCCGGGTCGCGATAGTCGCCCATGGGCTCTACCTTCACGATATCTCCCGCGAGCGCATGATTCGTCCATTCCGGCGGTATAAGGAGGTCCTCACTCTCCCCGCCGACAGAGAAAAAGCCGAAGCCTTTCCGGGTCATCGTTATGGGTCCTTCGTAGGGGTGCTCGTCCGCCATGTGAGCCACTCTAGCAATATAATGCGGCTTCTGCTACAGGCGCGAGGCGAGGAAATAAGAATGAGTGTCTTCAATCATTCTTATTCTCCGAACGAGCGTTTGTATCGAGTCTTCGAAGATAGAGTCGCTGACGAATGTTTGCGGTTTTGGGCTGATTCTGGTAATGTGCCCCCACATGTTGATGATTCGATTCCAGCGCATCGGCCGGACCAATGCTCCGGCATTTCGCATTGTGCTTTTGGAGAAAGCGCGCGCCGCAAAAGCCGGCGGTATTACCGAATTGCTCGGCACCTATAACCCGAAGAGCAAAGCACTTACGCTCAATGAGACGCGGGTGAAGGAATGGATCGCCAAAGGCGCCCAGCCGACCGGTTCCGTTCATAATCTCCTCGTGAGCAAAGGCGTCATCGAAGGGAAGAAGAGGAATGTGCTTCCGAAGAAGACCTCGCAAAAGAAGGAAGATGTTCCCGCCGCCGCTCCCGTAGCGGAGGCGGCACCTGTGCCGACGGAAGCCGAAGTTATTGCAGAAACTGTCCCGGCGGCGGACGAGTCGCCCGCGGAAGTCCCGGTCGCCGAGGAGGCCCCGACTGAAACACCGGCGGCATAGAACGCGCGCCCGCGGCGCGCAGTGCTACCATATCCCCATGGAACCAGACCAAGCATTTCTTGAATACGCGGTAAAGGCGCTCGCCGCCCATCCCGAATCGGTTGAGACCACGCGCACCATTGACCAGATGGGCGTCCTGCTCACGCTCACAGTGCACCCTGAGGACATGGGCAAGATTATCGGTAAGAGCGGAAAGACCGCTGAGGCCCTGCGCATCCTCCTGCGCGTCATCGGGATGAAAGGGAATGCGCGCGTGAACCTCAAGATTAACGAGCCGGTCGGCGGCAAGCACGAACAAGAAATGAAAACCGTCGATCAAGCGATCGAGGAGTTGTAGTTGTCTATGAGTCGTTTGGGCAATTATTCGAATCGAGCGCGGTATTTTTCTGCTGAAAAATCCGCTCCTCCCGGCTCGTCAGCCTGCGAGACTCGATTCTCCTAATCGCCCTGCACTCCTATGAAATTCCACATCATCACGCTTTTTGAGGAAGCCTGCGAGCCGTACCTTTCAGTGTCCATCATCGGTCGCGCGCGCAAAGAAAAAAAGATTTCCATAACATATCAAAACCCACGCAACTTTGTCGACAATAGATGGGGCAAAGTAGACGAGCGTCCCTACGGCGGCGGCCCGGGGATGGTGATGACGGCTCTGCCGGTTGTGAAAGCCGTCGAGAAGTCGCTCAAGAGTCGGAGCAAAGCGCCGCGCAAGCAGGTGATCATCTGGTTTTCGCCCTTGGGCAAGCAATTCACCAACAAAGACGCTGATGCGCTCGCGAAGTACAGCGATGTCGTTCTCGTCTGCGGTCGCTACGAGGGCATCGACGAGCGCGCGAAGAAGATGTTGAAGACGATTGCGACGGTGAAAGAGTTTGCGGTCGGCGAAGCGGTGTACACCGGCGGGGAAGTACCGGCGCTTGCAATAGTCGACGCCGTCACGCGCCGCCTGCCGGGCGTGCTCGGGAAAGACGCATCGGTGGAGGAGCGCCGCATCGCCTCCTCGGCCGTCTACACCCGCCCCGAAACGATTTTGTATAAAAAGAAGAATTATAAAGTTCCGGCGGTGTTGTGGACAGGGCATCACGCGAAAATGGACGAATGGCGCTCAAAACATCGCGTCCCGAAAGCGAAGCGAACGAAGTGAGCGAAGTCCCGTAGCCAACGGCGGAGCTCGTTGTGGTACTGGGATCCTTCAGACCGGCCACCACGCGAATATCAACGCATGGCGTACAAAACGCTAGTATTTCGACAGACCAGGCTATGTTAGGATATTTTGGCGATGGAAAAATGCACAATATATCTAGAAACCTCTTCCTACCTACCGCTCATATGGACAACACCTTACAGTAAGTCCGTTGTCGATATATGTAAGGAATATCGAGCGCAAGGTTGCGTTTTCGAGCTACAAAGAGACTGCATCGTTGAAGCATCTGGGTATTTGTCATTCAAAGACGACTGGCGCTATCATCCGGCATTGCGCATTCGAACTCTCGTAAAAAATTTCAACGAGGATACACTTCGGCAATTACCATTTCCAAGTACGGCTGTGCAACTTCTTTTGGGCGGGAATATCTGGCCGCAGGCGCAATATCTAAATTTTGTAAGGCACACGACTTTTTTCTTCATCGACTTACTCGACGATCTCTCTTTCGATGACCCAAAGACTGATCTGCTCTTACTAGCTGACAGAATTGAACAGCGCGTCTCGGCCTTCAGGAATATGTTTGAGGAACATAAAAATGCGAGTGTACTTCAACTTCCGAACGAGGCGATACTTCCTTACTGGGGGAAGTGGTATCTAACTGAAATTCCAAAATCGTTTATAATAAAGATTATCGACGATCCAAGACCATATAATCTGGTCTCAGACAAACTGCGGGACATCTATCATTATGATTGTGCGGTAAATGCACACGAACGACCGAATGGGATGGTAGTGGCAAATACCGGGTTTAGACGGAACGTGCTAACAAGCTTCACTGAACTCGCGGTACCCCTCGTGGTTGCAAAAACTGCCACCTCGGAATTCTTTGGTAGTGATGAGGAGGTTGATAAAGAAAAATAATTTATGCAACCTGCTAAATCAGGCATGTTCTATCATGTCGGTAAGGCAGGTCTTACGGAAATAATCCCAGGACTTTCAAAAGGATTCACTGATGCCGGTGAATGGGCCGATCAGATCTATGGAGGGCGCCCAGTATATTTATCGATAGAAAAAAGCAGATATCAGATAAAGAATGGTCTGCAAGAATACAAGATCGATTCTTCGATAATAGACACAACAAAATTACGGGCAGACTTGCCTTCATTGGTTGAAGGCGGAATGAATATAACAGAGGATAGAAAAGGTTGGTGGGAAGAAGGTCAAGAACCACCAGCACTCAAACTTTACCTAACCAGGAATGGTGAAATCTCCCTCATAAGATTATCGAAGTTATGGCGACCAGGAATGGATACAACTGGAACCGTCGCATATCAAGGGAACATGCTTATCCCTTACTAATACTAAGGAAACACTCGGATTCCTTATCCCCAGACCCCTTTCGAGGGGTTGCGCGAAAGTGGGCGGGGTGATACGGTAGACATATCAGATACGAGTGAGTAACGGAGGGCGGGTATAGGGGAAACACATACGGGCGACGAAAGAAACGCGATAGCGACAGCGGATTTGTGTCCGCGCGTTCATATTTATATATCTTATATACAGTTTATTTATCACCTCACGCCCTCTTGCATGCAAAAGAACCTCATCCAGAAGACTTTCGGTGCGTACCGGGCGCCGCGCGTGCCGTTCCCGGATCTGGTCGGGCATCAGCGCAGCTCATTTGAATGGCTCCTCAAAGACGGCCTCGCGGAACTTTTCAAGGAGTTTTCGCCGGTGACCGATTATTCGGGGAAGAAGTTTGAACTCCAGTTCGAGAGTTTCGAGATAGGTGAATCGAAATATGACGAAGAATTCGCGCGGGAAAACATGCGCACCTATGAGGCTCCGATACGCGCGACCGTAAAGCTCGTCAATAAGACGCTCGGTTCCGAGAAATCGCAGGAAATTTTCCTCACGGATATGCCCATGATGACGCCGCACGGTTCTTTCATCGTTTCGGGCGTGGAGCGCGCCATCGTGCCGCAACTGGCACGCTCTTTCGGCGCATTCTTCGTCTCGGAACTCATCCGAGGGAAACCGTTTTTCGGTGCGAAAATAATCCCTCTGCGCGGCGTGTGGATAGAAATAGATTCGGAAGCGGACGGCGCCATCTTCGTAAAGATCGACCGGAAACGCAAGTTCCCGATCACCGAACTCCTCACGGTCTTCGGCGGCGGCGTGGGCGAGGCGACCCTGAGACATTTCACGAAGGATCCGCTCGCCAAGGCGGCGATACAGGCGACGCTTGCGCACGACGAGGCGAAGTCCGTCGAGGAAGCCTATATCGAGATCCATCGCCGCATGCGCGATGGCGATCTTGCAACCCCGGAAAACGCGAAGAATTTTGTGCAATCGCTCTTCTCGGCCGAGCGGTACGATCTCGGGAAAGTCGGACGCCATCGCCTCAATGCGCGCTTCGGCCTCCCGACGTCTGAAAAGGCGCTTGAAAAGCGCGTGCTCACGCTTGCCGATTTCGTGCACATCGTCTCTGAAATTACAAAATTGAATGCCGACCCCTCCGCGCGCCCGGACGATATTGACCACCTCGGTTTCCGCCGCGTGCGTTTCGTCGGCGAGCTCTTGCAGGCGCGCATGCGCGTGGGCATGAGCCGTATGAAGCGCAATATCCAGGACCGCATGTCGACCATCGAGAGCGAGACCACGCTCCCTATGGCGCTCGTGAATCCGCGCCCGTTCCACGCGGCGGTACACGAATTTTTTACGGCGAACCAGCTCTCGCAATTCATGGACCAGCAGAATATCCTCGCCGAACTGGAGAACATGCGCACGTTCTCGGCGCTCGGCCCCGGAGGCCTGACGCGCGAGCGCGCCGGCTTCGAAGTGCGCGACGTGCATCCTTCCCACTACGGCCGCCTCTGTCCCATCCATACGCCGGAAGGCCAGAACATCGGCCTCATTTTACACATGGCGACGCACGCGCGGACGAATGATTTCGGCGTTATCGAGACGCCGTACGTGCGCGTCAAAAACGGGAAAGTAACCAGCGAAGTGGTGTACCTCAATGCGCTCGACGAGGAGCTTGAGGTGATCGCGCATGGCGCCACCAAGCTCGACGAGAACAGCCGCATCGTCCCCGACTTCGTCGAAGCGCGCCACAAAGGGGATCCGATCATCGTCGCGCGCGACGCCATCACGCTCATGGATGCGTCGACGTTCCAGATGTTCTCCATCGCCACTTCGATGATTCCCTTCGTCAACCACGACGACGCGAACCGCGCACTGATGGGTTCGAACATGCAGAAACAGGCGACGCCCGTGCTCATTCCCGAAGCGCCGCTGGTCGCCACTGGCATCGAGGCGCATGCCGCCCGCAACACCGGACGTCTCGTGCTCGCCGAAGAAGCGGGCGAGGTCGTACAGGTCGATGCCCGGAAAGTCATCGTGAAAAATAAAGATGGAAAGTCGAAAGAATATCGCCTGCAAGGACTCACGCAGACCAACCAGAACTCGGCATTCATGCAGCGGCCGAGCGTGCGCGCGGGTGAGAAAGTGAAGAAAGGCGATGTGCTCGCGGACAATTCGTCAACCGATCAAGGACAGCTCGCGCTCGGCCAGAACGTGCGCGTTGCGTTCATGAGCTGGAATGGCGCCAACTACGAAGACGCCATCGTCATCTCTGAGCGTCTCGTTCAAGACGCGAAGTTTACGACGGTCCATATCGAGGATTTTGAGTGCGTTGTGCGTGATACGAAGCTCGGTCCCGAAACGACCACCCATGACATCCCGAACGTCGGCGAGATGCGATTGAAGAATCTCGACGAAGAGGGTGTCATCCGCATTGGCGCGGAGGTGCGTTCCGGCGACATACTGGTCGGCAAAGTAACGCCGAAAGGCGAAACCCAGCTCACGCCGGAGGAACGCCTCCTCCGCTCTATTTTCGGCGATAAGGCAAAAGATGTGAAAGACACGTCGCTCCGGATGGAGGGTGGCAAACGCGGACGCGTCATTGGCGTGCGGGTGTTCTCGAGAGAAAAAGGCGATCAGCTCGAGAGCGGCATCATAAAGAAAATACTCGTTACCGTCGCGCAGGTGAGAAACGTGTCGGTCGGCGACAAGCTTTCAGGCCGCCATGGCAACAAAGGAGTCATCAGCCGCGTCCTGCCGGTTGAGGATATGCCGTATGACAAGGACGGCAATCCGGTCGATCTTCTCCTCACGCCGCTCGGCGTTCCGTCCCGCATGAACCTCGGGCAAATCCTCGAAATGCACCTCGGGCTCGCGGCTCACACACTCGGGTATCAGGCAATCGTCCCGCCGTTCGCCGGAGCGACCGCGGACGAGATCCGCGACGAACTCGAAGCCGCCGGTTTCTCTCGCGGCGGCAAGATGCAGCTCTATGACGGCCGTTCAGGCGACGCGTTCGCGCAAACAATCGCCGTCGGCTACATGTACATCCTCAAACTGCACCATATGGTGGAGGACAAGATTCACATGCGCTCAATCGGCCCGTACAGCCTCATTACGCAGCAGCCTTTGGGCGGCAAGGCGCAGAACGGCGGACAGCGATTCGGCGAAATGGAAGTGTGGGCCCTTTTGGGCTACGGCGCCGCCTATACGCTCCGCGAGATGCTCACCATAAAGTCGGACGACATCCAGGGGCGCTCGGCGGCATTCGATGCCATCGTGAAAGGCGAGGCGATCAGCCATACCGGCACGCCGGCGTCATTCGCCGTTCTTACCAACCAGATTCGCGGCCTTGCGCTTGATGTCGAGCCTTTGAATTTGCCGCCAGAAGCGGACGCATAGCGCTTTATTCATTTTCTTGAACCCTATGGCATTCACTTCCCGAAAACTCCCGCCGCGCGACACGTGGAATGGGCTGCGTCTCACCCTCGCATCGCCCGAGCGCATCCTCGCCTGGTCCTTGGGCGAAGTAACGAAGCCGGAAACCATCAACTACCGCACTCAGCGGAGCGAGAAGCACGGGCTTTTCGACGAGAAGATATTCGGTCCGGAAAAAGACTACGAGTGCTACTGCGGCAAATACAAAGGCATCCGCTACAAAGGCATCGTCTGCGACAAATGCGGCGTCGAGATTACGCGTTCCATCGTGCGCCGAGAGCGCATGGGGCACATCGAGCTCTGCACGCCCGTCGCGCACATCTGGTTTTTGCGGAGCGTCCCTTCCCGCATGGCGCTCCTGCTGGGCGCCTCTGCCGCGGATATCGAGAAGGTCGTCTACTTCGCGGGGTACATCATTACGAAAATAGCGGACCACGAGAAGAAACGCCTTCTCACCGAGCTCGAGAGCGAATACAAGTCGAAATATAAAGCCGCCACGGACGACAAAGAGCGCGACGCGCTCAAGGAGAAGATGACGCTCACGAAAGCCGAGATCGAAGGCGTCGTCGTGGGGAAAGTCCTCGACGAACTCGAATACCATCGTTATTCGGTGAAGTATGGCGGTCTTTTCGAGGCGCGCATCGGTGCCGAGGCCATTTACGATATCTTCTGCGCGCTCAACCTGAAGGATCTCGAGAAGACGCTCTCTGCGCGCTACGAGCACGCCGGCGCCGCCGAGCGGGAGAAGCTTGCGAAGCGCCTCTCCTTGATCGCCGGGCTCATCGCCTCGGGGACGCGTCCCGAGTGGTTCTTCCTTACGCGCATACCGGTCATACCGCCGGCACTCCGCCCCATGGTCGCGCTCGAAGGCGGCCGCCACGCGACCTCCGACGTGAACGACCTTTACCGTCGCGTCATCAACCGCAACAATCGCCTCAAAAAACTTCTCGACATCCATGCCCCGGAGGTCATTCTCAGGAATGAGAAGCGCATTCTTCAAGAGGCGGTTGACGCGCTCCTCGACAATTCCATCAGGAAGAGCGGCGCCTCTGCGGGGGCTCTGACGCTCGCACAGCGCCGACCGCTCAAGTCGTTAGCGGACTATTTGAAAGGCAAACAAGGTTATTTCCGTCAGAACTTGCTCGGCAAACGCGTCGATTATTCGGGACGTTCGGTTATCGTCGTCGGACCCGATCTCGAGCTTGATGAATGCGGTCTCCCGAAGCACATGGCCCTGGAACTGTTCCGTCCGTTCGTCATCGCGGGACTGCTTGATCGCGAGCTCGCGTTCAACATTCGCGGGGCCGGTCGTCTCATCGAAGACGGCGTCTCCGAGGTGTGGGAGATACTCGAAGAAGCGATTGCAGGCAAATACGTGCTCCTCAACCGCGCCCCGACCTTGCACCGCCAGGGCATCCAAGCGTTCCGCCCGCGGCTCATCGAGGGCGATGCTATCCAGCTCCATCCGCTCGTCTGTAACGCGTTCAACGCGGACTTCGACGGCGACCAGATGGCCGTGCACGTGCCGCTTTCGGAAGAAGCGCAATGGGAAGCGGCGAACATCATGAGCGCCAACAAGAATATCCTGAAGCCGGGCTCGGGCGACATGATCGTGCTCACCGGCAAGCCTCTGGATATCATCCTCGGCGTCTACTGGCTCACGAAAGCGGTTGACGGCGCGAAAGGCGAAGGCGAACACTTCGCGTCGCCGAACGCGGCGATTCTCACCTCCGAATACAACGCGATCGACTTGCGCGCGAAAATAAAAGTGCTGCCGGTCCAGGGCAAGGAGAAATATGCGCCATTCGATGGACGCATTTTTGAGACGACCGTCGGCCGCCTGCTCTTCAACACGGTGCTTCCTCCCGACTATCCGTTCATCAATGAGACTATTACCAAGAAAGTGCTCGCACGCATCGTGACCGACTGCATCGCGCGCTATGGGCTTGATGCGGTGCCGGATATCGTGAATAAAGTGAAGCGTTTCGGGTTCGAGTACGCTACGAAGTCAGGCGTATCGTGGGCCATCGACGACGTTTCCGTACCGAAAGGGAAGACGGAAATCGTCGAGCGCGCCGGCCTCAAGGTTACGAAGATCGAAGAGGATTATCAAAACGGCCTCCTTTCCGAGGAGGAAAAACGCCGAGTGGCCATTGAAATATGGCAGGGCGCCAAACAGGAGGTGGAACAACTGGTCGGGAAAGAGCTCGACCCGATGGGTTCCGTCGCGGACATGGTGCGTTCGGGAGCGCGCGGCACGCTCGGCAACCTGACCCAGATGGCCGGCATGAAAGGCCTCATCCAGAACACCGCCGGCGAAACTATCGAAGTGCCGATCGCTTCGTCTTTCAGCGAAGGATTGAATCCGGTGGAATACTTCATGAGCACCCACGGCGCGCGCAAAGGGCTCACCGATACCGCGCTCGGCACCGCCAAGGCCGGGTACCTGACGCGCCGTCTCTTCGATGTCGCGCAAGACTCCATCGTGACCGAGAAGGACTGCGGGACGAAGCGCGGGGTGAAGATAAACCGCGTGAGCGCGTCCGGTATCCAGATCGATTATGCGGAAGTAATGCGCGGCCGCGTGCTCGCCGAGCCCGCGAAAGACCAGGAAGGAACGGTTCTCTTCCCCGCAGGGCACTATCTCTCAAGCGGAGACGCCGAGGCGCTCGCGGCTTCCTCGATTGCCACCATCGTGGCGCGTTCGCCGATGTCGTGCGAGACGCGGTACGGCATTTGCCAGACCTGTTACGGCATGGATCTCACGACGCAGGAGCTCGTCGATCTCGGAGAGGCGGTCGGTACCGTCGCCGCGCAGGCAATCGGCGAGCCGGGCACCCAGCTCACCATGCGTACGTTCCACGCCGGCGGCGTAGCTTCGGTCGGCGGCGACATCACGTCGGGCCTCCCGCGCGTCGAAGAAGTCTTTGAGAAGCGCTCGCCGAAGAATCCGGCAATTATCTCCAAATCCGACGGTCTCGTAACCGAGATACGGGAAGAAGGGCGCGAGAAAGTCATCGTGGTCGCACCCCTCGCAGGCCAGGGGAAAAAAGACGGTTCGGCATACGAGTATGTCGCGCCGTATCCGCGCGTCCCAATCGTTCAAGAGGGCGCGACGGTCGTGAGAGGCCAGATACTCACCGACGGTTCCGCGGATCTCGACGATCTCTTCGAGTACGCGAACCGCGCGATCGTGCAGGAATACATCATTACCGAGGCATCAAAGATCTACGAATTACAGGGCGCACCCGTTTCTCGCAAACACCTCGAAGTCGTCGTGAAGCAGATGTTCTCGCGTATGAAGATCACGGAAGCGGGCGATACCGATTATTCCATCGGCGATGTGGTCGAAGACTGGGAGTTTGCGAAAGCGGTGAAAGAAATGGAAGCGGCGGGCAAAATCGCGCCGAAAGCGCGGGAAATCGTCCTTGGCATCAAGGAGAGCGCGCTCTCGCGCCGTTCGTTCCTCTCCGCGGCGTCCTTCGAGCAGACGACGAAGATACTCATCAATGCCGCGCTCAAAGGGAGCGTCGATCGCTTGCGCGGGCTCAAAGAGAACGTCATTCTCGGCCGCCTCATCCCCTCCGGCACCGGATTTACGGGAAGCAAGAAACACGCGAGCATCGCGAAGCTTCAGCTTGAGCGCCCAGCGGCTCCTCAAACGGATCGCCCGGCCTTTGTTCCGCGCACGAGCCGCGCGCTCTGATATGCCGCAGGATACGGTCGCTCTCATCAAGGACCGTCTCTCCATTGCCGAGATCGTCGGCCCGTATGTAAAGCTTACACGCGCGGGGAAATCGCTCGTCGGCCTGTGCCCGTTCCATAAGGAAAAGACGCCGTCCTTCCATGTGAGTCCCGAACGCGGCACGTTCCACTGTTTCGGTTGCGGCGAGGGGGGCGACGGATTTTCGTTTGTCGAGAAAATGGAAGGAGTGGATTTTAAGGGCGCGCTGAAAATCCTCGCCGAGAAAGCGGGCATCCCCATCGAATATTCGAGCGGAGAGCATCGGACGGATGCGTCGAGGAAAGAACGTTTGCACGCGCTCATGAGCCGGACGAGCGCATGGTACGCGGACAAGCTCGCCGAGAGTCCCGCCGAAGCCTACGCAAAGGAGCGCGGGCTGAAAGAGGAGACCGTGCGCGCATGGCGCCTCGGTTACGCGCCCGATTCCTGGCGCGCTCTGCTCGAGACATTGATCAGCGAAGGATTCACGACGGAAGAATTACTCGCCGGAGGGCTGATAAAGGAGGCGGACGGGAAGCAAGGTACGTACTATGACCGTTTCCGCAACCGGCTCTTGTTTCCGATAGCCGATGCGGCAGGCCAGGTCGTCGCGTTTACGGGGCGCGCTCTCGCCAAGAACGATCTTGCGAAGTATCTCAATTCTCCGGAAACGGAGCTCTACCACAAGTCAGACATCCTCTTCGGAATGAATGTCGCGAAAGAGGCGATACGAATCAGGGGGTTCACACTGCTTGTCGAAGGACAGATAGACGTCCTGCATGCGCACCAAGCGGGTTTTACGAACGCGGTCGCGCTTTCGGGCACCGCGCTTTCCGAACGCCATCTCGCTCTCATGAAGCGCTACAGCGAGAACCTCATGCTGGTGCTTGATGCCGATCCTGCCGGCCTCAAAGCGACGGCGCGCGCGGCGACACTCGCGCTCTCTCGCGGGGTGCGGGTAAAAGCGGCCCGGCTCCCGAAAGGGAAAGATCCCGCCGACCTTATCAGCGAAGATCCGAGCGAATTCGCGAAGCGCGTTACCGAAGCGAAACCGATCGTCGAATTCTTCCTGACGGAATTGGCCGAGCAAGAACGCGACCCTCATCGGCTCGTGCGGCGCGCCGAGGAAATAGTGCTTCCTCTGCTCGTCGCGCTCCCGAGCCCCATGGAGCGGGAGCATTTCACGCAAATCACCGCACGGGCGCTCGGGCTTTCGGATGAAGCCGTCCGGGAAGCGCTCCGCCGCTTGCCGCGAGAGGCGGAAGCCCGGGAGGGCGTCCAGGGAAGTCGGATACCGAGCGCGAGCGCACCTGCGCGCGGCGCGCGCGCTCTCCGCTCGGAACAGCTCATCGCCCTTCTCCACTCATATCCCGATTCGCCGCTTGCGGCGCGCGTCAAATCAGAGTATCTTCGAATCACCGGGGCTCACGCGTTGCCGCCCGAAACTCCCCCTGAGTCTGCCTTGTTCGAGGCGGAGCAGAGGTTCGGCGAAGAACCGAAAGAGGACGCCGCGGACGAGCTTCTTCGCGCTTTTGAAGAAGCGGTCATCCGCGAAGCGTATCAAGAAGCAGTGGCGCAGTTACGCAGGGCCGAAGCCGCTCACGATATTTCCCTCATCGAGAATGCACAGATGGCGTGCGCAAGGCTTTCCGCGCGTCTCGCCGCCTTCGGGCATTGATTCACTTATTTTCACCGCGTATGGCAACTTCCGCAAAAAAGAAAAAGAACGCTCCGAAAACCGTAAAGAAGCCGGGAGTACGGCGTCCGCTTGCCAAGAAGAAAGCCTCGACATCCTCCGTCCGTGGCGCTTCGCGTACCGTGCGCGCCCGGACGAAGAAGGTCCTCCGTGCCGTTTCGCGCGGCGCAAAGGCGAAAGCGGTGTCCCAGAAAGCGCTCTCGGCGGAACAGCTCATCGAGAAAGGAAAGGAGCGCGGATACGTCACCTATAGCGAGATCCTGAAATCTTTCCCGCACGTTGAGGACGATGTCAGCTTCCTCGAGTCGCTCTATGAACGTTTTTCCATCGCGGGGGTCGACGTGCTCGAAGGCGGTATGCTCGAAGACGCCGCCGACGAATATCTCGCGACGCGCAACATAAAAGACCGGCACTCCACCGGCTATGATTCCATCCAGATTTACCTCCGCGAGATCGGGCAATACCCGCTCCTCATTGCCGCTGAAGAGCGCGAGCTCGCGAAGCGCATCGAAAAAGGCGACGCCGAAGCGCGTAATATCCTCGCACGGAGCAACCTGCGCCTCGTGGTTTCCATCGCGAAAAAGTATGTCGGGCGCAGTCCCGACCTCACGCTCCTCGATCTCATTCAGGAAGGAAATCTCGGCCTTTTCCGCGCTGTGGATAAGTTTGATTGGAAGAAGGGATACAAATTTTCGACCTATGCGACGTGGTGGATTCGCCAGGCAATTACGCGTGCGCTTGCCGATCAATCACGCACCATCCGCATTCCGGTCCATATGGTGGAAACCATCGCAAAATACAAACAAGTCTCGCGCCGGCTCGCACAGGTGCTCGGCCGCGATCCTCAGGCGGAAGAGATCGCGATAGAGATGGGCGTCGAACCGGATAAGATTTACCAAATAGAAAAAATCAATCAGGACACGCTCTCTCTGGAGAACCCGATCGGCTCGGACGATGATGAGAAATCAACGCTCGGCGATTTCATTCCTGATGACAAAATCCCTTCGCCGGTACAGGAGTCTTCGGAGCGTATCCTTGCGGAACAGATGCGCTCCATACTGAACGATCTCTCGCCCAAAGAGCGCAAAATCCTTGAAATGCGCCATGGCCTTATGGATGGCATCTATCACACGCTTGAGGAAGTAGGCAAGGAATTCGGCGTTACCCGCGAGCGTATCCGCCAAATCGAGGCGAAAGCGCTCGAGAAGATTCGTTTCCACGACAAAGCGCGGCACTTGAAATCGTACTAATGGCCGAAAAGGAAGGACCCTCTCGATTGAGAGGGTCCGGGGCGGACCGCTACGAACGAAATTTTTTATTCTCTCGGGCATCCTGAATGGATTGAGAGAATTTGATATATCCGATGAACAAGAAGAGAACGGACGGAATCAAGAATGCATCGGTTTCCACTGCGGCAAGGTACAGAAGGATGACCGCCGCCGTAACCATATACACGCTCGTGCCGAATGACCGTTCCGCAGAAAGAACAAACGCTATGGCGCTCATAACCAACGCCAGGAATTCAAGGAATCCGATCACAAGCAGTACCTCTTTAAAAACGTTGCTACGAAACCTTCGTAGAAGGGATCCCCGGAATTGGTTCCAGGGCGGTTCAATCATAGCAGAATGCGATGTAAATGTCAAGTAAGCGAATGCCCGCAAGAATGCAGAGTATGTGCTTGCGCGGTACACTCTCCCTATGGCGATGACCTCTTCTTTTGAAGAAGCATACGAGAAACTGAACGCCAGGCAAAAAGAGGCGGTTGATACGATATACGGTCCGGTACTCGTCGTTGCCGGTCCGGGAACAGGGAAGACGCAGATACTGGCGCTCCGCATCGGGAACATACTTCTCAAGGCCACTGGCGCAAAACCCGACGAGATACTAGCGCTTACGTACACGGAGAGCGCAGTGGCGGCACTGCGCGCGCGGCTCGCGCGTTTTATCGGTACGGCGGCGTATCGCGTCCGCATCCATACGTTCCACAGCTTCGCCCGCTCGATACTCGAGCTCCGCCCCGACCTTTCCCCGCGCATCGCGCTCGGCACGCATGTGTCGACGGTGCGCGGCATCGCGCTCATGGAAAAATTGCTTGATGAGGGGCTCTACACGAAAATACGCAACCCGAAAAATCCGCATCGCGCCGCGAAAGACCTCCTCGATTTTATGGGAAAGCTGAAACAAGAGCACTTCACGCCTGGAGCCTATCAGGCCAAACTCGCCGAGGCGCATCAGGCCCTCTTGACCGACCCCGACCGCATACACGCGAGCGGCGCGTATGAAGGAAAAGAAAAAGGCGAGTACCTGCGGTATCGCGAGCGCCTCGAGAAGCATCTCGAAGTTGCCCGGCTCTTTGGCGCATACCAAGAGGCTTTGGAAAGAGAGTCGCTCTACGACTATGAGGATCTTATCGGGGAAGCCGTGCGCGCGCTCGAAACGGATGAAGGGTTCCGCGCCGAAGTGGGCGAACGCTCGCAGTTTGTGCTCGCCGACGAGCACCAGGACGCAAATCCTTCCCAGAACCGTCTTCTTGAACTCATCACCGATTTCGACGGCGCGCCGAATCTCTTTATCGTCGGCGACGAGAAGCAGGCGATCTACCGCTTTCAAGGGGCGTCGCTCGCTTCGTTCTTTCATGTGAAAGAAAAGTATCCGAAAACAGTCCTCATATCGCTTGAAGAAAATTATCGTTCGAGGACCCGCATACTCTCGGCGGCACACGACCTCATCGCTCCTGCTCCAGCGCCCTTTCCGGAGCTCCGTCCGCGCCTTATCGCCGTGCGCGGCGAGGGAGGGGAAATGCTTGAAGCGGTGTGCGGTACGCCGAGCGAAGAACGCACGGCGATTCGTGCGCATGTCGAACGTCTCCACGAATCGGGCGTCCCGTACGAGGATATCGCCATTCTGACGAAGAAAAACACGGACGTGCTCGCTTTGGCCGAAATGTTCCGGAGCGCCGGCATTCCCGAGGATCATGCGAGCGCGGAGATAAACGCGCTTCTGCATCCGGCGGTTCTGCTTTTTACGGCGCTCATCCGGGCTGCGGCGAACCCTGAAGAAGATGCGCCGCTTGCGCGCGCGCTCTTCCTGCCCGGCCTGCCGGACACGCTTTCCGAGCGTATACGGCTTCTCGTAGCGGAGCGGGAAGGGAAGTCGCTCTTCGCGACAATAAGAGAAAGAGGGACGGTCATGATGCGCGCATGGGCGCAGAAACTCGCAAAACTTTCTGAAGAGATGCCGGGGACGCCGCTCGTCCCGTGGCTTACGCGCCTCGCTCTCATGAGCGGCTTTGTCGCGGGGATACTTTCGCTTGCCGAAAGCGCGGACGCGTATGAGGCATACCAGGGTTTCATGGACGAGGCGGCGCTCCTCGCCAAAGAGCATCCAAGCGCGACGGCGCTCGATTTCCTAGAGTATCTTGCGCGTATCGAGAAGCATGAGCTGAAGATAAAACGCCCGCGCACGAAACGTTCCGGCGTGCGTCTCATGACCGTGCATGGCGCAAAAGGGCTCGAGTTCCCGCATGTCGTCATTGCGCACGCGACCGATGAGAAATGGCTCGGCGGGAAGACCGACGAATTCTCCCTCTTGCTTGAGAAAGAAGATGATGAGCACGATATGCGCCGCCTGCTCTATGTGGCGCTCACGCGCGCCAAGGACAGCGTGCTTCTCACGCGTTCGGAAATGACCGAAGAAGACCGTGCACAGGCGCCGCTCCGGTTCCTTGCCGATTTCGCGCCCCACCTGAGGAAGGCCGATTCCTCGCCATCCGTTCCCGCGCTCGTACCGTATGCCGCCCGGACCATACTCGACGCATCCTTTCTGAAAGAGCGCTTGCTCGAGCGCGGTTTTTCGCCAACCGGTTTCAACAATTATGTCGCCTCCCCGTGGCAATACTATTTCCGGACGCTCTTACGGCTTCCGGACGCGCCGACCTTGCCGATGCTTTTCGGTACCGCCATACACGCAGGCCTGGAATCCTACGCCGATAAACTACTGAAAGGAGGAGCGGCGCCGCAGGACGCTGTCGCGGCTTTCCGCCGCGAACTCTCACGTCTTCCCATTCCTCCGCTCGATAGGAACGCGCTCGCAGAAACCGGCGCGCGGGCGCTTCGCGCGTATCTTGCGAAAGAGGGACATTCAATGAAAGATGCGCGCGAATCGGAATTTCTCATAGAAGTACCGCTTTTCGTCCCGGGCGTGGGAGACGTGCCGCTTACCGGCAAGCTCGATCGGTTGGATATGAAAGCGGACGGCACGGTCCTGGTCATCGATTATAAGACCGGCAAGGTAAGGAGCGAGAATGACATCAAAGGCCTTACAAAAAATAGTACGGGCGATTACTATCGCCAACTGGTTTTTTACAAACTTCTGCTTGAAAAGGACGGACGATACCGCATGAACGAAGGCGCATTGCACTTCGTCGAACCGAACGAGAAGGGAGACATCATCGTCCGCCGCTTCACGATAACGGATGGCGAAGTCGCTTCCCTTGAGGCAGAGATCGTCAGAGCGGCGCAGGCGATTGCAAATGGTTCCGCATGTACCGCGGCGTGCGATCCTTCCGCATGCGATTACTGCGATCTCGTCGGATTTCTCAGTATACGTTCGTGAATAGAACCTATCTCAAAACTCCGCTCGGGCATACCGCAGGAAAGGTACGCCGTCTTTTTCTGCTGGAAAAGCGTCTCGCTCTCGCCCCGTCTGGCTCCGAGAGCCCTTTCCCGCGGCATACCGCTCGCGTCGCCGAGGGTTTAAGATGTGTTCTCGTGTTTACGGCGCTTCCGCGAGCGCGCGGTCGACGAGTTGCTTCACCACGTCGTACGGATACGCGCCGTCCATGACGATGGGCGGCGCACCCGCGACGAGAATGAGCGAATACGGCGTGCCCCGCGCTCCGATAGCGAGCGCATTCTGACGGTCTGCCAAAATGCGTGCATCAACCGTCGTCGCGGCATTTGCATAGCAGGTGGCAAACGCATTCCCCGAGACGCCGGCCGCATGCGCGAGTACCCCGTAGTTCATGGGGTCAACCGGCTGATGTGCAAAGAGAGAATCGGCGAATCGCCAAAAGGCATCATTCCCCGCGGTCTTTGCGACGCATTCGGCCGCGCGGGCATCGTTCATCGCATTCGGGTGGATTTCAGTGAGCGGGAATTCCCGATACACCCAGGCGACTTTGCCGCTCGCGCCCTCGTTCGCGATAATTTGATGGAGCGTTTCATCGAAACCTTTGCAAAACTTGCAATCAAAATCGGCATATTCGACGATCATGACTTTTGCCGCCGGATTCCCGAAGATATGGTCGCTCGGGCCGACCGGCCGCACGAGCGCGGGATTGCCGGTACCGGAACTCGTCGTGGTTTCTTTTTTCGCCATCGAGAAGTACACCGCGCCGGCGACGATCAGTCCGCCCATAAGAATGGCAACCGGGAGCGTATAGGACGATTTCATAAGGGGAGCGTGTGGGTCATCGCAGGGGGGTTGTTCATCGTGCGATCCCAAAGCGAAGTATCGAGTTTTATATCGCGTATGTCGAGGAGGTCTTTGTACTTGAGAACGCCGTGCGCGAGCGCATATTCGTAGAGTTCGCGCGTCAAACGGACATCTTCGATGCAGTATGCGCGCACCAAATCATGTTTCCCTTCTTTCCACCACTCGACCGCTTTGAGTCCGTCACCGGACTTGCCGCGACCGAGCGTTGCTTCGGCAAGCGATTGGAGCCGGATGCGCCGCCCGAGCACTTTTTGGACTTCGGTGAGCAAATCGAGCGAGCGCAGGCGCGACAGGTCGCCCGGGTAATACCGGTTCAGGAGCGGTATATCGAACGCATCTGAATTGAAACCGATGAGCATATCGGCGTGTTCAAGAATATGCCAGAGGCGGGGGAGTTCCTCTTTCGTATATGAAGAATATTCGCCCGTTTGGGAATCATGGATCGCCACGACGGTGAGTTCCTGCTCATTCACGTCGATGTGGCCGCGGACGAAAGAATCGGAAACCGATTCGATGTCAAAGGTGATGGAACGCATAGGGTCAGCTTCCGGCGCGGAGATGCGCGGGAAGTTCGGAGACCGGAAGGCCTATTTCTTCTCCTGTCTGAAGTATTTTCATGCGGACGGTATTATTCGCGATCTCATCTGCGCCATAGGCGATAAAGAGCGGAATGTTGCGCCTCACGGCATCTTTCACCTGTTCTCCGAGCGATCGGTCGCTCAAGTTGACGAAGACGCGCCCGCCGGTCCGACGCAAGGTGTCGGCAAAGGCTTGCGCGGCAGGTATGTCGCTTGCGTGTGGCGTGCCAAGGTAGAGTTCCGGCCTCCGGGCATTCGTCGTGATAGGGAGCGCATGCGTCTCGATGAAATCGGCAAGCGTGACATCGCCTATCGCGAAACCGACCGCCGGAATCGAATCGCCGCCCCAGAGCGCGACCAGCTCGTCATACCGACCGCCGCCGAAGAGCGCTCGCGGGTTTGCTGGATTCGTATCGAAAACTTCAAAGACCATGCCGGTATAGTAATCAAAACCGCGCGTGATGCTTGCGTCGAAAACGACGTTCGTCACGCCGCGCGCCTTGAGCGCATCGATGCGATCGAGAAGTTTCCGTTTCTCGCGCGCCACCTCGGGAGCGGCGCCCGCATCCTCGAGAAGCGCGAGCGGGTCCTGTGCGGTCACTGCGGCTCGTGCGAGCGCGAACTCTTCGGGCGGCATTTTCGATTTCCTATCGAGGAGCCGCACGTACTGTCGGACGCTTTCGCCTTTGAGCCCGACGGCTTCGCACGCGGCATTCAAGAGCGGACGCGCGTTCATGCGGATGACGAAGTCATTTTCTTGCGCGCCGAAGTCGCGCAAGATGCGCGCGGCGAGCGCGAGTATCTCAATATCCGCCTCGCCTTCGGGGAGGCCGACCAGATCGATGTCCGCTTGATAGAATTCGCGCAGGCGGCCCCTCTGCGGCCGTTCGTAACGGAAACGGTTGCCGATGGAGAACCAGCGCAAGGGATAGGTAAGTTCGCGCCGCTTTCCGGCAACCATGCGCGCCAACGTCGGCGTCATCTCGGGACGAAGCGTGACACGCCGGTCGCCGCGATCGGTGAAGGTGTACGTCTGTTCGTCTATGATTTCTTCCGAGGTTTTCGCTTCGTAGAGCTCGGCGCGTTCAAGCGGGGAAGCGTTGTATTCCTCGTACCCCCAGAGCGCGAGCGTTTTCCGGATGCGGGCAAAGAGCGCCTCCTGGCGCGCGAACGCGTCAGGATAAAAATCGCGGACGCCCTTATAGGGATCGGTCGGGAGCGGTTCGGCCATACCCCGATTGTATCAGATGCCGGTTGAAGAGGGATTGGTCGAAACGTACTTGAGAATGAGGTCGCGCATCTGCTCAGGCTGCGGGATGCCGCGCATGTGAAATTTGTCGACGGCGCCGGCACTCTGCACATTGATGTCGCCGATATTGAGGAGGGAGGGCAGTACGCCGCGCACATCGGTGGTCACGTCCTGGACGCGATTGAGAAGCACGCTCGAGACCTCGCGGGAGAAGTATCCGCGTTGCTTGATGTCCACGATACGCTCATTGGTGAGCACCCATGCGTTCAGGAAGTAGCGCGTGAAGGCGCTCCATGCGCCCGTCCATGAGACCAGTAACCAGATGCCGAGCGCCGCGCGCATGAGGGGTACCTGCACGGTGAAGAGCGCCGCGTCATGCGCCAAGGGCGGCGCGAGACGCAGGAAGCTCGGGAGCGCGAAGGGAATAGCCGCGAGCAGTGCGAACGGCAGGAGCTCGGCAAGGAAGAGAAACCAATGCTTGCGCACCTGCTTGACGACATGTTCGCCCGGTTCAAGCTCAAACTCTTTCATACAGGTATGGTGCCGGAAAGCGCATACGCCATGAGTGCGAATGACACGAAAAGGTGCAGTGCGATCGCCGGGAAGGCGATGAGCGATGCATGGGAATATTTGAGCCAGTGATATATGGCGACGAGCGTATACACCGCCCAAAAAGCGAAGACGAAGTACAGAAACCATACGACCAGCGCGCCCGACGAGAGCGCCGCCGGCATATGCGCAAGCAGGATTCTCGGCGGTGCAAACGGCTGAAGCGGCTGGTCAGGCATTACGGAAATGATACTACGAGAGCGAAGCGAGGCCAATAATATGTGTGGAACAATATTATTGCGCCGAACGAGCCCTCGGATGCTTACATACGATAACGCGCGGGACACTGTATTGATCGGTGCGTATCTCGGTATCGAAGCCTTGCTCTGCGAACAATTCCCGAGCCGCTTCGACCGAGCGGCAATCGCATTCGATCCAGGTCATGCCGTCCTCTGCGAGCCGCGCCGGCAGTTCCGCAGCGATGCGGCGGATGAGAGAAAGGCCGTCGGATCCCGCGCGAAGCGCGAGCTCCGGCTCCCAGTCCGCCACGCTCTCCGGAAGCCTACGCTCGTCGGGTATGTAGGGCGGGTTCGCCGCTATGACGTCGAATCGCGCGCCCGCGGGGAAAGGAGCAAAAAGGTCGCCAATGCGGATATCGGCGCGCGTTTCGTCAAGGCCATTTTCGCGGATGTTTTTACGGATAGTCGCCTCGTGTGCCGGATCGAGTTCTCCGAAATACACTCGGGCGTGCGGTAGCCGCGCGAGCGCGGCGCAACCGATGGCGCCCGAACCCGCGCAAAGGTCGAGAAAAGTTATTGCGCGCTGTGCACGCTCCTCAATCGGTTCCCCGAGTGCGCCACCGTACTCGCCAAGAAAAGAGAGAAGCTGCTCGGCCCACCATTCGGTTTCAGGACGGGGGATGAGCGGCCGCGAGTCGAGGAATATCCTGAGCCCGAGAAATGGCTGCCAGCCAATGACGTAGGCGGCCCGCGCCCCCCCCCCCCGCCCGCCCCCCACACACAAAAGACCCGCCCCAACAGAAAGAGAGAAAATTT
>VFSW01002532.1_pt1 | contig 27641 bp, 26 predicted proteins | sample 5358111 | NCBI WGS metagenome assembly VFSW01 (sample SAMN11554181, study PRJNA540505) | mine drainage metagenome | isolation source: sediment from site ElyBrook_90M | place: USA: Ely Copper Mine, Vershire, VT | collected 2017 | reverse complement strand
GGCAGGTACTGGAATTCTCGATGAATCCTACCGTATGTTATTGCACTAAAAATGACGGGAGGCCTACCGGCACTTTTGGCACGGAAATCAAGCCTACCCCACATCCAGCTGCGCGAACGTATCGCGGAGCAACGCAGTACGAAGGCATCGAACAAGTTGTCTCGCCGGAAAGGAGGAGGGCTGGGCGGGGCGGGGAGTGACACGGGCCATTCGACGGTGGGCTGCGATCAAGCATTGACGGATCCCGGCATAGGGTCTTCAATACTTGGGGTTTCATGGCGGGTTCACCCAGATCCGGGGACGCTCAATGAAGCAATTACCCGGAATCTGACGGAGCTAAAGTATGGATAAGGATTTCGACATCGAAATTCTGCGTGAAGCCGCGGCAAAAGGAACATCGTCAAACCCACTTTGGCACTTCAATGCCATTTCAGGAAAGGGGGCGATCATTCCATTACTTGAAGAACAGTTCGACCTGCCACCGGCACCGATACAGCTCGGTGATGGTGATCGCCGGCAGTGTGAAATTGTTGGTCAGGAACACAAGCCGCTCGCCGGTCTCGGGATCTTTGAATTTGATACGACGCAGTGGCGTGTCGAAGTCTTGGCGAGAATAGAACCCTGTGAGCACGCTACGTTCTGTGGGAGCCGGAGGTGGGTGACTGCCTCCGGCGACCCGGCCGTGGGGGTGGGATTCCCCTGCGCTACTCGACCTCCTAGGGTTGAAGGAAGCCATCCTCTACCTGTCGGCGTTTCTCGCGCCATTGCTCCATGCGGTTATATACGGTGGGAATCACTACCATATTCAAGAACGTCGAGGTCACGAGGCCACCAAGTACCACCTGCGCCAGCGGTCGCTCCAGCTCCTTGCCGACCGGCGAGCCCCAAAGGAGTGGAATGAGACCAAGTGCGGCAGTGGCCGCAGTCATGAGTACGGGCACCAGTCTGTCCAGGGTGCCGTGGATGACTACTTCCTCTAGCTTGTGCCCCTCATGGCGGAGCTGGTTGTAGTGGGTAACGAGAATGATGCCGTTGCGGGTCGCGATGCCGAAGAGCGTGATGAAGCCGATGATGGCCGCCGTGCTCATGTTCGCCCCGGCGATATAGAGCGCCACGATACCGCCGATCATGGCGAGCGGCAGGTTACACAGCACAAGAAGCGCTTCGCGGAACGTACCGAATGCCTTGAAAAGCAGAATGAAGGCACCGAAGACAGCCAGGGCGCCGAAGCCCAGCAAGGTTCGGCTCGCCTGCTGCTGGCTCTCAAACTGACCACCGTATTCGATGTAGTAACCTGGCGGTAGCGTCACTCTGGCGGCCACTTTTTTCCGAGTCTGCCGGATCACTGAACCCAGATCCGCCCCCTGGACGTTGAAGCTTACGACAATCAGCCGCTGCACGTTCTCGCGGTTGATGGCATAAGGCTCATCTTGCACCGAGACATCGGCAACTTCCCTCAGGGGAATCTTGCCGGTACCGGAAGCGTTCAGCGCCGGGGCGTCCACCAGCATATCCCGGATCTCCTCGATGCTATTGCGGGCGGATTTTTCCAGGCGCACATAGAGGCTGAATGTGCGCTGACCTTCCAGCACCTTCGAGACCGTCTCACCATTCAGGTACATCTGGACATCGCCCATGACATTGCCCACCTGGATACCATAGCGGGCTGCCTTCCGTCGATCGACCCTGATGATGACTTGCGGCACCTTGATCTGTTGTTCCAGGTTGATATCTACCGCACCTTTGACTGTGTTCAGGACGCCCTGCACCTGCTGGCCGAGCCGGTAGAGTGTCGAGAGGTTTTCGCCGAAGATCTTGACCGCCACTTGGGCACGCACGCCGGACTGCACTTCGTCCATTCGGTGCGCGATGAACTGGCCAACGTTGAACACGACACCCGGGATCTGATCGAGGTCATTGCGGATATGGGTCAGCAGCGCGTTCGCGGACATATTCCTGTTCTTGGAAAAGTCGAGCCGCACGTCGAACTCGCTGAAATTGGGCGGTTGCGCGTCGTCATCAAGCTCGCTGCGTCCCGCGCGCTGATCCACCGAAATCACTTGAGGATATTTCAGGAGGTCCCGGCGTACCTGATCTCCGAGGCGCATGGACTCCTGCAACGAAGTACCTGGCAGGGTTGTCATGGCGATGATGTAATTACCTTCGTGAAATTCCGGCAGGAACGATCGTCCGAAAAACGGCAGCAGCGCCAGCGCCAGGATAAGTGCGCCCGTCGAAAACCCCACGACCCACCAGATATGGCCGAGAGCAAGGCGCAGCACCGTGAGGAAATGCTTCTTGAGCCAGAGCACGAAGCGGGTCTCTTTTTCATGCGCCTCGTCGGCTGATTCGGAAGTGACTGGCGCCTCGCGTTTGCGTACATCGAATGGATGCAATACAAGGCTCTCGTCAAGCCGTCTTTCGCGTTTGTTCACCAACAGTACATAACAGAGTGCCGGCACCATCGTGACGGCCACCACCAGCGAGGCCGTGACAGAGGTAATGTAGGCGGCTCCCAGCGGGCTGAATATCCGGCCAGCCAGACCCCGCAGAAAGAAGATTGGCAGAAAGATCAGGATGACGATGAACGTGGCGTAGACCACGGAATTCAGGATTTCCTGCACCGCGTCGAATACCACCTCCTTGGACGGCAATGATCTGACTGCGTTACGGTTGAGGCGCAAGCGGCGCACCACGTTCTCAACGGTGATGATGCCGTTGTCCACGACCTCGCCGATCGCGATGGCGAGTCCGCCGAGCGTCATGGCGTTGATACCGATATCGAAGGCGTGCATCACGAGGATGCCACCCACGAATGACGCTGGCATTGAGACGAAAGTGATCAATGAGGCGCGCCAGTTCATGAGAAATACGAACAGCACAACAATGACAATGAGTGCGCCTTCGACAAGCGAGATGCGCAGGTTGTGGATCGCGGTCTCGATAAAGCTCGCCTGCCGGAAAACGTGCGTGTTCATCTCAACGCCCGGCGGCAGCTGTTTCTCGATCTCATTGAGCGTCTTTTCGACCCTGAAGGTCGTTGTCAGGGTATCCGCGGCGTAGGCCTTGGAGATGGTGCCGATGACCGCCGGCTCTGTGTCGAAGGCGCCGTCACCACGTTTTATTTCTCCACCGAAGCCCACGTCGGCCACGCTACCGATGGTGACCGGCACGCCGTTACGGGTCGTGACGACGGTATTGCGGAGATCGTCGAGCGACATAATGCGTCCGACGCCGGTGACAATCATTTCCCCGCCGGATTCGTTGAGGTAGGCGCCAGGCACATTGCTGTTGGAGTTTTCGAGCGCGCGGCGGATGTCCTCGGCGCTGATCTGGTAGGCCAGCATGCGCTCGGGGTTGAGGCGCACCTGGTACTGCTTCACCTCCCCACCGATGGACACCACGGAGGAGACGCCACCGAGTGACAGGATGCGCGGCCGGATCACCCAATCAGAAAGTGTGCGCAATTCCATCGGGGATACCGAGTTGCTGGTGAGTGCGTATTTTACGAGCCAGCCTACGGCCGAGGTGACCGGCAGCATCACCGGCGGCTTTGCACCGGCCGGCAGATCGCCCAGCACGTTCTGGACACGTTCGTTGACGAACTGCCGGTCCTGGTAAATGTTGGTGCTCACCTTGAATACCACAGTGATCGTCGATAGCCCAACGGAGGTTTTGGATCGCACTGTCTCTACCCCCGGCGTACCGTTGATGGCGCTTTCCAGGCGGTAGGTGACGAGACTTTCCACATCCTGGGGCGCCATGCCCGGCGCTTCGGTCTGGATCACAACCTGAGGCGGGGCGAACTCGGGGAACACGTCCACCGGCATTTTCTGCAGCGCGAACCCCCCGGCGATAAAGAGCACCAGGGCGACCGCCAGGATCACCAAGCGATTGTTAAGGGAAAGGGCAATGAGGCGGTTGAACATGATTAATCCCCGTCGCTTGATTTGAGCTGGCCGCCAGTGAGCCAAAAGGTGTAGATTTCGCGCACACCCTCGGTCACAACCTGGTCGGCAGGCACGAGACCGTGGGTGATCTCGCTGTATTCAGCGTCGCTTGCCCCGAGCGTCACATCCACGCGGTGAAACTTGCTGCCCTCTTTTACAAAGACGAACTTTTCACCCTCGGCTTCAAGGATTGCGCTGTTGGGGATCGTGAGGGCGTCTTGCGTATGACCTAGAACCACGGTGACGCGGGCGAACATGCTGGGTTTGAGGAGATCGCCGGGATTATGGAGCAGCACCCAGACTTTCACAGTGCGGCTTTGCGGATCGAGGTTGGGGTCGACGAAGATCACCTTGCCAGTGAGCATCCGGTCAGGGTAGCTCAACAGCCGGACGCGAGCGGTCTGGCCATCTTTCACCTTGGCGAGATCCTGTTCGTACACCTTGGCGACTACCCGCATGTCGGTGCGTTCGCTGATGTGGAAAAGCATCGTGTTGGGTTCAACCGCCTGGCCGAGAATTACGGGTCGCTGGTCAATGATGCCACCCATCGGCGCCGTGATGACCACACTCGGCGGCGGGTCACCCACCAGGCGTGATTGCACGCGGGCGAGTTTCTGCCCTATGCGGACATGGTCGCCGAGGTTCGCATAGAGTGCGGTGATCTGGCCACTGATGCGCAACGTGACATCTGCCTGTTTGTTTGGCAGAAGCTCTACTTCACCATTGAGATTCAGCACCGTGTCGAGAGGCCGGAAAGCCGCTGTGGCGAGCCTTAGCCCCAGCGCCTTTTCCTGTTCCGGCGTCAGGGTGACCGGGCCGCGGGTGGCGTTACCGATCTCGATCTGACCACCATGGGCCAGGGCCTGGGTGGACGAAAGAAACGCGGCCAGCAGTAAGCCGAGGCCAAGGTTCGCAAGTCCATGGCCACGCGGCCGCCGATGATGAACGTATGCGCGTATTTTCATTTCAATGTCCTGCGATGTCAGTGGATGATGCCTCTTTGGCATGTGTCGCGTAGGTGGCGTAAGTATCAGTCGCCGTGGCGAGCCGGACGCGGGCCTTAAGGTACTGGTTGAGCACGTTCAGATAAGCGATGTTGAGATCACTCTGCTGGCGCTGAGCCTGTACTACCCCGATAATCGGAATCTGACCCTGGCGGTAGGCCTGCTGCGCAAGCTTCGCGTTGCGCTCGCTCAGGGGCAGCATACTGCCGGTGTAGCTCACGAGGACGCCCTCAAGCCGTTGCACCTCCTGATAGGCGTTCGCCACTTCCGCCTCGATACGAAGTTTCAGAGCGCCGGCGCTCTCCGTCGCCTGAGTCGTGAATGCCTGTGCGGCGGCGACATTGCCCTGATTGCGATTGAAGAGAGGCAACGGGACCGACAGGGTCAGCATCAGCACCTTGTCGGTGCTCTGCGGCGGTGCCCCGTCCACCACCAACCGTTCCCGCTTCTCACCGAGGGATATTGTCCAATCATCCCAGCGCGAAGCGCTGGCCAGTGCCTCCTCTGCGTAGGCGCGGTCTACGTTCAACACCACGCTATGGAGATCGGGGCGGGATTCGATCGCCTTTCTCTGGAGGTCGGCAAGATTCGGCAACGATGCCGGCGACGGCAGGGTGTCGTCCAGGCCCACTGGCGTACCGGCAGGGCGGCCCAGGAGCTGGTTCAGCTGCGTCCCGAGCGTGGTTCGCCGGATTTCGAGATCGATGCGTTCCTGCGCCAGCCGCTGTAGTTCGAGTGCGGCTGTGTTAACGTCGAGTTCGGAGACTTCGGCAGCCTTGTACCGGTCCTGCGTGGTTTTCACTAGCTGCTCATCGATGGCGATGAGCCGGTCACGGACCTCGATCTGCTTGTTGATGCCGACGAGGCCGTAGAATGTGTCAGCTACTTCTCCGGCAAGCTTGCGTTCAGCATCGCTCACCTCGGCGAGGGCGAGCTCCACATCGACACGCGCCACGTCCTTGCGCTTGGACAGGCGGCCGGCGATCGGTAAATCCTGGCTGAGCGCGACGCTGGTCGAGTTCTCGCCTTGATCACGGAACGGTGTGTCAGTGGTACGACCGATCTCAAGGCGCGGATTGGGCCACAGACCCGATTGCACGAGCCGTGCACGCGCTATGTCCACGGAATGTAATGCAGCCCGCAGTTCCAAGTTGTTCTGCATCGCCTCGCGGATGGCGCCATCCACCGTCAGGGTGGACGACCACGCGGGCGGACTCAGCATGAACAGCACCAAAAAGGCGATTAACGCAGAACGCAGGCGTCGTGGCGCGCACGAAAACACCATGATAGACATGAATATCCCCTTCCAAAACGCAATCCAAGGATGGAATCGTCGGGAGGAGCGCAACGAAGCAGCACGGTTCAACGTGCCGTTCGAGCAGGCTAGCGGAAATCGATGCTAGGACTTCCCGACGGACGCGGGATTAAACGGGTGGAGCGTGGGGCCAGAAAGCGCCCAGGGCAGGGGACCGCCAGGGAATGAGCGGTGGACGGTGAACGAACCATTGTTCTGAAGCCTTGACCGCGAACGTCGCTACGGCAAAGGCGGTAATAGCCGGCGGCTCTGCCTGAAAGGCGGAAAGCGTCCGGACCTTTAAATCGTAGGTTTGGGCGACTGCCGAAAGATGCTGCTGGGCGGTACAGCAGATGTCGTTATCCACATCCCCGTGAGTCTGCTGACCGGTAAGCGCCTGGATCGTCCGGTCGGGCGCCCCATGAGTCAGCCCATTGAAACCGACCGTAATACCAGGAATACCAGGACAAACGAGGAGTGGTGTGAGCCAGGCTAACAGCACCAACAGGACACCATAGCGGCGCCTCGGACTGATCCGGGTGTCCATCGGCAGACCAGCGGCAGCTGTCATAAACTCTCTGGGAATCTCGCAGGTTCGGAATTCGACTGTCCCGATATGGCAAAGTTCAGTGGAACACTGCCGCCAAGGTCAGGGGAGGCTAGTATACCGATATTTTGCCGCGCGTAACCAGCCTGCCTGTGCTGCAAAAGGCTGGGGACCAGCAGTCGTCCCCGGCTACTCGACCGTATGTTATTGCACAAAAAATGAGGGCCCGATACGGACATTTTTCTACCAAAAAAACTGTCTTCCTATTTCGGGATATATTTTATTTCCGTTTACGGCTAAACTAATTTCATGTTGCACTGGTTTCGCAGAAAACTAAAGCCGGTTGCCCGCGGTCTGCTCGCCACGGTTGCGTCGCTATGGGTGGTGATCGCGGTGGCGCCGTGCGCCATGGCGGCACCATCCCACGAGATGGATCATGCCGCCATCCCATGCCCCTTCAACACGGGCATGGCGCACATGAGTGCAAACGACTGTCACACCGTCACGGTGATGAATTGCAAGCTGCCCAATATTAACTCGCCGATCACTACTGCCCTCGAGCATACTGTCGCCACACCGGCCCTGCTCGCGAGACTGCCGGTGTCGATGGTGCTGCCGGACACCGCGCAGCACCCGCGGCGAGATTTCTTGACGCCGGACGTTCCGGCCCCTCCGCTCCACATCCTGCACCTCACGCTGATCATCTAATAACTCTCCCCTGCGCGCAATCGCGCGCCATGTCGTTTCTGTTCACGACTGTCAGGAGAGATTCATGTCCGTCATTCATGCCTCGTCCCGCCTCGCGGGAATTTCGCTCAGTGTTCAGGCTGGCGCCGCTCATGCCATGGCTGCACGCCAAGCCGACCCAGTCCTATCGTTACAACGCGACCACGCCAACGCCGCGACGGTCGATACACACAGCGTGTTTAATTCGACCGCGAAGATTTCACATCCGGGCCTTCGTGGATTGTGGCCGTTGAACCTCTGGCGCCCGGAGACGGCGGTACGAAAGGAGGCCGACATGAAATATATCAGCTGCCCGATGATTTCAATCTGTGAGTGGCGCAGCGGAATGGTCACTGCGGAATCGCGCGAATCGCGGCTTCGAATACCGTGAAGTGTTCCGCCTGCGGGATTGTGTCCTGGGGCCGCGCAGACACTGGTCGTCAAATCCGGGATACCAAAAAACAGGAGATGTTCCATGAAAATACCACCAATGACCTTAGTTGCGCTTGTCCTGGTCGGCGCCATCGCGGGCACCGTTACCGTGGCGGCCTCGGCCGCGACATCAACCTCGCGTGAGGCCCAAATGGAGGCGTGTTTCCGTGCCCACGGCAAGCTCATGAGCAAACCCGCGGTCACAAACATCTACGACTGCTGGCGCGCGCATGCCTATCTGATGGACAGATAGCGCGCCCGCTGTCGTGCCTTGATGCGACCCCGGTGCGCGCGGGCCGTCCGGCAGCTTGCCGCGCACCAATTTCGCACTGAAATGAGGCTCTATCAATTGGAAGATCAAGTCTCGCCTGCCACAAACCGAGCCAGTGCGAGGCCGGCATGATCGCGCGGGGCGCCACGAACAAATAATCAATTTCTTCGCACATGACAGGAGATATGCCATGAGACATGTAATAAGAGCGGTGCTGGTCAGCTTTATTCTTGCGGGGCCGCCGCACGCCGTGTTCGCCGCTGAAAGCTATGCGGCCTCCGGCACGGTCAAACGTGTCGAGATCCAGGCGGGTCAGGTCAACATCACGCACGGGCCGATCGCAGGTCTCGGCTGGCCGGGCATGACGATGAACTTTCCCGTCAAAGACAAGGCAGTTCTGCGCAAGCTCACGCCGGGCGAACGCGTGGATTTCTGGCTTAGCCAAGAAGACGGCCGCTATGTCATTACCAGGATCGTGCCGTCAAAACGCTAAAGGCCACCACGCCGCAGAAGGATAGCCGTGACAGGAGCGCGGGCCTGAAACCAGGCAAGTGATCGCATTGAAGACGGAGTCGGGTCCGGCTATGTCTCTAAACCAGTCAACGGGAGACGCAAACATGATGGGCATGATGAACAACGGTCAAGGTGGATGGATGGTCGGCAGCATGTGGTTTTTCTCTATCCTGTTTTGGGTATTGGTCATTGCCGGTGCGGTGTTCATCATTCGATGGCTGATGGAACGTCATACCCAGGATCACTATTGGAGGAATTACCTCTGGATATCCTGAAAAGACGTTACGCCCAAGGCGAAATCGACCCGGAAACGTTTGGGCGTATGAAACGAGACATCGGAGATAGAGGCCATGAAAAATAACCGGAATCTCATCATCGGCGTGTCTTTGCTGCTTGCCGGTGTCATTGGGCTCGGCGTGTTGCCCGGGATGCGCCTGTCTCTGGGCGCGACGATGGGTGACGGAATGATGGATCGCCACGGGATGAAGGAGATGATGAAGGGCATGATGGGCGATGTTCTGCCACCCGGCCTCGATCCCCGGCTCTTGCCGGATCCCGGCGCGCCCGGTGCGCACCTGCTGGAGCGATACTGCACCCAGTGTCACAACCTGCCGGGCCCCGGGATGCACACCGCCGCTGAATGGCCCGCCGTGGTGGCCCGCATGAACGGGCGCATGCAGATGATGAGCGGGGGGATGATGGGCGGCCGCCCGACGGGCATCGTGGCGCCTTCCGGCGCCGAACTGCAAACGCTGACCGCCTATCTGCAAACGCACGCCCAAAAACCCATGGACATCGCGCAATATCCGGATCTGAACACGCCGCCCGGTAAGGCGTTCTACGCGGTCTGCACCCAGTGCCATGCGCTGCCCGACCCGAAACAACATATTTCGAGCGAATGGCCCGGCGTCGTGGCGCGCATGCGGCACAACATGACAGTCATGGGTCGCACTGTCCCGGACCGGGCCGTCCTTTCGGAAATTATTGTGTTCCTGCAGTCGCACGCGCGCACTCAGGCCGGCTCCGGTAGGAAGCGTTGAAATGCCAGTGGGGCGGATACCAGCAGCGCGTTATCTCCCGGAGTTGGTCTCGCCGCCGCCCACGCGTATCCGAGCCCCTTCACCATCACGACCAGCATGGAGCGTGGGATATGAGGTACTTATGTTTCGTTGCGTCATCCATTTAAAGACAGCTGTGTCTTCTGTCATGGGGCAGTCCGTCGTCTGGCCGCTTTCGCCAGGCCTGCCGGTGCCAATCTCCTGTGTCCTGCGCCGCGAATCGACACGCGCTTTGAGTTTGGTACGAAATGTATGCGCTCGGCTAGTCACTGGACACACGCTATCGGTCCGATGGCGACAAAGGCGCGGCGACGTCACCGGCATGCGCGCCTGCGGCGGATTATCCCGAGCCGCGATCCTGGTCACCGTGACATTATTAAGCCGGCATGCTGAAGCGGCCCCTACTAGCGACGTCATTCAGACGCAAGCGACCGTGCCTGTGACGGTGACGTCCCCTCCGCTCACGCTTCCAGAGGCCGAGGATGAGCTGTCGCATGCCAATCCCGCCGTACTGCAGGCACGGCAGGTACAAGCTGCTTTGCAGCATCAGGCAGTCGCCATCCGCCAGCTTCCGGACCCGGAGATTGGGCTGATGGCCCAAAATGTACCTACCAATAGTTTTTCGCTGGCGCAAAATCAAAACGCGATGCTCAGTATCGGTATCAGCCAGCGTTTCCCTGCCTTCGGTAAACGCGCAGCCCAGGGGCGCGTCGCGCGCGCTAAAAGCCAGTCGGCGCTCTATGGAATCCTGGCTACCAGGGCGCAGAGTCTGCTCGCCTTACGGGTAGCTTGGGTCGATGCCATGTATGACCAGCAAGTCCTCGCCATCCTGCGGAATCAACAGACTCTGGACACCGAAAGTGAGCAGGTGGCGCTGGCCCGGTTTCGCGCGGGCGCGGCCCCCGAGGTCGATGCCCTGCGAGCGCAGCTTGATGAACAGGCACTTGGCAACACCGTGTCTCAGGTACAGGCGTTACACACGGCCGCCATCGCGACCATTGCGGCGCTGCTTGCACGCCCGGATTTGCCAACACTCGCCGCCAGCTGGCCGCAGATGCCCACTCCGCCTTCTTTGGCGGCGATTGAGGCGCGGCTTGCGGACAATCCCTTGCTGCGCGAGGCGAAGACCGCGCAACAGGCGGCCGAAGCACAGGTGGCTGTGGCTCACAGCGCCTACTACCCGAACGTCACCGTTTCGGGCTCCTACGGAAAAAGCTATTACCCAGGTATGCCCGATCAGATGACCGTGGGAGTGACCCTGAGCGTGCCGCTTTTTACCGCCGACCGCCAGGATCAGGTGCTGGATGCAGCACAGGCAAACGCGGCGGCCTCGCGCGACGCGCAACAGCAGCAGTCCCTGCGCATGCTAAGCACGGTACATATTCAGTTTGCGCAGTACCTGTCTGCGCAGACACAACTTGAGCGCACACACGATACGCTACTCCCCACGGCTCAGGCTGCGTTTGCTGCAGCGCTTTCCACTTATTCATCGGGTCAAACAAACATGAACAGTCTGCTCAAAACCCAGAAGGCGGTGCTTCAGTACGCTCTTGAAGAGATCAGTCTGCGCCGCGATCTTGCAAATGCTGAGGCCAATCTTGACTACCTCGCGACCGGTGTGGAGCACAAATCATGAATAAGACAACAGCGACATTAGGCATTTGGGGCACGATTCTTTTTGGCGCCGGCCTGATTCTGGGATGGCAGTTCGGTCCAGCCGCCCGCACAGCGGGAACGCCTGCAGCCAAGACGGCTCATCCTGCTAAAGTCGCAGTGACTCCCTCAGCACGCCGGGTGCTCTACTGGGTAAGCCCCATGGACCCTAACCAACGTTCCGACCACCCGAAAAAAGACAGTATGAATATGGCCTATGTGCCGGTCTATGCGTCATCACCGGAGAGCACATCCCCGACGGGACTCGAGGTGGATTCCCGCATGGTGCAGACCTTGGGGGTACGGCTTGTCACGGTCAGGCCGCGATCCCTCGGCCATGAAATCAATACCATCGGCACCATCACCGTGGACGAGAATTGCCTTCATGACCTGAATCTGCGTGTGTCGGGGTGGGTCGTCGATCTGGCAGTACGGGCGGTCGGGGACACGGTACGACGGGGTCAATTGTTGGCGAAGATTTATTCACCCCAGCTGTATGCCGCTCAAAACGAGTATTTGATTGCGCGCGGACAATCGAAGCTTCTGCCCCATCAGGGTGTCGAACACGCAGCAGCTGAGCGCTTGCGCCTGATAGGTATGAGCAGCGCACAGATCGTAGCACTGGCAGCGCGCGGTCGGGCACAGCAATTAATGTCCATCCGGGCACCTGAAAACGGGACAGTCCTGGCGTTGGGTGTGCGCTCTGGCGGTTATGTCACCCCTGGCACGAGACTATTTGAGCTCGCGGATTTAAGTCGCGTGTGGGCGAAGATTGCGCTCTACAGTTATCAAATCCCCTGGGTACAGTTGGGCGATCCGGTCCAGCTACGATTCGCTCATGGCCAGAAGCCAATCAGGGCTGGCCACATCACCTTTCTCTATCCGACGCTCGACCCCGCCAATCGCACGGTCGAAGGGCGGATAACGCTGGCCAATAACGATGGGCAGCTACGTCCAGGCATGTACGTCAATGCCTCAATACAGGGGATGCCCACAACCGCACTTGCCGCGCCGGCCGATGCGATTCTGCATATGGTCAATGCGGACTATGTCATGGTCGCGACCGGTCAGGGCCATTTCATGCCGACCCAAGTCATGCTGGGCCCGCAGTCCCAAGGCTGGGTCGCGGTCAGACTGGGCCTGAAAAGCGGGGATCGAATCGCAGAAAGTGCGCAATTCCTGCTGTACGCGGAGTCACAGCTGCAACAGATAAAGTCTCGAATGCTTGGGCCCACAGCAAGCACACCGGATACAGACACCCCGGCGTCGGTGTCGGGCGTATCGCGCGTCGGAGCACAACCATGATCCGGAGCGTCATCGGCAAATGCCTCGACAACCGTTATTTCGTGCTGCTCGCGGCCTTACTACTGCTGGTCGTTGGAATCCTGGCAGTGCTGCGCATCCCTTTGGAAGCTATACCGGACATCTCACCGACGCAGGTCATCATCAAGACTTCCTATCCTGGACAAGCGCCGCAGGTTGTTCAGGATCAGGTGACCTACCCCATCGAGTCCCTGTTGATGTCGGTCCCGGGACGGGAAGCCGTTCGCGGTTATTCTATGTTCGGGGATTCCTTCGTTTATGTGATCTTTAAAAACGGCACCAAGATTCAGGCCGCCCGCAATCTGGTTCTGCAGTACTTGAGCCAGATTCAGTCAAAACTGCCGCCAGGCGTGGCGCCGACGCTGGGCCCGGAGAGTTCAGGTGTGGACTGGATTTATGAATACGCCGTGACTGATCCGGACGGGACGATGAACCTCGGAGATCTCACCACGCTGCAGAACTGGTTTCTCAAATATCGGCTACAGGCCATCCCCGGTGTGGCAGAAGTGGCGACCGTGGGCGGCATGGTGAAGGAATACCAGGTGGTCGTCGACCCCGATAAACTGGTCGGCTATGGCATCACCCTCCCACAGGTGGAGGCGGCCATCCGGGATGCCAATGGAGAGACCAGCGGATCCGTGGTGGATATGGGCGGTGCCAGCTATATGGTGCGGGCCTCGGGCTATATTCGAAGCCTCGCAGATCTTGGCAACGCGGTGATCGCTGTGCGCCACGACGTGCCCATCACCGTACGCGATATCGCCCGCATTCAATTTGGTCCGGAGCTGCCCAATGGAATTGCCGAACTGAATGGACAGGGTGCGGTCGTCGGCGGCATTGTCATGATGGATCAGGGCGAGAATGCCTATGACATCATCAAGCGGATTAAACACAGGTTGGTGGCCTTGCAGACCTCGCTGCCCAAAGGAGTGCGGATTGTCACGACCTACAGCCAGGCCTCCCTGATCGCACATAGCATCCATACGCTGAGCGAGAAGCTCGTGGAGGAATCCATCGTCGTCGCCCTGGTGTCTTTGATTTTCCTCTTTCGAGCCCGCTCGGCGCTCGTGGCCATTATATCCCTGCCTCTAGGCATATTGGCGGCGATTATTGTGATGTGGATGCAAAACGTGCCCGCCAACATCATGTCCCTGGGCGGCATCGCCATCGCCATCGGCGCGATGGTCGATGCCGCCATTGTCATGATTGAGAACATGCACAAGCATAGGGAGCGATCGCCGGATGCCGACCCCTGGACGGTGGCGCGACAAGCCGCCGAAGAAGTCGGGCCCGCGCTCTTCTTCTCCCTGTTGATCATCGCCGTATCGTTCTTGCCGGTATTCACCTTAAGTGGCGAGGAGGGCAAATTGTTTATACCGCTTGCTCTCACCAAAACCTATTCCATGGCAGCGGCCGCCATTCTATCGGTAACGCTGGTCCCGATCTTGATGGCCTACTTCATTCGCGGCCATGTGCCCTCGGAAAACGTGAACCCGCTGAATCGCTGGCTGGCACGACTGTACCGGCCGGTCATTCAAGGCGCCTTAAGCCATTCCGGGTTCGTACTGGTGGGTGCACTCCTGCTGTTGGCGAGTGTCTTCGTTCCCTGGAAATACCTCCAGTCGGAATTCATGCCGCCTCTCAATGAAGGCACGCTGTTGTACATGCCGATCAGCCAGGATCCCTCGATTTCCATTGGGTCGGCAGGGTATCTGCTGCAGCTCACCGATCGGATCCTGAAGCAATTTCCGGAGGTGGCCACCGTATTTGGTAAGGCGGGTCGCGCGCAAACCGCAACCGATCCGGCCCCCATCTCCATGTTTGAAACTGTCGTCACCCTGAAAAATCCAGCGACTTGGCCGCACCACGTGACAATACACGCGCTGGAGAACCAGCTTAATCAGGCCTTAGCGATTCCAGGGCTCTCCAACATCTGGACCATGCCTATTCAGGCCCGTGTCGACATGCTCACCACCGGACTGCAGACACCGTTAGGTATCAAAGTCGCGGGACCCGATCTTGCAATTCTTAATCAGGTCGGGGCGCAAATCCAGGCTGCGGTTCAACGGGTACCGGGCGCCGACAATGTGTATGCCTCAAAGGCCACGGGCGGACGCTACATCGTGATCGACACGCACCGGCTCGCCGCGGCGCGTTACGGGCTGTCCATTACGGATGTCAACCGGCTCGTCGAAACCGCGATCGGCGGCGTGCCGGTGACCACCGCCGTCAATGGCCTGGAGCGCTTCCCCATCAATCTGCGCTACCCGCGTGCGGCGCGTCAGTCCCTGGCGGCGCTGGAAGCCAGTCGGCTGCCCGCACCTTCTGGCGCTCAAATCCCCTTGGCGGATGTGGCGAGCCTGCACATTGAGGATGGGCCACCGATGTTAACGAGTGATGACGCAGAACTCACTAATTGGGTTTACATCAATCTCAAACCCGGCACCGGGATCGGTACATTCGTTCGCAAGGCACAAAGCGCGCTGGCGAAAGCCGTACACCTTCCGCCTGGTTACACCCTGTCATGGGTGGGGCAATACCAGGTCATGCAACACGCAGCCGCGCGCCTTAAGTTGCTGATCCCGGCGGTGATCGTGTTGGTTGCATTACTGCTTTACTTCAACTTTCAGAATCTCGCCGAGGTCGCAATCATCTTGTTGACTTTGCCGCTCTCGCTGGTCGGTGGCTTTTGGCTCGTGTACCTATTGGGCTACAAGCTTTCAGTGGCCGTGGCCGTCGGTTTTATCGCCCTGGCAGGCGTCGCCTCGGAATTTGGCGTAGTCATGTTGCTTTATTTGGATCAATCTGTGGATACCCGACGATCAACCGGCCAACTCCGCACGGCAGAGGACCTTCATCAGGCTATTATCGAAGGCACCTTGCACCGATTGCGGCCCATGGCGATGACCTTTGCCACCGTAGTCGGAGGTTTGTTGCCCATCTTGTTCAGCCAGGGCACGGGCGCCGATGTGATGAAACGTATCGCCGCGCCCATGGTCGGCGGAATGATCAGCGCTGCAGTGCTGAGTCTCGTCGTGATCCCGGTGCTGTATTGGCTCTGGCAGCGATCGCGTCTTGCACGCGAAGCGCGCGCTGACACAGCCTGACCGGAAACCGGGTACCTTGGCCACCCGATCAGGAGAGCGTCAAAAAAAGCCAGTGGATTGGTCGGTTCAGCGCACCGCGCGCATCGCCGTGAACGCGGTAATGGTTTCGGAGTGGGTTGGTCCGAAAATGGGCGCGTCCCTCACGGGGGCGCCATGACCAGTAGGGAACAATCCCTATCACCTTGAAGGAGTGATGAAGATGAGATTTATGATGCGTAATACCTTGATGGCCGGTTTCGCGGCAGTAGGGCTCGCCATCATCCTGCCCGTCTTTGCGCAGACGGGCGGGATGATGGACGACCAGGCGGGCATGGGTGGCCCGGGCGCGAGCCAGATGTCCGGTGTGATGCACGACATGTCGGGCCAGATGATGGAGATGTCCCACCGTATGGGCACGGGTAGCCTGAGCGCGGTCGAGCGGAAGCGGATGGCCGAGCGCATGCGCGAGATGGCAGGCTTGATGGACAGTATGTCCGGCATGGCACGCAAGGGCATGATGATGGACGAGGACATGCAGAAGCAGGTGGGCACGATGCGCCAGCGCATGGACGAGATGATGAAGCCATCGGCTGGAAGTTCGAAGAAGTAGCAATGTCGCCGGCGGTCGGAAGACCGCCGGCTATGGCTGTTCCTGGAGGTGTGTCATGACAACAGCATGTTCTCCCAGTCCCGTTTTGTTTCACTCTCCGACGCGGGTTCGTAAAATCGGTATTGCATCGGATAGATAGTTAGGAACCGGTACGTCCCGATCGATTCGAACGATCAGTGGTGGTCATCAATGATGCAGGCAGCGCCTGTGTGCTGGGCTCAGCCATGGGTCGCCCCAACAGAAAGCCCTGCCCATAATCGACGCCGATCTCCTTGAGGACGCTGTAGCCGGATTCGCTGTCGGCGAATTCGGCTACGGTCTGTTTGCCCAGGGTGTGGGCGATTTCGTTCATGGCCTTGACCATCGCTTTGTCCACGGGATTCGTCGCGATATTCCGGACGAATCGTCCGTCAATCTTGATGCAGTCGACGGGCAGGTCCTGGAGATAGGCGAACGATGACATGCCGGCGCCGAAGTCGTCCAGCGCGGTCTGGCAACCCAGCGACCGAAGTCCGGATAGCAAGGTTACGGCCGACGTCATGTCGGCGATCGCCGCGGTCTCCGTCACCTCGAAGGATAACGACGTCGGGTCCACGCCTGTCTCTTCGATCTTGCGTCTGACCAGGTCAAAAATTCCGTTCGCCGACAGTGACTGGCCGGACAGGTTTATCGAATAACGCAGGGATGGACGGGCCTTGCGGCGTTCCGCCAGATCATCCACGGCATGGGCAATGACCCACATGTCGATTTCCACGGCGAGACCGAAACGTTCCGCCGATGGCAGGAATCCCTGCGGCATGATCAGTTCATTGTGATCATCGAGCATGCGTAACAGCACTTCGTGACGCTCAATCTCCCCATCCTTAATACGAACAATGGGCTGATAGGCGAGCACGAACCGATCGTTGTCAATGGCCTGGCGAATCCGGCGTGACCAGCCCATATCGAGAGACATTACCGTCACACTGTCGGAATCGGTCTTGTCGAACGCATGCACGCGGTTACGGCCGTGACGCTTCGCCATGTGACAGGCGATGTCCGCCTGGGCCAGAGCATCCGATGCCGACTTGGTATCTTTTTCAATCATCGCCAAACCGATGGAACAGCCGATATTGACAAGATTGTTGCCGTACCGAAAGGAATTGGCAGACAACCTGTTCCGGAATGATTCGGCGACCCGAAGCGCATCGTCCGCTCCGACGCTGTACAACAGTACCGCAAACTCATCACCGCCATGGCGTGAAATCAGGTCACTCGACCGCGCGCGATCGCGCATGATGTTGGCCGCCTCAATCAGGACGCGGTCACCGGCCGCATGTCCAAGTGTATCGTTTACGTATTTGAAGTTGTCGAGATCGATATAAAGCAGGGCACAGAGTTGTTCGCCGCGCTGGGCGCGCGCCACCACGCGTTCCAGTTCTTCGACGAAATAGGCCCGGTTGTACAACCCGGTGAGGCCATCGTGCTCCGCCAGACGTTTAAGGTTTGCGATCAGCGCCTTGCGCTCGCTGATGTCGGCGGCCAATGCGACGTACATGTGCTTTCCCTGCAAAGTCATCTTGCTGATCTTGAGCGCCAGCGGGAAGCTTTCTCCGGTCTTATGGCGGCCGAGAACCTCCCCTTCGTGCCCGATCAGCCGGTCAATCTCCGTGCGAATCAGGTGCTTCACGTATTCTTTGCGCCTTTCGGAGGGGTTCGGGGGCGGGATGAGCAGGCTGATATCCGCGCCGCGGGCGTCCATGACAGAGTATCCGAACAGGCGTTCGGCCGCCTGACTGAAGCTCTCGATCACGCCATTTTCATCGAAGGTAATGATGGCCTCGGCGGCGTTGTCGAGGATGGTTTCGAGACGCTCCTGTCGGGCGCGAAGTTGATCGCGCATCCGCGCAAGATGTTGCAGCAGCTGACCGACCTCGTCGTTTTTGTCGTCATCAATACGGTCATCCCAGCTATCATCGGCGATCCGGTCTGCCACGGCGGTTGCCATCGACAGGGATCGCGTTATATGGAGCGTCACATGCGCAATCAGGGCGATCGTGAGCAGGGCAATCGTGGTCAGGGAAAGGAACGCGATCAAACCCAGCCTGCGTTCATACACCTGCGCGCTGCGGTACGCAGCGCCGACGGCCAACTGTTGGCGGGGAACAAGTTCGTCCACAGGCTTGAGCACTGTGGCATAGACCGAAAATGGCCAGCGGTCTTCCAGAAGCGACTCGATGGCGGTGCGGTCTTCGCGAGCGTAGGCGGCGTCGAGTGCCGCAAAAAACGCATCGATGGATGTGATGTGGGTGTCGACGGACGCGATAAGATGCTGGTCTTCCTGCGTAAAACGGCGATGACGCGTCATGATCCGAAACTGAGCCCAGGCGGCCGGGATCGCCTTGCGTGCTGCGGCAAGCTCAATCCGGTTTCCCACGGCCGGCATCTGGTCTAAGAGATAGCCGGCCATTCGATACTGGATCTCTTTAAGATTGCTCTCAACTGTGAGCAACGGTTCCAGAGGCTGGACATTGTTTTCATACACCGCGGTCAGCACCTGTGCACCGTGGTTCACGCCAAGGATCGCGGCAAGGGAAAAACCGGCGAGCGAGGCAACATACAGCGCCGCAATGATATACAGGTTAGTCTTGATGCTCAGTTTCTTGATCATTGTCCCAGCGGCGCTGAGTGCGGCTACTGTACCGGAAGTTTCTGCCTGTCCCATGCCGGGATTCCGCCACGCAGCCAGAACACGCGTGTGTATCCGGCGCGGATGGCAGTCGTGCTGGCCTTGTAACTTTTCCAGCATTCCGGCCCGTTGCAGTAGAAAATGATCGGGGTGCGTTTGTCGTGCGGGAGTTTGGAGAGATCGAATTTGTCCGCGCGCGCATCAAAGTGGACGGCGTGTGCGCTGCGTTCTTTATAGGGTACGCTGATCGCGCCTTCGATATGTTCTTCCACGTATTCATAGGCACTTCTTACGTCGACGACCAGCGTCCCTTTGTCGATCATTTGTTTGGCTTGAGCTGGCGTGATGATGGTTGCATGAGGCAGAACTGCCGGCACGGTGGCCGCCATTGCCAGCCAAGGCCACAGCATCAGGAACGGCAGTAACCAGGAACGGTATCGGTATAAATATAGGTGCCTCGTCATTGATAGACCCTCGTATTTGAGCCTTCAAGGAGAATCTCACAAAACTCCGTGTCGGTAAAAGGTCGAATGGCCCGGGGCTGCGCCTGCTGCAAGGCAAAAGCGCTTGCCACGGCACCCGATGCTTTCTTGTGCATTTCTACAGAGTAACGCACGACTACTTGATCGCCGCCACGTAGCCGCTTTCTCCGTTCTTCATGAAGAAATAATCCTTCACCCCGAGCTTGACGAAATAGTACTGTACCCAGGGCACCTGTTTACCCACGGCGTCGTAGACAAGCAGGGTTTTGTGCTCGCGCGTCGCCCGACTGATCTCCTCACTAAGCTTGGCCTTGTTATCGAGCGTCACATGCACATCGTGCATAGGAAAGAGTGTCCAGTCGCGCTGGGCCAGATCCCGGACATCGAGAACGATGCAGCCGCAGTTCGGGCGCCGCACCCGGGAGATGAAATCCTTCGCGGAGATGACGTGTGCCTTGAATTCCGCACCACTGATGAGATCGCTCGGCGAGACCGGTGTTTCGTCGTACAGCTCGGATAACTCCGGATGCGCCTTGACCCAGTCAATAATGCCGGCGTCGTAAGTATAGACGTTGGTGATGCCCATGCGGATGGCGCGCCGTGCCGCCTCGTAGGATTTCGGGCAGGTTCGCCCATTGCAATAGAACACGATCGGCTTCGCCGTCTGCTCGCGCAGCTTCTTCATATTGGCCTCAAACTCCAGGTTGAAGCCGGTATTTACCTCGTCGACCGGGACATTCACGGCACCTTTTACCCGCAGGGTTTCCCACTCGAACTTGGTGCGCGCGTCGACCACGGTGACATTCGGCAGCATCTGATAGAACTGCGCGGTATCGATGGTGCGCACCTCGGGATAGCGCCAGCGCAACGGAAACCCCTGGTTAGCAACATTCGGTGCGGCCAGGGCCGCGGTCGACAGGCCGCACACGGCCAGGATGATCAGCAAAACATTGCGACGGTCCATAACTTTCCTCCTGACTTGACGTCATCGGATTAGGGACACGTCCCTGTGGTTGACTCCGGAAATCGCATTTCGGTTCCGGAGGGCGGAATGGGCTGTGAATCCGCATCGGGGGGGCGATGCGCACTGGGTGTGCTGAATAATGGTGCATAAATGGTGCCAACCTGCATTCGGTATGCCGATAAGAGGACGGGGCCTTGCCAATAGCAGCGAATTTCTCTTATCTCAATTGTCCCGCCTTGGTTCCGCCACGTACAACGACCGGCACATTGAATGAGAGTGCACCGTTCCGCACCGTAATTGTCGCTGCGCCCATGCCTTGTGCCACGACGCGCCCGTCATCAAGCACTTTGACCACCGCCGGATTGCTGATGTCGTAGATGGTCCCTTGGTTGCGTCCTCTTAGGTCGCGCGTAACACCGTCTGCGGATTCACCTAGCACCGTAAGATTTTGTTCTTGACCGATGGAATTGAATACCAGAGGACGTTCGCGCGGGTCGCCCCGTAAGGCCATGAGCGCCTCGGTGGTCGCCGCGATGGCCAGATAGGTAGACGCGTTGCGCTCTGTTCCATCGGCGAGGGTCGCTGTCACACGGATGTCAATGGCAGTTGGAATCGAGGACTTACCGGAACCATCTGGTACGATCAGTGGACATTGGATCGGTTCCCCCGGCTGGACGTTTTCGCACCCGCTCGCTCCTGGCGCCAACACCTGAACGGCACGCATGTCGGTTTCCTCCGCTGAACTAGGCCAGACAATCAGCCATACAGTTTGTCCCGGCATCACCTTTTCTCCCTGACCCGGGCTTGCGATGGTTAGCGACCACGCCACAGGGACACTCAGCGCCATGGGCGTGAGCAAAATGAGTATTAACCAGAACCGTTTTACTTTCATGCATGTATGACCCGTGAGAACTTCGACACAGAAATTATCGATCCCTGATCACAGGTCAGCCCTGGCGGCGGTTTTTCGGCCACCCTTTTGGCCAATCAAGGTAACTCATGACCCGCTCGATTTCCCGGGGCTCGGATAGCGCCGGGCAACAAGCCCACCGATCCAGTGGCTCGTTGCCCATCGTGAGTACCCCAATATGGTTCTCGGGATCCCTGTACCCGAGTGCTCTTTGCAAACGCGTCATATCGTCCAGTTTTTCTGCGGCTAGGAATAGCCAGCCAGGCCGCGGACTGAAATGCGCAGAATAGGCGTTCAGCGATTTCGATTCGTCACGCGTCGGATGATCGAGCGATATGGAATACATAAAGGTATCGGAGCCAAGACGCTTGCCCAACAGCGTCTGCACTTGGGCTAGATTATTCGTTACCAACGGGCATTTCCCGTCGGTACAGCGGAGGTAAAACATGTTGATAAGTGAAATTTTCCCTTTCAGGAGATCCTCGTAGAGCCGGACCTTCTTGTTGTTTTGGGTGCGCAAGACGATATCAGGCAGTGTCAAGGCCCACGGTGTTGGCTTGGGGGCGATACGTCGCGTGCTGTCCGCAGCACCCACTGCCGCCCCGGCATGCGGGGCACCGGTGGGAGTTGCACCGGTTCCTGAATACGAAAAGAATGTGCGTCTATTCATTTGTGTGTCTCCACCCCGCGTACGGCGCTACCACGGGAAATTCGTATGTGAGTCAAATACCACCGTCAAAGCCGGCGGCTCAATTTGTTGACGGCTCAAAAGCGCCTTCAAAACGGTTAGCCGCCGCACGGCGGACAGGCTTCGCCATGTTCGACCATAGTTGTTCTTGCATAGGCCGATTCGGAGCCAAGTCCGTGTTGGTGCCACAGCTGCATCAAAATCAAAGGCAGCTGGGAATGTCGCATAGGCCGTACTTCCGCGAGTCCCACGTCATAGCGGGGCTTAACTCCCTGCGTTAAGCTACGACATCGAAACGTATCATCATCGCATGGTCCTCGTGGACCGTGTTATGGCAGTGCATGACGTATTTCCCCAACATATCGCGAAAACTGATGACTACGGAAGCGCTTGCGGGTATTCCTATTCCACCCATCGTCGAACCTAGCCTGTATATGTCCTTACGACCGCGTTCCTGCGCCTGCAAATTCACATCCCCGCGGGGAAGGATGCGACCCTCCTCCAGGTGAATGTGAATCGGGTGTGACCAGTCGCCCATGCTGCTCAAATTCCACTGTTCCACCGCGCCGCGTTTGACAGTAGCATCGACGCGATTCACATCGAATAAACGGCCGTTGATAAGCCAGGCGCCGCCCATGTTCTGGAATTGCCAATTTCGCGTTACGGTCGGCGTCGGAATCGGCGGCAACGGGCGTAGCGTGGCTGGCACTTGGCTTGGGTCAAAGGCGTCGCTGTCAACATCGAAGCGCATAAGCTGAATCGGTGAGGCAAGTGTTCCGGAAGGGCCGCGGCCGCTCGTCTGGGCCACATCGTTTTGCAATACGATTTGCGTGCCGATGGGAAATTGCGAGAAATCGACCACAATGTCGTAACGCTCGGCCGGCGCATGGATGAACCGTGTCAAGGTGGACGGACTATCCAGCAGATTGCCATCGGTTGCGATCAGCTGGAACGACATCCCGTTGCTGAATTTGATGCCGTACCAGCGTGATGGTCCGCCGTTGAAGAAGCGCAGGCGATACTTGCGGCGTGCAACTTTGAAGAACGGCTGAATGACACCATTGACGGTAAAACGGTCTCCGACGAAGCCGTTGAGATCGGTTTGGCTGAAGACAAGCGCGCCGTTGGCGTCGAACTGCTTGTCGGCAAGAAACAGCGGCACGTCGTAGTTACCACTTGGTAGCCGCAATGCCCTCGGGTTCGTGTCTGTCTCATCGTCGGAATCCACCTCATCAAAGAGGAAGAAAGGACCGGCCAGCCCCTTGTAGGTATTCGCCGCAGTGAATTCGAGCATGTGGTCGTGATACCACAGCGTGTTCAGCGCCTCGTTCGGATCGCCGCCTGCCAGCATGAATGGATAGTGATCATCCTTGTACGTCCCGGAAGCATAGAAGTCGCCTGGAAAGCCGTCGCTTTCCGATCCGTTATGACCATTGTGTTGATGGGTGATAATGTGCGGATCGCCGAACCCCGTGGAAATTGCCGGCAAGTTGTTTCGGAAGCGCACGATCATGGGTGTGCCATAACGCGCCTTGAAGAGCACCCCAGGAAACATCCCATCATAGCCCCACATTGTGTTCAGCGGGTAGGTCGGATGAAAGCTTTGCAAGAATTCCTTGACGTCAACGTCATAGTATTCCTTGGCCGGGAACTGACTGTAATACTGAAACTGCGAGGTGTCCGGCGCCGGAGAGAGGAAAGGCACGGGCGTCTTGACCGGCGGCAGCGGCATCTCAACTGTAAAGGGTGTAACCGGCGGGCTCGAGCTCCCACCCGGCAGCCCGTTTCCCCCCGGCGTCATCTGTGCGTTGGCTGATGGAATGATATCGGCGAGCAGTGCGCCCTTCTTGGAAGTGATGATGTACGGCGCTCCGGCGATCAAGCCAGCGGCAGCTCCGAGTTTGAGAAAATGGCGGCGCGTTAATTTGCTGCGGCTGGCTTTGTCAGACATGGTGATGAGTTCTCCCGTTGAATGTTATGACTCGCGTGTTTGCAAGTGGATCGCGTTCTAATTTGGAATACACTGCGTCGTGTGAATCGAGCTTAACGGGAGTAAGTCTGAGTAAATTGGGCTCTCAAGGAAAGGAAAAAGTTGGTGACAAAGTCCCTCCAACGGAGACAAAATCACTTTGATTGATCTGTGGACAGCAGGCGGGATTGCTGGAAATCGCGCAACTCGTCAAGATTCTGGACATGAATCTCACCGCGCGCGAGACTAAGCCAGCCCTTGTGTTCGAACTCCTTGAGCAGACGGCTAACCACCTCGCGCGAGGAACCCAACTCTCGGGCAATGTCGGAATGCGTAACGAAAACACAACCTTCTGAATCACGTGGTCGTGACAATAGTAGCTGGACGAGTCGCGCATCTAGGCGTTGAAAAACGATGCCTTCTAACAACTGCATCATATCAGTCAGACGCTGTACCACGGAGGCAACAATATAATGACGAAACTCGGGAGAATTCAGAAAGGCGCATTCGAAGTGCTCAGGCGGGATACTCACGAATTCAACTTCGGTTTCTGTAATGGCTGTCACACGATAAAAGGGATTTCCGAACAACTGCGATACTACGTTGAAGAGACAGACGTCTCCGGTCTTGAGGCGATAAAGTGCGACTTCCCGGTTCTGTCCCGACTTGTAAACTTGGATACGCCCCTTTAAGACGATCAATAAACTGCGATTCAGCGCATGGTCAGGAAACATCCTTCGTCCCGCACCCATGGCGTGTTGTTGCGCGGCCCCGGCGGCTTTGAGCCACGCCGCATCGCGAATGACCGCTAGACCGGGACACGCGGCAAGCCACAAGACATCGGAAGCAAACGCGGGGGGAGGGGGCATAGGCTCCGAGCTATATTCTTTCCCCATAGATAAAACGATCTCGAGTGATAAACCGTCAATCGGATAATGATGACATTTTGATGAAGCATTTTTTATGAGGCCATTAACGCTCACGGTTGGGGCTGCAGTAAAGTGACTTAGTCACTTAATGTGAGAGAAATGCTCCATGTCGGTGCGCGATATTACCTGGATATGCCCGCGGTCCAGCCGCACCCAACCACTACGCTCAAATTCCTTGAGTAAACGGCTAATGACCTCACGACTGGATCCAAGTTCGGCCGCAAGCTCTTGATGGGTTTTGTGCAATGGTCGATTTCCACTCTCGGTGGCGGCCCGTGCCAGCAATTCCGCCAGGCGGATGTCCAGACGTTTAAAGGTGATCTCTTCCAACAGCATCATGATCTCGCTCAAACGTCGCCCAATCATCGAAAAAATAAAACGGCGAAAGGCGGGGGAAGCAGTTAATGCATGCTCGAATGGTAGCGGCGGCATCGCAACGAGCTGCGCCTCGGTTTCCGTAATTCCCTCAGCCGAATACGTTATGTCCCCAAGCAAATTAGAAAGTGTTAGGACGCAAATCTCTCCGGGCTCCACTCGATAGAGCACGATCTCACGGCCGTTTTCACCGCGCATATACACTCGTAATGTGCCCGCCAGTACGAGCACGAAGCTCATGCACGGATCTCCAGGCCGGAAAAGCACTGTGCCACGGGGGATAGTCTGCAAGCGCGCAGTCTGCATGGCCTCAAGCCACGCTGAATCGGTAATTTCGGCAAGCTCGGGAAAACGCGACAGCCATTTATTCGTCGCTTCATTATCACGTTGCATTGGCAACACTCCGGTAATAATTCAATAACTCTAAATCAAATTGTTTTCAGTATTCGCAAGCTCCCTCGAGCACATGTGACGCCGTAAAGTTCTGCCCAGATCACCAGAATAAGCCATAAACCATGCTTGATACGAATTATTCATGACACAATTTTTTCTTCTTAAAACTAAGAATTTGGCGTTGTCTGTGACCTAGTCACATACATTGTCATCGAGTCTGCGTAATATTTTCAGTGTCCGCTGAGGAACAATCAAGACAACCCCGTACGCATTGCCGATTCGGTAACGGGAATTAAACCACGAGAGGACTACATCATGAACCAAACAAGGTACATCGCTATTCTTGTCGCCGCCGCAGGATATTGGTTATCCGTTGAAGCCCACGCGGCCATTGTGCATTACCAGGTCGCCATGACCGGCTTCCAGCAGGTTAACTCGGGGGGCCAATTCAATCAGGGCGATCCGAACGGATTTGGCGTCGCCGACCTACGCATCGACACGATCGCGCTTACGGTGGACTGGAATTTCCTGGTTGCGAATATTGGCCTTCCGCTTACAGGTGCGCATATTCATCAGGGTGTCGCAGGGCAGAATGGCCCGGTGGTCGTGAACTTCAATGCGCAGCTGAGTGGAATCGGGCTCTATAATCCGATCCTTGCAAATATCATTACTGACCCGAACGACTTCTACGTCAACTTGCATGACGCAGAATTTCCGGGTGGTGCGATCCGCGGGCAGATTGGCGATCCGCTGCCCGCGGCGGTGCCACTACCGGCGGCGGTGTGGTTATTCGGGTCCGGATTGCTCGGGTTGTTTGCAATGACGAGAAGAATGGCAAATGCTAGCGACTTTATGTCGAACCTTAAGGAACCAGAAAAAGTGAAGCGCAGGAGAGCAGAAGGAAAAACGTTGTGAAAAACCCTTATAGGGTATGTACAGTTATTCCTAGGGATTTACCACCGACACATCGAAGCGGCGGAAGTCGGCGACATTTCGAGTGACGACAGCTATATCATGCACGCGGGCGGTGGCGGCGATCAGGCCATCCACCACGGGCAACGTCTGCTTGTGGCGGCCGGAGAACACGCCCCACGAAGATGCCACCTCGATGCTCACCGGGAGAATGCGCCCGGAAAAACGTGCCGGAAACGCTTCGCGCACCATCCGCTCGTAGGCGCGCCGACGGTCACCGTGCGGTAAACGTTCGATTCATTGCTCGATATCGCCAATGGTAACCACGCTCACGAAGAGCAGGCGTACTCCTGGGCATCGAGCCAGCGCATGACACCGGGGTGCTGGTTCTTCTTCATCAGCTCAGAAACCACCACGGTATCCAGCAGAAAGCTCACAATTCGATTCTGCGCCCGGTGTCGCGCGAGCGTTTGATCTTGAACCCGGACCCCTTGGGCGCGAGGTTGCGGAAGAATTGCGAGAGCGGCTCTTTCTCCGCCGCCAGGCGTCGGAACTCTTCGACCGAAATCACAACGGCCGCTGGACGCCCATGCACGGTGATCGTCTGCGGCCCATGCTCTTTTGCCTCCGCGACCACACGCGAAAGCTGGTTCTTGGCATCCTGAAGCTGCCAGGTACGTTTCATCGAATATCCTCACAAATAGCCAGAATGGCCAGATACTAGAAGAGATGTGTTTAAAGCACCACTCCCGCCCGGCGGCGTTGTCCGCTCAATTGAGCGGACGCGGATTGAAACTAACGCGCGGAACATCAGCGAACGCAGTACGGTAATACACCCACAATGCCACCCCGGTCCAATCGGCTCGGTGTTGATGGCGCTAAAC
>VFSW01002531.1_pt1 | contig 27645 bp, 37 predicted proteins | sample 5358111 | NCBI WGS metagenome assembly VFSW01 (sample SAMN11554181, study PRJNA540505) | mine drainage metagenome | isolation source: sediment from site ElyBrook_90M | place: USA: Ely Copper Mine, Vershire, VT | collected 2017 | reverse complement strand
CGTACAACCCACCCTCAAGCGCCGCCCCCGCCCCGGTGGCAAGAACGCGCCCGGCCATCCCCGCGCCCTTACCGAGCGCAGCCGTAGCGCGCCCGGCCCTGGCGATGAGGTTAGGGGCGGAACCCGGGAGCCCAATGCCGATGCCGACGCCAGCGAGAGCACCGACGCCATGAGCGATCGGATGCGCCTCAATGGGCCCCGCAATGTCCTCTTGGCGGACCCCCAAAGCCCGTTCGATCTTGGGGGCCAGACCGAACGTCAGCATGGATGCGGCGCCCTGGCCGGCCGCCTCGATGGCCCCGGCGGGGCCCCCGTAGCGCTGCTCGTTTCGCCAGGACGTGACCTCTTCCGGGGTGGCCGGCTTGTATCCCTGGATCGCCGCCCCGGCATCCAACTCGGAGGCCGGGATGGAGACGAGTTCGCCGGCCGGGTTCCAGACCGGGACATCGGCGGGAGCCGAAGGCGGCGCAGCCGGGACGGGGAGCGGATTACCCATCAGCGGATCTTCTTTTCCGTCTTGGGTGCGAACAGCCGGGAATCGAGGCCGAGCTTCTGCTGGTACTCGCCCATGCGCTTCATCTGGATAAGCGACTGCAGGTTCCGGATTTTGGCGGCGCCCTGACCGGAGAGCCACTCGCGCTCGGTCGGGATCATGTTCCCAAACTCCTTGTACTCGTTCTCGTTCAGGCGATTGAGCTGCTGCAGTTGGTTCAGTTCCGTGATGAGGCTGGACGCTGTGCTTTCGTACTCAGCGCGAGCACTTGAACCTGGCATGTGGATTGCCGCGCCGTGGACCTGCGCGAGGTTCCCCAACTTCACGGCCTGGCGCTGCAGGTTGTTCATGGAGGCGAAGGACTTGTTGGATGCCGCGGCCTCTTCTTTCGTCGGGGCATAGGTGTAGGCTCCCGCCCCGACGTCTGGCAGATGGACGCGGCGCTCGTTGGCGTCCTTGCGCATCTCTGAAACACCCTTCAACGAGAATTCGCTAGGCATCGGCCGGTTGGCTTGCGAGGGAACGTAGTGGCCGCCCTCCCCGCCGCTGATCATCCCGGACATGGCTTGGAACTGCGCGGCCTGCATCATCGGCCCGATGAGCGATTGCCGGGCAGCGGCGATGGCCTGCTCTGCGCGGGCCTGCGCTTCGGCGCCTCCGACGCGGGTCGCTGAGGCCCTCAATTGGCCCTCGAGGACCGCGGACATCTGTAGCCGGGTCAGTTGCTCCGCCTGAAAGAGGTTGCCCGTCTGGTGGTAGTTGTCCGAGAGAAGGCTTTGCTTCTTCCCGATGTCCATCTTCTGCGCGTCGATGTCCCGGTCGATCTGCGTCTGAATGACGTGCAACGCTGCGTTGGGCTGGCCGGTAAGTCCCGAGCCGATTCCGCCAAGGACCATGCCGAGAATGGCGCCCGCCTTCTCGCCCGAACTCTTGTTGCTCCACATCCGGTTGGGGTCGATGTGGCTGTTCTGGATGTCTTGGACGATCGAGTCGTGCTCGCGCTGCAGCGCCTCGAAATGCTGCTGGGTGGCGGTTTGGTGCTCCTTGAGTGACTGGCTATAGGTGTCGAGGGCCTGGGTCTGCTCCTGCGCGGCCCGGCCACGCGCCTGGGCCTCGTGCTGGATCCCGGTTTCCTGCAGGCGCTCGTTGGCCTTCATCTGCCCGATGAACCCGCTCATTCCCGGGTAGCCGGTGGCCGCGAACCCGGTGGCGCCGGCAGCGCTTGCCGGCGGCGGCTGAGTCGCCGCCTGGACCGGGAGGGGTTCGTGTGCTGCGAGCATCGGAGGCGGGGCGGCATGCGATGGCGCAAGCTCCAGCCCAGGCGGCGGCGCGGGAGGCGCCTCGGGGGGCGGAGGCGCGGGAGCGATGACGTTCCCGCGAGGGTCGCCGGACAGCGCCCACGATGGCACCTGAAATCCACCACCACCGACGTCGGGGCCCGAGGGCATGGCCCACGTCGCCCCGCTCTGCGCTCCGGCCAACGATTGCTCCTCTAGCCGGGCCCGGAACGCCGCGTCCGGGGAGCCGAATGGCGAGGGCCCGCCCACGACATCGCCCTCCGCGTAACCGGGGATCAAACCGCCGTGCGCCTCGCTCCGTGTCTGCTCGTCCAGCTTCCGAAGCTGCTCTCGCTTCGCCTCGACGGCGGGGCGGGCCGAAAGAGCATTGGGAAGGAGCTTGTGGATCTTCTCCGCGATGCCCCAGCCCGAAGCGTGCTCCTCCTCTTGTGGTTTCTCGGGCTGCCCCACCTCGCCGCCCTCGGCCATCTTCTTGACCTTGCCGCCCTTGAACAACTTCTGGAAGTGCTCGACGCGCTGAGGCGTCAGCATCTTCTTGGCAATCCTGAACTCCGCCTTCCCGTTGTGGGCGACGAAGTGGGCCGGCTGTTCGTCCAGGATCTCGAACATCACGCCCTCCGCGCCACCCGCTCAAACCCGCGGGACCTGCCGGAACGCCGCTGCAGGGTGCGGATGAACTCTGCCGCGCGCTCCGGGGCGTCGGCCATCTGCGCAATCGACCGGGGGATCACGATTTCGCCAGGGCTCACCATCGCCGGGACAGTGTCATTCCGTTCGCTATCCCCTGCCACCCGTGCTTGGCCGGGAACCGGACCGCCACCGCGGAAGTCCACCGGTCCACCGGCCTCCAGCTTCCGCAGGGCTTCGACGTGGGGGGCGACCGCAGAGGGGCCGGCGCCGCCCTTCAACCAGCGGCCTAGGGCGGACGAGGGGCCGTCGGCCGCGGTGGGGACATTGCCGCCGCCAGCAAACATCACGGGAGCGGGAAGCATGCCGGTACCGCCTCCGCCGGCTGCGCCACCGGCCACGCCCCCACCGCTCATCCCCATTCCCAGCGCCGCCCCGCCGCCCTGCAGGAGTCCGCCGATGACCTGGCCCTGGAATTGGGCGTTCTGGCCCGCGGTCTGTTGGCGCAGGCCCTCGAGCCCCTGCATCTGGCGCATGGCGTCCAACTGCTCTTGCAGTCGTAGCGCGGCAGACTGAGACCCTAGGTTCTGTGCGTTCTGCCCCTGCTGCAGCGCGATCTGCCGCTGCGTGACGCCCGGGTTGATGCCCTTGACGCCACCCATCGCCGCGGCCGTTCCCTGGTTCACCTGGTTCAGCGCGTTCTTGAGCTGCGCATCGGCCAGACTGGGCCCCTGCCCCGACATCTTCTGTCGGAGAAGCTCCTGGTATTGCTGATCCGGCGAGTAGGTGTTGGGGGTGCCGGTGAAGAGGCTTTTCACGAATCCCATGGGTCAAACCCCCTTGCTGACCAGCGCGTAGGTGCCGATCGAGGCCATACCGTGCTTGTTGGCGCGGGCCTCGATGTGCGGGTCCTGGCACAGGCCGACGATGTGGCGCTTCCCTGCGTTCCTGGCCGCGCGCATGAGTGCGAGCGTGATTGAGTCTAGGGCGCCGTCCCGGACCACCGGATCCGCATCCGGGTTCGTGACGTAGCCCTCGAGTAGCGCGATGGAGGAGTCCGTCTGATAGACGAATCCAGCCGCCACGCCAGGCTCGTAGAACCCGACCGCCGGAAGCTCGTCCGGCTCCATGACGCGCATCCCGCGCGCCATGTACCAGGAGTTGACCGTGTCGAGGTCGTTGGCATTGAAGCGGCGCATCAGCCCGAGATCCTCGCTGCGGCGGGACGGAACGGGCCGCGTTTGGCGCCGACTTCCAGCGTCAAGCCGGAGATCGCGAGCGACTCCCCGTAAGGAGCCGTCGGTGTATCAGTCAGCGTCACCTGGATCGCTTGGCACTTCTGGCGAGTGAGGTCGATGCGCCACTGGTAGACGCCCGCCGCGGACTGGGTCAGGTTCACCGTCTGGACGATGGTGCTGTCGAAATCAACGGCAATCTCTACCTTCAGGCCGTGCGCGCTGAAGTAGTCCCCGAGGATCATCAGCTTGTAGGCGCGCTGGAATCCCTGGAGCCCGGCCAGGGACAGCCAGCTCGTCTTGAGCTTCAGTGAGACGGCGGCACCAGCGTCGGTGAAGGTTCCCGGTGTTTCCTGCCACACGAGCGCGTTGGGGCTCGCGTACTTCACCATGGTCCACTTGTTCTGGAAGAGGCAGGCCGAAAGCGGAGCGAGGCCGGTGAAGACGGACCACTGGTTCACGAGGTAGTCGTAGGAAAGCACGTCGCCGCTCGACATGACGAAGCGGGCATCATTCGTGCCGGGAATCTGGACGGCTGCGGCGACCGTGTAACCGTTGTACGCCTCGACCTCGGCTCCGACGTAGTGGTCCGACAGGGCCCGATCGAGGATGAAGAAGCCCTTGGCGCTTTGATAGATGATGCCACCGGCGGCCGGGACGACGGAGGACTGACTGAGTGCGCCGCTGTTGGTGTTGATGAGGACCGGCGTGGAGAAGTCGTTGGCCGCGCCCGTATCGGTGGGACCGTCGCCGACCACAAAGAAGACCACGCCCTGTTTGAACAAGATCAGTTTGTCGTCGAGCGCGGCAACGGCTGTGCATCCGCCACCCCGGCTCGGATCGATGTTCAGGAAGTTGAAATCAGTGAACTCGACGGGCGAGCCCGGAACCACCTGCTTGGAGTAGGCGACCTGATAGGATCGTTCCGAGTCGATGACGACCGCGCGGTTCTTGTACTGGCCGATGGCGATGGTCGGCGGCCCCGGCGCGTTCTCCTGGACCCCACCGTTCGTGTAGAGCGGCGTGTAGGTCCCGAGAACAGCGTCCGTCACGGCCCCGGTATCGGTGAAACTAACGGAATCCACCGTGGGATCATTGGCGATCGTTCCAAACCCAAGGGTACTGTTTCCGGTCAACTTGTAATAGGTCGTTCCGTTAACGAGTGTCCGGTACACGACAATCTGAACGCCGGCCTTGGCCGTCACGCGGAGGGTTGGAATGACCAGGGTGGTGCGGTCGTTTGCGGCGACGGCGATCGAACCAACCGGGCTCGGCGCGGATCTGTGAAGGGCGTTGGTGTTGTCTACCCACTCATAGGTCACAGCGTAGCCGTAGGTGCCGGCGGGCAAGCCGGCCACGTTCACAAGTTTCGTGAGGGAGTCGATCGTCGGCGGGGTATGAAACCCCTGTTCCGTCACGGCAGCGCCGTCGAAGAGTTGTGTCATCCCTCCGCCAAGCAGCAGGCAGCCGCCCAACTGGGCCGATGCTGGTTGGTTCGCTGGCGTGAACGATACGGAGACACGCGCCAGACCGGATGGAGACCCGGTCTCCTTGGGCCTGGCCGGCGGAAGCGGCACAAGCGCAGCGAAGGTGTCGGTGAAGCCGTCCGTCAGGGCCAGCGAGCCCGCCCACCCGAACGTGCCGATATCATCCATCAGCAGTCTGGCAACGGCAGTTCCGTCGCTGCGCAACAGCAAACAGGAGTTCGCCCCCCAGGAATTAGTGATGGCGAGAAAGTAGAGGATCCCGCTGACCAAAACCGGGAAGCTGGCGATCGTCACCCCGCGAACCAGCACCGCCGGAGCCGCAACGGTATAGGCCGCGGTGTCCCCGACCGCTGACTTGACCCAGTAACGGGCGATGGACCCGACGAGGGGATCGGTACCCTCGTAGTCGTAGGCGAATGTGACCTTCTGCGCGCTGGACGACCAGCCGATAATGGCCCGAGGGGCGAGGCTCGCTGCGGCGTCGATCGCCACATTGCTGGCAAGGAACGTCGGCGCGACGTTGAAGGCGTTGAGTTGGACGACGGACATCTTGAAGGCGAATGCATTGTCGCAGTATCCAACCGCAACATGGCCAACCGAATCCTCAACGCCCACCACGTTCACCGGCCCATTGGCGAGCCCTTGGGATGCCACCGGGGACTGAACGAGCGCGGCCGAGAGCGTGAAGGCGCGCAAGTCTCCTGCGCAGAGTAGAATCGCGAGATCGCCGCGGGACGTGGAGACCACGTCTATCGTGGTCGCGGTGATGTTGACGCCGAGCGCCACGGCGGCACCGATGGAACTGGGCGTCGAGAAGGAGATGGTCGAGTAGACCGCGTACCCGGTCGTAACCGCAGGGTAGAAGATGACGAACGACGTCCCGAAGGCGACTACTCGGCATCGGCAACCAACGCTTGCCAGGCTCCCGGGAATCGCCGCGTTGAAGACGATGTATTGACCGGTCGCGACATCTCGAACCGAGTACCTGCGGCCCGCAAGGGAGTCGGTCCAGACATGGCATTCAAGCCCGCCGCCGACCGCTACGTCAGCGTCCGTCAGCACTGCTTGGTTCTGGATGACCGTTTCCGACGTCGCTGCGAGCGGAAGGTACTTGTCGCGACTGACGAGGCTACCGTTTGCGTACTGGTACAGGTTCGCGCCGTCCGTCGCCACGAACCCGGAGCCATAGGCCGCTAGGAAGTTGGTCCCGATCGGAGCCGTGGCGATCTGCTGCCCGTTCCCGTTTCGCTTCCGGATGCGCCCCGGCGACGTGAAGACGCCGTTCTCCAGCGTCAGCAGTTTCCCCGGCACCACCTGCTTGGGGTCGGTCTTGGTATCGACTCCGCCGCGCAGGGAGATGGGGACATTCTGTCGTTCCAGGGCCATTAGGAGGTCTTGTCCTGAATGATCCCGGCGGCGGCCAAGGCCGCAATGAGCGAGGCGAGCGCGGCGTTCCCGCCCTTGGAGCCGCTGACGACAGCGCCGGATTGGATCCGCTTGATGGTCGGATTCACCTGGGCCATCACATGATCCTGGACCCGGTCAACGGTCTCGTTGCCGGTCAGGAGTTTGGTCAGTTGCTTGACGGTGTCGGCCATCAGAAGCCCCCACCGATGCCGTCGAGACCACCCCACGGGGTCCACGGGTTTGCCGATGCGGTATCCGAGACCTGTTGCGGGGCTCCGGCGTCCCGGTTCTCGGCCGCCACCTCGATGCGCCGCAGCAGGTCGACCTTCTCGGCCATGAGAGCGGAGGGGTCCGACTCCTCCTTGACGAGTGCTTTACGGGCCGCGTCCACGACGACGTACTCAAGCCAACCGGAAATGCCGTCGGCAACGTCCGAGTCATTAACCAGCGGGGCGAGGCGCGGGATGTACCAGATCCGCAGCGTCTGCCCGGCGGCGGGTTGCGGAGACAACATGAGACTGGCGCCCTGGTAGTGATAGCGCAGATTTGAGAGACCGTAGAATGACTGGTAGTTCCGCAGCGCAAAGCGATTGCGCTCCGCGAATTCAAACGGCTTGAGCGTCACCCACCAGTCGGGTGCGGAGACCTGCAGGTCCACTCCCACGCCCTTGTAGAAGTCCGCCGGCAGCGTGATGAACTGGGTCGTGCCCGATGTCGTCGCCGTGCTCTGGTTGACGTAGTAGTCGTCTCCGTACTTCTCGATGAGCACGTCGTAGAGCTCGTAATAGGACCCGTTGATGTACGAGTTCCACTCGGAGGTGGCGACGAAGGCCGAGTTGGTCATGTCCGCGCGGCTCTGCGCCGCCGTGCGGATGTCAGCTAGTGTCATCTGAGGCAGCGTAGCCATGCTGCCCTCGGGCTTACGGGAAGTTGCCGACCGTGGCGTTCGCGGTCGTGGCGGTCGTCGCTCCACCGTCGCTGGTGGAGACGATGGCGCCGGCCACCCAGACCTCGCTCGCGCCCCCCTGCGCCCAGTAGCCGCCCTGCGGAACGAAGACGATCAGGTCCCAGGTGAAGGTGAGTGCTCCCGAAGCGGGGATCGCGAGCGTTGAGCCGGGACCGGTGAAAGGAACGCCAATGGCTGACGCACTCTGGCCGTCCGTCGCCAACGCGCCGGTCGGGTAGAGCAGGGGATCGATCCCGATGACGTTGACCGCGGCGCCGGCCGAGTTGTTGACGGTGAGGGTGCAGGTGAACTTCTGGCCTGCCTTGGGCGTCGAGTTCGACAGCGCCACGGATGCGGTGATGGCCATCTAAGACTCCTTCCAGAAAGGGCCCCGGCCCGCGCCAGGAGGGGGAAGAACGCGGACCGGGGCCCAGGAGGACAGCGACCCGTTACGAGGCGTCCTCCTCCCACTCGATCGTGTACTGGAGCACCGGGGCATTGGCGAAGCTGGCCGGGGCCGAGTTCACGATGTTGTAGAAGTCCGCGGTGCCGCGCAGCACGATGGCCTGGCCGATCGGCATACCCATCTCGGGGAAGACCGAGTACGGGAGCGGCAGACCGACGGTCGGGACAGCCGTCACGATGAGCGGGATCTGGAAAAACGACAGGGGGCCGCCGACCAGAGTGCCGACCGTCTGCGCGGCGGTGGTGTAGTGGGTGACGACTGCGGTCGCGGCGGCCGAGGTGGTGTCGAGCTTGGCGATCGTCGGGGTGACGGCGGTACCGGTGGTGCCGGCCGTGGAGGTGCGCTGCGTGTACGCCACCATGGCGGCGACGGTGGTAGCCGTCGAGCCCGACATGATGACGCGCTTGATGCGAACGGTCTTGGTCGCGGAACCCTGGACCTGCACCAGCGTCAGGGCGCTCGCGGTGACCGGGACGAATGAGGCCGAAGCCCGGTAGGTCGCCTTGGTCGAATCCACCGAGACGATGGGGATGTTGTTGCTGGCGGGATCCTGGAAGGCATCCATCGCCTGGGATGCGCCAGTGCGGTCCGAGACGGAGACGGGAGTGAGAGCCATGTTCTTGTCCTTTCGCTGCTACATGAAGAAGAAGGGAAGCGCCGAGTTCAGGGGAGTATCGAACGCCAACTGGCCCAGGGGCGGCACGATGCCGCTCTGAGCGCTCCAGGGCTGGGACTGGATCACTGCCGGGGCCGGGTACTCGTAGACGTTGTTGGACACGCAGGTCGTGCCATCCGAGAACGTGCAGATGGCATACATGTAGAACCCGCTCGAGGACTGACCTGGTGCGCCAACAACTGCCGGGACCAGACAGAGGCAGTTGTGCGAGAAGCTGAGGCTGGCGCTGGCGTTGATCGTGACGGGAACGTTCGGGCCGAGAACCGGAGAATTCAGCACCGCCGGAGCCCCGCCGAGATTGGACGGGGCCACGCCGACGATCTGAATCGCGGTCACGTTGACGGGTGAGGCCCCGCCATTCGTGATGGTCGTGATGTAGCTGCACACCTGGTTGCTGACCTGGGTGGGAGCGGTCATCGTCATTACTGCCGTGCAGGCCATGGCGATGTCTCCTAGTAGGCCGCCGAGTCGCCCCAGCAGAACTGCCAGTACCAACGGTCGTTGGTTCCGGGATCCACGGGGGTACCTGGCGTCGCCAGGTACGTGATGATGCGAACGGTCGCACCGCCGGAAGCGAGGGGGTTCACGGCCTTGATCCAGTAGGCCACCGCGAGCGGAGTCGTGCTGCCATCGACGGCCAGCGCGTTTCCACTCACGTCGAGGAGGCGCCGGTAGTTGTCCTGGAACGTGAAGGTGAAATCACCCGTGCCGTTCCTGGTAACCGACTTGACGCCCTTGAAGCCTCCAGAGGCCGCGGTAGCGAGAGCGCCAGTCGTTCCGGACTGGTCGTTCCACGACTGCAGCGTCATGTTGACGCCCGTGCCGCCTCCGACCGTATTGGCGAAGAGGTTGACGAGCTTCTTTTCGAGGCTCCACTGGAACTGGTTGAAGTTCCTGTTTGCCATTTGGCCTCTCCGATCAGACGGGCAGGGTCACTACGCCGTTCCAGCCCGGAGCGGCGCAACCGACCTGCGCGTAGTAGCCGACGCGAGCCTCCGCGGCGTCCTGGTTGTAGACCCGCAGCGCCTCGAGCCCGTCCGCGTACCGGAACAGGTGTGGAACCGGGTTCAGGCTGTAGAGCTTCCAGGTGTCCATGGTCAGCAGGTGACCGGTCGCGTTGATGGCGTTGCGATCCGGGACCACCTTGATCTCGCCCTTGGGACCGTTGAAGCGGATCCCGCGGAACATGATCTGCGCGTCCTCGCCGACCTCGATGTCCTCGTACTGGACCTTGGCACCCAGAGCCATCTCCAGGTACGCCCAGCTCGTGAAGGTGGTGAAGAGGTAATTGGGGTGTCCGCCTTCGCGAGCGACGTAGGTGGCCAGCTTGGTAACGGCCTCCTCGATGTTCAGGTTGGAGCCATTCAGCCGAACGCCAGCGAGTCGGGTCGGACTCGCGGAACGGTTAACGCCGAAGAAGTTGTCCGAGGTCGCGGGAGCGGTCGTGGGCAGCCAAGCCGCGAAACCCTTGGCCTTGGAGTTGGAATCGCCCTGAACCAGCAGGAACTCGGAGGCAGCCCAGCCGGAGGGGGTTCCGGCCGCTCCGCCTTGGCCCGTGGCGGAGACCGTGATGGTCCCGGCCATGGTGTCCACACCGATGACGTACCCGAGCGCAGCGCGCGGGGCGGCGCCGTCCGTGGCGGCGTCCTGCAGCGTCATCCCGATGTCGAACTGGACGATGTCATCCGGGTTCGTCAGGGTGGCGACGCCAGAGGTCCAGCCGGACGAGTTGACCTGGCCGATGGAGCCGGTGCCGCTGCGGAAGATGGACGAAGCGGCCGAGAGCACCGACGAGCGGTAGGCGCCGTCCACCACGGTCTTCAGGCCCTCGACGAACGAGGACTTGTCCCCCTTGGTGGCGAGCATGGTCTGGTTGTCGATGGTGGCGATGGAGTAGTCGGAAGCCCTGGTCAGCAGGAATTCCGACGCGAGCACCGGGGTCTGGTTGCCCTGTGCGTTGGAGAAGTTCGAACTGCGGCCCTGGCTCACGCCGTAGATGATCGGGACCGGGATGTACTTGCCGCCCGCGTCTTCCTTCTTCTCGAGCAGCGCCAGCGCCGGATTCTCGCGGTAGACGAGGTCTTCCGGGGTCTGGCCGAAGTACAGCTCCTTGAGGACCGCGTTGGCCGAGGTGAGGTCGAAATATGCGCCCACGATGCGTCTCCTAGGAAAGTTGTCAGGCCCGGCAGGTGCCGGACGAAAGGCGACGGTGATGTGCTGGGGTCGCTTCTCGGAGGCGGAAAACGCCTCGTCTGATCTTCGCTAGGTGACGCGGTACTGCGGTCGCTGAACGCCTAGATCGTCGCTACTTGCTGCACGCTAGCCGGGTTCGTTTTCGCGTGCAACCCGTCCCTGGGTTACGGGTAGCAGGGGACGCCGAAAGCATCCGGGCCAGCGGGCGTTGCCGGCCTCGGCGGAGGCGGATGGTTGGTGAGATCGTAGACGTAGCACCCGCCGGGCCCGGCCGGCACGGTCTGCCAGCACCACCCGGCTGGAGTTCCGGACTCAGTGTGGTAGTTGCAGAACGCCACCCCGCCGGAGACGGTCTGATCGATGCGGGTGTAGGCAACGGCTTCTGGCGTGGAGGAAGACTTCCCCCCACACGAAGCTAGCAGCAGGGTAGCCACCAATACGGGTCTCATGGTCCCCTCCTGCAGATAAGATACCAGTCGGGCCCGCTTGTGACCATCAGTCGGGGATGGCGGCGATGGCGGCGGCCACTCGGTCAGCAGACGTCTTCCGCTTCGACGTCCCCGGGGCCGGGGGGGGGGCACCGCCCAAGGAAGGCGCTGCGGGTGCAGCGACCTTCGGGGCCGGCGTCTGTTGCAGCTTGGCGAGTCGGTCGAACTTGGACTTGAAGAACGCCTCGCACCGCTGTGCGGCCTCCAATTCCGTGAGGATGATCGGTTCCTTGTTGCCGGCTTTCACCTCCGGGTCCTCGAGCGACTTCTTGTAGACCGCATCCATCACGCTGTAGACGTACTCGTGGGGCGGCAGGGTGTTCCCGGCCGCGTCCGCCTCGCCCTCCAGGCCGGCCAGGAAGTATGGGTAGGCGTCCTTGTGGGCCTCAACGTGCTCCCGGATGCCGGCCTTCACGTCCGTCACGGCGGCCTGATACTCCTCCTCTTGGCGCTTCTTCTCGGCCGCGGCGCGCTCTTCCTTGTCCTTCTCGATCTGGCTTCGGAGGTCGGTCACCTCCTGCCGCACCGCATGTGCCTCGAGTTCCGGGGGCGGCTTGCCATCGGCAACGATGGCGTCGGTGAGCATCTGATACGCCTTGGCGGGATCCAGGCCGGGGAAGGCGTCCTGGAGCACCGCCAGGGGATTCCGGGTGTACTCCTGGGGCCGCAGGCGCTGGGCCTCAACTTGCTTGCGCTGTGCGTCTAGGTCCTCGCGGTCCTTGCGGATCTGCTCCCTGGCCCGCTGCAGCTTCCGCTCCTGCCCCACGGCGTTAGCGAACCTCTCGTCTTTCTTCTCGGGCTCAACCGTGGGCGCCGGGGTCGCGGTCTGCACCTGCTCTTGAGGCTTGACCTCGATCTTGGAAAGCACGTCGAGGGCCTTCTGGGTTGGTGTCTTGGCGCCGTTCGGCTGAACCGACTCGATGGGCTTCACGGTGACGCTTCGGAAATCAGGCATGGGTCGTCACTCTCCTACGCTGCGGCAGGTGGTGCGTTGGGAAGCATCGGAGACTGCGGAGGCGCCTCGGGAACGGCCTGTGGGGGGCCGCCGAGAGCGGCGTCGGCGCCGGGTTGGCCAAGCGGCGGCGGCGGCAGCGACTTCGACACGAGCATGTCGATGTCCTGCATCCAGGTTCGGAGCTGGTCCAGCCTCGACTCGCTGAGGCCCTGCGAGGCGCCCCGATTGTAGTATTGCATTGCGAGCCTTCTGGCCGTGCCGGCGGGATCGATCATGTACCCGTCCGGCGGCTCGTACTTTCCTTTGTCCACGATGTCCCCGAGCATGAGGTGGATGCGGTCTAGCAGGGCATCCTGCAGACTGTCCGCCTGGTCTAGGTCCGGGTAGTCGAGCAGCATCTTCCCGGTCTGCATGTCGTAGAGCCCGGCCTGCATCTCCTCTTGGACCGTCTGCAGCCGGCCGGCCGGATCCTGTGGCAGATGCGAGATCGGGTAGACCTGCATCACGTAGTCATCGTCATCCAGGTCGATCTCGCCCCATGAGATGGTCTCCAGGAACTTCCGACCCGGGACCGATACCTCGAACTTGCCCGCGCGCTCGTGGATGTCCTTGGCCGTGGCGATGGCGAGCCGGGCGAGTTCCATGTGGAACTCCTCGTACTGCTGGCCTACCGTTTGGAAACGGTCGGTCTGGATGTCATCGTAGGTCCGCAGGGCCTTGCCGGAATCCAGGCCCGCGGGCTTCTCGCTGGTCGCAGACAACTCGGACACGCCCGCCTGGTCGTAGGCCGCCGCCTTAAGCCGCTCGAAGTGGGCATAATACTCGGCAGGCACAACCTGCGGCGTCAGGTACATCGGCTGCGTCTTGTTGTACCAGATGATTGCGCCCACATCGTTCGTGATGTGGGACTTCACCACCTTGGACCCGTACTCCAGCGCGATCTTGAACGTGCCCATGAGATGCATTGAGCGCTGGATGAGCCAGAGCAGCTTATTCATTTCGAGCTGGATGTTCTGGATGGACTCCGCGAGGCCGCGTGACCAGTAGCCGTAGACGGCGGGGCGCCACGGGAGTCTGGCCACCGGGAAGAAGTCGTGCTCCCACTTGCCTCGATACAGCCACTCCTCGGCGAGCGAGATGACGCTGATGCCGTCGTCCGCTTCCGGACCGCTCGGAAGGTGCCAGGACTCCATCACCGCGACCTGATCCGAGATCGGGGACGAATCGACGCCCGAGTAGGAATCGGGCGCAGCGGCTTGGGACTTCTCCAGGATTTCCACCGCCTTCGGGTTCACGCCCTCGACCTTGTCCTCAAGGAACTTCTTGAAGACTTGAATTAGCACCGCCTTGTCGATGTTCTGCAGGTTGTGCGCCTGCCGGGGGTTGCCGTCGAAGCCCTCCACGTCATCGATGAACCACCCGGAGCACATGGACCGGGACATCCGCACCCGACCATCGCGCTCGAACACGCGCACGAAGCCATCCCCGAAGATGGCCGATTCGCGGAAGGTGCGCGGCGATAGCTGGCGGATCTTGTTCTCGTAGAACATCCCTTCCACGAACTTGGTCAGCTTCTTGGCCCTGCGCTGTGCGTTGAAGTCGCCGCCATCGGTGAGGAAGAGCGGCTTGGGCTTGTTCTTGGCGATGCGAGCCGTGACGGTGTCGATGGCGCTTTCCACCACGTTGTAGGTGATGCGGTCGCGCAAGGCCGGAAGCATCGCCGTCGCCTTGCTCACGCTCACACCCTGGATGCCCATCACGGACAGGTTCCCGTAGAGTCGGGCGGAGAGCATCCGCTGGGCCTCCAGTCGGGCCGAGCGCTCACGGATCGTGCGAACGACACCAGCGATGGACGCTGCCAAGTCGTTCGCGTCCGCCAGCCACCATTCCTTCTGGGTTGGCTTGACCTTCGGTCGCTTGCCCTTCTCGCGGGCCTGGGTGTGATCAATCTTGCGGGCCATCGTGCACCTCCACCGCAAGCGGACGCTCGGCGGCTTCTGAGGGGAGTTCGTAGGTGATGCCCTCGCGCTCCTCGGCAGCGAGGAAGTTGCGAACCAGGACGCGCTCGTCTCGGGTCAATGGCGCCAGTTTCGGCCAGAAGAAAGGCAACGGCACCTCTTGGTGACGCCCGGCCTCAATCGCCGCGTCATATAGTTTCCAGCGATAGTTAGTTTTGCTTTCGGCCATTGCTCGCCTTCTTTCCGAAGATACGGTCCCACCCGGCGCGGTAAGCATCGCTTGCCCCAAGGTTGACGACAATCCGTTCCCGGCCGAATGCCTTGCGTGCCTTGTGCCGGGCCTGGTCCAGGCGGACCTCGGCGGGAACGAAGTTCTTGAGGTTCACGCGTCCTCCGGTTCTGCCTCCGCCTTCGCGATCTCGCTCGGCAGCGGCCCAGGCGTGGACCAGAGCAGCATGTCATCCGGGCTGGGCATCTCGCCTGCCGCCTCCTCCATCGCCTTCTGGACGGCTTCCAGTTCCTTCGGCTCCGGCTCCGGGATGGGTGGTGCGAATGCGGCCTCTAGGCGCTTGAAGAAGCCCTCGATGGTGTCGAGCTTCTTCGCCAGCTCGGCCAGCGTGGGCTCAGTGGGCATCCGACAACTCCACCGGCCTGGGCTGCCACTGTCCGCACGCCATGTCGTCTTCGGCTACCGTCACGCGGACCATGGCAATGCCGTTCCCCACGGCGATCGGGGTTGGGGGGCTGTGCCAGCAAAAGTTGCCGTTCAACTTGCTAAAGCTGCCGAAGCGACAGGTGCCGCACTTGTTGGGGTTCACGGCCACTGATCGTCCTCCTGGTCTGTCCAGACCGGTTCGTCACTTTTCGCCATCTCAATCTGCTCTTCCAGATGTTCCTCGTAAGCATCCTGCCGGGCCTGCTCGTGCTGCGCGGTACCCGGACGCGGCGGGGGGGTCTCGGGCACATGCATCCAGTGCTGCGACTCACGGAAGGCGTACAGCACTGCATCGCAGACGTCGGAATGGTAGCGGTCCGAAACCACCAACCGATCGCTCGTGGACTTGTCCCGGTCCCACTCCACGAGCATCGCGTCTTGGCCGAACCGCGAGTCTGGCGGCACGAAGAACCGGCCAGAGCGCATGGCGTCGTTGAGCACTTCTATGTGGCTGAACTTCTCCGTCTTTTCGGCCGAGCGGATGGGGAGTTCGTAGCGGGCCCGCATCTCCTCTACGATCTTTTTGCCCAACCCGCCCGTATCGCAGACCACCGCAACCGGATCGTATTTGTCGATGAGCGCCTGGATCTTGCCGGCGAGCTGCGTGATGGTCTGCTTGGGCTCTACGATCTCGACTACGAGGTAGGAATCCGGGCGCTGCTCATTGAAGGCGATGATGGCGACCGCGTCCGCGTCGTCATAGCCCAAGTCAATGCCCATGACGTGCTGCCACGGCTCCAGGCACGCGGGCAGTTCGGTGTGTGTATTCTTGGTCGCATCGAACCGGAAGACGAGCGCGTTCGGGTCATAGACCCAGCGACCGAACCATTCCCGCTGGATGCTGGGGTCATCTTCCGTGACGCCCCGTGCAGCCAAAACCTCGTTCAGCTTCGCGCGTGCGTTGGAAAGATAGGGGTTCTCCCACACCGTCCAAGCATGATGCTTCCAGGCCGGATTGCGCGTGAGATCAAAAAAGTAGCCGACGGGGACGGGCCCCGGCGTACCGATGAGCCGGATCTTGCCGTCATGATCCATGAACGACGGCATCAGCACGTCGTTGACCATGTCCTCGACGTAGGGCGGGAGCGTCTGCGCCTCGTCCCCGGCAACCCGGCCCCAGCCGGTGCCGCGGGCCTTCTCGATCTCGTCCCGCGTATCAACGCCCATCAAGAACACGGACGGGACGCCGTTGCGCTTCAAGATCAGGGCAGACTCCTTCGGCTCGTAGCCCAGGTTGTGCTCGCGGTTGAGCTGCAGCATCACCGGCCAAATGATCCGTTTGGCCTCTTTGCGTGTGATGGTGAAATACAGGCTTGGCGCATGAGGCGGCCGGAGAGGGCCGTCAAGGAGCCAAGCTGCCACGCCCCGGGACTTGCCGGCGCGGCGCGTACAAAGAGCCGTGGCAAAGGTTGCTGTGTCACGAACGAAGCCGAGCTGCGGGCCGAACAGGGCATTGTCAAGGTCGAACCTGCTTGCCTGCGCCCGCCGCTTGGCGATGCGCTGCTGCAGGAAGGATTCGGCCTCGGCGAGATTCATGCGGCGGGGTCCTCTTTCGCCTCGCTCGCTACTCGCTGCCGCCTGACGATCTCGGCCAAGAGCTCATCATCGCTCGCGTCGGCGATCGTCTTCTCGGTCCGCGCCAGCTTGGGAAAGTAGAACTCCGACATCTTGAGCAGTAGATCGACGGCCTTCCCGGGGTCAGCGTTGAAGCGGCCCACGACCGTCTGGCCGCCTTCCATGGTCTTCTCGATCTTAATTCCCTGCGCACATTCGCGCAGCCATGCTTCGGCTTCGGGCGCCATCTTCTCGAGCAAGCGCTGGAAGATGGCTTTGGCTTCGGCGGTCACCTTGTTGGGGACGCCCTTCGGTCTACCCGCTCCTGGTCTCCTGCCGCCTGGCATGATTTCGTTTGATTCTTTTTCAGGCGAATTCGATCGCCATGATGTTGCTGTCCGGGATCTCGGCGGCCTTGCCGTCGTGCGCCTCACACAGAACCGAGAGCCGCTGCCGGGTCAGCCGGAGCGGTTGCCCGGTCGAGTTCGCTGCCGCCTGGATGCGTTTGCCCAGAAGCCATGCGACCGCCACCGGCTCGCGGAGGTGCAGGACGGATACCGGCCGGCCAAAAGTCTGCTGCCCAGAACTGCCGGGCGTGGAGGTAGACGGACTCGGGGCACTTGGTCTTGCGGATGTCGAACCAGTCGTCTGAGACATGTGAGAGTTCCACTCCCTTCAGATCGCGGGGTAGTCCTGCGGCTTCGATGAGGGCGCGTGCGATGCCGTAGCGCCTAAAGTTCTCCTTGACGTGGACCCAGTGCAGCACCGTCTGCCCCTCGTGGACCAGGAAGCCAACGATGACGGAGGGATCGTTGGGAACGTGGGCAACGAGCAGATGCGTGGCGCCGCGGTCGAGGATCTCGTCTGCAACCGCATGATGGGTCGGGAAAAACAGCCAATTGCGCTGGGCTCTGCCGTAGCTCGAGCCATATCGGTACCCACGAAGCCACGAGGCGAGGACGAATGGCCTGTCCGAGATGGTGCCGAGCCGAATAGTGACCTTCTCCTGCATCAGGTCCCCACCCTACACGCGCGTTGCGCCTTGGGAAGCCGTCCCTGGCACTCGGCGCACACCCCCGTTGAGTTGGTCGTCCGAAGGTTCTTGCCGCAGGCGCACTTCAGGGATGACTCTCGCCAAGTCCTCCAACGAATACTGGCCTTGGTGGCTGCGCTGTTGGCTTGTTCCAACGCCCGCTTGAGTTGCACGATTTCCGCAAGACTCATCCGCATGAGCCGCCACCGTCCCGACTACCCGCCCGAAGACTCCGTGTCCTGCCCCGCCGACAGCACGGGGCGAGCTCTGCTTTGCTGCTGGTGCGCTTCCTCCCACGCGCTCGTTGCTGGTTCCTCGACTACAGCAGCGAGGGTGTTGACCGCTTCGTAGGCTTCCGCTGGACTCCGCACGGTCCAGATCGGGGAGCCGCTCCAACTCCGCATGGTCTCCCGTTGCGCCGACGTGGGCCGACCGCCCGGGGACTTCACTTCCAGCAGGTGCGTCTTGCCTGCGCGACCCACGGCTAGATCCGGGAGTCCGGGGCCGCTGATCTGCATGACCGAGTAGCCGAGCGAGCGGAGGTGATCCACGATGGCGCGCTCCGTGTCGTCCCGCTTGGCGGCGCGCCTCACTTTGCCTCCGGTCGGCACCAGTGGATCTCGTGCGGCGGGCATCGCTCGCCACACCACCGGCAGCGAGGCCAGCGGGCACGCGCGAACCGTTCCGATGCCCACACCAGCAGAGCGAGCACGAGCGCCGCCAGGTGAGCGAGCCAGGCCCCGAAGGTCATGTCGATGTTCGGCACCAGCACCGCCTCCCAATCACGTAGGCCACCGATGATTCCTGCCAGCGCTAGGACGCCGGCGAGGATGACCGCGCAGAGGATCACGGGGAGCCTCTCAGATACTCCCCGCCGCAGAAGACGAATCTCCCCGACGTCACCACCCGGTCCCAGAGCCGGTGCAGCTCGCCCGCGAACTTCTCCTCTAGCGCCTTACCCCAGACGTTGGTGGTGATGATCGTGGGTCGCCGCTCCGAGTAGCGGTCGGCGAGCACCCGGAACAGGTGGCTCGCCTGCCAGCCGCCCGCGTCGCTGGCCTCCATGCCGAAGTCGTCGAGCGCGAGGCACGCCGCGTGGAGGACCGACTCCACCTCCGCCTCGTTGAACTTGATGGCCGCGAGCTCCCCGCTCGCGATGTACCGGCCGCCGAGTTGGTCAACGCACCACGCGGCCGCAAAGCTCTTGCCGCGGCCGAGCGGGCCGCCAAGAACGAGAAACAGCGGCCGGGCCGCGTAGGGCACGGCGCGCCACGCCCGGGCCGCGGTGAGCGCTTCCGTCTCTCGTGGGCTGTCGAGGTGCGCTTGGTGCTCGGCCGGAATCCCGAGGACGCGGCGCCGGGCGTCGCGCGCGTAGGTCCTCAGTTCGGCCTCCTGCGCCGCGATCTTCTCGGCCTGCGCCTTGAGTTCCGGCGAGTCGGCGACCTCTTTCGCCTCGGCGATGATCTCCGAGACGGGCTTCATGTTCCGCCTCCTCGCGCGGGCTGCCAGTCGCGCACTTTCGGGTCGGTGAAGTCGCTCATGCCCTGGATCACGCGCTGCTTCTGCGCGGTCCCGTTCCCGACGTGCGGCGCGTTCTGGGCGCGCGAGAGCCAGGCAACGAGGAAGCGGGGGCAGCCGGCTGCGGTCTTCCGCTTCGTCGGGTTGGCGCCGAGCCACACGAGCGCCTTGCGGGCCTCGGCCTCGACGTCGAGCCCCGGGTAGGCCACCTGCCAGGCTTCGATCTGGGCGCGCGTCACCGCGTAGGACTTCGCCCCGGAGCCGACGCATGGGAGTGTGACGACCGGCGGCGAGGACGGCGGCGCAGCCGCCTCCGCGCAAGCTTCTTCTTCCTCGGATCTAGAAGGCCTAGAAGGCCTAGAAGGCCTAGAAGGCCTAGCCAGCCTTGGCGGTACCTTGGCGGTACCTTGGTCCGCCGAAGGTTCGCCTTGGGCTGGGAATACGCCGTCCTCATTCGGCAGAATGCTTGGTGTTTCTCGTGGATGGGGGTCTTGGTGCCTGTCGAAGTTGACGATCTGGATGACCTTGATTCCGGCCGCCTCGTAGCGCCGGATCAGCCCCGCTTGTGCCAATTCGGCGACCAATTTCTCACCGTCAGCGGAATCGTAGGGGAGGATCTCGGCCTTGATTCTCCTAGGTCGGTCTAAGGTGCGCCCTAGGCGATCCCCCCAACACCACATGCCCGCGAAGAGGAGCCTGGCGAGCGGGGAGCAGGCGCCGAGATCCTCGTTCGTGAAAAAGCCGGGCTTGATGGTTCGCTGCCGAGGCATCCCCTACCCCCTCGACCTGCGGCGCGCAGCGGCGAGGCCGGCCTGGTTCGCGCGGTCTAGCGCCTGCAGCTGCGCGGCGTGGACGTCGGCGCTGGCCCGGTCGACGAGGACGCTGATCTCGTCGCCGGCGATGGTGGTGAGGGTCACGCTCGGCCTCCGATGGGAAAGCTGCAGCTGCGGTGAGGTGCGGCCCTCGACGGCGGCGAGCGCGGCCTTGAGCGCCTTGCGGCGGGTGAAGGTCCCGACGACCCGGGCATCGATCTCGCGGATGCTGGCCCGCAGCTCGTCGGCCGAGCCCAGGCGGTAGCCGGCTGGCCTCGAGCTGGTGCTGGCGATCGGGAGCTGCTCCACCACCAGGAGGTGCTGGACGGCCTCCTGGACCCGGCGGATCTCTCGGACCACGATGCCGCGCGCCCGGACCTCGGCGAGCAGCTCGCGGCCGGTGATGGTCTCGCCGGCGCGCTGCTCGAGCACGGCGCGCACGGTGGCGACGAGCGCCGGGTCGGGGACGCGGGTCAGGCGGCCTCCAGGCAGCAGCACATCCGCCAGCAGCGTTCGCAGAGCGCGAGGCGCCACTCGCTCGGATCCTGGCCCTCATCGTGGGGATCGTAGAGAGCGCTGCAGTTCTCGCAGGCGGCTTGCCCGCGCGGAACGAAACGGAGCACCGGGGTCTCCGGCGTTCGCGGGAGCGGCGGGGCGAGATGCAGCTTCGCGGCGGCCGAGGGGGTCGGTGGCCCACCCTCCCCGGACCCGCGCCGCCCGGCGACCCAGTCGTCGCCGGTGGAATCTCGACGCAGGTCTGCCTGCGCCGTGCTACCACCTCGCTCGGTGGACCCGTCCACGCCCGCCACCTGTTTCCCACCAGGGCTCGGGGTCCTCTTGGAAAAGATGTGACCGTTGAGGCGCTTCACTGCCGCGCTCCTGGGCTGGTGATGCAGCCGCCCGGCCGGAGGCTGGCGGTGTCACGGCTGGCCCGGAGATAGGCGCTGTAGTCGCTCGGCCGCAGCTCGCGGGCGAGGTTCGCGCCGAACGGCGCTGGCCGCGGGCCTACCCACTTCGCCAGGGCACAGACGCCGAGCCCCAGCTTGATGAGCAGGAAGGCGACCGCGGCCAGGAGCAGGGCGAGGAGGCGCCTCACGGCTGGCCTCCGAGGCCGGCGCGGTTCGCCACCGCTTCCCAGATGCCCATGTCGATGAGCGCTGACTTGAGCGCAGCCAGCGCGGCATCGGCGCCCGGCGGTGGCTTCGGCTTGTACTCGCCCTCGGCCAGTTCGCAGAGGTGGCGCACGAACATCCGGCGCCGGTCCTGCCAGATGACGTAGGCGAGCAGCCGCGGCGGAATGTGGGCCGACCGGCCGTGAAGGATCCGGCTGAGCTGGGCCGGGTCGATCTCCAGGTCGGCCGCGACATCGTCCATCGACTTCCCGGCGGCCGACAGCGCGTCGATGATGGCGGAGAGGATCCGCGCGCCTTCGTCCTCGTACCCGTTGCGGAGCACGGTCCCCAGCGGAAGCTGTTCCCCCCTCGGCAGTGGCATCGTCCAGGTCCCTCCTGTGACTGTTCAGCGGTCGTTCAGTGGCCGTTGCCTCTACTTGACGATGGGTATTGGGGCAGGCTGCGGGGCGGGGAGGGAGCCATGGTCCTGGGATCAGGCGGCGGGGCGACGACGCTTGGGTGGTGGCAGGGGCTCGCGCAGCCAGGAGGCGGCCGGCACCACACCACCCGTCTCGCGCTCGACCAGGAGCGCCACCTCGAGCGACAGCCCGCGCTCGCCGGCGATGGCTCGAGCCAAGGACGTGCCGGGGGCGCCGATGCGTTCGGCGAAGGCGTAGAGCCGCTCGCGCTTGCTCTCCAGGTAGGTCACGAGGGGGTGCGTCATGCGGCGGAGTTTCTACCATATGGCAGGAGTTGTCAACTGGCAGGCTGCTCAATGCCCGGCCCTTCAACGGCACCCTATGGCCATGGGTAAGAATTCGTATCTCCGCCGGTCCTGCCCGTTGACAGGGCTCCTACCATCTGGCAGGCTGCCTCCCGTATCGCTCGCAGTACGGGAGGAACACCGATGACCGCCGCCGAACCGCTGAACGCCACCACCACCGAGCAACTCCGCATCCGCGCCGCCAACGTCCGCGACGGCGATCGGCTGCTCTGGGCCGCCGTCGCCGGCGACTGCCAGGCGCCGCTGGAGGTCGAGAAGGTCTCGCCGAGGGACTGCCACGGCATGGTCTCCGTCGTCGGCGTCTCCCTGCTCGGCGACCGTCGGATCGTCTACGCCCACGCCGACACCATCTGCGAGGTCGAGCGCGAGGCGGCGGACGAGGAGCCGGAGGACGAGGACGAGCGCGACGAGGCCCTCGCCGCCCGGGTCCGCCGGCTCGACCGGATCACCGAGGGCCGCGGCCCGGTGGAGGACTGACCATGGGCGAGAACGAGATCGCCATCGAGGTCGAGGTCCCCGTCTCCCCCTCCCCTGCTGCCGAGCTGCGCGAGGCCTTCTGGAAGCTCAAGGCCTCCCGCGTGCGCGTCTCGCCGGCCCATACCTGTCGGGCCTCGAGCATCGGCGAGCCCTGCGAGCGCCGCCTCTTCTACACCCGCACCGCCGGCGAGATGGCCACGCCCCACCGGCCGGAGCTGCAGGCCATCTTCGACCTGGGCAACGGGCTCGAGCGCTACGTCATTCGCGAGCTCGAGGCGCTCGGCGCCGACATCGTCCAGCGGGAGAAGGACCACCTGGACCGGGAGCACCAGCTCACCGGCCGGGTCGATGCCAGGCTCCGCCTCCCCTCCTGGGCCCACGCCCTCCCCGCCGAGATCAAGGGGCTCAATCCCTACACCGCCGAGAGCATCGAGACCGTCGAGGACATCCGCGAGAGCCGGCAGCACTGGGTGCGGAAGTACTACGACCAGCTGCAGACCTACCTGCACTTCGAGCGCGCCGACATGGGCGTCTTCGTCCTCTTGAACAAGGTCTCGGGCGAGATCACCTTCGTCGACTGCCCGCGCGACCAGGCCCGCATCGACGAGCTGCTCGCCAAGGCGGCCCGGATCCGCGACGCGGTGAAGGCCGGCGAGCCGCCGGCGCGGCACGAGACCGAGGACTGCGGCCGCTGCCCCTTCCAGCACGTCTGCCTGCCCGACCGGAGCTTCGGGCCCGGCGTCCAGATCCTCGACTCCGAGGAGGTCCAGGCCCTCATCGCCCGCAAGCTCGAGCTCGCGCCGGCGAAGAGCGAGGCCGAGGCCATCGAGCGGTCGCTCAAGAAGCTGCTGCCCGAGGTTCCCGAGCTGCTCGTCGGCGACTTCGTCGTCACCGCCAAGAAGATCGACCGCGCGGCCTACAGCGTCGAGGCCTCGAGCTACTGGCAGCGCCGCTTCGCCAGGCTCTCCACCCCCACGAACGACAGGAGCCACTGATCATGAGCGACAACACCGCAGCCCCCGCCGCCTCGCAGACCATCGAACTCTCCCGGCCCCAGGCCATCAGCAGCGACATCGACCCGCTCGCCATCATCGAGCGGCGCAACCAGATGCTCGAGCGGCTGCTCGACTACGCCATCAAGGCGACCCACGCCGGGCAGTGGACCGACCAGCAGGGCAAGCCGTTCCCCACCGCGGCCGCGGCCGAGGTGATGGCGCGGCGGTGCGCCGTCCGGATCAAGGACGTCAAGAAGCAGAAGATCGAGAGCCAGGACGACCAGGGGCCCTTCTACATGTACCTGGTCGAGGCGACCGCCTCGCTGCCCGGCGAGTGGGACTCCCTCGAGGCGATGGGCACTTGCAGCTCGCGCGACCAGTTCATCGGCACGAACGGCGCCAAGCGGCAGCTCTCCGAGATCGACGAGGGCAACATCCTCAAGGCGGCCTACTCCAACCTGGTGGTGAACGCGGTGACGCGGCTCCTCGGCGTCCGCAATCTCACCTGGGAGGCGCTCGGGAAGCTCGGTATCTCGCAGGCCGACGCGGCGAAGGTCGAGTACGACCAGGGCGCCAAGGGCGGGGGGCGCGGCAAGTCCTCCGACGACGTCGACCTCAAGTTCGGCCGCGGGAAGGACAAGAAGCTCTCCGAGGTCGGCGACGACGACGTGCGCTGGTACGTCGGCTGCTGGGAGAAGGACCTCGCCGACCCCGCGAAGTCGAAGTACCACGCGAGCTCCAAGCGCAACATCGAGATCGCGCAGAAGCTCCTCGCGGCGCGCGCGAACGAGAAGGCCGGACACGCCGCGCCGGCCGGCGACGCTCCCTCCATCTGGCAGCGCATCGGCGCCCTGGACGGCGCCAAGGGCGTGGGTCTCGACGACCTCAAGGCCGTGGTGAAGAAGGCCACCGGCAAGGCCAACGCCTCGGAGCTCGTCGAGGCCGACATCGCCAAGGTCGCCGCCGGGCTGGCCGAGTTCAAGAAGAGCACCGGCACGACGCAGGACATCCCCTTCTAACGCGAGGTCGCCATGTCGAAGATCGTGAAGCTCGAGGCGGAAGCCTTCAAGCGGCTGCGGGCGGTGACCATCACCCCCGACGGCGCGCTCGTCCAGGTCCGGGGCCGCAACGGCCAGGGGAAGACCAGCGCGCTCGACGCCATCGCCGCCGCCATCGGCGGGGAGGCGCTCTGCCCGGCCGAGCCCATCCGCCGGGGGTCGCAGAAGGCCCGCGTCACCGTCGAGCTGGATGACGGGATGGTGGTCGAGCGCCGCTGGAGCGCGAGCGGCAGCCGCCTCGAGGTCCGCAACAAGGAGGGCGCGGTCTTCAAGACGCCCCAGAAGCTGCTCGACGGCCTGGTCGGGAAGCTCTCCTTCGACCCGCTCGCCTTCCTGCGGCTCAAGCCCCAGGAGCAGGCCGAGACCCTGCGGACGCTCGCCGGCGTCGACTTCTCGCTCATGGACGCGAAGCGGCGCCAGGCCTACGAGGCCCGGACCGGGGCGAACCGGCAGGTGTCGCAGCTGCAGGCCCGGCTCGCCGCCATGCCGGCGGTGGAGGCCCCCGACGAGCTGGTGTCCGCGCCCGAGCTGCTCGCCGAGCAGCAGCGGCGGAGCGACCAGCACACCGCCAACGAGCTCCGGCGCGCCAAGCTCGAGCAGGCCCGCAGCTCGTTCCGGCTCTTCCTCCGGGACCTCGTGCTGGCCGCCGGAGAGGTCGAGCGCCTGAAGCGGGAGCTGGCCGCGGCCGAGGCTGGTCTCAAGGCCCTCGAGGAGCGGCGCGCCGCCGAGCGCGCGGCCGGCGAGGCGCTCAAGGCCGAGGTCGAGCAGCTCGTCGACCCGGACCTGCAGGAGGTCCTCGAGAAGCTGCGCCAGCTCGACCAGGTGAACGACCGCGTCCGGGCGAAGCGGGCCCGCGCGGCAGCCGCCGGCGAGCTGGCCGCGGCCGAGCAGGAGGCCGCGAAGCTCGACGCCGAGATCGTCGCCGTCGACGAGCAGAAGGCCGAGGCGCTCCGGGAAGCTCGCTTCCCCGTCGAGGGGCTGGCGTTCACGGAGGCCGGTGTCACCCTGGGCGGCCTGCCGCTGGAGCAGGCAAGCAGCGCGGAGCAGCTCCGGGTGAGCCTGGCCATGGGGATCGCGCTGAACCCGCGCCTCAAGGTCCTGCTCATCCGCGACGGGTCGCTCCTCGACGCGGCCTCGCTCCAGCTCGTCGCCGACATGGCCGAGAAGGCCGGCGTGCAGGTCTGGATCGAGATCGTCTCCACCGAGGGGGTGGGGATCGTCATCGAGGACGGCCAGGTCATCGGCGCCGAGGCGCCTGCGGCCGTCGCCAGCTGACCCACCGCAGCACCAACCCCCGGGAGGGGACCATGCCGATCGACATCCGGAAGACCATCAGCGTCGTCATCAAGGCCCACACCGAAAGGTCGCCGGAGGGCGGCGGGATCGAGATCGCCGGCAACGCCGCCGACAACCGCATCACCGGCACCGTCATGCTCCGCATCTTCTCGGTCAACGCCGTCTTCAACCTGGAGGTGCTCCCGGCGGACATCGAGCGGGCCGCGAAGCTGCTGGACGAGACCCGCAGCGAGCTGGGCGACTACCGCTTGGTCTGCGTCGAGCACGGCTACTACAGCGGCGCCTGCATGGAGTGCGAGGCCGCCAAGCCGCCGCCCCCGCCCGCGGAGCCGGAGTGCGAGGCCGCCAAGCCGCCGCCCCCGCCCGCGGAGCCGCAGGTCGTCGAGGTCGCCGCCCCGGCCGACCCGATGCTCGAGTTCTAACCCGCAGCACCAACCCCCAGGAGGACCGCATGTCGCTCACCGAGAAGTTCAGCCACAACCTGAAGACCGCCCGGCTCAAGAAGAGGCTCAGCCAGGCGGCGCTGGCCGAGAAGGCCGGCCTCTCCGTCTCCTACATCTCGATGCTGGAGAGGGAGCAGCGCAGCCCGCCGCTGGAGACCCTGGAGCAGCTCGCCAAGGCCCTCAGCCTCCCCGCCACCGCGCTCCTGGCCTGAGGACCGACATGGCCAAGCGCCACAGCCCGAAGCTCTCCGGCAAGCTGGAGGAGGAGCTCCGCGACCGCCTGGAGGAGCTGCTCGACGAGCACGACGACGTCGCCCAGAAGAAGAAGCGGGTGGCGAAGGCCCTGAAGGGCCACCTCACCGTCCTGGACGACTCGATCTCCCTGGTCCGCCGGCAGCTGAAGGGCGAGGACCTCGACCAGATGGAGATCCCGGGCACCTCCATGCCCGAGCCGACCAAGGACCCGGCGGTGATGGAGATCCTGCGCCTGGCCGGCGGCATCGTGGAGCGGCCGAAGGCCGAGGGGGAGGAGCCCGAGGAGGACGACCCCGACGAGAAGTGCCTCGACTGCGGCAAGCCGGCCAACGAGCCGAGCCCCGGCTGCGAGGAGTGCGACCACGGGCGCAGCGCGAAGGGGGCCGACGACCACACGCTGCTGGCCTTCCGCCGAGACCCCAAGAACAACCACCTCCAGGTCATGGCCGTGGGGGGCGGCGAGTACCGCCTGACGTTCGGCCCGGACTCCGCCTACTGGACGGCGGCGTGGGCCCCAACGAAGGGCGCCCCGAAGACGCTGGCCTTCCAGAAGCCCGAGCAGGAGTGCAAGGCGGCGTGCCGGGCCCACCACCTGGAGCGGCTCGCGGACGAGAAGCTGCGCAACGCCGGGTCCGGCGACCTGACCCGGGCCGACACCAAGGGTGACGCGGTGGCCCGCCGGAAGGGGGCGCCCCGTGGCTGAGACGCCTCCTGCCGCCGATACCGTCCTCGTGCTGCGCACCTGCACGAAGGACATGACCGGCATCTACAACCACCGCAAGGCCAGGGCCTTCATCTGGCCGGAGTCCGGGCCGGTCTCGTGCAAGGACTGGGACCCGACGCCCGAGTGCGGCCAGGGCCTGCATGGCCTGCTCTGGGGCGAGGGCGTGGGCAGCGCGCTGTCGTGGGAGCCGGACGCTCGCTGGCTGGTCGTCGAGGTGCTGGCGGCCGACATCGTGGCCCTCGACGGCAAGGTGAAGTTCCCCAAGGGCGTCGTGGTCTTCTGCGGAGACCGGAAGGGCGCTACGGAGTACCTCCAGGCGCGCGCGCCGGGCCGCGCGATCGTCGGCGCCGCCGCCACCGCTGGCTACGCGGGCATAGCCACCGCTGGCGTCCGGGGCACGGCCACCGCTGACGTCCGGGGCACGGCCACCGCTGGCGACGAGGGCACGGCCACCGCTGGCTACGCGGGCACGGCCACCGCTGGCTACGCGGGCACGGCCACCGCTGGCGACGAGGGCACGGCCACCGCTGGCGACGCGGGCACGGCCACCGCTGGCTACGCGGGCACGGCCACCGCTGGCGTCCGGGGCACGGCCACCGCTGGCGTCCGGGGCACGGCCACCGCTGGCGTCCGGGGCACG
>VFSW01002530.1_pt1 | contig 27650 bp, 22 predicted proteins | sample 5358111 | NCBI WGS metagenome assembly VFSW01 (sample SAMN11554181, study PRJNA540505) | mine drainage metagenome | isolation source: sediment from site ElyBrook_90M | place: USA: Ely Copper Mine, Vershire, VT | collected 2017 | reverse complement strand
CCTGAATTCAGTTCTCAGTTGTCAGTTGTCAGTTCTCGATTCGCAGTAGTGCATGGGTAGAGGGAGTTCATGTGTCCATTGTGCAGGATTTGGGGTTAATTTTCTGCAGAGCACAATTTTGTGGGAAGGTTCGGTACGGCCCTACGGGACGTATCATTCTGGACTTGCCTAAACCCAGGATTCCCCACTTCGCTACGCTCAGGGTCCATCCTGGGCTATTGTCGCAGCCTCACTCCGTGAGTCACCAGGGCAAGTTGTCAGAGGCGTTGTTCGGAATAGAACAAGGGCAGCGAGTCAGCTTGCGCTGCGCGCAAATAGCGAGTCAGCAAGTCAGCAGGCAAAAGCAAAAGGCCGCCAAAGCTGGCGGCCTTTTCTACTTCACTTGAATAGTCACTACTGTTGCGCAGTAAAGCGCGTATGCATGGATAGCCAGTCCTACCAAAGTCCCCATGCGCGCGTGAAGTAATCAGAGAGCGTCATGCCGATGAGCACGAGGAACATGAATATTCCCGAGCCGACCGTAAGCATCGTCAGCTTGGAGCTGTACTTGACATGCATGAAGAAGAGCACGACAAGCGTCGCTTTGACGACGGCAATGGCGAGCGCAATCACGGGATTCCACTCATGCAATTCCAGAGTCGAGGCCCAGACGGTGAGTGCGGTGCCAACCAGCAGCGCGCCAAAGATCACCAGGTAAACAACCGGGCTGACAATTTTGTGTTCGTGTTTGATTGCGTCTTCAGTCATTTTCAGATTCCTTTAAGCATGCCTGCTGATGAGGTAAAGCAGCGGGAAGAGGAAGATCCAGACAATATCGACAAAGTGCCAGTAAAGTCCGAAGTTTTCAATCATCGTTACGTGCCCGGTTGTGTAAGCCCCTTGTTGCGCTCTCAAGATGAGAAAGACCAGTATCCCGATGCCGATGATCATGTGCAGTGCGTGCATGCCCGTCATGGCGAAGTAGAGCGAGAAGTAAAGTTCAACATGGCGCGCCATATCGAGCGGCAGCGGCTTGTCATCATAAGCCATTGCTTCTTTGTCCGAGGCAGGATTGATGAAAGACTCAACCGAGAAGCTGTGCCCTGGAATATGGTGCTTCTCGAACTTTTCCTTGTACTCGATTGTCTTGATGCCAAGGAAGCCGAGACCCAGAATCAAAGTCAGCACCAGTGAGATCACCAGCCCGCGCTTCTTGCGCGTCTCCGCACACCACACGCCCATGGCCATCGTGAAGCTTGATGTGATGAGCAAGAGCGTGTTGAAGCCGCCAAGCATGATGGAGAGCTGGTGCGACCCGGCAACGAACGCAGGATAGTACCAGTTGCGGTAAATCAGATAAGCGGTGAAGAGTCCGCCGAAGAACATGATTTCCGTCAGCAGGAAGAGCCACATCGCAAACGTGGTCGCTTCCTTCTGCTGCTCGTACGTCTCGAAATGATGGCGCTGATGCGGGTTGTGCCCGTGCGCCGTTGCTTGTATGGCGTGGCTATCCGACACTGGGTACCTCGCTTGCTTTCTGCTGATTCTGCTTGGCTAAATTTTGTTTTTCAAGCCACTCGTAATCGTAGGCATCGTGATCCATAATCGGTGTCGCCACAAAGTTTTCCGTCAGCGGCGGTGATTGTGTCTGCCACTCGAGTCCCGTTGCCTGCCAGGGATTGTCGCCGGCGATCTCACCATACTTGAGCGACCACACCAGATAAAGCACCGGCAGCAAGTAGCCAACGCCGAGCACTGTTGCACCGGCAGTCGAGAAAACATTGAGCACCTGGAACTCCGGCGGATAGGCGGCATAACGACGCGGCATTCCGAGCATGCCCAGAACAAATTGCGGGAAGAACGTAAAGTTGAATCCGATAAACGTAACCACCGCGGCCAACTGCGAGAGCTTCTCCGGATACATGCGCCCCGTCATCTTCGGCCACCAGAAGTGAATGCCGGAGAGAAACGCCATCAACATGCCGCCGACCATTACAAAGTGGAAGTGCGCCACGATGAAGTACGTCTCCGTCAGGTGAATATCAGAGCCTGACGTTCCGAGGAAGACGCCCGTCAATCCGCCAATCGTAAACAGACCCATGAATCCGAATGCATAAAGCATCGGCGTCTCGAAAGTGATTGAACCCTTGTACAGGGTGAAGGCCCAGTTGAAAATTTTGATTGCCGAAGGCACCGCGACGAGCATTGTCAGCAGCGAGAAAAGCAGCGCCGCATAATTTGAGAGGCCCATGATGTACATGTGGTGGGCCCAGACAAAGAAGCCGAAGATCGCAATGGCTACAGAAGAGAAAGCGACCGCCGTGTACCCGAAGACTCGCTTCCTGCTGAAGGTTGAAATCACCTCGGAGATTACGCCCATGCCAGGCAAAATCATGATGTACACAGCGGGATGCGAGTAGAACCAGAACAAATGCTGAAACAGGAGCGGATCGCCGCCCTTGGTGGGATCGAAGACGCCGATGCCGATGGTGCGCTCAAGCGCGACCAGCACAATCGCGATTGCCACAACCGGGGTGCCGAGAACCATCAGCACGCTGGCCGCATAATGCGCCCAGACAAAGAGCGGCAAACGGAACCACGTCATACCCGGCGCGCGCATGCGATGAATGGTGACGATGAAGTTAAGCCCCGTGAAAATCGAACTGAAGCCTGCGATGAATACTGCCACGCCCGTCGAGAGAACATTTGTGTTCACATAATGAGTGGACAGCGGAGTGGTAAAGGTCCATCCTGTATCAACGCCACCGGATGCCATCGTGTAGATCGCCAGCGATCCGCCGATGATGTAGAGATACCAGCTGAGCAGGTTGATCTTCGGCAGCGCCAGATCCTTGGCGCCGAGCATCATGGGAATCAGAAAATTTCCCAGCGTCGCCGGCACGGATGGAACCAGGAAGAAGAAGACCATGATGACGCCATGCATGGTGAAGATCTTGTTGTACGTATCCGCCGCCATCAAACTTGTTTGCGGCGTCAGTAGTTCCAGTCGAATAAGGCCAGCCAGCGATCCGCCGATAAAAAAGAAAAATGTAAGCGAGACGAGATACAGGATCGCGATCCGCTTGTGATCGCCGGTTAACAGCCAGCTCAGAATGCCGTGCTCCTTGTTCAGGTAGCTTAGCTTCGGCATCTTCGCCGTCGACTGATCTGGAAGAGTAACAATTGTGTTGCTGCTCATTGCTTCACCCCCTGCGCTGCGGGCGCAGTCTTGCCGTGACTTTCCGGCAATAGATCGGAAGTCGTTAGTGTCTGATTAATGCGGTAGTTGGAATCAAGATTCTTGATGTACTCAATCAGTGAAATCACGCCCTCTTCGCTGACCTGTCCTTGATACGTGGGCATAATCGGCGCGTAGCCTTCGATGTTATGCTGCGATGGATTGAGAATCGCCTCGCGCAGGTAAGCGTCGTCAGCGATGACGGTGCGGCCATTGGCGAGATTCAACTTGGCCCCGTAAACATTCGCCAGACTTGGTCCGCGTGCATCTGGCTTGTCGTTGTGGCACGCAGCGCAACTCAAGCTGGCAAATAAACGCTCGCCATTCTGCGCCAGGCTCATGCCGCTCGTCGATTCGGCAAGCCACTTCTTGTAATCATCAGGCGTCAGCACGACAACTTCGCCGATCATCGCCGAATGTGCGGTGCCGCAGTATTGAGTGCAGAACAAGTGATACGTACCGGGAACCGTCGGCTCAAACCACACCGTGTTGTAGCGCCCCGGAATCGCTTCGCGCTTCACACGGAATGCGGGAATCGAAAAACTGTGAAAAACATCTTGCGAAATCAGAGTCAACTGAACTGCGCGGCCGGTCGGCACATGGAGCGAATTGATTTCATGCTGGCCGGTCGGATGCTCGGCCTTCCACATCCACTGCTTGCCCACAACGTAGATATTGAGCGCATTCGGCGGCGGCGTAAAGGCGCGGAAGTAAATCACCGCGCCCCACACAAACATGACCAGAAACAAGCCCAGTGGAATAATCGTCCACGTCGCTTCGAGCAGCGTGGAGCCTTCAATCTGCTCGGCGACCGGGTGACGCTTCTTCGAGTAGAGGACGCTGAAGGTGGCCACAAGAATTCCCACGACCACGAGCCCAAAGAGGCTGACGAGTGTCATGAAAATGATCAGCGCGTCCATATCGGAGGCCATCTTCGAGGCCTCCGGCGGAAAGAGCGCGGAGTGCGTCATCCACTTGACGAGAAATTGCCAAAGTACTGGGCTGAGAAACTTCATTGCGTTATCCGTTCACCTTTGTTCCGGTCTCGTTCTTGTCATTTCCTGCGTTAGTCTTTTCTGTTCCCGTGTGAATCTTTTCTGATGCGGCCTCGTCCTGATGCACCAGCCGCGCATCGCGGCGGAACATCACGAACATGAAACCACCCAGGCAAGCTACGGTGATAAATCCGCCCAACTGAACTACCCGCGAAACAATCAGGCTGTGTTTGTTCGTCTGCGGATCGTAGTGGTAGCAATACGTCAAAATATTGTCTACCGGCGAACCAATTTTGTTTGCTGAAGCCTCAACCAATCCCAACCGCAAATCCTTCGGTGAGTACTCCACGCCCATGTAGTACTGCGCAATCTTTCCATCGGCGGTCACAATCTGAATCGCGCTTGCGTGGGCGAATTGCGTCAGCTTCCCATCCGGCCCCGGGATGCGCACATACCCAAATCCAACTGTCTTCGTCAGCGCATCAATCGCGTCTTGATGACCGGTAAGAAAGTGCCAGCCGTTCGCTGTCTCCGGATACCCATACTTCTTCAGATAAATGCGCTTCTTGGCTGCGGCGAGTTCAGGGCCTTCGCTCGGGTCGATGCTCACGACAATCACATCGAAATCGCGGCCGGGTTTGAATTTCACCATCTCGAGCGCGCCAGTGAGTCCGTTCAACTCTTCCGAGCAGAGCATCGGGCATTGGTAGTAAACCAGCGCCAGAATCGCAGGACGCTTGCCGAAGTAATCGCCGAGCTGAACTTGTTTGCCGGTGTCGTCAACAAAGTTGAGCGCAAGCGGCAACTGCGCATTCAGCCTCTGCGTGATGCTGATCTTCTCAAGCAGTGGCGATGGCTTATCCACCGTCGGGCCCATCTCCTTGTCGCCATAACTGGAAACCTGCGCCGAGAGCGCCGCGGCGGAAATCAAGAGTGAAGCTGCGACGAGCAATGCTGAGCCATTACGTGCGCTCCAAAACTCAGCACTCGCCTTTGCCACTCGAATTTTTCCCGTGCTCATCATTACTGCCCTGCTTCCTCGTGCGTTGAAACTCTTCAATGCTACTTTGTTGCTTTGGCTGTGCTGACCTTCTGCGCGTCAACGGCTTCCTGCTGCGCGACGGCCAACTCGTATCCCGTGCGCGCAAATCCATTCGTCAACGGCTTCTTGACTTCAGGATTCTCATCACCGGCCAGCAGCGGCGATTTCGTTGCATCAGGCGCAACCGGCAATCCCTTGGCGACAATCAAATCCATCGCGCGGTCAATCGGTATGCGTACTTTGCCCTTCGATTGATCGACCCAGCTGTAATGCTCCAGCAGCAGGTCTTCTCTCTGGTGCAGATCTACAATCTCCTGGTTGCCGTCATCATTCTGCAAACGCGGCGTCGGATACTTCTGAATCAGGTCGTTTGTCTTCTGCTGCAACTCAGGCGAGTTGGCGAGGTTGCCGAGGTCGCGAACTTCCAACGGATGCGACCAGCGGCTTACCGGGCCATCCTCTTTCTGCATATTCGAATTCAGAATCTTGCCGACTCCATAGACCAGTGCGCCAGTCGCTCCCACCATAATCGTGAGCGACACTATAAAAACGAGAATCCCCGAGATTCCAACGTCAGATTTCTCGTAACCTTCGGAGGTGTCCAGCTCAACCTGCTCAGGCTCGTGGTGCTCGTGGATGATGTGATGTTCGTGATGCTCGTGATTAGTGGACATGGACGGGCTCCAGAATCTCCGCGAGATGAGGATCGTTGGTTTGAACCAGCGGACGCGTTTTCAGTTGGGTCACAAAGTAAGCCATCCAGAATGCGACCATCGCACCGGGCACCGCTGCGTACTCAAGGATTCCCCAACTGAAGTGCAGATTGCGCGCCGCATCCTTGAAATTCGGCTCAATCAGCCAGAACAAATCAAATGCGCGGGCAAAAATCATCCACATGCAGACAATCATGATCCGCTTCTTGTTGCGCTTGATGTCGCGCGAGAGCAAGAGCGTAAACGGAATCAACCAGTGGAAGAAGAAATCAAGCGTGATGATGACGCCCCAGTGGCCGCGAATGCGGTCCAGGTACCAGGGAATCTCCTCTGGCAGGTTGCCTGACCAGATAATCAGGAACTGCGCAAAGGCCAGGTAGATGTTGAGCATCACGAAGGCAAAAAGAAACTTGGACAAATCATGCTGCTCGGTCACGCGCAGAATCGTTTTGAACGGCTCACCCTTCGACAATCCAACTGAAACGATAATCGAGAGCGCCAGCACTCCATACGCCTGGCTCACCAGGAAAAGCAATCCGTACACCGACGAGTACCAGGTCGGATCGAGGGACATCACCCAGTAAATAACCGCAGCCGTCATTGTGAGCGCGTAAATCAGCACCCCGGGGCCTGAAATATTTTCGAGCTTCTTGATCCACTTCGGTGTGCTGGCAACTGTGTCAGCCTCGCGCTGCATGCTGAGCGCATTCAAACGCCACGTGTAAAATCCCCAGATCGCAAAGCAGGCAACGCCGACAATCCAGAACATATGGTCGTTGAGCATCGGGCGTTTGAAATCAATCGCGTGTGCCTGTGCTTCGTTAATCCACCCGCCCTTGAGTCCATCCACCGTATCGGTAATGCGCGACCAGATGTAGAGCTTCTTGACAAAGATCGCAATCACAACCCAGTAGACAAAGACCAGCGGCAGCGTGCGGCTCATCGCTTCAAGTGGACGGCGCAGCAGCAATCCCCACTTGCCGCCCGTCAGGTACTGAACCATCAGCAGCGCAAGTCCGCCAACAGAAAATCCAAATGTGAGCATCAGCCCCAGCAGCCAGCCGCGCAGCAGGTGGTCAACCGTGTGGCCGGTGTGGCTCAAGTGTTGAAGCGCAGCCAATACCACAGCAAGCAGCGTGAAAACCGCGCACGCCATGATCGCGCGTTTGCGCCAGCCGTCTACAAATGCCGGTGCGCTGAGATCCTGCGGCAGCGTGTTGGTGTGCGAGTTTGTATGTGCGTCGTGTGCCATTCCTGTTTCCTTGACTTCCTTACTGCGTTACTCGTTGCCGTTTTTACAAATCTCGTTGCCGTTCAAACTACTTCGCTGTCGCGGGTGGAACCGGTACGGTTGGAAACTTCACCATTGGATCTGCGGGATAAGCCGGAGCCATCGCCGGAGTTCCCTGGCTCTTGTCCGCCGGGTACGATTGCACCGCCGTCGAAGGTATTGGCCATGGCTTTGCAAAATCCGCCGGCGTCCCGGTCTCTTCGGCAATCACGTCCAGTGTTTTAATCTGCGTGCCCGAAGGAACATCCTTCACATCCGCCGACTGGCTCAGTTGCAGTGCGCGAATGTACGCGGCCACAGCCCAGCGATCGGTCGGCGTCAACTGTGCCGAGTAGTCGGGCATTGCGCCATAGCCGTGACTCATCACGTAGAAGTAATGAGAGATCAGCATGTTGGTGCGAACCTTGTCGTGCAGGTTTGCGGCCTGTTTGTATCCACGGCTCACAATCGCGCCCAATCCATTGCCCACGCGCGAGTGGCAAGGCGAGCAGTAAATATTGAAGCGCTCCTGTCCACGCTCAAGCAGCGCGCGATCAACCTTCAACTCCGCTGGCATCAAATCCTTCTCTGTGCGTGTGCCATCGGCATTCTCAACGTAGCCCGTATAAAAATAGCTGTCTTCCCTGAGCTGATTGCGGCCCACCGTGTTCACAACCTGCGGACGCGCCCCGCGCTGATCGGCAAAGAATTCAGAACCGCGCTGTGGAATCACCTTCGGCTGATTCTGCATATCCTGGCGGCATCCGGCAAGCATCAGCACTGACAAGCCGAGAATCCCCAAAGCCATCCGCCGTGAAGGTGCTGAAAACCGAGAACTGAGAACTGAGAACTGTCTTTTCATCAGTACTCCACCTCCACAACCGATGCAGGCTTCAACGCCTGAAGATACTTGCGTGTTTCCGTGAGATCGAATTTCGGATCGAGCGCTTCGAGACACAGAAAAAACTTGTCCGTCGTTGCGCCGTTACGGAAATTCGGCGCATTGAACAGCGGATGATAAAGCTCTGGCAATCCATTCAGCGCAAGCATTCCGAAGGCCGCGCTCAAGCCGGCAAACAAAATAGTCCACTCGTAAGCAGGCACAATAAACGCCGGCCAACTGTACGTCGGGCGTCCACCAATATTCAGCGGATACGCCAGTGTCGAGACCCATGTCTCCAGCAAAAACATCGCCGTCAATCCCATCAATCCACCAATGAGCGTCAGCAGCGGCACCTTGTTGCGATGGAAGTTAATCGCCTCAGCGGCCTCTTCAACCGGATAAGGCGTGTAGCAATCCAATCGGCGCCAGCCATCGCCATAAGCCTTTTTGGCTGCGGCAACAAGCTCGCTGGGAGTATCGAATTCGGCCAACAGGCCGTAGGTTCCTTCACGAACAGGCATTAGTCTCCAGCCTCCACAGTTGACGGCTTAATCTTCGCCCCCGGCAGCATCATGCGAATTTCCGACATCGGAATCATGGGCAGGAAGCGCACAAAGAGCAGGAACAGCGCAGTGAACAATCCGAGCGTGCCAACGTAAGTCAGGTAATCCCACTTGGTCGCGCGATACGTGCCCCACGAGCTCGGCAAAAAGTCGCGATACAAACTCGTCACAACAATCACGAAGCGCTCAAACCACATGCCCGTATTCACAACCAGCGAAATAAAGAACATGAAAGGAATCGATGTGCGCAATTTCCGCGACCACAGCGTCGTCAGCGGAATCACGATGTTGCATGCAATCAGCACCCAGTAAGACCACCCCATCGGCCCGAACATGCGGTTCCACATCATGAAGGCTTCCCAGTGCGAGGCCGAGTACCACGCCATGAAAACTTCCATGCCGTACCCGTAAGCAACAATCAAGCCCGTCGCCAGCATCACCTTGCCCATGTTGTCGATGTGCCGCTCGGTCACCAGATTTTCCAGGTGATAGAACTTCCTCAGCGGAATCGCCAGCGTCAGCACCATCGCAAAGCCGGAGTAAATTGCGCCGGCCACAAAGTATGGCGGAAAAATCGTCGTGTGCCAACCCGGCAAAACCGCAACAGCAAAATCGAAACTGATGACCGTGTGCACCGAGAGGACCAGCGGCGTTGCCAAACCGGCAAGCAGCAGCGATGCCGTCTCGTAACGCATCCAGTGCCGCACCGAACCGCGCCATCCGAGCGAGAACATGCCGTAAAGATACTGCCCAATTTTGGACTGCGAACGATCACGCATGGTGCCAAGATCGGGAATCAATCCGATGTACCAGAAGACCACCGAGATCGTAGCGTACGTCGAAACCGCAAAGACGTCCCACAGCAGCGGCGAACGGAACTGCGGCCAGACGTTCATCGTGTTCGGATACGGGAGCAGCCAGTAACCAAGCCACGGACGGCCAACGTGAATCAGCGGAAACATTCCGGCGCAGACTACGGCAAAAATTGTCATCGCCTCGGCAAAGCGGTTAATCGAATTGCGCCAGCTCTGTTTGAAGAGCAGCAGAATCGCCGAGATCAGAGTTCCCGCGTGGCCAATACCAATCCACCAGACAAAATTGATGATGGCAAATCCCCACGCCACCGGCTGCGTAATCGCCCAGATGCCCGTGCCTTTGAGGAAGAGCCACGTCACCGCAACCAGCAGGCAGACGGCCACAGAGCCGCCCAGGCCGAAGATGGCGAACCAACCCATCGGAGTGTGCGGCGTCAGAACCACGCCCGAAATTTCTTCGGTTACCGATTTGAAAGTCTGGCGCGGACCAATGACGGTGTACTCGCCGGTCGCCGGATCGATCATCTCGTCTTTATTCAGTTCTCTGGATACTTCTTCAGTTGCCATGGGCCTCGGCGCCTCTTAACCCTTCACCGGCGCATGTTCCACCGGTGCAGCTTCAAGTTCTGGATTCGGATTCACAACCGCTGCCACATACGTCGTGCGCGGACGGGTGTTCAGATCGGCAAGCGCCTGGTAGCTGCGCTCATCTGCTCGCAACTTGGCTATCTTGCTTGCCTTGTCGTTGAGATTGCCAAAGGTGATCGCGCTCGCCGGGCATGCCTGCTGACAAGCCGTCACCACTTCGCCATCGCGAATCGCGCGGTTTTCCTTGTCCGCTGCAATGCGTCCTTCCGTGATGCGCTGCACGCAGTAGCTGCACTTCTCCATCACGCCTCTCGAACGCACGCTCACATCCGGATTGCGCATCAGCTTCAAGCTCTCCGTCTCGTAGTCCGAGTACAGCAGGAAGTTGAAGCGGCGAACCTTGTACGGGCAGTTGTTCGAGCAGTAACGGGTTCCCACGCAACGGTTGTAAACCATCGTGTTCAGACCCTCGGGCGTATGCACCGTCGCTCCAACCGGGCATACCTGTTCGCACGGCGCATTCTCGCAGTGCTGGCAGGCCATCGGTTGAAAATGCGCCCGCGGAGCCGCAAGGTCGCCTTCAAAATACGTATCAATCCTCAGCCACTGCATATTGCGGCCAATGCGCACTTGCTGCTTACCGACGACAGCAATATTGTTTTCCGCGTAGCAGCTCACGATGCATGCGTTGCATCCCGTGCAGCTGTTCATGTCAATCGACATGCCCCACGCGTTCTCCTTGTACTCCCAGTTAGGGAACATGGAGTTGTCTACGTCGGTCTTCGAGTGCTCGCCCTGCTCAGCGTTCTCGTTCGCAAATCCGGGATTCTTCTTGAACTCGGCCAGCGTCGCATAGCGCACCACACCACGCTCCAGCGCCTCATCCGTCTCAAGAGAATTGTTCCCCGTGTTGCCGTGTTCTTCGCCGCCAAACATCTTGTCGCGGTGATCCTGATAGTGGCTCTTCGTGATCGCCACGCCCCACTTGCCTTCAATCTTCTTCACCGTTCCCGCTGCTGCAAACGGCGTCGCGTTCGGGCGGATCAAGTACGCATCAAAACCTGCGCCGAGTGCGATGCGGCTGGCGAAAGTGCGGCCATAACCGAGATAAACCGTAATCGTTTTGTCAGGTTGTCCCGGCGCAACGATCACAGGTGCGTTGACCTTGAGGCCATTCACCGTGAGTTCAAGAATGTCGTCTTCTTCAAGCTTCAATTCAGTCAGCGTCGCGCCGGAGAGTATCGCCGCGTTATCCCAGCTCAAATTCGTAACCGGCTTGGGAAGTTCCTGCATCCAGCCCAAATTCGAGAAGCGTCCATCGTAGACCGTCGGATCAGGACGGAAGACAATCTCAAATTCTGACGATTTCGGCGCTTCGACTTTCAGTGAACTTGCCTTGTACGACGACGTCTTCGCGAATGCCGTTCCTTCAATCCATCCGGCATGCAGAGCCTTGCGCCAGCCCGCTTCGTCCTTCACCTGAGAAGACCAGGTCTCCTTGACCGCCGAAAAAGCAGTCAGGAACGGCTCAGCAAGCAGCGCCTGAAAAACATCATGCGCCGTCTTGCCGCCATAGAGCGGATCAATCATCGGCTGCACGATCGAAACTGTCCCGTCATAACAACGGGCGTCCGACCAGCACTCCAAATAATGCGCCGAAGGAATCACCCAGTGTGCAATCGCGCCCGTCTCGTCAACGTAATTACTCAGCGAGACCAGCGTCTTCACCTTGAGCAACTCCGAAGCAAAATTAAATTCCGCAGGCGCCGAGTATGCCGGATTGGTGTTGAGGCAAATCAGCCAATCCACCTTGCCCGCGCTCAAATCCGCCGCCAGAGACTTCAAATCCGCGCTCTGATCGCTCGGCATCGGGTTCACTGTCTCCGAAGAAACAAAAACCGTCTTGCCCAAATTTCCAAGCTGGTTGTTGATCGCAAGCGCCAACGCCGCTACAGCCTTGTCCTGATACAAACCAGGCAACACCGCCGACTTCCCCGCGTTCGCTTTCAAATCCTTCGCAACCGCCGCAACAAACTTCTTCTGCTCATCCGTCCAGTTGACCGTGGGCGCATCCACTGCAACGCCAAGCTCCTTCGCCAGTGCCGCCGCGAACGCCGGGATAAGAGACGCGCGCATTCCAAGCCTGTGCTCAGCCTTCATGCCCGTCGTCGTCGTCGTTCCCTCAACAACGTAAAGGCGATTGAGCGTCTCCGGATTTTTGCGCCGCGCCGCGTAATCCGCAAGCAAACGATGGAAGCCCGGGTAAGCCGCACCGGAAAGAAAATCCGCATCGAGCGAAACAATCACGTCCGCAAGCGCGTACTGAACATTCAAACCATCTTCAGCAAAGGTTCCCGCAATCGCCGGATCATATTGAACCAATTTCGCTTTCGGGTAAGCCTTCGCAACATCCTTCCACTGCCGCGCCAGTGTCGGTGAAGTGATCGTCGCCGAAAGGAAATAAATTCCCTCACCCGTCACCGTCGACTGCGCCTTCGCGCGGAACGCCTGCGCAAAATCACCCCAACTGCTGACCTCACCACGATTCGTCACGCGTGTCGCGCGATCCGGATCGTAAAGTTCCAGCAATGTCGCCTGAGTAAACGCGTCAGATTTTCCCTGGTTGTAAGCGTGATCGGGATTGCCGTCAACCTTGATGGGGCGGTACTGGTCGCTCTTGACCAGTACCGGCACCGCACCAAGCGCAGTGGGGGAAGCCGATGCAAAATAATTGCTTTTGCCGAGGACAAGATCCTCAGGCTGCTTCACATACGGATAAATCGGCTCGTCGGGCTGCTTCGTGCAGCCGGCCATTCCGGCCAGCGCCAGCGACGCGCCCATCAGTTTCATGAATCCGCGCCGCGAGACCGGATCAATCCACTCGCTCGCCGCATCCGGGAACTCGCGCTCCACCGCTGCCTGAAACTCAGCCGTGTTGGCAAGCTCGTCAATCGAGCGCCAGTAACGCTTGCCTGTCAATCCCACCAACTGCTGACGCGCCGCATTCAGCGTCATCGTTGCCGGGCTGCCGGATTCTGTTGTTGCGTTTTGGTTGTCCACAATCTCATCCATCACGTTCGGAATTCCGTTCTTCGGCTGCTGTGTGCTCATCTGTGGCAAACCTCGCAGCTTGAAAGCTCTCTCGGCGTACGAATCTTGTACTGCACGACCAGGAACTTGCCCAGCTCGTCCTGAGACTCAAACTTTTTGAAATTCCCCGCCGCTCCCGTCGTCGCATCAGGAGCTTCCGTCGCCGCGTGAACCACGCCCGCTTCGTTCTTCCTGACCATGCCCGTCTTCTCAGCGCCCGTCGGATCGGTTGTCACGCAATTCACGCTCTCCGCTGTCGGTACGCCATCTTTCGCGCCATCCACCGAACACCAAACCGGATGATCTTCGCTCGGTGCCTCCCACGCCATGTTGTAAATCTGGCTCGTCGGCCGCAGATTCTTCGCCGGATTCCGGTGGCAATCCAAACACCACTCCATCTGAAGCGTGTTCTGCTCGTACATCAACGGCATCTGGTCCACGCGGCCATGGCAGCTCGCGCAGCCAATGCCCTTGTTCACATGGATCTGATGGGAGAAGTAAGCAAAATCCGGAAGGTCATGCACTTTAATCCACTGAATCGATTTTCCCGTCGCCCAACTGTCGCGCACCGGCTGCAGCAAATCGGCATTCGTCCAGATCTGCGCATGACAGTTCATGCAGGTCTTGGTCGGCGGAATTCCCGCATAGCTCGACTTCTCAACCGACGTATGGCAGTACTGGCACTGCAATCCGAGCCCCTGCACGTGATGCTTATGGCTGAAGGGAACGGGCTGATCCGGACGCTGGCCCTGCCGTGTAACCCACGGGGAACGCTGCAACTCATTCAGCGTCACTCCCAATGCAATGACGATCAGCCCCGTCAATACCAGGCTCGCGCGAGCCAGAGCATTCGAGCTGCGATCAAATATCTGCGCCATGAATACTTTCCTGTTCCTGTCCTGAAACCGTGACCGAAAATCTACCCATGCTACTTTTTTTTGCAACCGCCCACAACGCGTTGCTTTACAACGTATAGATGCAAAATGGACTGTCAAAGTCCACTTATGTGTTCGGGGTCACCGCAATGTGTCCAACCATTGTTTTTGAAGCACACAAATTCCCTGCGACAATTTGTCCCGAAAATTAAATATAACAGTCTGGACCCCTCGCGAAAAGGGCTCAAATCAGTTGTTTGCAAAAATATTTTCTTATGAGTGCTAAGTGGAAAGTGCATGAAAATCAGGAATTTGTGACGAAGGGGCGATTCAGAAAACACGCATCCGAGCTCCCGCTCCGCAGGTCAAAAATAAGCTATGAATTGAAACTACCACACACCCCTTTTCCATGCCAACAACCCTCAATATCTACAGTGCGTAGTTTTTGGATTGGGGTCTATTCAACAGTTGCAGTCGATATTCCTCGGCTTGTTCGCATCCAAAAGATTGAATGTATCAGTGTCAGGAGTCCCACAGCGGGGGCAACAACAAATGGAAAGGCGAGACCATATCCCTCTATGAAAAAGCAACTGATATCTGCCGAAGTACCTTCAAGAAGGAAATGACCGTATCCGCGATAAATCCAGAATGTTGCTGCTGCCATTCCGGTGCTGGTAATCGCACCTGCTAATAGCGGTGCAGCTATTCGCAAATTCATCATTTTATAGGCTAACCATGAGCCCAAAGCGCACGCGACTAAATCCCAAACTGTGCACGCAAGCGAAAGATTGAATGTGCTGCGAAGTGGGCTTCCAGCGCAGAAATAGCTAGTACCTGCGAACCAGTAAAGCAACGTAAACGAAAGGGCGAAATACACGCCAATTGAGATTATGCGGATTATTAACTGTTGAGAGAATATGCGTGATTTATACATGATTTACCGCAAACGTGTGCTTTGGATATATTATCGCCAATCCGGAAACCCCACTCCCCAAATCTCACCCCCGCCAAAACGCAATCACCATTCCACCAGCCACAATCAAGCCTCCGCCCACATAAATCGGCACCGTCGGCGATTGCCCAAACCGTACACGGTTCAAAATCTGCGCCACCACAAAAAACAGCACCACATAAACACCCAGCAACTTCCCAAAATCCCATCGCGGCAAGTTCACGACCGACCCATACGAGGCCAGCACGACTGCTCCAGCCACCAGCGCCAGCCAGCGGCTCAAACCGCTCGAGCGGTAAAACCCGGTCTGAAACAACGAATCCCCGAACGCCTCCAAAAACGCGGCAAAGGCCAGCACCACGATCGCCCCCAACGGATTCCCCACCAGCTTATTCAGTAATTCCATGACCGCTCCTTTTTCTGCTTCTTACCCGTTCTCATTGCGTGATGTGGTGCAGCTCATCAACTTACTCCCATTCACGCCACCTTAAGAGGCATACTATGGAAGAGCCCGTAAGGATTGCATCAAAATCAATCTAGTGTGGTGTCTCAGAAATACGTTGAAAAGCAACTGCATATCCTTCGACTCCCTTCGCTACGCTACTGTCGCTCAGGATGACAGATTGTATTGAACGAACGTTGGAGACAAGACACTCAGGCATTCTGTAATTTGTAATTTTCCGCACAGGGAATATGACCGCATCGCACTCCAACCCGACGATTGCCAGGACCCTCGACGCGCTCACCCGCAACCGGTACCCTGTGCTCATTGCCTGTCTCACACTCGCAGCCGGCCTCTGGCTCCATCTCTGGATGCTCGCAAATTTCTCCCAGGTCAATGGCGACTCGCTGCTCTACGGCGACATCGCAACCAACCTCCTCCTCCACGGCCAATACGCAATCACTGATAGCGGGGGCCTCCTCCACACCACGCTCATCCGTCTCCCTGGCTACCCGCTCTTTCTCGCCATCTGCTTCAAGCTCTTCGGCGTCGCGAACTATGCCGTTGTTCAGTACCTCCAAATCGCCCTCAATCTTGCCGGATCCATTCTCCTCGCTGATTTTGTTCGCCACGTGGTTGGCATAAAACTAGCCCGTTCCAAACCCGCCGCGCTGATCACCCTGGCACTCTCCGCACTCTGCCCTTTCACCGCCGTCTACGCTGCCGCACCGCTTTCGGAAATCCCCACGCTCTTCCTCATCGCACTCGCGCTCTGGTCGATGCAGCGCTTTGTCGAATGCTGTGAAATCACGCTTTCCGATCACCGCGGCTGGCTCTTCGCGCTTCTCTTCACCTTCGCCATCATCGCCGCCGCTTTGCTCCGTCCGGACGGCGCGCTGCTCGGAATTGCATTGGCTCCCGCGCTTTTCATCAACGCATCCAGAACGCTCACCTTCAACTTCGCCGGCAGCGCACTCGCTCACGCACGCCGCCACCTTCTGCGCATGGGCCTCATCTGCACACTCCTCGCACTTCTTCCTTTCGCACTCTGGACCCTCCGCAACTGGCAGCAATTCCACGTCATCGAGCCACTGGCTCCGCGCTACGCCACTGACCCCGGCGAACCCACTTACCCCGGTTTCCAACGCTGGACCAAAACCTGGGCTCTCGACTTCATCTCCACCTATCAGATTTACTGGAATGTCCCCGACTCACCACTCGACCCCAGCCAGTTTCCGGCACGCGCCTTCGATTCCTCCGAGCAGCGCACTGAAACCCTCGCCCTCATTGCCGACTACAACAAGGCCCACGAAATCACACCGGAGATTGACGCCGTCTTCGCGCAACTTGCCGCCGAGCGCATCTCCACACACCCAGCGCGCTACTATCTCTGGCTTCCAATGGGCCGCGTCGCTGACATGTGGTTGCGTCCGCGCGTTGAGAATCTGCCAATTGATTTGGATTGGTGGGTCTACTCGCACCATCGCTCGGAGACCCGCATCAGCTGGTCCCTCGTCGCGTTGAATGCCTTCTATCTAGTTATGGGAATCATCGGGCTCGCCTTCAAACCCCGCTACGGCGCAGCCATGCTCGCTTACTTCCTCTTGCGCAGCGCGCTCCTCGCCACCATTGAAGCTCCCGAGGCTCGCTACACGCTCGAGTGCCTGCCCATGCTCTTCGCGCTTTCTGCAATCGCGCTCACCCGTCTATTTACTCTGCGCGCCCGCCGGTAAGGTGAACGCCGTCTTGGGCAGGGGCTGATTCAATTTAATTTTGTAGTAAACGGCAACGCGGAAATCGCCACCCGGCTCTTGCATCACCTGCTTTAGACTCACACCGCGCTGTGTATCCATCCACACAGTTACTTTTTGGAATGTCTTGCGTACCGCCGGATCCTTCGCCACAAGCTCCAATTTTTCTGTCTTCACGCCATCCAGCACTTCGCTGCCGGTATATTTAATTTCCCACTTGTCTTCGAGATCCTTGCCGCTGGCGCCGAAGCCGACCGTGAAATAGCTCTCATACTGGCTGAACTTGTCAGAGGTGGTCACTTTCCCAGTCGCGCCTTCATAAAGCCGCGCAAGGCCTCCCGATAAGATGTACATGTTATTTACCGGCTGGCCATTATGTTCGTTGATGTGCGCAGCCATCTGGAGCTTCTTGCCATCGCGCTGATAATAAACCGTTCCCTTCTGAACATCTTTGTCAGGCACCGGGTCGGTCTGATTCGTATCAAACTCAGATTGCGCCTCGACGCTATGGAAGTTCTTCGCCGATTCATCCAACTGCCGCAGCACGCGCTCGCGCTGTACCTTCTCGTCTTGAACTTGCGGCGGCACCTGCGACTTCATCAGTGAAGGTGCGGCCAAAATCAAACAAATTCCCAGGGAAATTGCCAAATTACAAAATCGCATCGTATCTTTTCTACCCATCTCTCAAGAAAATCTTCAGGTTTTGTTGAACGATCTAATCAACACAATCACTCGCAACCAAACTCTACTTGTGTACCCATGCCTTCCACCCGATAAGTTGCCCTTGCGCATCCTTTACCGGCTCATACCGCTCCAGAAAAAACTCATCCCCAGTAATCGGCTCCAGCGCGCGTTTGATCGCTTTTTGCAAAACCTTCGCGTTGGCATTCGCATCGAGTACCGCACCCGGCTGACCATCCAAACCCGAGGCCTTCACCGCTTCTGCCTTCACTGTAATCACCAGCCCCGGACCGCCATCGCCTTCCACCTGCATCGGCAGCGTCGCATCCAAATTCTTCGGCGGCTTGTCGCCGTAATCCCAAAGATGAGGCGTCACAAAGATGAAGAGCAGTATCAGCGTCACCATCACGTCATAGTGAAAGTTCCCCCGCGGATACGTCCAGAAAATGTAGCTCTTCAGCGTCTTATTCATTCCATCCCAACTCTCTTGCAAGTGCTCCACAAAAATCTTCCGTGCCCCATCCATCGCGCTTTTCGAGCGATGGGTGGGATACCGATACACTCAACCACACAGCTTCGTGATCTTCTCAATCCCGCCCATATACGGTTTCAGCACTTCGGGAATCAAAACACTTCCATCCGCCTGCTGATAATTCTCGAGAATCGCGAGCCACGTCCGTCCCACTGCCAGCCCGCTTCCGTTGATCGTGTGCAGAAACTCGCTCTTGCCCTTGCCCGCCGGCTTGAAGCGAATATTCGCCCGCCGCGCCTGAAATGCCTCAAAGTTCGAGCACGAAGAAATCTCGCGATACAATCCCTGCCCCGGCAGCCAAACCTCAAGATCAAATGTCTTCGCTGATGAAAATCCCGTATCGCCCGTGCACAACAACATGCGCCGATAAGGCAGCTTCAACGCCTCCAGTACTTCCTCGGCATCGCGCGTCAACTTCTCATGCTCGGCATCGGAATCTTCAGGCTTCGTGAACTTCACCAGCTCAACTTTTTGAAACTGATGCTGGCGAATAATCCCGCGCACATCCTTGCCATACGCGCCCGCTTCAGCGCGAAAGCATGGCGTGTAAGCCGTCAGAAAAATCGGCAACCTTGCCTCATCCAGCGTCTCATCGCGATAAAGATTCGTTACTGGAACTTCAGCCGTCGGAATCAGCCAGTGGTCATTGTCCTTGAACTCGCCACGCGCAACCGCCTCAACATCCGCATCCGAATGATGAAACAAATCCTCGGCAAACTTCGGCAACTGTCCCGTCCCAAACAGCGACTTGCTGTTCACCATGAAAGGCGGCAACACTTCCGTGTAACCATGCTTCGTCGTATGCAGATCCAGCATGAAGCTGATCAGCGCCCGTTCCAGCCTGGCACCCGCGCCCATCAAAACCGAGAACCGAGCACCGCTTAACTTAGCCGCGCGTTCCAAATCCAGAATTCCCAGCGCCTCGCCAATCTCCCAATGCGGCTTCGCTTCAAAATCAAACGTGGTCTTCTCGCCCCACGTCTTCACCAGCTGATTATCGGCTTCGCTTGTTCCCGCCGGAACCTCATCGCGCGTCAGATTCGGCACGCTCGACAACGCCAGCCGCAACTCATCATCGAGCTTTGCCGCCTTCGCGTCCAACTGCTCCAGCTCGTCCTTCAGCGCGCGCGTTTCATCCATCAGCGCCGTCGCATCGCCGCCCGATTTCTTGATCAAGCCAACCTGCTGGCTCAGCTCATTGCGCCGTGCCTTCAATATTTCGGCGCGCGTAATCGCCTCGCGCCGGCTCTGATCAAGCGCGTGAAAATCCCCAAGCAGCACCGCGGGATCAGCGCCGCGAGCCCGCAGCTTTTGCTCCACTAATTCCAATTTGTTTCTGACAAATCCCAGTTCTAACATGACTCTTCTAGTTTACTAGACTGTGGAGAGCGAGCTCTTTGTAGTTTCTTGCCAACCCAGGAAAGGTGAAACAAACCATCCCCCAATATCTGGATTGAAATATTCCAACTCTATCCCTTATTTTTCTCCGTCACCCGCGCCGCATTCTCCTCCTGCTCCGGCCACCCTACCAGCCGCTGGTCTCCGGTAATCAACCGCGCACCACGCGTAAAAGTAAAATACGTCCACACCCACGCCGCAAATACTGAAATCCTGTTCCTGAATCCAATCAAAAAGAAAATGTGCACCACCAGCCAGGTCAACCACGCCACAAACCCGCTCAACTTCGCTTTGAACGGCCAACTGATTCGCGCCACCGCATCCATGCGCCCAATCGTCGCCAGGTCGCCCTTGTCAAAATAGGAAAACGCAGCGCGCGGCTTCCCCTTCAAATCCGCTGCAATCATCCGCGCCACATGGTCGCCCATCTGCATCGCCGGTTGCGCCACTCCGGGTATCAACTTCCCATCCACCTCCAGATGAGCCATATCCCCGAGCACAAAAACCTCCGGCATCCCCGGCGGATTCAGCCGTTCATTCACAATCACACAGCCACGCTTGTCCAGCGGCGCTCCCAGCATCTTCCCCACCAGCGACGCCTGTACACCCGCGGCCCAAAGCGTAACCACCGCCTCAATTTTTTCCTCGCCCACCTTCACCCATCCCGCGCCCACATCCGTCACATGCACTCCGGTGCGCACCTCTACTCCCAGTTGGTTGAGCGACTCCTTTGCTTTTTGTGAGAGGCTCTCCGGATACGCCGCCAGCACCCGCGGCGAACCCTCAATCAGCAGCACCCGCGCCTGTGCCGGATCAATATGGCGAAAATCTCGCTTCATATAAAGGTGTGCAATGTCGCTGATCGCGCCCGCCAGCTCCACGCCCGTCGGTCCGCCGCCAATCACCACAAAATTCAGTTGCGGGTACCAGCCAAACTCCAGCATCTGCCGCTCCGCCAATTCAAAAGCCAGCAGCACACGGCGTCGAATTTCCGTCGCGTCTTCTATTGTTTTGAGTCCCGGTGCGTACTGCGCCCAATCATCATGCCCAAAATACGAGTGCGTCGCACCTGTCGCCAATATCAAATAATCAAATCCAATCCGCGCGCCGCTCGTAAGCACAGCTTCATGCGCCGTGCGGTCAATCGCCGAGAGCTCATCCATCACCACTTCAACATTTTCCTGCTTTCGGAAAATTCCGCGAATCGGCTGCGCTATATCCGCAGGACTCAGCACAGCCAGCGCCACCTGGTAAAGCAGCGGCTGAAATGTATGGTGATTCCTCCGGTCAATCAGCGTGACATCAACAGCCAGCTTCGCCAACCCCTGCGCCGCATGTATTCCCGCAAACCCTCCTCCAACAATCACCACGCGCTTCCGCGTTTGCGCAGCCGCAATTCCGCGCAACGCATCATCAGCTTTTCTCGCATTACTATTTATTTGTTCTTCGCTCAATCGGGGAAAACCTCTCCACTCAATTATCCCCTGCCATTTCACCCGACTCCATGAATTCTCCAAAACTCCATGCCCCCAAATCACACCATCATGGCAAGGTTCTCTGACCCCTGATTTCTGACATCTACCCCCTGTCTTACGGCATCTCCTCCACCTCAACACTCATCGTTGCCGAGTTCCCAGTCACCGCAACCCCAATCATGCTCGTCGCCGTTCCCGGTATCGACGCCGGATTAAAACTCACCGTCCCATCGAGCGCCGAACTCGCCGTCGTCACACTCGTCGCCAGCAACTCGCCTGGCGTGCAAACCTCGTGCAACTGGCATGGCGGAGTCCACGTATACAGCGTCTGGTAAAACATCACCGTCCCACCCGCCATCTTGTTTCCATTCATATCAAGCACCCGCAATACAATCTGCGCCGGCGTCGCTGTATGCGGAATCATCTGCGAGGTCCCGCTCACCGGCTCCAGCGCCGCATACTCCGCCCGCGCACCAAAGGCCACAAAATTCGCACAGTAATTTGTTCCGTTCACGCACGCGACGGTTGTCGAGCTCACTCCCTCAGCCAGCGGTCCCACCGTCAATATCAGAGTCGCAACTCCATTACTCCCCGTCGTCGCCGAAGTTGGCCCAGAGATCGTTGTCCCCGCGCCCGCCTGCCAAATCACCGTCTGTCCCGGCGCCGGAACTCCATAATTCAACACCAGCGCCTGCACCTGCCAGTTCACCGTTGCCCCCGCTGCCACACTCAAATTCGGATTCACCGCATTCATAAACGGCGGCGTTCCTCCGCTGAAGTGCGCCTGCAAGCTCGCGCCATTCGTCAGCGATACTGTCACAATCGACGAATTCCCATCCACATCCGTCACGCTCATCGTCGCACGTCCATCGCCCGTTGCCGTCACCGCGCACGTCGTCTCTCCGCATCCCAACTGCGCCGTCCCGCTCGTCACCGTGTAGATCACCGTCACTCCGCCCGCAGGTGTTGTATCCGCATGCTCTGCCGTCACCGTAAATGGAATCGGCACTCCAATCGGCACCGTCCCCATCGGAGCAGTCACCAGGTTCAGCGCATCGCCATTCCCTGCGTCGTAACTCACTCCACCAGCAATCACCGCGCTCGCTTGCGTCTGCGTCGCATCATCAACTTCAACGTCCACCGAGCCCGTCACCCCCTGCTGCGCTGCCGGAGCCACCGCCGTAATCTGCGTCGGCGTCACACTCGTCACTGTTGCAGGCTGCCCGTCCACCAGCACCGTATCCGCCAGATGAAATCCCATCCCGTTAATCACAATCGACCCACCGCTCGTCGGTAAATTCGCCGGAGTCACCGTATCCGCATATAGCACCCACGCTGTGTACGTGTAATCAGGTCGTCCATCACCGCGTTCGTCAGCAATCGCCAGACGCACCATGTCGTTGTAAATCGCCAATACTTGCAAATAGCTCTCGCCCGGCGAGATCGCATCCGGCCCCGGAGCATATCCCACTGGTGGCGCCGACGCCGAATCATACGCATCCCACACGCCAATCGACGGCAGCATCTTCTGCGCGCTCGCCGAGCCACTCTCATCCAGCGGTTGCGCCACTATCGTAAACAGCCGTCCCGCCCGCACCGGAAACTCGAACCACCCGGTCTCGCCAATTTGATTAATCCCGCCAACCCACATTCCAGTCAACGGCAGCGGCATCGGATCCTCGGCTGAGCTCAATCCCTGCGTGCTCGTTCCCTCAGCTGAATTCTGTACCGTCTCGTTCACCGTCTTCGTCGATCCCGCCGACAAATTCTGCAATACCACCGTCACTGGAGTCCCCGAGGGCGCGGGCGACCCCTGCAAATAAGGCCCCACCGACTGCATCAAAATATTATCCGCATTTATCCCTTCAAAACTGATCTGGTAATTCGCCGTCGACATTCCCGGCGGCAATGGAATCCCGCTCAAATCAAAAAATCCCTGCAATGCCGCATTCGTCGAACCATAATTCGTCAGCGCATTCCCATTCGCATCATTGAATCCCACAATCGCATTCCCGTGATTCCCCCTGAAGTACCCGCCCGATACAAAACTCACTCCATACTGGTTCATCGGATTGCCGTTCGTATCAAGCGGTCGCGCCACCACATTCACACCTTGCATTCCCACGCCCGTCTGAAAATTAATAACCCCCTGGATTGAAATCGTGTTCGCCGCCGTCAGCTCTTTACCCGGAAAGCTCGCGAGATTCGCCGCAGTTATCGGATAAATCCGGTTCAACGCAGCAACGTCATCAAGCAACGGCGTAGTCAGCCCCGGAGCAAAAACACCCGGCGGCGGCTGCATCACCGCCCAATTCGTCCCCTTCCCATTCGAACCCACCGCCGTCACCTGCGCAAAATCGAGTCCCAGCACGCGCCCAAAGGCCCGCTCCAGATTCGCGCTCATCATCGCCTGCTGATTCGCATTCGTCGCGCACAGCCCATTCAACAAAATAACCGCGTGCGCAATCGTCGTATCCGTATTCAAATTGTCCAGCCACTCAAAGACTGAATCTGAGTTGCAGTTCGTTGGGTCGCTAGCGCCCATCCCGAAGATTGCGTCGATCACCGATCCATCCACATCAAAAATCACACTTACCGGATAACCCGTCGCGCCCGGCGTCACATCCGCAGGCGCGGTAATCGCACCGCCAGTAAAAATAATGTTCCCGCCATTCACATCCTCGTTCAGTTCCCCAGAATCTGTCAGCGTAATCCCCGCCGTTGGAATCGCACTCCAATCTGCCGCCGCCGCATCCACCATCGCCCGCGCCTGGCTGTTATTCAAATAACCGCTCAACGCACCCTGGTCCACGTAATAATTCAACTGCCCGTTCTTCCAGTGAATCGGCTGCCCCATCAATCCGGAATTGAAATACGTTGACCCCGCAACATATTTCGGCCCGCCCGCAAAAAGCATGCAAGGAGCAAGGAGAAAAGTGAAAGCCATCATTAGTAATAAATTACTTTTGCAAACTATCCCTGAATTAGCCCAACCTGATCTTCCATTGAAGCATCCAAATAGCTTTTTTCTCATAATGCACGACCAAAGTGAAAGAATCGCCGGGGGCGTGCGCCTTTTCTCAGTGCTTTACTGAGAAGTCGCTCAATCCGCCCTCAATTCACTCATCGGCACATTCGGAAAAAACTAGAAACCTTTAAACAGCACTGGTAACAAGTCAGTTGCATTGAAAAAATGTACATTTTTAAAACACACAAATACCGATACCACCCACCCTGCACCCAAACCACCCCTCCACGCATCTACAATAAGTAAGAAATATTAAGAAAGAAAATCATGAGCGAAACTCTGAACACTGTCATCCTTGGCTCCGGGTGCTCCGGACTCACCGCCGCCATCTACGCTGCCCGCGCCAACCTCAGCCCCCTCGTCCTTGAAGGCCACGAGCCCGGCGGTCAGCTCTCCATGACCACCCTCGTCGAGAATTTTCCCGGCTGGCCTGAAGGCATTCAGGGCCCCGAACTCATTGACAACATGCGCAGGCAGGCCTCCCGCTTCGGCGCAACCTTCAAGCTCGCTCATCTCAACAAAGTCGACCTCAGCAAGCGTCCCTACACACTCGAGACCACCGCAGGCGAATTCTGCACCCGTTCTCTGATCATCGCCTCCGGCGCCAGCGCGCGTTGGCTCGGCCTCCCGAGCGAGCAGGCCCTCATCGGCCACGGCGTCTCCAGTTGCGCCACTTGCGATGGATTCTTCTTCCGAGGTAAAGAGATTGCAGTCGTCGGCGGTGGCGATTCCGCCATGGAAGAGGCCCTCTTCCTCACCCGATTCGCCAGCAAGGTCACCCTTATCCACCGTCGCGAGAGCTTCCGCGCATCCAAAATCATGCTCGAGAGAGCCATCGCCCACCCCAACATCGAACTCCTCACCAACACCATCATTGAAGAAGTTCTCGGCGTCGAAGAAAAGGAAGTCAAAGGAGTCCGCATCCACAACAAGGCCACCAATGACCACTCCATTCTTCCCATCAGCGGACTTTTTCTCGGCATCGGCCACGAGCCCAACGCCACCGCCTTCACTGGCCAAATCGACCTCGACGAAGACGGCTACATCCGCACCCGCGACAACGTCTTCACAACCAAAAACGGCCTCATCGTTCCCGGCGTCTACGCCAGCGGCGATGTTCAGGACCGCCGTTACCGACAGGCCATCACCGCTGCCGGAACCGGTTGCATGGCCGCCCTAGAAGTCGAAAAATTCCTGGAAGAATTCAACCACTGAGTTCTTCACCCAACCTATAAAGGCGCGGAGTCAACAGTTCCGCGCCTTTTTTGCGTCTCCATTACACCAAATTCATCTATTTATACATTGACAAATTCCGCTCTCTAAAGTTGAATGAAGTTGATTCAACGCGTTATCCGGTTGTCGCTATCTATCGCTATCGCTCGCATCATCCAGAATCAAAATTACTCACTGAGGTTATTCATGCGCAAGATCCTCTCCACACTCTCTCTCGCCGTTCTCCTCATCGCCTCCCCCTTGCTTTTGATCTCCACTGCAAAAACGGCAAATGCCCAAAGCTATAACTCGAATGAAGGCCGTTTTTCAGTGACCTTCCCCGGCAACTCCACAGTCGAAACCAAATCCGACCCAATCAAATACTCCGACGGAAGCACCGGAACCATGTACGAGTTCAGTGTCTCGCTGAACTCGGGAAATGTTGCCTACATGGTCATGTACAACGATTACTCCTCAAACCAGGCTAACGACGATCCCCAGGCCATACTCGCAAGAACACGCGACGGCGCGGTCAAAGGCAAAACTCTGCTCAGTGACCTGGCCATCAACCTCAACGGCGTCCCCGGCCGCGCCTTTACAGCCAAAGACGACAACTGGAACTACAGCGTGCGCCAGTTCTACAAAGGCAAGCGTCTCTATCAGCTCATCGTCGTCGGCAACAATGCCAATCCCGCTACTCAGACCGACCAGTTCATGAACTCTTTCAAAATCTGGTAGACGCAAAATCGCTCGCTGAAGTTTTTTTTATCAAACTAATGCGGCACGGGAACTCTCTCAGTGACGCATTTTTATCATTAAATTCATTGACAAAACTGCATCTTTGGCGTCGAATGAATTGATTTTCAATTCTTTAATTTTCCACGCATTCAGATTTTTTATGCTTCTGGTAACATAATTTCCACCGAGGTGATCCATGCGGAAACTCTTCTACGCTCTCTCACTCTTCGCTCTTCTCTTCGTCACCACCACCGGAATCTTAGCCCAGAGTCCGGCACTACAAAGTTTCTCCTCGCAGGACGGCCGTTTCAGCATCCTCTTCGCAGGCACACCCAAGTTCGAAGCCCAGCCTCTCGATCTCAAAGGCGGTGGCAAAACCACGCTCAATCAATTCTCTGTCGAACTCGACAACGGTAACGTCGCCTATATGGTCATGTACAACGACTACGCCGGCACTTACGCCACTGGCGACCCGCAAAGCGTTCTAGTCACCACCCGCGACGGTGCCGTCACCGGAAAAACGCTCCTCACCGACGCACCCATCACCCTCAACGGCGTTCCAGGTCGCGCTTTCACCGCCAAAGACGAGAACTGGAACTACACTGTCCGCCAGTACCTGAAGGGGCAGCGCCTTTACCAGCTCATCGTTGTCTACAACGCGGCTCACCCTGCCACGGTCTCCGATCAGTTCATTAACTCGTTCCAGATCTGGTAGCCACAAAGCGGCATGTAATCAAGCGGGTGCCTCGGGTCTTGATTTTGAGACCCTGGATTCCAAAATCTCAATTTACGAAATCTCTATCTGTGTGACATCTGAGCAAACGTAGCGAAGTCGGGGTCCACGCCGATTGCTTTGAATCGTTGCGTTGAAAATCGAAGATTCGGCAGTCGTTTTCTCTCAACCTACAAGAATTTCTGCCGTAAATCTAACACTGACCTTTAGGCGAGTGATTCAAGTCATCAGAATAGAACCGGGGTTTTAACCCTTTAGTTATGACTTCTATACCGCGCACCATCTTTGCTAATTGACAAAATCTCCCCCTCTGGCGTGGAATGAAATTGAATCCAATACTCACAAGTGTCTCGGCTTCTGTACACTCAATACGGAATCACAAATCTCAATGAGGTGCAACATGCGCAAGCTTTTCTCTGGCCTTTCTCTCTTCGCTCTTCTCTTTGCCACCGTAGCCTTCGTGCATGCGCAGCAAGCTACAACCGATACAACTACTCCCGCCGCCACCACCCAACAACCAGCCGCTACCCCGGCTGCAGACACCGCTACCCCGCCGGCGCCCCCGGGCCCCCCATATGCGGCCGCGCCGCCCATGCAGTGCCAGGGGGGGGGCTGGCCCGGGCTCTGGGCGGGCCCCCCCCAAAACGCGGGCCAAGG